>WBZL01001960.1_pt1 | contig 20587 bp, 12 predicted proteins | sample 5204291 | NCBI WGS metagenome assembly WBZL01 (sample SAMN12344345, study PRJNA552823) | activated sludge metagenome | biome: Activated sludge suspended growth; feature: Nitrification reactor; material: Wastewater; isolation source: activated sludge from nitrification reactor of wastewater...
GGGTGGCAGGAGAACAAGAGAAATGGCAAGAAGCGGCTGACTACCTGTTTCAGGATTTAAAGATCAGCTTGGAATACAACGACCAACATGGAGCAGGAATCACCATGCGTAGTTTAGCTTGGGTGTGGAAGGCGGGTGGGGATGAGGGAGTTGCGGAGCGGCTCGCGGCGGTGCTGGGGGTGTCGGCGGCAGAAGCGGCGGCGTTGTTAACCCAGGCCGGGTAGGGGTGGGATGACCGGGGCAGGCGCAGGCCATGCTGTTGGCCTGGTCTCCCGGTCGTCTCGCCCGTCGGTTTGCCGTAAACCCCGTTGGCGGGGAACACATGGGCGAGACGGTGCGGAGAAAACGCCATCTGTTCACCCCGCGCCTGGCCGCACCATCCCGCCCCTGGTATTAGAATAAAGAGAACCAGCAAAAGACGAGACTGATCCCGCCCGAGGGCAACGAAGCCCGGAACGTAGATAAGTCCGTCTTTTGCTGGACAAAAGAAGCAACATGGATTAACTCTTATGGTTGGAACCAAGATCCTAAAACCGCGCAACCGCCCCCAGGCTTCAAAGCCTGATGGTAGACAGGTTCATCCAGCCTGAGAGGACGTAGAGAATGGCGGGACACCAAGCCCGGATACCAGGTCGTGATGGCGCCTCAGGCGAAATTCGGGTCATTAGAACATAAGGAGTAACCTCATGAGCCTTCTTTATATTGGCTGTGACATCAGCCAAGCTAGTTTTACCAGCAGTGGCTGGGTAGGGCAAGCTGCTCAAGAATTAGGTCAATACACCAACGAACCCGACGGCTTTGCCGCTTGCATCGCCGCCGTCAACGCCATGCAGCAAGAGGGTGGCTACGACATCGTCCATGTTGTCCTGGAAGCCACCGGTGGCTATGAACTGCCGTTGCTGGTTGCTTGCCAGCGTCAAGGATGGCAGTTTAGCCTGCCCAATCCCAAACAGGTGCGGGATTGGGCCAAAGGGCGTGGTTATCGCGTCAAGCATGACCGGATTGATGGCCGGATTCTGGCTCATTATGGGTCGGCCTGCCAGCCCAAAGCGCAAGAACCCGTTTCCGCTGTTATTGAAGAATTGGATAGCCTGTTACAACGACAAGCAGACATCGAAAAAAGTTTGCGCCAGGAGAAAAATCGAGCCCATGCCCTCACTTACCGCCCACAAGCAGCGGCCGCCGTTGTCTCCGACGTAGCAGCGACTATTGTCTATTTGGAAGCCGCTCTGCAACGGCTCGGCTCGGCCATTGCCGCTTTGCTGGCTGCCAACCCCGAATTGCAGGCACAAAAAGCCCGTTTGTTAACAGTTGCAGGGGTTGGGGCAAAGACTGTGTTGCCCTTATTGGTTTATTGCCATCGTTATCACGCTCGCACCGCTGGTCAAGGCACGGCCAAAGGGTTTACGGCCTTCGCTGGTCTTGATTCTCAGGAGTTCAGCAGCGGCCATTCTGTGCGCAAGCGTCCCACCATCTCCAAGATGGGCAGTAAAACGATGCGTGCCAAACTCTATTTAGCGGCTCTGGGTGGGACACGATCCAAAAACAGCCCCCTGCGTCATTTCTATTTGCGCTTGCTGGGGCGTAACAAATCCAGAAAATTGGCTTTGGTGGCTGCATCACGCAAGATTCTCGTTTGGTCTTGGGCTGTTTTTCAACAAGGCGTTGATTTTGACCCATCCCGGTTTCCAATTCCGGCAAATTAGCCCTTGACAATGAGAGAATCTACATTAAATGATGGATGGAGGAAACAATGACAGGGAATCTTTTGTTGCAAAATGTGCGCCCAATGGGTGGCGACGCGGTAGATGTGCTGGTACGGAAGGGAGTGATTGTGGCGATGGCGGCGGGGATTGAGGCGGAAGGCGGAACGGCCGTTTTTGACGGCCAAAACCAGCTTCTGCTCCCTGGTCTGGTCAACGCCCACGCCCACATAGACAAAAATTTGCTGGGGTGGCCGTGGCACAAAAACCAGGTGCCGGGGCCGCGCATCCGCGACTATGTGGACAACGAACGGCAGGTGCGGCGCGACATGGGGCTGTCGGCACAGGTGCAGTCGGCGCGGGAGGTAGAAGCATCGCTGGCACTTGGCACAACCCACATTCGCACCCACGTGGACATTGACACCGAGGCCGGGCTGGCTCACTTTGAGGGGGTGACGGCCACCCGCGAAGCGTACCGCGAGGTGATGACCATGCAGACGGTGGCCTTCCCGCAAAGCGGCATGCTCATCCGCCCCGGCACGGTAGCCCTGCTGGAGGAAGCAGTAAAGCTGGGTGCCGATGCCATCGGCGGGCTGGATCCGTCCACGGTAGATCGTGACCCGGTAAAACATCTCGACATCATCTTTGACATTGCCGGCCGATACGGGGTCGAGCTGGACATCCACCTGCATGAGCCGGGGACGCTGGGGGCGTTTGCCGTGGAGCTGATTGCCGAGCGGACAAAGGTGCTGGGGCTACAGGGCAAGGTGACGATTAGCCACGTTTTTTGCCTGGGGCAGGTTGAGGAAAGCTATTTGAACCAACTGATTGATCTGCTGCTGGAAAACCGGATCACGATTATGTCGCTGGGGTCGGGGCGGGCAGATTTTCCGCCGCTGAAGCGACTGTATGAGGCGGGGGTACCGCTTTGCACCGGCACCGACGGGGTGCGGGATACGTGGGGGCCGTTTAACCAGATTGATTTGCTGGACAGGGTGCGGCTGCTGGGATACCGCAGCGGGTTGCGCAAGGATGAGGATGTGGAGATGCTGCTGGATATTGCCACTTACGGCGGGGCGCGGCTGATGGGGGATGCCGACTATGGGCTGGCGGTGGGCAAGCGGGCGGATTTGCTGCTGCTGCCGGCCGACACGCCAACGGAAGCGGCGGCGGTGCGGCCGGTGCGCACGCTGGTGGTGAAGAATGGGCGGGTGGTGGGGGAAAACGGCCGTTTTGTAGGGATTAGAGATTAGAGATTGGCGATTGGCGCATACTATGTCTCTTCTTTTCCACAGCTCTCCCATTCGCCGTTACACTAAACATGATTGGGATGGCGTGACACAGAGTTACGCAGAGAAGGCACAGAGGTTCACAGAGAGTTGAACTTCATGCTCGGCAAATCTGAGAGACAAGATGGAGAGACAAAACATGACTGTTTTAAGCAACTACAAGCAATTTAGCGGCACACATTGGGAAACGGGCAGCGTCCACAACTTTTTGGCGGCGCGGGGGAGATTTCTCCTCTGCTCCCCCGCTCCCCTGCTCCCCTGCTTCTTTAAACAATGGAGTTAAAAACCTTTTTCGCCAAACAAAGCTGCCGCCGTTTGCCACAGCTAAACGGCCGTTTCTACCATCCCACCCTCCACCACCCCGTCACCATTCGCCGCGACCAGTGGGGCATTCCCCACATCCACGCCGCCAACCGCCACGACCTCTTTTTTGCCCAGGGGTTTGTCCACGCCCAGGACCGGCTGTGGCAAATGGAACTGAATCGCCGCGCTGCCAGCGGCACGCTTTCGGCCGTTTTTGGCTCACGCACCCTGCCCACCGACCGGCTGACGCGGACGTTGGGGTTTGGGCGACTTGCCAGCCGGTCGTGGGAACTGCTGCCAGAACCGTACCGCAGCGATGTGGTGGCGTATACGGCGGGGGTGAATGGGGTGATTGCAGGAAAACGGCCGTTTCCCCTCGAATTCGCCCTCGTCCACCACACCCCCGAACCGTGGCAGCCGCTGGACACCATCACTTACGGCCGTTTGCAAATGTGGGCGCTGACCCACGGCGCAAGCTGCGAGCTGATCAACGCCGAACTGATTGCCGCCCTCGGTGCCGAACGCGCCGCCGACCTCGCCCTCTGTTATCCCGATGACCAGCCGGTGACGCTGGCGGCAGGTATTGAGGTGAACGGGTTGAAAGATTCAGGAAGCGGCAGCATAGCACCCTTTTTGGGCAAAGGTACGCTCGATGGAGCCGGGCGCGGCAGCAACGGCTGGGTCATCGCCGCCGAACGTAGCAGCACTGGCGCACCCATTTTGTGCAACGACATGCACCTCACCGTCGGCACCCCTTCTATTTGGTACTACGTCCATTTGCAAAGTGACGATGGCTACCACGTGAGCGGCTTCTCCCAGCCCGGCATCCCCTACGTTCTCACCGGCCACAACCCCCACCTGGCCTGGGGCGCCACGCTGGCCTACACCGACTGCGAAGATTTGTTTGTGGAGCAATTTGACCCCGACAACCCCATCCGCTACCGCTTTGGCGATGGCTGGCGGCCGGCCGAAACCATCCGCGAAACCATCGCCGTGCGCGGTCGCGCCGACCATGTGGAGCCTGTGACCGTCACCCACCACGGCCCCCTCATCAACGCCGTGCTGCCCAGCGGCCAGCAGCCCACCGCCCTGGCTTCCATGTCACTTGCCCCCGACGTCACGCTCGATGGTTTTGCCCGGCTCAATGAAGCCACCAACTGGGCAGAATTTGTGGCCGCGATCCGCCACATCCCGTCCCCATCGCTCAACTTTCTCTATGCCGACCGCCAGGGCAATATCGGCCACTATTTGTCGGGGCGGGTTCCGCTGCGGGCGCAGGGGGACGGGCTGCTGCCCGCGCCGGGCTGGGCGGCCACGCATGAATGGGTTGGCGCTGTGCCGTTTGAGCAGATGCCCCACACGCTTAACCCCGCCAGCGGGCTGATTGTTTCGGCCAACAACAAGATTGTGGCCGATGATTTTCCCCACTTTTTGGGCAAAACGTGGCGCACCGGATTCCGGGCGCAGCGGATTGAGGCGGTGTTGATGAAGAATGGATGCGCGGATGACGCGGATCAAGGCGGATTTTCGCGGATCGAAGCAGAAAAATTCGCGCCAATCCGGCCAAATCTGCATCATCGGCGCATCGTTTCCCCCGCCGACTGCGCCCAGCTTCACCTCGATTTTACTTCCCTGCCGGGGCAGCAATTTATCCACCTGCTTGCCAGCCATGCCCCCGACACGGCCGACGGCCGGCTTGCCCACCAGCTTTTACAGGGGTGGGATGGCTGGCTGGGGGCAAAAAGCGTCGGCGGCGCGGTTTACCAGGTGCTGCTGCGCCAGCTTACGGAAATTCTGCTGGAGCCGCATCTGGATGAACGGCTGCGCCATCGGCTGCTGGGGGCTGGCCCGCACCCCATTTTGATGCCGGTGAATGAGTTTCAGGGGTATTGGACGGTGCGGCTGCTGCGCTGGCTGACAGTGGGGGAACCGGGGTGGCTGCTGGGAGGGCGGGAAAAAACGGCCGTTCTCAACCACGCTTTGGCACAAACAACGGCCGTTTGTAGGCAGCTTTTGGGCAATGACCCCAGCCAATGGCAGTGGGGACGGCTGCACCGCGTCTGTTTTGCCCACGCCCTGGGGCAACTTCGTCCGCTGGACGGGGTGTTTAACCAGGGGCCATTCCCCATCGGCGGCGATATTGACACGGTGGCGCAAACCAGCATTCGCGCCGATGCCCCCTATGACAACAACGCCATCTCCATTTCCTCGCGCCACATCGTCAACCTAGGCGACCTGAGCCAGGGGCAAATGATTATCGCGCCGGGGCAATCGGGGCAGCTTGGCAGCCCGCACTATGGCGACCTGATTGGCCTGTGGCGCACGGGTGGCTATGTGCCGGTGGCGTGGACGGAGGAGCAGATAACGGCCGTTTGCCGCCACACGCTCATTTTGAAGCCAGGAGGAGTGTAGGGAGTGGAGCGTAGGGTGTGGGGAACAGAAAAATCCACACCCCACGCTCTACACCTTACTCCCTACACCCCACGCCTTACTATTCCGGCCGTTACCCCCAGCAAGCCCAACAGCACAATCAACAACAGCCACGGGGTGGCGGTTGGCAAGGCGGTGAGGTGGGTGAAAGAAACGGCCGTTGGAACAGCCCCTGCTACCAAAACAGTCCCACGCGCAAAACTGATATATTCCTGTCCACCCTCACACCGCTGCGTAAAATTTGCCAGATTGCTGCCATCGCAACTTGTAATCACCCCTGTTCCCGCTGTTGCCACATCCCCATCCCCATCCGCCCCCTGCACGTCATCATCCCCAACCACCAAAAGCATATAGGAAACAGGCGTTGTGCCATTGGCAAAACCAATCCAGCGGGTTGTATGGTTGCCACATCCATACCCATTCGTGCTGTCACCGCCACATGTCGAGCTTCGGAAATCAGTAGCCGGATTGGTAACAACAGGCGACTCGTTAACCCCATCTTCATTATCATCAAGAAAGGCGGGAACCGGCTGGGCAACCCCTATCGGATTACAATCTGCATCAAAAAGCTGCACGGTTGCCAACGCTCCGCCAATAGGGTCTCCTGGCGACATACCAGCAAATGTGCCAGCGGGGTGGGCATCAATCATCGCCTGGGTTAATGTTTCGGGGTCACGGGTTTCAATGTCGGCAAAAAACGCACCCCAAGCACGAATGGGCGGCGAAAATGCAACAAGCACCCCATTCGGGTTCGAGTTATCACCCACCCCGGAATCGTTATAAGCATTGTCAATAGCGTTGGCATTGCTGCCGGGTACATCAATGTTTGGTTCTGGTGGATTATCCTGCAAAGGATCATTCGCAGATGGCTGGCTGCTATGAACAAGACCTCCAATTTTGGCTATAGTACAAGTAGCATGTTCGCTTCCAGTTCCGGCAGGACTCATATTCATCTGGTAAGCAGTGAACGAAAACGAGGTACTTCCACCTGTATATGTCCAAACTGGTGCACCATGCACCAGATCTGTGCTGGCTGTCACGTTAGGAGAACCAATGTCTATCTGCTTAAAACTGGTAGCACCTGGAGCACCACCCAATGCAGCATCAACAGCGGCTCGCCAACCATCATCCGTTCGATCCACCTGCTCTTCATCTAGAACGGTGCTGCTAAACTGTAGCCCACTAATCTCATGGCTAATATAAATACCCCCGGCACCAACCCCATTAACCGGCGGCGTTAAAACCGGCGCGGGTATACCTGTCTTTGGGTTTTGAACATTGCGATACCAATCAACACTGTTGTCATCATTGTCCACATCCCCTTCCAAATATCGGGCAACCAGTTGATCGCCCAAACGATGGATGGCACTGGTTGCGGTTGGGGTCACTGCCGCCGCACTCCCCTCATAGCTGGTTGCGGTTCCCATGCCAACAAAATCAACCACATTAGCATCTGTAGCACAATTTGCCACACATGGATCCAGCAATGTCGTTCCAGACAGCAGCGCAATCTTTTGATCGCTGGTGGTAATGTTCATCGTACCGCTGGCATCAACGGGGGCACCAACGGCCGTTTCAAAGCCAGCCAAATCATTGCAGGTGCCAGCTATCAAAAAGTAAGCCCCAGGAACAATCGAACCCGTTGTCAAATCAATTTTTTGGGCAAAATTTCCGGCAGCGGTTGCACGCTGGACAGAATACGGCGTGGTACTGAAATCAATCGTACCGTTGGTTCCGTTATAGAGTTCAATGTAATCACATCCTTGCAAACCAGTTCCGCTGCCGCCACCAAAAATTTCACTTATGACAAAGGCGTTGGCTGGTTGGGTATGTCCCACGTGGACAGTCAAAATATTGGTTAATAGCAATAGGGAAATAACCCACAAAGTTCTTTGAAACGCGACTAAACGTAACATTGCACACTCCTTGTTGTTTGGCAATTGAATCGAGTTGGCGCAAATTATAGCCTGTGTGCAAGAGGAAAATATAGGAATTTTGGTTGTAAATCGGTTATTTTCCGCTATAAACGGGGTTGATGGCAGCACCGTCTCTCCCCCCCTCTGGTTATTGGCAGCGCATTGTTTACATTCTCATGCCGCTGTTATTGCTGCTATTGTTTTTGGGTTTAATCAACTTGTGGCCGGCCACAGAAACGGCCGTTTCACCCCCCACCCCCGCACCACCACCCACCCTCACCACCCCGCCCACGCCAACGACGGTCGCTACCGCAGAAACGGCCGTTTCCCCACCCCCCACTGCCACCAGCCAACCTGTCAGCACCCTTCCTCCCGGCGACATTACCCTGCTTGGCCCTCCGGCCGGCAGCACCTTCCCCGTCAACACCCCCATCACCCTGTTCTGGCAGTGGCCCCACCCGCTAACCGAGGGACAACAGTTCAATGTCTACTGGCAGCAAGACGGGCAAACCCGGCTGCTTGGGCAGCTTGACGAACCCAATTTTGGCAATTTGTACCAGTTTCAAACCACGCCCACAACGGCCGGCAACACCGTTTGGTGGGTCACACTGGAAATCAGCACTATCAAATCGGCACAGGTAGAAAGCTTACAGCGATCACTCTCTATCCTTCCTTGACCCTGTAGCCCAAAAGTTCTATACTTAATTATTGGTTTTGCATAAGCGCAACTGCCAATAAACTAGTAGACTGCAAGGCTCGATCTGATAAAAAAGGGGTAACAATGTTAGCGTTAGACGAGTTGGTAGCAGAGCTTGGGTATCATAATTCCCCCAACTACTACACTCAAATCTCTGATTTTGAACCAGAAACTGCTCATCTCTTTCGTGCTGCCCAAGAGATAGGTGTCAGTGGGGCTTATGTGATTCAAACCAGCTCAAACCAAGATAGAATTCTACCTGCTCAACCAATTGTTTATCTCGCTGACATTCAAATAGCCGACGAAGCAGTAGCTCAAGCAAAAGTGAAAGAAATTCATCAAGGATTATGGAACTTGTGCTTTGCCCCATTCATTATTATAAAACTGCCTCACCAAATTAGAATCTACACAGGCTTTAACTATTCAGAAACCGATTTAGAAATAGGCCTATTAGAACAACCTATCGTTGATAAAAGCCAGCTACCACACCTGATAGATAATTTTTCAGCCACCGCAATTGATACAGGGCAGGTTTGGGCAAAATATGCCAATCAGATACAAACGAACCAGCGTGTAGATGAGCATTTACTGGCCAATCTCCGAACGTTAGGCAATCTCTTAAAAGATGATGGTTTACGCCCTGAAACAGCTCATGCGTTAATTGGCAAATATGTCTTTCTCAGCTATTTACGAGAAAGAGACATCCTTTCAGATAAATGGTTGGCACAACAGGCCATACCCCCTGAGTCTATTTTTACCCGCCAAGCTACCTGTGCCAGCCTCCAGCGGCTTATCGAAGCCTTACGTGACTTTAACGGCAAAGTTTTCCCGATTGATTTTGCCGATGATACCCTACAAGATAAACACATCTCATGGGTCGCATCTATCTTTAGAGGGAATGAACCATCAAAAGACGATGCCGAAATCTGGCAACTGCACCTCGGTTTTAAGGCTTATAACTTCCGTTACATTCCTGTAGAAACGTTGTCAGCTATTTATGAGCAATTTCTGATTAGTGAAGATGAAAATGCCAAACAGGAGCAAGGTGTTGTCTATACGCCAGAATTCCTAGCTGATTATCTCTTATCCGAAGTGGCATCTATCAAGCCTTTAGACAAAGGCATGAAAATTCTGGATCCTGCCTGTGGATCTGGCATTTTTCTTGTGCTGGCTTATCGGCGATTGATAGAATCTTTGGGTGGCAAAGCAACACCTGAACAACTGCGGGATATTTTACTTGAGAGCATTTATGGCATAGAACGCAAAAAGGATGCTTGTTATGTCACAGAATTCAGCCTCATTCTGACATTACTCCATTATTCTGAGCCAAGCCAGCTACAAGACCTCAAATTCACATTACCTGACTTACACAACACCCGTATTTTTGAATGTGATTTCTTTGATTTTGCTGGTGAATCATGTGAGGCTAACATTTGGGTACAAGACTTAAAGTTTGACTGGATTGTGGGCAACCCGCCCTGGGTTGAGATAAAGCCAAAAACCAAAGGTGATAAGTACGTTAACGCTTGGTTCAAAAAAAAGGAAAACAAAGCAGCTTGCCCAACAGGCGGTAAACGGGTTGCAGAAGCATTTAGTTGGGTAATTACAGACCTACTTCAGCCGGACGGAATAGCAGGGGTTCTTTTACCAGCAACCAGTCTGGTAAATGTTGAATCTCAGAAATATCGGCGAAAGTTTTTTACCGATCATGTAGTTTATCGCGTTACCAACTTTGCTAATTTTCGGGATGTTTTGTTTGGCAAAAAAAATAGCGGGGTCTTACCAGCCACAACGCTTGTTTACAGCTTGGCAAATGAAGAACGTGCAAAGCCTGAAATTACTCACTACGCCCCATTTGTCGCCACTCAACAAACCACAGAAACCAGGAATGAACCCTGGATCATTACGATCAACGAAAGCGAGATCCAAATGGTATCCCCTACAGAAGCAGAACAAGGTGAAACTTCCCTATGGAAACTCGCGCTTTGGGGTACTCCCTATGACAAAAGGGCAATAGAGCGTATGCAATATATGTTCCCGACAACGCTCGCTGAACATTGCATACTTCAAGGTTGGGGGGACAACTTCCCTCTCGAAGGTATCCAACTTAGATCAGATTCTGGTTCATCTGAAAAATTGGATTATCGTCCAGAATTTGTAGGAACAAAAATGTTTGATACCAAGCAGCTCAATGAATATAAGCCTCGTTACCGCTTTACAGTGCCACCAGCAGTATTGCAAGAAAACTTCAAGTATTATCTCCGCCTACGAGGCGGAAAGTCGGCATTGATCATCAACACCGCTCCACACATTATCATATCACCAGGCTGGCAGAACTTTGCCATTTACAGCGAAAAGGACTTCATAATTCCTCCCCGCCAAATGGGTATTGCTGCACCTAATAATCCAGAGAACAAAATTCTTTTACGCGCATTGACTGTCTATTTGAGTTCAAATTTGGTCGCCTATTATTTATTCTTTCATGTCCCTGAGTGGGGAATTTTCAGGCAGCGAAAGACAGTCGTCACGACAGAAGTGCGTAAGATTCCTACACCAATCTTTACTCCTGAGCAGGCCAAGACATTAGCCAAGCTGCATCAGGAAATTACAGCAATAGAACAGAAAAAAATAACAGCCTTTGTATCAAGCATACAGCTGCGGGTACAAAGAAGGTTGGGGTTATTTGATGATAATGATTTTGATGTGGAGGTCAAACCCGGTGGGTTGCCGAAAAAGCTAAACACAGCGGAAAAACGAGAGTACGAGCAGTTTGTTCGGGAACTGGATTTAGAATTGCAGACAAAAATTGACGAGGCAGTCTTTGAGATTCTTGATATTCCTCATGACATCCAGTTATTGATTAAAGATTTTATTCAACATCGCTTGCCTCTGGATAAATCGGCCGAAACAGAAAATTTAATCCGAATGCCTTTCCCTGACGAATTATTGTCTTACGCCCACGCTTTACAAAGTTCTCTGGATGATTTTTCCATGGGAATGACCTACCATCGGGTTTCTATTACTTACTCTAATAGCTTAATCGAATGCGTAGTCGAGTTGACAAGTAGCCCCGCCCCTGTCAATGAAGATGATATTCAACTAGGTAATATGACAATGGCTAATCTGCTATCTGAATTAAGCCAAAATTTACGTGAGCAAGTCAGTCAGTGGGTGTACGTACAGCGTGGTTTGCGCCTTTTTGAAGGGACACGAGTCTATATTTATAAATCGTCCCGCCTTATTGATTGGACTTACACACAAGCTCTTAATGATGCTAACGACATCATTGGATCATCTCTGGAACAACGGGGTAATCGTGAAGCAGAGCCAGCCTAGTCAAGCTTTCTCCGACGCCTATTGGCCAATGTTTAGAAAACACGCTCACCTCTTAATTGCCTGGGGGCATAAGGCCATTAAGTCAAAACTCATAACAACAAGTGAGGACGATGAAGAGAAAATCACGGGGCTTCTAGCAGAAGCTATTGAGGATATTTTGCTTGCTGACAAAATACCTTGGTGCTCCGATTACGAAGTTTTTAATGAATCACCTATTTCCGGGGGGCAGCGATTAGGAAAAGATAGACGCAAGACAGACTTATTCGTGAAATTCCTTGCTCGGAAGGGACGTCCCAAGTACGTTTTTGAAGCTAAACCCCAAAATTATATTAAGATCCATCAACGTACTGGCTACTATGTTGGATCAGAAGGCATAGAACGCTTTTTAGAGGGTGAATATGCTGACTACACATCTGCTTATCCAGAAGTAGGTATGCTTGCTTATGTTTTAAGCGATTCTGTTGCAATCTGGCAGTCTCGACTAAAAAAAGCTATAGATCGACATCAAAGACAATTACGATTAATTGCTCCTCAAGAAGATGTAATCATTGTTGATGAATTTCAATATGAGTGGTGCAGCCAGCATAAACGAAGTAGCTCGGATGCTACTTTGACCATCTATCATTTACTTTTGGACTGCGTACCGAGTACCGCAAGCAAGTGAAGCGTGCGTATCGCTTTTTTCTTTACTCAGGAACGCCTGATCAACCGCGACAAAGCCAGCAAAACGGCCGTTATTCCCCCCACCGCCGCCACCTTCCCCTTGTTCTTCTGCAAAAATTCCGCCACCGGCTCCAGCCGCTGCTGCGGCGTGGTGCCAAAGGCCAGCTTCATAATGGCCGCGCTTTTGTGGTAGTTGCCCGGTGAACGCAGCATGGTGGCAATGTCAAACGGCAGCGGCGGCTTGCCCACAGCATAGGAGACGGTTTGGGTAAATTGCAGCAGGTCGGCTTCGCCATGCGAACGGCCGTTTCCCGACTGCTTCACCCCGCCAAACGGCAAATGGGGGATGGCAAAATGCACCACCGTGTCATTGATATTCACCGACCCCGTTTCCAGCCGTTGCGCCACCCGCTCCGCCCGCGCCACATCCTGCCCCCACACCGATGCCCCCAGCCCCAAATAAGAATCATTCGCCAGCCGCACCGCCTCCGAAATATCCGCCACCTTCATAATCGGCAAAATCGGGCCAAACGTCTCATCCTGCATCAGCAGCATCGTATGGTCTACATCCACCACCACCGTTGGCTCCATAAAATACCCATTGCGGCCACCCCCGGCCATAATTTTTGCCCCCTTCGCTACGGCATCGGCCAAATGGGCTTCAACAATCTCGCCCTGCCGCGCAAACGTCAGCGGCCCCATGTCAAAGCGGTTGTCAATGTCGGGCGAATACCCCACCTTCATCCTGGCAACTTCGGCCAGCACCGCCTGCACAAATTGGTCATACACCGCCGCCAGCACATAGACCCGCTCCACCGCCACGCACGTTTGCCCGGCGTTGTAAAATGCCCCCCACACCCCCCACCGCGCCGCCGCCGCCAGGTCGGCATCATCCAGCACAATCATCGGGTCTTTGCTGCCCAGTTCGGTAATCACCGGGGTGAGCGTTTCAGCAGCAGCCTGGGTAATGAGCCGCCCCGTCCGCACCGAACCAGTGACGTAGATCAAATCGGGGCGCGTTGCCACCAATGCTGCCCCCACACGGCCGTCGCCATGCACAAAGCGGACAAAAGGAGCCAGCTCCGGCACGCGCTGGAACAGTTTTTCCATTGCCACGCCCGTGGCTGCCGTCACTTCCGACGGCTTGACGACAACGGTGTTGCCCGCCAGCAGGGCCGTAACAACGGGCTGCATGGTTAAAATAAAGGGGTAGTTCCAGGGGCTGATGACGGCAACCACACCATAGGGTCGGCGTTCTACCCAGCCCCGTTTGAAAATTTGCAGCCCAGGGGAGACGCGCCGGGGGCGCAGCCATTTGGCGGCGTGGTGGCAATATTGGTTCATGCTGTCTACGGTGACGAACAGTTCGTTGAGGGCATCTTGGCGACTTTTGCCGCCGTCCTGGTTGATAACGGCCGTTAATTCATCCATCTCCGCCAAAATCAACGCCTGTAGCTGCCGCACAATCCACACCCGCTCCGCCACCGACTTGTGGCCCCACACCTGCGCCGCCGCCGCCATCTCTTGCCGCGCTTCAGCCACCTGCGCCGCCGTCGCCATTGTCACCTCGGCAAACTGCTCCCCCGTGCCGGGGTTAATGCACACGATTGTTTCAGCATGGCCGTTTAAACGGCCGTTTGTCACCACCTGCTGCCTCTGCACACTCATATTACCCTTCCTGTATCAATAGGATGCACCCATATAAGAAGTTCAACTTCTCAGAAGAAGTTGAACTTCTCCCGTAATTTCAACGATTAGCCAGGGCAAATTGTGCCACAAACTGCCGGGGCAGGCCATGCACAAGGCAGAGAGCGCGGATGGGAATCCTCGGCTACGTGGTTCAATTTTCAAAAGGGGTTGTGGAGAAAATGGGCAATAAATTATGAGTTACTCATAAATAACTATTGGTTATGCGGTGCTGCATGTCCAACAGCGACAGGCTCTCGTTCTGGAAATTCCCCCCTTCCAGAAACTGCTGCAACAGCCCCAGTGCCAGTTCAAAGGTGTCACTACGGTTGGAACCAAAGATGGCGTTAAAGGTGCCATGCGCCCGCCCTAGCTCAATGGACTGCTGCGGCGACAGCCGGATAGATGTCCAGCTGCGCTCGGCACTGCTGTCCGGCAACGGCAGATCCCACAGCAGATAGAGCGACTCCAAATCGGTGATGCCTTCGGGAATCTCGCGGTTACGGCCGGCCACCGCCCGCCGCAATGCTTCCAGCCGTGCCGTCAACATGCTTACGGCCAGATCAGACAAATCCGCCCGCTTTAGCCCGTCAGGAAGATAATCTGCAAGCTGCTTTAAAAGCTGCTTGTTCGCTAGCGTCAGCTCCACATACACATTTTGGCGGCTGACGGCGCGGCGCGGTCGCCCACGCCTGGGCTTTTCCCGCAGCAGCGCAGCAAGCGTGCTATCCCCTTTTTTGCCGGATTTACTCATGCTGCTGCCGGGCTACCGCCGCCGTGGCGATAGCCATGTTGATCTTTAAGGAAGTCGGCTACAAACTCGGCATTGATTTCGGCGCTACCCGTTGCCAAAAGCTCTAAACACAGGTGCAAGCAAAGCAAGCAAATGCTGCGCGGGTAGCCCCGCGTTTCGCGCCAAATGGGCATAATGGCATCGTCGGTGATTAACGGCCGTTGTTTGGAATCCCGCCCCGCCGCCAGCAGCCGATACTCAATCAGCGACCGCGTATCATCCGGTGTCAGCGGATCCAGCGACGAACGGGTTGCCACGCGGTCGTTAAAATCCGGCACCTCCCGCAGCACAATATCCAACTCCGGCCGGCCCAGCAGCACCATCTGGAACGCCTTCCCACCACGCGGGTCACGGAAGTTCAGCAGCCGCCGCAGCTCCACAAATTGCTCCGGGCATAGCTCATGCGCCTCATCAATAATGACCAGCGGCAAAATGCCCTTTTCCGTCTGCTCCACCAAAAAGGCACGGAACTCATTCAACTGGTCTTCCGTCGCCCGCCGCGTCCGCAAGCCAAACTCAGAAGCAATGCGGCGCAGCAGCAGCAACCCACTTTTCTTGGGTGCTTCATCCACCTTGGCCGCCACAAAATCGGGGCGGCGGTCATAGCGGCTGTGAAACCAGGAAGCCAGCGTCGTTTTGCCCGTGCCAATCTCGCCCACAATCACCGAGGCACCCTGCCCCGCTTCCACCATATAGCTCACCTTCGACAACGCCCGGCGCGTTTCGGTGGACAAATACATAAAGCGGGGGTCGGCCTCAATATTAAACGGCGACACCACCAAACCCAGCCGATCCCAATCTGGTTTGTAGCCGTCAATACCTAACGTTAATGGTCGTATACTATCCATAATCTAAATGGTATAAAAGCCTTGCAACCTTGTCAAGGTTGCAATTATTGCGTAAATTTTGTCAAATTATACTAATAACAGGGGCAAAGTCAAAATCTATAGCATATAGATTTGTTGACAAGCCAATCTAACTTTGTTAGACTGTCTGTCACGGTTATCTTTAAGGATAATTGTAGTCTATTGGCAACAATACGACCATAGCTTGATTAAAAAATCGGTTTACCCAATGTATAGCCAACAAAGCAGCCATTTGTTGGCTATGTTGTTGTGGGTTGCTTGCTGAAACAGGCAACGCGCAAGGGGAAAGCCGGGCAAATAAAAAACGGTCAGGTGCTGAAACACCTGACCGTCATTTAGTTTTCGCAAGCTACCTTTCGTCTGTTCTGGTGCCGCCAACACCTCTGATCAGCGCCCCTTTATTGGGGAGGGGGATTTTTTACTTCCCCAAAGAGTAGCTCACTGTTCAGGTAAGAGCATAGCACAGGCGTATAGACCTGTCAACTGAGTTTGTCAATCGCTCAGGTTACCAGTAATCGGTAATCAGTGTTCGGTAATCGGTTGGGCTAACTGATTACCGAACACTGATTACTGATTACTAAATGCTTTTTGCCTGGTCAAAAGAGTGGGTCTTGACTGGGCAACCGGGTTTTGTGTCGCCAACTTTGGCGGCAGCGCAAGCGCAATTGATCGCCCTGCGGCAGCAGCACAATCAGCAAATGGTTGTGAAAACGGCCGTTTCTGACGACCGACCGCAGACAACAGCCGAAACCATTGCCCAGCTTCCGGCGCATTTGGGGTGGGGGAGCGCGGCATTAACGGCCGTTTTGCGCTCTGGGACGATGGACGACGGACGACGGATGACCGACGACCGACAACCGACACCCGACGACACCCCACTCCCTACTCCCCACCCCCTACTCCCAACGGTTCCAGCGACCACTCCCCCCACCATCACCCTCTACCCCACCCTTGCCCTGGCAATGCTGCGGCAACAGCAGGTACCGGCCGGCCGGGTGTGGCTGCTGCTGCGTCATATAGATGAAGCAGGGAGCGGTTGGGTTGAGGAGAGCGAGGCGCGGCGGCAGTTGACCGACGCGGACAGTGAGCTGCGCGTTTGCGGCTGGCGGCAGCTGCGGAATGTGCTGGGGCAGGGGGATGGGCTGTTTTGGCGGCGGGATAACGGCCGTTTGTGGCTGCGTAACCCGGCAAAGGTGGCGGCGGCGTTGGGGGTGGAACGGTTAAACGGCCGTTGTGTCACCCTGCCGCTCGATACACTCACCCAGCCCATCGGCACCGTCCGCGCCCATTTTTACGCCAGCTTCCACAGCGCCCGCCCCCAAGCCCCCATTGCCCGCGCCACGCTCACCCAGTTGAGCGGGCAGCGGCGGCAAACGCAGCGGCTGTATGAAGCCAAAACCGGCATCCAGAGCCGGGTCAATATTGCCCTGGGGCAGCGGCTGAACGCGGTTGCCCAGGAGGAAACCGGCTGGCAGCAGGGTAACGCAGCCTTTGTGCTGCGCGATACCAAGGGCAAACACGGCCCTAAAAACACAGATTATTTGGCCTGGCGGCTGCCCAACAGCTACCAAGGCCCCCATGAAACCGCCCGCAAGCGCCGCCAAAAGCGGCTGAACCGACAATTGGCAGACCTGTTGACTGATGGGACAACGGGGAACGGCCGTTGCCAGCGACGGTATGGGGTTCCTGGTAAACAACGCCACACCCGCTACTGGGCTGCGCCTGCAACCAACAGCCAAACGACGCACATCTGGTTTTCCTTGTCTCGACAGGATGCACAGGATTTAGCAGGATTTTGATTTTTTTTGTAGCGCAACCCGGAAATAAATTTACCCCCTTATTGGGATATGATACTATTTTTGTTATGAACATTTATACCATTGACACCTACCACCAAAATATCCCCCGCTATATTGCGGTTTATCTTATTCTTGGCCCCGACGGCCCCGTTTTGGTTGAAACTGGCCCTGGTTCGGTGATTCCGGCCGTGGTTGAAGGGATCAAGGCGTATGGGTTGCAACCTGGCGACATCAAACACGTCTTGGTAACGCATATCCACCTGGATCACGCCGGGGCGGCGGGCTGGTGGGCGCAGCAGGGAGCGCATATTTATGTCCATGAAGTGGGGGCACGGCATTTGGTTGATCCGTCGCGGCTGATGGCAAGCGCGACGCGGATTTATGGCGAGAAGATGGATTCGCTGTGGGGGGAGATGATCCCGGTGCCGGAGGGGCAATTAACGGCCGTTTCTGACAACCAAACCATCCACGCCGCCGGTCTCGAATTTGTCGCCATGGACACCCCCGGCCACGCCTGGCACCACCACGCCTATCGCCTGGGCAACGTCGCCTTCACTGGCGATGCCACCGGCATGGTACGCCCAGCCACCCCCTTGCTGGAAATCCCCGCCCCGCCACCGGAGTTTAAAGCTGACGTGTGGCTGCAAACCATTGCCAAACTCCGCGTCGCCAACTTTGACCGCATCTACCCCACCCATTTTGGCTCCATTGACGACGTAAACCCCCATCTGGATCGGCTGGCCAACCTCATTACTACCAATGCCAACTTGATCCGCAGTTGGATGGAGGAAGGGTTGAGCCGCGATGAGATTGTAGCACGGTACACCCGCCACAACTGGGAGCGCGTCATTAGGGCTGGCACGCCGGAAGAGGATGCCCGCTACTTCTACAGCATCAGCGAACCGGCGATGTCGGTGGATGGGATCATGCGCTATTGGAGTAAGCGGGGGAATGGGTAAGGAGAGATAGACGTTTTTGATCTCTCATCTCCAACCCCGGTTTCATAGATGATTGCCATTAACCATATTTTGGCTTTATTCAGCATGAACCACCCCAAAACCCCGACACCTTCTGTCTGCCCAATTGCCCTGCCCACCCACTCTCTACACCTTGACAAGGGTATTGCCTGAATGTACCCTATCCACCGCATACAAAACCTTCTGGGAGCATAAGGGTGAGCCAATATGGCAGACCATCAAACGGTTGTTTGCAGATATAGCCACTTAATTTAGATTGCTTGCCAGAAGGCTAAATTGATTGACACAGGAGCAAGCCTATGAGCAAGATTATAGGGATTGATTTAGGAACCACTCGATCTGTCGCAACCATTATAGAAAAGGGCAAGCCAACCGTAATTACAACAGCTGACGGCAACCGCCTGACCCCATCTATGGTGGCATTTGACAAAAGCGGTGGGCGGCTAGTGGGGCAAACGGCCAGACAGCAGGCCAGCACAAACCCGGCAAACACAGTTTTCTCTGTCAAACGGTTTATTGGTCGCCGGTTTGACGATGATGAAACGGCCGCTGACAAAGCCTGCTTACCCTATGCTATTGCCAAAGGGTCGCAGGGGGACATTCGCATTGAAATTCCGCAAAAGGGACGCAGCTACACCCCGCAGGAAATTTCGGCAATGGTATTGAGCAAGCTGAAGAAAGATGCTGAAAATTATCTGGGCGAACCTGTAACCAAAGCAGTTATTACCGTACCAGCATATTTCAGCGATAGCCAACGGCAGGCAACCAAGGACGCAGGCAAGATTGCCGGGCTGGATGTTCTCCGTCTCATCAGTGAGCCGATGGCAGCAGCACTGGCCTATGGAGTGGGCAAAACGCAGGATGAACTAATTCTACTTTTTGATCTTGGCGGTGGCACCTTTGATGTTTCCGTGCTGCAAATTTGGGAGGGTGTGGTTGAAGTGCTGGCAACCAGTGGCGATACGCACCTGGGGGGGGACGACTGGGATATGGCTATTGCTGACTGGATGATCAGTGACTTTTTGCGTAACCAGGGAATTGACTTAAGGCAGGATCGGCCGGCGTTGCAGCGCGTGCGTGAGGCAGCAGAAAAGGCAAAGATTGGGTTGTCCGGTGCCATGCAAACGGAAATTAACCTACCCTCTATTACGACTAATGCCAGCGGGCCAAAACATTTGCAAATGATACTAACGCGGTCAAAGTTTGAGCAGTTGACCGAAAGCCTGCTGCGGCGGATGGAAGAGCCGGTGAAGCGGGTGTTGGCCGATGCCAACATTGAAACCGGGGTGTTGGATGCCGTGGTTTTGGTTGGGGGTTCTACCCGGATGCCGATGGTGCAGGAAGCTGTGCGACGGCTGACGGGGCAAGAACCACACAAGAGCGTGAACCCAGATGAGGTGGTAGCGTTGGGTGCGGCACTACAGGGTAATTTGCTAACGGGTAACGGGAGTGACATGCTGCTGCTGGATGTGGCACCACTGAGTCTGGGTCTGGAAATGCAGGGTGGGGCGATGGTGGCACTGATCCCGCGCAATACGACGATTCCAACCCGCAGGTCAGAGGTGTTTAGTACGTCATCGAATAATCAACAGTTTCTTGATGTCCCTATTTTTCAGGGGGAGCAGCCGATGGCGCGGGATAACAATATGCTAGGCGTACTCCAGATCGCTGGTATTCTCCCAGCAGCTCGTGGCATTCCCCAAATCGAGGTGACTTTTAACATTGATGCCAACGGGATTTTGGATGTAACGGCTAGGGAAATTGCCACAGGGGTCAACCTAAAGAGTAACATGATGGGCAGCACCAATTTGAACGCCTATGATATTAGCCGATTGGCTCAGGAAATTTGATTGAGGTGTGGGGTGTGGTTCCCCACCTGCCACCTTCCTCGCCTGATGAGACCGCGCACAGTCGCTCGCTTGCCCCTGTCCGTTTTTCTCAAGCGGATATGAACTTTGTTGACATGTAAACACAGTGATATACAATGCGCCTGTGACAGGTAAATTTTTTATGCCTGTCACTTCTTTTTTTTATGGAGGTATGAGTGAACGCGACTTTGAAACTGGGAGAACATTATATTTTTGATCTCTCCAACTGTGAGCAAGAGGTGCTGATGGATAGTGAACGGG
>WBZL01001962.1_pt1 | contig 20575 bp, 19 predicted proteins | sample 5204291 | NCBI WGS metagenome assembly WBZL01 (sample SAMN12344345, study PRJNA552823) | activated sludge metagenome | biome: Activated sludge suspended growth; feature: Nitrification reactor; material: Wastewater; isolation source: activated sludge from nitrification reactor of wastewater...
AAAAGTAACCGAGTTGATGTAGGAACATACAACTCGGTACTGAAATTGCCCATCAAACCCCAATAAAAACGATGGGCTTTTCGATAAATTTATTTATTTTCTAATACATACATTAAATTAGAATCCTGCTGTAGGACAAAAGATTGGTTTTGTAGGTTTTTTATGTTCTTTGAATAATAAACCAGAATAAGAAATAGAAATTTCACCACTGCCATTAAATCTGCTTACTTTGGTAAGTTTAGAAACATTGATATCGTAGTTAACGGTGATATTAAATCCTTTATATTCCACTTTTACAGCAGGCACGACGGCATCATTGACTCGATACCACACACCAAAATTGATACCTAACATTTCTTTTCTATTGCGCACAAGTCCATATCTTGCAAAGCTGCCTACCATGATTTCCATACTAGGGCCTTGTTTTTGAAAAATAGCAGAAGGCAATAAAGACCAGCTACCTTTTAATGAAACTTCACCACCAGCAAATGCAGTAAAACGCGTGTATAATCTGTGCTCAGTATTGTCATAAAATGAAACATTTGGACGTGTCAAATTAAATGCTGAAAAACTTACATAAACATTATTGTGTTCTTTTGGCGAATAGGTATATAAACCACCAATTCCTAAGTTATAATCTAATTGTTTTGTATTTAAACCAGACTCTCCTGGATTAATACCTTGATCAAATCCATCGTATCCATTGAATTGATTACCAAAAGTTGCTTTACTTAAATCAAATCTGCGCATAACAAGGCTATTTTGAAATCCAACGCCAATTATATGTTGTCGTTTTACATCTAATACTTGCAAATACGAAACATTCAAATTAAACAAGCTCGTATTAAAGCTAGTAGAGCCTGCTCTATCATGAATTATATCTACGCCAACACCTACAATAGAGTTAGGTCTTTTATTTTTTAGCAAAGAAACTTGTCCTGTAGCACCTACTGTTTGAAAAGGTGCGGACACGCTACTCCATTGGTTTTTATATGCTGCAGCAACGTAATAATCGTTGTTGAAGAAGCCAGTAAATGCTGGATTTACATTTGATGGCAAGGCATAAAATTGTGACGAATTAATATCCTGTGATCTTGACTGATAAGCCAAAATCAACAGCAAAGCGCCTAAAATAATATTTTTCATGTTTCAAAAATTAGGGTTATAAAATTTATGTTTCAAGGGTTGTTTTTATCTCAACAAGGTGATGTCACCTTTCTTAATGGTACGTTCGCCATTGATACACTCTACATCCATATAATAGACAAACACACCAGGATTTAATTCTTGTCCGTTGAATGTACCAAACCAGCCAATGTTTTCTGGATCGTTTGTTTCAAACACGATTTGTCCCCAACGATTAAAGATGCGTAATTCTTTTACCGATGCTACACCTGGCCCATACACTTTAAAAATATCATTTTGGCCATCGCCATTTGGTGTAAAAGTATTAGGCACATATACCATTTTTCCGGCACAATCTTCTATTACTCTAATGCGTAACTTATCTGTGGCTTTGCAACCATATTCAGTAATTGCGGTAACATAATAGAAAGTATCTACCTCAGGAGATGCCATTGGTGTTGGACATTGCGTGCAAGAAAGCTTATAGTCAGGACTCCATAAATACGAAACATTATTTGGCGAAGTGGCATCTACTTGTACTTCTTGGCCTTTGATGATGATATGATCTTGACCGGCCGTTACAGTTGGCAATGGTTTTACATTAACCACAACAGGTAATTTTTGCATTTGGCATTTTCCATTTTCAAACAAAGCATAATATGTAGTATTTGTTCTCGGAAATGCGTATGGATCTAAAGTATTTGTCGTCAAAGTCGGTGAAGACATCCAAGTAATTTTAGTTGTATTCAATGATGTATTTTCTGCTAATGCATGCAGCTGAACTGTATCGCCAATACAAATATTAGTGTCTGGATAAGCACGTGCAGCGAGCTTGGTTTTTACGGTAATATTTACCGTATCATACACGGGACATTGCGGATAATTATAAGCTTTGACGATATACTGCGTACTAGAATCAGGTTTAGCAATTACATTTTGGCTATTATTAACATTTAAAAATCTATTCGGTGACCAAGATACTCTAGATGGATTACCTTCTACTTGCAAAGCTATTTCTTCTCCTTTACAAATTAACTTATCGTCGATAGCTGCAATTACTGGCGTTGAATAAACACCGACTCGAACACTGTCTTTTACGATACAACCAAAAGTATTTTCTGCAAAAAAGTTTATTTTATACGAACCCATTCCCACTGGAATAAATGTATCACTAACACCGCGAGTTGGTATATTTGTAGAATCGGTAAATGTCCAGTAAAATTCTTTTATTGGTGAATTTGGAGAAGTATATAATGAGTCATTAATTGCCACGCTACCTGAACCACTACAAACACTTGTTTTATCTACACCGAAATAAGGTACCATACGAGCGACATTTACTTTTTTTGTAGAGATGATATTCACAGTGCAACCATAATCATCTTTTAAAACTAAAGTTGGCGTAAACTCACCTTCGCGTCTATAAGTATAAGTTGATTGGTTGGCTAATGTTCTATCTTCACGCGTGTTTCCATTACCAAAATCCCAGATTGTTGTTGTTGTATTTTTAAATTGAGCATCAAAAGTTACGTTAAACGGTGCACAACCTGTATCTGGCATAAAATTAAAACTACCAGATGGGCCTGACACGATGATGTATTTTGGTTTGAATACCGTATCCACGCAATTATTATTGTCAGTAACAATCAATTTTACATCGAATGAATCTGAACGTGTATAAACACCTTGCGGATTGTAGTTATTGTCATTACTTGTATTTCCATTACCAAAATCCCATTGAACAGATGACAATTGTAGATTATTTGGATTCTGTAATTGGAAATCTGTAATTAAATCTGGACATGTTTTAAAAGTTGGGCTTGCAGTAAAATTGACATGTATATTTTTGATTTTCACAAAGCCTGGTTTTACCATAGTATTTGAACAACCATTTCCATCAGTAACAGTCAGTTTAATGGTATAATTTCTTTCTTGTGAGTATGTATGAATAGGAAAAGTATCTGTAGAAGTAGTGCCATCACCAAAGTCCCAAAGGAATGTTGTCGCATTTGCAGATGATTGATTAATGAATTTTATTGGTTTACCACCACATACATTATTTACGTCAATGTCAAAATCTGCTTTCACTTCAGATATTGTCACAGGTTTAGTTATAGAATCTTTACAGCCGTATTGATTTTCTACTGTTAATTTAACTGGAAACGAGCCTAAGGCATTAAAAGTGTGAGATACTTCACTTCCACTTGCAGTGCTTCCATCATGAAAATTCCAAGTATAATTTGACAATGGAGAAAATCTAGATTGGCTAGTATCTTTTAAATTTATAATTGCTGGCACACAACCACTCGCTTTATCAAAATTAAAATTAGGTTTAACGCCAATCACGGTAATGGTATCTTTCTGTGTTGATTCCATGACGCATCCATTTCTATATTTGACAAACATTTTCACAACGAATTTTCCTTCGTTAAAATATTTAGCTACATAGTTATTTCCGAACACTAATGTTCCATTGCCAATGTCCCATAAATAAGCTACAATATTGGTATCTTCAACAGCGGTCAACGTTACTGTTAATGGTTTGCAACCCATTTTTGTAGATGTCGTAAATCGGAAAGAATCGATATTAGAAAATTTAATCAGTTTCACTAAAGTATCAATACAACCTGTCGAGTCATTCCGTACAACTAAAGACGCAGTTACTTGTGTAGTTCCTGGCGCATATGTATGTGATAAATTTTTATCTAAAGTTGACAGAATAGTGCCATCACCAAAATCCCAAGTAGCAGCAGTGTGTCCTTTAGAAAGGTTAACAAAATCTACCTTTTGACTATTACATGTAGAAGAATAATTAAATGCCGCTTTTGGATAAGCTACAAAAATTTCTTGAACATCTAGTGTATCTCTACAAGTGTTATTGATAGCAATAAGTTGCACATTGTATTTTCTTGGTTGAGAAGGTTCCGTATAAATATGAGTAGTATTTCTACCTTGACCTGTACCATCACCATAAATCCAAATAAATTCTGTCGTAGGAATACCACCAGTAGCGGTATAAGTTACCATTTCTTTGTTTACACAAACTTTATCGTAATCCATAGTGCCATTAAAAGGATATTTACCACCTACATGAATTGGACCAACAACATCAACCAATGATTCGCATGGCGCATCATAAGTAACTGTTACTTTGGCTGTATAATCACCTGGATTCATATAGGTATGAACAGGATTTTCTCCAGTACCTGTAGTGCCATCGCCAAAGTCCCAAACAATGCTTCTTGGAGTCCAATTGTGAGTAAGATTGGCATTGAAGAAAACTTTTAAATCTTCGCAACCTTCCATTTTATCTGCAGTGGCATTGATTTGGTTAGGGCCAATCCATAAATATTGAGGCATATTTAAAACATCAGTACAACCGCTTGCAGATGTAACTTCCAACTTAACATCATACGAACCTCTATTGGGTAAATTTACAGAAGGTGATGCAGATGTGTAGGTTTGAAAAAAACCATTCGGACCACTAATAAACCATTTATAAGAACTGCCATTTTGTGAGCTATTGCTTAGATTAACCGTATATGGCATACAAGATTTTAACACATCAGCTGAAAATGCAGCTTTTGGTGAAAGATTAACGGTCACATTTTGCGTCATTGAATCGCGGCAACCTTCTAGATTTGTAGCTTTTAGATTAATTGTATAATTACCTGTATTTGCATAGCTAATGTTTGGAAAGACGATATTTGAGATATTACCATCGCCAAAATTCCAATTACAAAAAATAGGATTATAAGTTGAGTTTACACTTGGCGTTACTGCTTGGTCAGTACATAATGGATTGGGCACAGAAGCATTTACTTTAAAGCGTTCAATTTTTACTGCACTTGGTATTGTTTTCGTTGCCGTACAATTATTTTGATCTTTAACTGTTAATGAGACATTGTATGTACCGATATTGGTATAGTTGTAAGTTGGATTTGCAATAGATGAGGCATCACCATTTCCAAAATTCCAAGTATAAGTAACAGGCGAAGCAGAGGTAACTGTACTTTGGAATATTGCTGGAAAAGGAAGCAAACAAGTTTGAGATTTATTTACCGTAAAATCTACAGTTGGTGGTGTTGCTTTTTTGATGAAATCTCGAACGGTTTCTGTGTTTTTACAACCATTTGCATCTGTAACAATAAGAGATACCGTAAGATTACCGCTAAAAGTATAAGTATGTAAAGGGTTTTTCACGGTTTCTGTTCTACCATCGCCCATGTCCCACAACCATGAAGTAATTGGTGCATCACCTACAGTTGATAAATCTGAAAACTGAACATTAAAAGGCACACAACCTGTACGTGGTGCTGCATCGAAACGAGATATTGGATCTCTAAAAACTGTTACTACTTTAGTGATAGTCGAAGTTTGTGTTCCTTTATAAATCGTCAATTTAATATTGTATGTACCAGGCTGGTTAAAAATGGCACTCGGATTACACTCATCAGCAGTATTACCATTAATACCTAAATCCCAAAAACAGCTATCTTGGTTTCCGGTTGAAGTATTATTAAAGGTAACATACAATGGTGCACAACCTTTATCTTTACTCATAGTAAAGTTAGCATTGAGCTGTGCATACGAACTTAAATGGCTTAACATAAGAATGCTAAGCACGATTAAAGTAGATACACTTCTAACTGAAGACAAAATTAGTCTTCGCGTATAGCGAAATAAGAAATACATTGGACATGGGGTTTATGTTCAATGCAAGTTTAAATTAATTATTCCTAATTGTCAATAGCAGATTAAAAAAAAGTTAACTATATGAATAAAAACTTGATGTAAGTCAAGCCAAATAAATAGAAATGACAAATTATTTAAGATATTTGCAACATGAATGGAATATGTCATTTGTCAGTTGTGCCAATGCGGAAAGAAGCTGCCGATGCTTCGGAAATGGTAAACCAATTACTATTTGGAGAAACATTTGACATCATAGAAAAGACAGAAAAATGGAGTAAAATAAGAATACATCAAGATAAATACGAAGGCTGGATTGACAACAAACAATATCTTGAACAAGAAAAAAAGAAGAACACAAACAAACATTGTGTTTCTAATTTACTTTTAAACAAAAAAGGAATGCGCTATCCATTAGGTAGTTATGTAGCATTCGACACTGCGAACAATAATAATGACATTATTAAAACTGCCAAATTATTTTTGAATACGCCTTATTTATGGGGCGGAAAAACTTGTTTAGGTATCGACTGTTCAGGCTTTACACAAGTTGTATTTAGAGTACATCAAATACAATTATTGAGAGATGCATATCAACAAGCCACACAAGGAAAAAAAATTGCATTTGCTAATTGTATTAGTGGCGATTTAGCTTTTTTTAAGAACGCAAATAATCGCATTATACATGTAGGTATTATTATTAAAAAACAAAACAAGTTAGAAATTATACACGCATCTGGTTGTGTACGTATAGATACACTTGATGAACAAGGCATCTTTAATCATACTTTAGAAATACACACTCATCAACTCGATTGTATCAGACGAGTATTGAAGTAAGTTAATAAAACAAAACACCTTGGATAAAAAAAACATAGTGATATTAAGTGGCGCAGGAATTAGTGCTGAGAGTGGTATTAAAACTTTTAGAGATGGTGATGGCTTATGGGAAAACCATCGCATTGAAGAAGTGGCAACCTATGATGCTTGGTTAAATAATCGCGATTTGGTTTTAGAATTTTACAATCAACGTCGAAAGCAATTATTGACTTGTGAACCCAATGATGCTCATCGACAATTGGTAATATTAGAAGAAAAATTTAATGTACAAATTATCACTCAAAATGTCGATGATTTACATGAACGCGCAGGCTCGAAAAACGTATTACATTTACACGGTGAATTATTAAAAGTAAGAAGCACTGCTGATGAACGATTAGTTTACGATTGGAAAATCGATTTAGTAAATGGTGATAAATGTGAAAAACAATCGCAATTGCGACCGCATATTGTATGGTTTGGTGAGCCTGTTCCTATGATGGATGCAGCAGCTAAATTAGCCGCTAAAGCTGATATTTTTATTGTAATCGGTACTTCTCTAGTCGTTTATCCAGCAGCAGGCTTGTTACACTATACAGACTATACAGTACCAAAATATGTTATTGACCCAAACAGACCTGTTGTTTCGAATATTCAACCAATAGAATACATTACAGAAAAAGCAAGCATTGGCGTTCGCAAGCTTGTTGAACGACTCATGGTTGAATAATCTTATTTTTTTAGATAGAAAGCATGACCAGCAACACCAGTATTGCCATTTTTGTCTACACCTAACACATTGACATAAGCTGTTGTATCTGCTTGAAGTTCAAAAAATATTTTTTTAGAAAAATTAAAATCAGCACTTGTTACATTTGCTTCCTCTTTGTACCATATTTTCTTAGTGTACTGATTGAACAAAATAATTTTATAAGATTGAAGATTTTTGTCTTTTATATTAAAGTGTAAAAAAATCGAATCTTGCATAAACACAGTGTCTGCAATAATAGGTGATACAATGTTTATGACAGGAGCACTTGTTTCCCATTTTTTACAACTTAAGAAAAACAGACAGACAAAACAGTAAAATATTTTATTTGGCATTTAAAAAATATATTTTCAAAGTTAGCTAAAAAAACTATCTTTAAATTATTCAAAAGAAACAAGCTATATAAAACATGCAAAATTTAGTGAAAATTGAAATCAACTATATATGCTATACAAGTTGGCATGAGGTGCCAGAAAAATATCAGCATTTGATGGAAGAAGCTAAAAAAGCAAAAGAAGGAAGTTATGCGCCTTATTCTAACTTTAATGTAGGTGCTGCGTTATTATTGAACAATGGGAAAATAATTCATGGAAGCAATCAAGAGAATGCCTCCTATCCTATCGGATTTTGTGCAGAACGAACGGCATTGAGTGCTGCAGCATCACTTGCATCGCACGAAAAAATAAGTGCCATTGCTATCACTTGTAGTAGCATCAAAAATCCTGTAACGAAGCCAGCTGCTCCTTGTGGCATTTGTCGGCAAACAATTTTTGAAGCGGAATGTAAACACCATCAAAATATCGAAATAATATTAATGGGCGAAAGTGGCGAAATATTTCATTTTAAATCTATAAAAGACTTATTGCCATTGCATTTTGATGCTGATTTTTTGTAGTAAATTTCTTTATAATTTTGCTGGACAAGCATACGATTTATTCGTACCAAATTCTTGATTGATGACAATTATTTTGTCCACTGTTTTTGCTGCTTTTGCTATACAAATTATTATTCCTTTACTTGTTTTACTTTCACCAGGTTTATAAGTATCATTAATCATTGCTTGTGTTGATTTAAAAACTGGCGTCAACTTTTCTGGTTGAGCAGGTTCCATTTTTGGATAGATAGAGCCAAACGACAATGGATACTGTGATAAAAATGCTTTCGATCGGTTTCTGCTGCATAAAATTTTAAAGAATTGAATAATGCTTCTGAAGCAGCTGCGCTCAATTTCACATCAGCGCTTGTTGTATTCGTTGCCTTGATTTCTACTTCTGCCAACTCGTATGCAAATCGCTGTGAAATATCATCAGGAATAGTAACAGCCACACCACGAGGAATTGGAAATCGTGTTAGTTTAACAATTTGCACTTTCATACCATTATTCAACAGCACTTCATTAGTTGTATTTTGGAAAGTATGATCTTTTGAGTCTATAGTAAAGTTGACAAATTGCAATGAATCGGCTTTTCGTTTTTCTGCTTTTGGATCTTTTGTTGGTGTTGGTGGCACTTTTGGATTTCCTCCTTTAACGGCTGCAATTCCAATAATAAATGAAAGCAATAAAGCGATAGGTAGCAATAATTTTTTCATGTCAATATTTTTATACTTTACAAAGCAAGTTACAAAAAATAGCGAATTACTATTATTATCTTTGTAAACAAACAAAATGCATGCCTAAAATTTTCACTTTCTTATTCTTATTTTTTGTGACATATCTTGGATTTTCTCAAGAAAATGAAATCATCAAACAACTTGATTTGCTAACACAACAAGCCAAAGGAAAATTATGTGTCTATGCATATCACTTTGAAGACAGCGCATCTATAAATTATTATGGTGATGAAATGTGTGTGCAGCAAAGTGTTTTTAAATTTCCAATAGCCTTAGCTGTTTTAGAGAAAATAGACAAAGGCGATTTTTCATTACAACATAAAATTCACATTACTGCAAAAGACATGCAACAGGAAACTTGGAGTCCGCTACGTGACTCGTTTCCAAACGGCAATATCAATGTTACATTTGAAAACCTATTGAAATATATGGTATCGCAGAGTGATAATATCGCATGCGATGTATTAATTCACCATCTTGGCAAGGCAAAAAGTATTGAAAAGTTTGTACGTAAATTTGATATTGATGATATAAAAATAAGATACAACGAAGAAAAGATGCAGAAAAACTGGAAAAATCAGTATAAAAATATTGGCACACCAAAAGCATATGTACAATTATTGCAACAATTTTATGATGGCAAAATTATTTCCAAACCAAGCACAGATTTTCTATACAAAGTAATGGTGGAAACGACAACGGGAAAAAATAGAATTGTGAATTTGCTGCCTGAAAATTGTATCGTTGCGCATAAAACAGGATCATCTGGCACGAATAAAGACGGCATGACAGCAGCTACCAATGATGTTGGCATAATCACTTTACCAAACGGCAAACACATTGGTATTGCTATCTTTGTGCAAGATGCATTTGCAGCATATAATATTATTGAAAAAACAATTGCAGAAACGGCATTGCTGATTGTAAATCATTACAATAAATAATTTTCGAATTTCGATAAATTACTCATCGAGTAATTTAATGTCTATATTTTCGGTACCTGCAATTCCTTCTACAGAACCAGAAATATGAGAAGCATTCAATAAGATTTTGTCTAATTGTTTTTCACGTGCTTTCCATAATTTTTCCATTTGCGTTCGTTCTGTATCAATTGAATGGCGCATTGCCAAAAAGCCTTCCCGCACTGCTTTCCACTGTTCGCCGAATTCATTACTCGTTAAATAATCATAGAGCAATTGCATTTTATCGCCTTTATTTTCTTGCGATTTGCTCACGGCAAATACTTTTAAAATTGTACTACGCAGCACATGTACGAGTGCGCGCACTTCGCTAAACGTACAAATCCAAATGCCATTTTTTTCACCAAACTGTTCCATATCTTTTGGCATTGTTTGTGTCACTATCACAGCAATATCAGCAGTTATCGCGCGCATATCTGCTTTTAGTTTTTCAATCCAATCGCCACCAAATGCTTGAGTGCGCTTGCTTTCAAACAAAATTTTTCCGCAAACCTGACCAAAATTATTGCGCACTGTCTGCACACAATCGGCACCTTTGGAGCCTTTCCCAACCTCTTCGATAAGGTCAAATGGGAATGCTTCTTTTAGCAATGACTCTAACGCCAATTCTTGCACTTCTCCTTGTAGCTGCATGCTTCCCTGCGATGCTTTGCGCTGTGCTTCTTCTAATGCTTTTTGTGTTTGTTCTAATTTTTTTTCATATTCTCTAAAGCGCAAGTCATTTTTTTCTTGCTCTTGTTTGGCTATTTTTTCTTTTAATAGTTCCCGTTCTTCATTCAATTTACGTTGCAATTGTAATTCTATTTCTTGTTCTTTCTCTTTTAATTCATTTTCACGTTTTAAGAAGTCTAATTCTTTTTGTTTTAATGCAACATTTTCTTGTTTGCGTTTTTCTAATTCTTCCGTTTGTGATTTTAGTTGCTGTTCAAATTCTTCTTTAATTTTCTTGCCTTGCTCAGCACTAATTCTTACTTTTTCTTCTTCTATTTTTTGGTCTAATCGTTTTTGAAAAAGCTCATTTTCTTTTGCTTTCTTATCTTCAAAATCTTTTTGCTGTAAGGCTAATGCTTCCTTTTGTTTTACAAATTCAACATTTGCTAATTGGAGTTTTTCATCAAATGCTTTTTTATATTTATCTTCTGCTTGTTGGTTGAGCACAACGTCAATATCTATTGATGTATTACAGTTTGGACACTTTATTTTGTTATCACTCATTTTAATAATTTTTCTATTCTAAAAATATCTCGATAAAAATACAATAATTCCGATAATCCAACTTAAAGAAATCAATAGTAAATAGGGCAAGAAAGTAATGTCTTTTATTTTATGTCTGAAGATAATCATCGACATACAAGCACCTACAAAACCACCTACCAGCGCGAGTATTAGAAGCGCTCGTTCTGAAATCCTTTGTGATTTAGTCATGGCAAAAAGTTTATCTAAGGCATAAGCTATAAAACTGATGGCATTAATGGTGATTAGATATGCACAAGTATAAGTTTCTATGCTCATTTTTTGTTAGCTTAAAACTGTTAAAATAGTAATAAACAATCACAAATTAGTTTAAATTTGCACCGCTTTTGCATTTTGTAAAACAATAAGAATGGCAGAAAAACAAATTCACGGATTACACAAACTATCAGCAGCTGGTGTTTTGATATCCTTAGGTATTATTTTTGGAGACATTGGAACGTCGCCAATATACGTTCTAAAAGCTGTGATGAACATGGCAACCGGTGGCAACCATAAAATAACAGAAGACCTTGTATTAGGAGCTGTCTCTTGTGTATTTTGGACACTTACTATTGTTGTTACGATTAAATATGTCATTTTGGCTTTAAATGCGGACAACAAAGGTGAAGGTGGAATTTTTGCTTTATATGCAATTGTCAGAAGATACAAGGCTAAATGGACAATTATACCTGCATTAATCGGATGTGCTTCGTTGATGGCAGATGGATTTATAACACCACCAATTTCCATTTCGTCTGCGGTTGAAGGTTTGACAATCTTATATCCAGGAATTCAAACTGTGCCCATTGTTATCACCATTTTAGCTGGTATATTTTTAGCACAACAGTTTGGAACTAATAGAATTGGCTCTTTATTTGGACCAATCATGTTTGTGTGGTTTTCGATGATTGGAACATTAGGTTTTTTTCAAATTATTCAAAATCCTTCTGTAATTAAAGCGCTCAATCCAATGTATGCCATCAATTTGGTGTTGAATTATCCTGGTGGATTTTGGTTTTTAGGAGCCGTATTTTTATGTAGTACAGGTGGTGAAGCATTGTATTCAGACTTAGGTCATTGCGGTAAACAAAACATTAGAGTAAGCTGGACTTTCGTGAAAATTGCTTTAGTATTAAGCTATCTCGGACAAGCTGCATTTATCATCAATCATAAAGATTTTGACTATGAAAATATTGCACCATTTTATGCAGTAATGCCAGAATGGTTTTTAAAAATTGGAATTGTCATTGCCACTATGGCCACTATCATTGCATCACAAGCCTTAATCACTGGCTGTTTTACTTTAATCAATGAAGCGATGAAATTAAAATTATGGCCCAATCAAAAAATTATTTATCCGAGTATAGTACAAGGTCAGATATATTTCCCTTTTATCAATTGGATGCTGTTTTTAGGTTGTGTAGCTGTAGTGCTCATATTTAGAGAATCAGGAAAAATGGAAGCTGCGTATGGTCTTGCAATTTCATTAAACATGATTATGACCACCAGCTTATTGGTGTACTATATGTATGTAAAACGTAAACCGAAATATTTTATTTATGGTTTTATTGCAGTGTATGTTTGGATAGAATTTACCTATTTAGTCGCCAACTTAAGTAAGTTCTCGCATGGTGGCTGGTTTGCTGTGTTAATCGCAGTTGTGATTTTTGTATTAATGTATTTATACAACGAAGGAAAAAAATTACGTAAAAAACATATCGAATTTGTTGAAATTAAAGACTTCTTAGACGATATCACAGATTTGCAAAACGACACTACAATTCCGAAAGAGGCAACAAACCTCGTGTTTATGTGTAATGCAAATGACAAAAAACATATCGACTCAAATATCATTTATTCTATATTTCGAAAAAAACCAAAACGTGCTGATACGTATTGGTTAGTTCATGTTGATATTACGAATGAGCCATATGGTGCAAGCTATTCTGTCGATACGATTATTCCTAAAAAATGCTTTTTTATTCGTCTAAAATTTGGTTTTAAAGTAGAGCATAAAGTACATGTCATGTTTACAAAAATAGTAGAAGACATGGAAAGCCGTGGTGAGATTGATTTAATGAGCCATTATCCTTCATTGCGCAAGCATGGCTATCCGGCAGACTTTAAATATGTAATCATGAATCCATTAGTATCTATCGATAATAAACTTAATCCATTCGAACAATTTTTGATAAAATCTTACAATTGGTTTAAGTCAATTAGTTTATCTACACAAGAAGATTTTGGTTTGGAAAAAACAAACTGCCGTGTAGAAAATGTGCCTATTCGTATTGCGCAAAAAACACATATTGAAATAAGAAGAGAAGACTAATAAAAGAAAATCTATTTTTATTTGTTAAGCAATTTCTGATTTAAGATTGGTGGTGAATGTAAATACAATCAGCATCACAAAAACGAGCAACACGTTTGTAGAAAAAAGTTCGCTTGAAAATCCAGGATTTACAAAGGCCGCTATTCCTATTATAAAGCTACTTACAGCAGCCATTGCTATCGTTTTATAAAATAAATTTCCTTTTATAAAATAAGTAGCAAACACTACAAACGAACAAGCAATTGCACTCCATTTTATCCAGGTGAATATGTGTAATAAGCTCAAATGAACACCATACAAAGCATAATTATCAATTGGATTGATAGCATTTAAGTCGATGTTTCTTTTTATAATTAATTGATGGATTTGGCTATTTTCTAAGGCATCGCCAAGCAACATCAACACTGACATAAGTATTGCAATATTCATAAGCTTTGAAGAAGTACTTTTTTTGATAAACATGGCAATGCAAAAAATAAAACTACTGTATAAGCACATAAATAAATAGTCAATCTTATTGCCTAATAGCATTTGTTGCTCGTATTGTTCTGGATTTTGAACAGTAAAATATTGCAGAACAGCCTCTTTGCTGTTAATAAATTCGAAGGCAATAATTGGTGTTTTAAAGCCAGGCATTAAGTTGTTTTCTGCTTTCGGATTGGTAAATAACAAAACCACTCCAGTAATGATGATGGCAACGCCAATAAATCTTGCAATTTTCAGATATTTCATTTTTTTTAGATTTTATAAAAAATATTGATATTAATCAATACATCAATAAAATGTTTGTCATAACTTTAATTTAACAAACATAAATACCCTACGAAAAAGAAAATGGCTGCCTAAGCAGCCATTTTTTTATTGTTTCTCACGTTTATTTAATTCATCGCGTATTGTTGCTGCTTTCTCATAATTTTCATTTGCTAATGCTTCATCAAGCATCTTCGATAATTCTTTATAGGTGTAAATTGTGTAATCTGTTTTATCTTTTTCTGAGACACTCGATACGGCATCTAAAATAACATCTTCTATTTCATCAATTTCAGGGTTTGTTTCTTCCATCAAGATTAATCCAGAATTATCTAGGATATTTCCATAAATATAAATTGGGCAATTAAATCTGATTGCTAAGGCAATTGCATCTGATGTTCTAGAGTCAATTTCATATTCTTCGCCATTAAATATGCAAATTAATTTGGAATAGAAAACGCCGTCCAAAAGATTGGTGATTATAATTTCGCTAAGCGTTACATGAAATGTATCCATTACTGTTTTAAACAAATCATGCGTCAATGGTCTTGCCGGCGGCATATTTTCCATTGCAATTGCAATTGCTTGCGCTTCAGTGCCTCCTATTACAATCGGCAACCTTCGTTTGCCTTTAATTTCGCCTAACACGACTGCATAAGAATGGTGATGCGTAAAACCTTGTGTAATATTAATAATTTCTAATTCAATCTTTTTCACGAAGTAAATATACTAAAAACGAAGTTTTACTTATTAAAAATTTTTCTACAATTAAACAAAAAAGCCACCAAAATCTTGGTGGCTTTTATCTAAGTACTAAATACTAAGTACTCAATAGTATTCTAATGTTGACTAGCTTTCAATGCTTTAACTGCCTCCGTTAATTTCGGTACAATTTCGAATGCATCTCCAACGATTCCATAATCAGCAGCTTTGAAAAACGGTGCTTCTGGATCTTTATTGATGACAACGATACATTTTGATTGGTTTACACCAGCCAAATGTTGAATAGCACCTGAAATACCAATAGCAATATATAAGTTTGGACGAATAGCAACACCTGTTTGTCCAACGTGTTCGTGATGAGGTCTCCAATGAACATCGGCAACCGGACGAGAACAAGCCGTTGTTGCGCCTAAGGCACTTGCTAAGTCTTCGATAATTCCCCAATTTTCTGGACCTTTCATACCACGACCAGCAGACACTACTAATTCTGCTTCTGGCAATGGAGCAACATCACCAGTTTGACGTGTCACTTCTTTTACAGTAATGCGACTAGCTGCTGGTGCCACAGTAGATGCTTCAACTGTTGCAGAGCCTTCGCCTTTTGTAGCACCAAATGAATTTGGCACTACAGCAACAACCTTAACAGCTGTATTTACTTTTACGAAAGCAAATGCTTTACCAGAGAAAGCTGCTTTTTTCACTACAAAATCAGCATCTGGCAAACCAACGGCACCAGAAACGATACCAGCTTTTAAGCGAGCTGAAACCACTGGCGCAACTGCTTTTCCTGTTAAAGTTTGTGAGATAACAATTGTATCTGCATTTACTTGAGTAGCTACTTCTGCCACTGCTTTTGCATAAGCACTTGCATCAAAATTATCAAATCCTGCGTTATTTGCATGAATGATTTTTTTTGCACCATATATTCCTAATGCACTTAATGATGCATCATCAATTGTTCCTAATGCTAAACCTACAGCGTCTTTACCTGTTTGTTTTGCATATGCAGTAGCATAAGAAGCAGCTTCGAAGCTTGCTTTTTTTACTTTACCATCTGCTATTTCTACTAAAAATAAAATTGCCATAATTATATCATTTTTGCTTCTTCGTGTAACAATCGGATTAATTCTTCAGGTTGATCTGCTGAGATCATTTTACAAGCACCTTTAGCTGGTGGTAATTCATATTTCACCACTGATGTTAATGATGCTGCACCTTGTGGCGCCACAACTGCCAAAGGTTTAGTTTTAGCACTCATAATTCCTTTCATATTTGGAATACGAGCTTCTGCCATACCTTTCGCACATGAAATTACGAATGGAGTATCAACGCTTAAAACTTCTTTACCACCTTCGATTTCACGTTCAATAGTAGCTGTATTACCTGCCATATCTAATTTAGATGCGTAAGAAACAAAAGGTAAGTCGATTAACTCTGCTAACATACCACCTAAATTTGAACCATTATAGTTGATTGTTTCTTTACCTAATAAAACTACATCGTAAGCACCTGATTTTGCAACAGCTGCAATTTCTGAAGCAATTGCAAATGAATCAGCATCACCTACAACATCAATTCTAATTGCATCATCAGCGCCAATTGCTAAGGCTTTACGGATTACTTGGTCGTTTTCTGCTGGACCAACGTTTACCACCGTTACGGTACCGCCATTTGCTTCTTTTAATTCTAAAGCTCGAACTAAGGCATACCATTCATCGTAAGGGTTCAAGATCCACTGTACTTTATCGTTGTTGAATTTTGTATCATTATCAACAAACGAAATTTTAGTAGTAGTATCAGGAACTAAACTTATACATACTAAGAATTTCATAAATTTGTTATTTAGTTTAAAAATTTGCGATGCTAATTTACTCATTTTAATTAATTCAATGCATGCATACAAATAGAATACATCGATTAGAATCTATGATTGTTGAAAACCCTAGAGATACCTTTGCGTTATTTGCATTGGCAAAAGAATATGAAAAGACAAATAATTACATAAAAAGTGTGGAACTATTTGAAAGACTGTTAGTTATAGACAGCAATTACCTTGGTGCATATTATCATTTAGCGAAAACTTATGAACAAATCGGCGAGGTTAAAAAAGCATTAAATATTTATGAAACTGGAATTTCGTTAGCAATAGAACAGAATAATACACATACATTAAGTGAATTAAGGAATGCAAAAATGAATTTGGAAATTGAATTGTCATAAATTGTATTAATTTAAATACCTTAAAGACTGATAGATAGAAAATTTCAAGTAAGGAAAGTATTAGAACCTATTGCAAAATTAATTTGCAAAAATTAAAATCATTTTTATTATCGTATTTTTGAAGCATGTTACTACGTATTCAAGAAAATATCATACACAATAATCTCGCAAATACTGGCACACCCATCTTGGTGGCTTGTAGTGGCGGCATTGATTCAATGGTGCTTTGTGATGTTTTACTACGTTTGAATTTCAAAATTGCAATTGCACATTGCAATTTCCAATTACGTGGAAAAGAAAGTAATGCAGATGAAAAATTTGTTGCACAATTTGCAAAACAACATCAGTTAGAATTTCATTCGATAAAGTTTGATACAACTAATTATAAAAAAAATAATTCCATTTCAACGCAAATGGCTGCTCGCGAATTGCGATACAATTGGTTTGAACAGATAAGAAAAGAAAATAAATATCACAGCATAGCCACAGCTCACCATTTAGATGACCAAGTAGAAACACTCCTATTGAACATCACAAAAGGTGCTGGCATAAAAGGTTTAACAGGCATTCCAGCAAAAAATGGATTTATTATTCGACCGCTTTTGAAAATTAGCAAACAGGAAATATTGGATTATGCTTCATTGAACAAAATTGCATTTCGGGAAGACAGTTCAAATGCTAGTGATGATTATCAGCGCAATTTAATTCGTCATCAGATTACACCATATTTAGAAAAAATTAATCCATCATTTCACAATTCCATTGATGAGTTTATTGGCAGAATGAATGATTATCAAGCTTTGACAAATCAGCAAATTGAAAGTATAAAAAAGAAATGCTTAAGAGAAAAAAATGGAATTATTGAAATAAAATTAGGTTATATAAAAGCACACTTTGCAGGTGCTACTGTCTTATTTCATCTAATAAAAGAATTCGGATTTAATATTGATGTCGTTCAAAATATATTAAAAGTAAAAGAAAGCGGTAAGCAATTTTTTTCAGAGACACATAGAATTATCATAGACAGGAAAAACTTGTTTATTGCTACAAAAAATCCAGAAAGAGATAGCATTATTATATTAGAAAAAATTCCATCACAAATTATTTTCAATAATTATAAGATTCAATGTACATCAATTCCGATACAAGAAGTAAACATAAAAACTTCAAATCGATATGCTTATTTTGATGCTGACAAAATTGAATTGCCCTTAATAATTCGCTATGCTAAAGAAGCTGATTATTTTTATCCATTTGGATTAAGCAAGCCCAAAACACCAGGGAAAGCAGGCAAAAAAAAGCTCTCTAAATATTTCAAAGACGAAAAATTCACATTACTCGAAAAAGAAAATACGCCTATTATATTTTCAGGCGAGAAAGTAATTTATTTAGTCAAGCACAGAATTGATGACAGATTCAAAATTTCTGAAAAGACTAAAAATGTTTTAAAAATGGTCATTATCGACGATTCTATCTAATACACTTAGTACATCATCAAGCAATGTACATTATTACTTTTTAAAACATTCAAAAGCAATATCTAATATTTCACACTGAATAAAAATGTGTAAATTAGATTATGCAAATATTTAACTACGGTATTGATACATTAAGTGTTGCAAAAGCTTTAGCATTAGCAAATGGTAACGCAAAAGGAGTTATAAATGATGCTGCTAAAGAGAAAATCAAAACATCACAGCAAAACGTACAGCAAATTGTAGAAAACCACGATACGGTGTACGGAATCAATACAGGTTTCGGAATTTTATCCAACAAAAAAATATCTGAAGAAGATACACAAACATTGCAATATAAAATTTTGCAATCACATAGTGTTGGAGTTGGAAATGCCATTCCTAATCACATTGCAAAGTTAATGCTTATCACAAAATTACAATCTTTAGCACAAGGATTTTCTGGTGTTCAACTAAGTACTTTAGAGAGAATTTTATGGCACATCGATAATGATATCATTCCAATTGTACCAGAAAAAGGCAGTGTCGGCGCATCTGGCGATTTGGCACCACTATCGCATTTGTTTTTACCTCTAATTGGCTTAGGTGAAGTAATGTATAAAGGCAAAACTGTTAAAACTTCAATGCTTTTAAAACAAGAAAATCTTAGCCCAATTACACTAGGCCCAAAAGAAGGTTTGGCATTAATTAATGGTACTCAATTTATTTTATCATTTGCCGTCGCAGCAATTCAGCGCATGCATAATTGCCTCGAAGTTGCCGATATTATTGGTGCAATGAGCTTAGAAGCTTTGCAAGGCACCAAAGCACCATTTGATGAACGTTTACATCAACTACGACCTTTTAAAGGAAATCAATTAGTAGCACAACGTTTGCGTTTGTTATTACATAATTCTGAAATTATGCAAAACCATGAAGATTGCGAGCGTGTGCAAGATCCATATAGTTTGCGTTGTATGCCGCAAGTTCACGGTGCATCTAGAAATGCATGGTTACATTTAAAAGAGTTGACTGAAATCGAGTTAAATGCTGTTACCGATAATCCGATTATTTTCAACGCAGATGATACCATAAGCGGTGGAAATTTTCATGGTCAACCATTGGCTTTACCTTTAGACTATGCTTGTTTTGCTGCGGCTGAATTGGGAAATATTTCTGACAGAAGATGCTACTTGCTCCTCGAAGGAAAATTTGGATTACCTATGTTGTTGATGAAAGAAGTAGGTCTAAATTCAGGTTTCATGATTCCGCAATATACTACAGCAGCATTAGTCACGGAAAATAAAACACTATGTTTTCCGGCAAGTGCTGATAGTATTCCAACATCATTAGGGCAAGAAGACCATGTAAGCATGGGCAGTATAAGTGGCAGAAAATTATATCAGATTTTAGATAACTTAGAATATATTTTAGCAATCGAATTAATGAGTGCTTGTCAAGCAATAGAATTTAGAAGTCCATTGAAAAGCTCAATATTGTTAGAAGCAGCGCATGATTTTGTACGACAATCAGTTTCTTTCGCCAATGAAGACAGAATTTTTGCTGACGACATCAATCAAATTAAAAAAATAATTTCCGATTTTTCCTTTATGAATCACATTAAAAAAAATGCTGGATTGAATAAAGGATTTGAAGAATTTGAATTGTGATTTTTGTAATATTTTAATTTAATAAAATGCAACTCCAATCTTTTTTACAGCAATACGCCTCACATCCAATTTATAAAGCACCACGTGGAAATATACTTCATGCTAAATCTTGGCAAACAGAAGCACCACTGCGAATGCTACTAAATAATTTAGATTTCGAAGTTGCTGAAAATCCAGCGGAATTAGTTGTGTATGGT
>WBZL01000226.1_pt2 | contig 20558 bp, 14 predicted proteins | sample 5204291 | NCBI WGS metagenome assembly WBZL01 (sample SAMN12344345, study PRJNA552823) | activated sludge metagenome | biome: Activated sludge suspended growth; feature: Nitrification reactor; material: Wastewater; isolation source: activated sludge from nitrification reactor of wastewater...
CACAGCAAAGATCGCCGCAAAACTGCCATCATCGAGACTGCCCTGTAGCCCTTCAAACCAGGCCGGGAGAGGCAGGTTTTCCATTTTTTGGAAGGATTTGCCCCACTCTGTCGCCATCCCAAACCCCGCGGCATACGGCAAATAACGTTCAAACAGGTCAGGGGTGGCGGGGACGTGCCGCCGCGTGACTTGTTGTAAATGAGTCTGGAAACTATTCCACGCCGCGGCCTGCCGTTCCCCTTCCGGGGTGGGGGTGGAGATGGTCAACGCCCAAATCAGGCTCAGGAGCATGGTTCCGAAAATCCCCAGCCCCGCGCCGATCAGCATCAACTCGATGATCTTCTCCTGAACATTGCTCAAGGTTGGCTCCATCAAGAGGCCCAGCACGAAAATCCCGCCTCCCGCGATCAGCCCAACCCCCAGAAGCAGGATGAGTCGGTTCCGTTTTTGCACGCGCTCGGCATCGCGCCACCCTGCGGTGGTCAATTCCTCGTCCACAGTCTCCGCGAACTCACTTTGGTACGCCATCGCACTCATCGTGGAGAGCGGAACCCGGTCATCTTTGGCCTTTTGAAACAGCTTGTCCATGAAAACCTGCTCATGGGGCTTGAGCAAGTCCCGATTCGGTTGGCGCACAATCTCGAATTGACGTGTGCCCCACTTTTTCGGCTGTTCCTGAATGGACAGGACGCCGCGTTGCCCGAGGTCAAACAGCGTCCCCAGGAAGGCCGTGCCTCTGCCAGTCAAACGGGCGGCCAGGGCGGGGGCGGATTTGTCCGGGGGGGAGGTGAAGGAGGCGGCGAGAGGAATCTGGTTCGTGCGCTCGCGGCGGAATCCTTTCGCGAGGAGCAGGACCCCTCCCAAACTCAGAATCACCATCAGAATGCCCGCGCCCTGACCAAACGGGGTCGCCTGGGCGGTCCAGGCCCTTCTTTGGGTTTGTTCCACCTGCCAGGCCGGGGCTTGGCTCACCAAACTGCCCAAGGGGAATTGGATGAACACACTAGCTCCAGCATCCGGTTCCAGCGCGGGGATCGTGAAACTGAACATGCCCGTGCCCGTTTCAAGCGAGCCTGTCGTCCCTTCCAGGGTGGGGGTACTGACCGGGGTGAGTTCCGGCGGGTAGGAGACGCGGATGAGGGTTTGGTCAATTGCGTATTCGTGGGTGAAGGGGATGGCATCCCAATACAGGGTGTCCGCGCCCTCGTGCAGAATGACGCCCCGGACGCGGTAGGTCAGGCCAAATTCGTGCGTGCCACTCGTGGGGGCAAAGTGCCAGGTGACTTTGACCGGATCGCCGTTTTCCACCTCCACCTGTCCGGCCCCGGTTCCGGGTTGAAAGGGCACGCCGTCCATGGTCACGGCCACGATTTCGAGCGCGTCGGTTTTTTCGCGGGGAATCTCGCGGAAGACGAAGGTGAACGGGTCGCCCACGAATTGGAAGGTGAGGGTTTCGGTGACGAGGAGGGAGCCATCGGGTTGAACATCTACCCAAACGTTGAAACTTTCGGCCCGATAGTCTTTCTCGGCCAGGGCCGGGGACGCGAGGCATGTCGCGAACAAGATGCAAACGATGATGCTTGAGAAAATTTTGCGGTTCATATCAACTCCTTCATTTCTATTAACGTAAATGAAGCGGAGCAGTTGGCTTGGAAATCATATGTTTACCTGCTCTTAACATATTGTTTAAAGAAGGCGCTCAGTCTTCCTCGCGAAAAAACGACGGCGTGTTAAGCACAGTGACAATCCGTTGTTTGATGGGGCGAAAATGTTTGAGGAGCCAGAAAAATGGCACGGGAATGACTTCTTGATTTGCCCGGCTTTGGGTTCGCCAGTTCAATTGGCCGTGGGTGGCGAGTTCGCGCCCCGCTTGCTGATAGGCGGCGAGGACTTCGAGGACTTTGGGGAACCGTTGGGTCAGGTGGGGATGGGTTTTGCGTTCAAACAGGTTGGAGGCGTTCCGAATCAGTTGCCCCACTTGCCGGGTTTCCATGAACCTGGCATAGCGTCGAAAGTAGTCGGCGGCGTTTTGCCACGAGGCATTTTCCAGGTTACTGCACACGATGAGTGGGACAAAGGGTTTGGAGGAGATGGCGGGGTTGAGGTGGTGATGAATCAGCCCGTTGGACAGGCGCACCGCGGAAACATCCATCGTCGCATAGGTGCGGTCCAACAGGGTTTTCATCAACCCGGTCATTGTCATTAAATAAATGGGGGTGGCGAAAATAAGCAAATCCGCCGACGCCATTTGGTCAAAAACCCGGTGGGCATCGTCTTTGGCGTGGTAAACACAGGTGAGCGGGTGATCTTCTCCCTGGCACTCCGCGCAGGCGAGACAGCGATTGATTTTCAGGCGGGCGAGGGTCGCGGTCTCCCACGTCGCTCCGGCTTCGAGCGCCCCCTGCTGAAGTTGGTGCAGTAAAAAGGCCGTGACGCCCTTTTCGCCGCGGTGACTGGCGTTGAGCGCGAGGATTTTCACGGGGAGTCCCCTACACAACACCCATTTCCGAGAGCGTCCGGGCAATCGCCGCCATCAGGGCGTGGACATCCCCCTCTTCGAGCCGCCCAATGTGCCCGATGCGGAAACAATCGGCGTGGCTGAGTTTTCCGGGGTAGATGACGTGGCCTTTGTCGCTCAATTTTTCATAAAAGGTCTGAAAGTTGAAATTTGGGTGGGCGGGATAATAAAACGAGGTGATGATGTAGCCCTGATCTTCCGGTTGAAGATAAGCCCGAAACCCCATCGTTTGCATCGCCTCGCACGTGATCGCGTAATTGCGCTGATACCGGCTCGCGCGGGCGGGCACGCCCCCTTCATCTTCCAACTCCAACAGGGCCTGGTAAAACGCCAAAAGTGCGTGCGTCGGCGGGGTGAAGCGGAATTGCCCGTCTTTTTCTAGCCCCTCCCACTGCGCCAGAAGATCGAGGGAGAGGGTGCGCGCAAAACCGCGCGTGGCAAGCAGGGCCGCTCTCCGCGCCAGGGCAAACGAAAAACCGGGCACGCCTTCGATGTTTTTGTTGGACGAGGAAACGAGATAATCAATCCCGCAGGCGTTCAAATCCACGGGATACGCGCCAAAACTGCTCATCGCGTCCACAAAATATACTCGCCCGTGCCGTTGCACGATCTCCCCATACGCCTCTATCGGGTTGATGATCCCGGTCGTGGTTTCGCAGTGAATGACCGCGACGTGGGTGATCGAGGGGTCGGAGGCCAGGGTCTCGTCCACCCGTTGCGGGTCGGGGATGGTGTTTTCCGGGAAGCGCAGGGGGATGGTAAGGATGTGGTGGATGTTGGCGATTTTCAGAATCCGTTCGCCATACGCCCCGTTGATGAGGACGAGTAATTTGCCTTCGGGCGGAATGATCGAGGAGAGGACGGCTTCGATGCCGAAGGTGCCACTGCCTTGCATCAGCACGGTGGTGTATTCGGTTTCGTCCGCCCCGCCGAGGGTCACGAGTCTGCGGCGGATTTCGCGGACGACTTCGATAAACGCGGCGTCGCGGGAGCCGAGGTCGCGCAACATGGCTTGTTTGACGGTCCGGCTGGTGGTTAGCGGGCCGGGGGTGAAGAGGGTTTTGTCTTTGGCGGGAGAGAGGGGCGTGTGCATAGCATTTGAGGGGTTGAAAATCAAAAGAGGTTGCGGTGAGTATAAAAACGGCGCGTTAACCCTGTTAGCTGATCATGTAAACAATAGGTTAAGAGTTTGTTAGGGTAAAGACGCATATGCCATTCAGACAATTGTTATCCTCCCATTAACAGCTTGATAACACGCCGTTAAAAGGCGAGCACTATAATCCCTCTAATGTTTAATTCATCCGCCCGAACCTTTCGCATCGTTCTCCTCCTTCTCTACACCCTGATTGGACTTGGCGTTTTTGTGGGGGCGTTGCTTTCTCCCTCGTTCCGCAGTCTTGCCTATGCCCCACTGCGGGAACTTCTCCTCCCCAAACCGCAACCCATCGTGCTTTCGCTGTTGTATTCCACCGAAAAAGAAGCGTGGTTGAACGAGGTGATCGCAGATTTTTACGCCACGAACCCCACCGTGGGCGGGCGTCCCATCCAGGTTGAATTGTCTAAATCCGGGTCGCGGGAAATGTACCTGTCCGTGCTGGATGGGGCGCAACCGGACGTGATCAGCCCGGCGAGTTCCCTGCAAATTTCGATTTTACAAGATTTATCGGCGAGTAAATTCGGCGCGCCGTTGGTGGACTTGAAGGACTCTTCTCTGTGTCGCCCGGTCGTGCAAACCCCGCTCGTGTTGGTGGCCTGGAAGGAGCGTGCGGACGTGTTGTGGGGGGAGAATCCGAACGGGCACATGTGGATACGCCTGCACGATGCCGTCATCGAGCCGAGCGGGTGGGATGCGTTTAATCATCCTGAATGGGGGTACATCAAATACGGGCAAACCAGCCCGCTCTCTTCCAACAGCGGCTTCATGGCGATTTTGTTGATGACCTACAACTATTTCGAGAAAACCAGTGGCCTCACGGCGCAGGACATCCTCGCGGATTCCGCCTACCAACAGTGGTTTCTCGAAATTCAAAACAGCGTCCCCCAATTTGGCGAGAGCACTGGGACGTATATGAAAGATATGGTGGCCTATGGCCCCAGCACCTACGACCTCGTGGCCGTGTACGAGTCCACCGCCATCGAACAGGCCGCCAACGCCGTGGGTCGCTACGGGGAACTGCGCGTGTACTACCCGCCCGCGACGGTGATGAGCGATCATCCCTTCTGCATTTTGAAAGGGGAATGGGTGACGCCCGAAAAAGTCGAAGCGGCGCAACTTTTCACCGATTATCTCCTCAGCGAACCCGCCCAACAACTGGCTTTACTCAGTTACGGCTTTCGTCCGGTGACGCCCGGCATTGCCCTCGACCAAACGGGCAGTCCCTTCACCCGGTACGCCGCCAATGGCCTGAAAACCGACCTGCCTCCCAATGTCGAAATTCCCGCCGGAAACGTATTGGACACCCTGCTCGAATTTTGGAATCGAAATGTACAAAAATAGTAACTACTCAGACTACCTCTAAAAAACTACAGCGGATTAGGAAAGAAACAGATTTTTTAAGCAAAAAGCCTTTCTTATCCGTTTTCTTCCAAATCCGTTGTAGCACTGAGTACAAAGATAAAGGAACCCTATGAAGCCTCGCTTTTCTCTTGTTCTCCTCTTTTTTATGCTCGCGAGCCTGTCGCTGGCCTGCGGAACCAGCGGCGTGCCTCTCCTGGGCGGAAAAACCGTCACCGTCAGCATTATTTATGGCTCGGAAAAACAAGCCTGGCTGGAACCGCTCGTCGAACAATACAACCAGGAAAATCATAAAACCGCCGAAGGTTCCACGATTGTTGTGGAAGCGACCGCGATGGGTTCGATTGAATCGGTGCGGGGGATTATTGACGGCACCCTGCAACCCACCGTCTGGAGTCCAGCCTCTTCCATTTATGTCCCCGTCGCCAATGCCGAATGGCGCCAAAGCCATGCTGACGACCTCGTGACGGGCACACCCAACGATCTCGTGCTCAGCCCGGTCGTGATCGCCATGTGGCAACCGATGGCCGAAGCGCTCGGTTGGCCCAACACCCCGCTCGGGTGGGCAGACATCGCCGCGCTCGCCACCTCCGACGAAGGGTGGGCGGCCTACGGCTACCCGGAATGGGGCAGTTTCAAACTTGGGCACACGCACCCCGACTTCAGCAACAGCGGCATCGTCTCGATCATCTCCGAAGCCTACGCGGGCGTGGGCAAACAACGCGACCTCACCCTTGAAGACCTCAAAGCCCCCGAACTCGCCACCTTCATGGAAGAAGTGGAGAGCAGTATCATCCACTACGGGAGCAGTACCGGCTTTTTTGCCACGCGGATGTTTGAAAATGGCCCCTCTTATTTGAGCGCGGCGGTGATGTACGAAAACCTCGTCGTGGATCAGGAAACCAAACGCCTGGCCGGACAGGTGTCGCAAATCCCGGTCGTGGCGCTCTACCCCAAAGAAGGTACTTTCTGGTCCAACCACCCCTACGCGATTGTGAACGCCCCCTGGGTCACAGCCGAACAACACACCGCCGCGCAGGATTTTGAAACCTTCCTGCTTGCCGAACCCCAACAACGCAAAGCGATTGAACTGGGTTTCCGCCCCGCCGACCCCGCCATCCCCCTCTCCTCTCCCCTGGATGCTCAACACGGCGTAGACCTCGCCCAACCGCAAACCGTCCTCGAAATTCCCCGCGCCGAAGTGATTCAAGGCGTGGTGGACCTCTGGCGGCAGACGAAAAAACCCGTGGACATCACGGTGGTCATTGATATTTCCGGCTCGATGCGCGGGGACAAAATCGCCACCGCCCGCACCAGTTTGCTCGATTTTATTGACCTCCTGCAAGACCGGGACAACCTGCAAATCCTCGCCTTCAACGATCAAATTATTGAACTCACTCCGCTTTCCCCGCTTGGCGAAAAACGGGAAGATGTGAAACGGCGCGTCTCCGGTATCATCGAGGATAGCAACACCAGTCTGTACGACGCCACCCAGCGTGCCTACGACGATCTGCTGGCGAACGGTAATCCCGATCATATTCGTGCAGTGGTGGTGTTAAGCGATGGGGAAGACACCGCTTCCGTCACGCCTATTTTCACCTTGTTAGAAAATATCGGTAGCCACACCGAAGAGGGCGGCAACGCCATCAAAGTCTTTACCATTGCCTTTGGGGACGACGCCGACCTGGATATTCTCCAGCAAATTGCCGAACCCACCGGCGGAAAGACTTACGAGGCTTCTCCCTCCTCCATCCGCCAAATCTACGCCGAAATCGCCACCTTCTTTTAATATGCGCTCACCTCTCCTTTCCGCTTTTTTGAATCCCATCAACCTGGCCATGCTGGCTCTGACCGTTGCCGCCGGGCTGTGTTCGGCGTGGTGGTTGTTCCCCATCGGGTTGCTCATTTGGGGGGTGATGCTGTTCCTCGTCTCCCGCGATCCGGCTTTTCGCCTGCAACAGCAGGTGGAGGCCCGTCAGCCGCTCGCCCAACGGTTTCAGCCGTATTTTGATCGGGTGGAAGGCGGTCAGTTGAACATCTATCGCACGATCAAAGAAGCGAAATCTGCTCAACAAACTGCGCTGGAACCCGTCCAGGCCGCCACCGCCCATCTTGTAGATGACATTTACCGCTTTTGCCAACGGATGACCGTGCTGGAAAACCATCGGCTCATCACCCAACGCACGGGCAACCTGACCGATAAAATCGCCGAGATGGAATACCGCGTGCAAAACACCACCGACGCGGATGTCCGCCGCGAGTACGAAGAATCCCTCGCCGCCCTGCAAAAACGCAAAGCCAGCCTCGCCGGAATTGCCAAAGAACTCGACCGGGCCGAGGCTCAATTAACCTCCATCACCAGCGATGTCGCCAACCTGTTCACAGACGTGATCCGCTTGCAAGCGGCGGATCCCAAACAAATCCGTACAGAAGTCCAAACGCTCGTGCAAACCATCGAGAAAGAACGCGCTGACCTGATTCAATTTGAGCAAGACGTTCGTCATCTTTAGTCGTTACGCAAAAAGAAGCTGGATTCTCCATCCAGCTTCTTTTTGTTTTAAAACCCCTCTGCTTGTGTTGACCAGACATTAACAAGGGCTTTACCAGACGATCACACGATCCCAACAGGCATCCGCTAAAATCTTTCATGGAATGAGGATCGTTTGACGCGTTATATTCATGCTCACCACACCGTTCACGCTTAACCAAGAGGAAGATTCCGGGGAAATTTCCGCTTCCATCCCCAAACTTTTGCGGGTTCACGAAACGACCACGGTGGGTGAACTCCCTACGCACAAATTTATCGTTGACCCTACGGTCCTGACGGCGAGCGTGGACAAAAGCCTGCGCCAGACGCCTTCCCTGCCGGGTGTCATAATTCGGAACGACTCTGGCCTGCCGGGGGTCATCTCGCGCAGAAAATTCTACGAAATCCTGGGACGACGGTATGGGGTAGCCATTTTTATGAACCGTCCAATTGGCATGATGTTGGAGATGGACGATCTCGCGCCAACCATCGTGCCCGCGCACCATTCGATTGGGGAGACGGTCACCCTCGCCCTGGCACGCCCCGCCGACCTGGTGTACGAACCAATCCTCCTGCAATGTGACAACGCGCAATATCAATTGTTGGATGTTTATACGCTGATCCTGGCCCAATCCATGTTATTGGCGAACTTGCAAACCCAATTACGCGAGATCAACCGCCATCTGGAACAACGCGTGGCCGCCCGCACCGAAGAACTGGAATCCCGGCTCGAATATGAACAGGCGGTTGTGCTGTGTGCCAACTCCCTGCTCCAGGCCACGGACCATGAGGGCGCCATCCCTGAGACCCTCCACCACCTGTTACACGCCGCAGAAGTCAGCCGGGTTTTCCTGGCCGAAAATGTTGTGGTGGAGGAGGTAGGGCCAGCCCTCCGTTTGTTGTATCAGACGAATGCGCCGGGTACGCCCCCTCTTCCGGGCGCGTTAAATATCCTTCCCCATCGGTTATTGGGGCGGTGGGCCAATGACCTTTTATTAGGACATGCGGTCAACGGGCGCATGGAAGAGATAGAAACCCAACATCGTCGGCTCTTCGAACGTGCAGGTATCACTTCCATTTTACTGCTCCCATACGGGGAACCGGGGGCCTGGGAAGGGGTCATCGGGTTCAGCGAACATACGGCCCATCGGGTGTGGGATGAGCATGATGTCCGCTTGCTCCAAACCGTCGCCCAAATGATTTACGCCTATCTGATTCGCCGCCGAAACGCCCAAGAGTTGTCAGCCACGCGTGATCAAGCCCTGCGCGCCAATCAGTTTAAGAGCGAACTGCTTGCCAAAGTCAGTCACGAACTCCGTACCCCGTTAGGCGCGATTTTAGGCTACAGCCAACTGCTCCAAATTGAATCGTATGGCCCGCTCAATGACGAACAAAAACACACCACGGAACTGGTCATTGGCAGTACCAAATTTTTGAACAATCTGGTCAATAGTTTGCTGGATCAGGCACAGCTCGAAAGTGGCAAACTAAAATTCCACCCTTCCCCCTTCGATATCCACCAGATGATCCGGGAAGTGGATGGCCGTGTGCGCGTGCTGGCCGAAGAAAAGGGCCTGGATTTTCAGGTAAGCATTGACGCTATGATGCCCGACCTCCTGTATGGCGATTTCACACGCCTGCAACAAGTCATCACCAACCTGCTCGGCAACGCGATCAAGTTTACGGAAAGCGGGCAGGTCTCCCTCCGCGTCGGGTTACAAGGCCCGGAAGAATGGTACATCCGAGTTACGGATACCGGCCCTGGCATTCCTGCTGAAGAACAGGAACGGGTTTTTGAACCTTTCAGGCAGGTGGACGGTTCCCCAACCCGTCGGTATACCGGTACTGGGCTGGGACTTTCCATCTCCAACCAACTCATCCAAATGATGGACGGCATCATTCTGTTGGAAAGTACCCCAGGCAAGGGGAGTACCTTTACCGTCCATTTACCGCTCACCTTAGCATAAACCTTATGAATTCTTATCCCTCTGCTCTCATTGTTGAAGATAACCTCCTGCTGGCGAACATTTTTTCCCGCGCCCTCACAGATATTCGTTACCAGACCCAAGTCATCGCCGACGGAAAAACCGCGCTGGATTGGCTCGCCTACAACGTCCCGGACATCATTCTGCTCGATATGCACCTGCCCATCATCTCTGGGGAAATCATTTTGAAATCCATTTACGCAAACCCGCGTTTTACAAACACCCGGACCCTGATCGTGACCGCAGATGCCCGGATGGGAGAGGCCTTTGCAGATCAGGCCGACTTTCTGCTCAATAAACCGGTAGACATCTATCAATTACAGCAGATGGCCGACCGGCTCAAACCGAAATAACCCCGAAAATCCTGGAATCTGGTTCAAGGATTTTTTCAGACAGGGGTACGTTGCAGCATCCTGAGCGGAGCGTAGTCGAAGGATGCGGGGATGGCCCAAAAGGCCGCTTCGCAGACACCCTTCGACTACGCAAAGCCTCCGCTCAGGGTGTCTGCTCCGCTAGGTCTGAGCAGTTACGATTTTTTGGTAACACGCTGTGACTCTCCTGCAAAAACGCCCCCCTTTTTACGCAAAGCCGCCAAGGCGCAAAGATGCAAAGGGTTTTAAGGAGTCCAGGTGTATGCCCGTTTTGGCGCGAAAAATCGGACTGATTGCTGGTTGATAAAAACCTGCTTTTTCTTTGCATCTTAGAATCTTTGTGGCTTTGCGTTAAAAAAACTTATGGCAGGAGAGGCTGGAGCTTCCTGTTTTGGGGGGAATACCGTTTTTTGTCCCTTGAGACACACTCAAAAATCCAATACTAACCAATTGCTTACAAGCCGTTAATTTAGGGTGGAAAGGGCGTTAAAGATGCCCCGTTAATATTCACCCAATCTATTCAATCGTTGTAAATACTCACGCGGCGGGGTTAAGTTTCTCGAAAAAAAGGATGGAAGGGGGAGATACCTCCCCCTTCCATCCTTTTTTTCGGAACTCTCTACGCTGTGTGAGTACCAATCGTCTAAAAAGGAGACATTCTATGCAAAAAATTCGTTCTTTCCTGATGGCTTTGTTAGCCGGAGCCGTTGTTTTGACGGCCTGCACCCCTGCCGCCACTCCCACTGCCGAACCCGCCGCCGAAATGGTGGACTGGGCAACCGTTTCATCGGTTGAAGCCGGTGGTGGGATGGATGCCCTCGTCGCCGCCGCAAAAGCGGAAGGTGCCCTGAACGTCATCACCCTGCCCCGCGACTGGTGCAACTACGGTGAAATGATGGACACCTTCGCCGCGAAATATGGCATCACAGTCAACTCCCTCAACCCCGATGGCGGCTCTGCCGACGAAATCCAGGCCATTATTGACAACAAAGAAAACAAAGGCCCGCAGGCCCCCGATGTCATTGATGTTGGCCCCGCGTACGGTCCGCTCGCCAAAGAACAGGGTCTCATCACCCCGTACAAAGTCGCCACCTGGGACACCATCGAAGGCAACAACGATCCCGAAGGCTACTACTACGTGGATTACAGCGGCGTCATGGTGTTGGAAGTTGTTTCCGACTTTGTCGCCGAAATGCCCACCAGCTATGCCGACCTGAACAATGACATCTATAAAGGCCAGGTCGCCCTCGCCGGGGACCCCCGCGCCTCGAACCAGGCCGCCCAGTCCGTGTATGCGGCGGCCCTCGCCAACGGTGGTTCGCTCGATGATATTCAGCCCGGCCTGGCGTTCTTCAAAGAACTGAACGAGAAAGGCATCCTGCTCCCGTTGATCGCCGACTCCGGCCCCATCGGCAAAGGCGAGACCCCCATCACCTTCCAGTGGAGTTGGAACGCGTACGCCAACAAAGACAACTTCGCGGGCAACCCGAACATCGAAATCGTTTACCCGAGCGATGTCAACTGGGGTGGCTACTACTACCAGGCCATCAGCGCCTACGCCCCGCACCCTGCCGCCGCCCGCCTGTGGGAAGAATTCCTCTACTCGGACGAAGGCCAAACCCTCTGGGTCAAAGGCTACTGCGCCCCCGCTCGCCTGGCCGACCTCAACGCCCGTAACGTCCTTTCCGCTGACCTCAAAGCCAAACTGCCTGATCCCGCCCTGCTCACCACCGCCATCGTGCCCAGTGGCGATCAGTTGAGCGCCGCCCGCGAGGCCATCAAGGAACAGTGGGACTCCATCGTCGGCCTCGACATCAAATAGCATTCCCCCTTTTGCTTGCGTGACCCAGCCAATTCTGGCTGGGTCACGCCTTTCCTTATGGAACAAATCCCCACCCTTCCGATTTCGTCTGCCCCAAAGCCTGGGCTTTTAACAGGCCTATTCAAATCCAATTGGATCGGCCTTGTGCCCTTTTTTGTTTTTATTTTTATCTTTCTTTTTCTCCCCTCTACAAACCTTTTTCTGCGTTCTTTTCAGAATTACGAGGGAAATTTCACCCTGGCCAATTATGCGGTGATGCAGAATCCATATGTGATCAAGGCGTACACCGTCAGTTTAAAAGTCAGCGTCCTGACCTCGCTTGTCGGTGGGGTCTTTGGCTTTTTTGTGGCCTATGCCATCACCATCGGCAACGCGCCGCGCTGGATGCGGAATATTCTGATGACTTTTTCCGGGTTGGCCGCCAATTTTGGGGGCGTCCCACTGGCCTTTTCCTACATCGCCACCCTCGGACGGACGGGGTTCGTCACAGCGCTGTTAAAACAAATTTGTTACACGGATGCGACGGGGACACAAGTCTGCCCGTTCAATCCTTACGATCATGGTTTTAATCTGTATAGCCTGATGGGGCTGGTGCTGGCGTACACGTATTTTCAGTTTCCCCTCATGGTGCTGACGATTACCCCCGCCCTCGTCGGGCTGAAAAAAGACTGGAAAGAAGCCTGCGCCAACCTGGGCGCGAGTCCCTGGCAATACTGGCGGGATGTCGCCTTGCCGATCTTGTGGCCTTCCATTTTGGGCGCGACCATTCTCCTGTTTGGGAGCGCGTTTGGTGCGTATGCCACCGCCTTTGCCCTGACGGGCGGCAGTATCTACCTCATCACCATTTTGATCTCCCAACAGATTCGCGGCGACGTACTTGGCAATCCATACGAAGGGTACGCCCTCGCCATTGGGATGGTGGTCATCATGGGGATTACCATTCTGGCGTACACCATCTTGCAACGCCGAACCGCACGGTGGTTGAAATCATGAAGACAAACCGCTTCAATTTTTGGGCTATTTTCTGGGCCGTTCTCGCCCTCTTATATTTTTTCGTCCCCATGTACGGGACTCTCGATTTCTCTTTGCGGATGAAAAAGGGCGTGCTGAGTCTGATGGCCTATCAGGTCGTTTTCTCTGACCCGCAGTTTCTCAAAAGTTTTCAATACTCCCTCGTGATGGGCGTCATCACCGTTACCGTCAGCATCCTGATCTTCCTGCCGACCGTGTACTGGATTTATCTGCGTGCTCCCAAAGCCCGCCCAATCGTCGAGATTATCACGATCATCCCGTTTGTGATTCCGGTCATCGTGTACGTCTACGGCATCAACAGCACGTTTGGACGCCCGCCCCTCAGCATGACCTCCTCCCCGTTCACCACCGATATTTTGATGGCGGGCGGATACATCGTCCTTTCCATGCCGTACATGTTCCGGGCACTTGATGTGGGGATGCGGACGATTGATGTCCGCACATTGACCGAGGCCGCGCAAAGTATGGGGGCGAACTGGGTTCAAATCCTTTTCAACGTGATTTTGCCGAATCTGCGGATCGCCGTTTTGAGCGGCTCGCTCATTTGCTTTGCGACTGTCATCGGCGAGTTGATCCTGGGCGATTTCCTCGTCCGTCCGGCGTTAGGCCCGTACATGGTTGCCGTCGGGCGCGATAAAGCGTATGAACCCGCCGCCCTCGCCATCATCAGTTATGGCGTCACCTGGGCGTGTCTTGGGTTGATTCAATACTTCAGCCACGGCGGGAATTCCCAACAGCAACTTACAGGTCGTTAATTTTTGAGGCCCTATGTCATATCTCGAACTTACCAACATTCAAAAGTCATTTGCCGGGACGATTGCCGTCGAAAATTTCAACCTGAGCATTGTCCAGGGCGAATTTATCTCCTTCCTCGGCCCCAGCGGGTGCGGGAAAACCACCACCCTCCGCATGGTCGCCGGGTTTGAACTTCCCACCGCCGGACAAATCACCCTCAACGGGGCAGACTTGACCTTTGTTTCCCCCAGTAAACGCAATGTGGGCATGGTCTTTCAATCCTACGCTCTGTTCCCCAACATGACCGTGGCCGAAAACATTGGTTACGGGTTGAAGATCGCCGGGAAGACCAAAACGGACATCGCCCAGCGCGTGGAAGAGATGCTGGCGCTCATCCATTTGGAGAGTTTCGGCACCCGCTATCCCGCCCAACTCTCCGGCGGACAACAACAGCGCGTGGCACTGGCGCGTGCCCTGGCGTTTCAACCCCAAGTGCTTCTGCTCGATGAACCCCTCTCCGCGTTGGACGCAAAAATTCGCGTCGAACTGCGGCACGAAATTCGCCGCATCCAACAACAATTGGGCATCACCACCATTTACGTCACGCACGATCAAGAAGAAGCCCTTTCGCTCTCTGACCGTGTCGTGGTGATGAGCAAAGGCCGCATCGAACAGGTCGGCACCCCGTTTGAAATCTACAACTACCCCCGCACGGTGTTCGTGGCCTCCTTCGTGGGCACGCTCAATCAACTTCCCTGCACCGTCGAAGATGGCACGCACGGCATGGTGCGCCACCAAACCCAAACCATCTACACAAACGGCAACATCCCCCACCCCAAAGGCAGTGATGTCGTCCTCATGCTCCGCCCCGAAGAACTCCGCCTGGGTGAAAACGGCGGCCAAAACCGCATTACCGGGACCATCCAATCTGTCAATTTTCTCGGCTCCGTCGTCCGGGTGCAACTCAACCACGCCGGAACCCCCATCACCCTCGATCTGTTCAACGAACGCCAACTCCGCCTCCCCGAAGTAGGGCAAACGCACACCATCACCTTCCCTCCCCACGCCTGTTGGGTCATGTCCCCGAACGGGCATCACTAACCCGCATATGTCGCCACATACTACCGAAATCGCCATTGTTGGCGCGGGCATCGTGGGTCTTGCCCATGCCCTCGCCGCCGCCAAACGTGGCTTAAAAGTGACCGTTTTTGAACGAAATGATTGGGCCGTCGGCGCGTCCGTCCGCAACTTTGGCCTGCCCTGGCCGGTGGGTGTTGCCCTGACGCCGTTCCACCCCCGCGCCATGTTCAGCCGCGCGGTTTGGGTTGAGGCCGCCCGCTCAGCCGATTTTTGGCTGAATGAAAACGGCTCCATGTTTCTGGCCTATCACGAAGATGAAGAAACCATCCTGCGGGAATTTCTGGACGCCACACAGGACCCCGCCTACCAATGGCTGACCCCCGCCGAAGTCGCCGCCCGCACCCCCGCGGCGAACTTAACCGGGTTGCGCGGGGGCCTGTTTTCCCCCACCGAACTGACCGTTGACCCGCGCGAGGCCCTCCGTGCCCTGCCCGAATGGTTATCCCGGGCGTACGGTGTCAAGTTCCACTTTAACACCCCCGTCAAACACGTTTCTTCCGGCTATGTCAGCACCGCGCAAGAAACCTGGCACGCCATGCACACCTTCATTTGCAGTGGCCCGGACTTTGAAACCCTCTATCCTCATGTCTTTGCCGCAAGCGGCATGACCAAATGCAAACTGCAAATGCTCCGCCTGCACCCGCAACCGGAAGATTGGCGGCTCGGCCCTACCCTTATCTCCGGGCTGACGATTGCCCGGTACGACGGTTTCAACAGCCTGCCTTCCATTTCTGATTTGCGCGTACGCCTCGCCCATGCCTGGCCCGAACAAACCCGCTTGGGCATCCATGTTATGCTTGCCCAAAATGGCCGTGGAGAACTGATTATTGGCGATACCCACGAATATGGCTTGACCTTTAGCCCCTTCGACAGTGAACATGCCAACCAATTGATTTTAGACTACCTGGCGACGTTTGCCACCCTTCCCAACCCCCGCATCCTCGAACGCTGGCACGGTGTCTATGCCAAACTCCCTGAGGAAACCGAATTTATTCACCAACCCGAGTCTGGGGTGACGATTGTCCAAAACACCAACGGCTTGGGCATGACCCTCTCTTTTGGGTTGGCAGAAGAAATTCTTCACACACTTGAACTGTAAAAGGAATCTCATGGCTCTTCTCACGAATCGCACTTACGATGGCCCCCTCAAAGCCGTCATCCTCGACTGGGCCGGAACCACCGTTGACTTTGGTTCTTTTGCCCCGACCGCCGTTTTTCTCAAACTTTTTGCGAGCCGGAATATTTCGGTCTCGGTGGAGCAGGCCCGCATCCCGATGGGATTAATGAAAAAAGACCACCTGCGCGCCATTGCCGCCCAGGCTGAAGTCGCCCAACAATGGGAACTGCTCCACGGGCGAACGTTCACCGAAGCGGATTTGGACGATCTCTTTCAGGATTTCATTCCCATGCAAATGGAATGTCTAACCGAATATGCCTCCCCCATCCCTGGCGTGGTGGACGCCATCGCCGCGATGCGGGCACGTGGCCTCAAGATCGGCTCCACGACTGGCTACACCCGCGCCATGATGGAAGTCCTGGTCCCAGAAGCGGCACGCCGCGGCTACCAGCCCGATTGCTGGATCGCTTCGGATGACACCCCCGCCGGGCGACCCGCCCCCTGGATGATATATCAGAACGCCATACAACTTCAGGTTTATCCTTTGGAGGCTATTGTCAAAATTGGCGATACCTTCCCCGACATTGAAGAAGGGCTAAACGCCGGAACGTGGACGATTGGGTTAGCGATGACCGGTAATTTGCTGGGGTTCACCGAGACGGAATTTAACGCCTCTTCTTTAGATGAACTCGCCGAAAAGCGCAAGGCTAATTACGCCAAACTCTATCATGCGGGTGCCCACTTTGTCGTGGACTCGTTGGCCGATTGTTTACCGATTTTGGATGAGATTGAGCGTCTGCTCAAAACGGGCGAAAAACCATAGGGTAGAGGAAAAGGCCAGGCGCAGACCGTTTAAGACAAAACTCGCCACCCGTTTCGGCGTGGTGAAAGATCGACCCTTCGTGGACTTCGATGCCGGGAAAGAATAGCTCGCGCTTGCCAAAGATCAAGTGAAGCCGCCCTTCGCGGTGGAAGCCTTGAGCAGGTTAAAGATGTTGAGGTGGGCCGCATGAATGTCGGTAAAGGTCCGGTTTTTTTTGCTCATACAGGAACACAACTCGTCACTCCCGTAAAGCAAGCCCACACGGGGTGGAATACGCTCCTAGCCTGCGCCTCATCCCAAAACCTCTCCACCCCCAATAGTTCATCGGAGGTGTTGATGATCGGCAGATAGAAGTTTGGCGGGCACATTTATCGCGAGAGCAACCTTTCGATCATGTCTACCAGTTCACGCATGCGAACAGGTTTGCTCATGTAGCCGGTGGCTCCGGCGGCAAGGCATTTTTCTTCGTCGCCCACCATGGCAAAAGCAGTCAGGGCGATGATGGGGGTGGTGGCAAATTGGGGGTCGGTGCGCAGGCGGCGGGTGGCTTCCAGGCCGTCCATTTTGGGCATTTGGATGTCCATCAGAATGAGGTCGGGGACACTCTCTACCGCTTTCTTCCAGGCCATCATAGGCGTACACGAGGCTGTATCCTTTGGCGTCGAGGTAATCGCCAATCGCCAGGATATTGGTGGGGTTATCTTCGGCCAATAAGAGGGTGGCTTTGCTTTTCGCGTGCCAGGTTTCGATGACCATTTCATCGGGGGCGAGGGCCGAGATTTCTGGCGGGGAAGGAGGGTCTTGCCAGGGTAGGGTGATCGTGAACCGGCTTCCCTTTCCGGGAGTGCTTTCGACGGAAACGCCTCCTCCATGGAGGTCGGTCAAGCGCTTAACCAGGGCTAACCCCAGACCCGTGCCTTCATAACTCCGGGTGAGGCTGTTGTCTACCTGGGTAAAGGGCAAAAAGAGGTGGCTTTGGTCGGCGTTGGAGATGCCAATGCCGGTGTCGCTGACGGAGATGGTGACGCAGTGGTTTTCCCGGTCGGGGTGGATTTCCAGGGCGATGTTGCCGTTAGGAGGGGTGAATTTGACGGCATTGCTCAATAAGTTCACGAGAATTTGTTTTATGCGGCGTCCATCGGCCTGGAGCAGGAGGCCTTTATCGCTCATCGTAAAGGCGATTTTGACGCCTTTTTTTAGGGCTGGCTGTTTGATAAAGGCCAGACTGGCCTCGCAGATGTCCGAAAGAACCACAGGTTCGAGATGTAGCTCCATTTTATCGGCTTCGATCTTGGAGAGGTCAAGAATATCGTTGATCAAACTGAGGAGGTGGCGTCCGCTGGCATCAATGGTGTTGACAAAATTGCGTTGGCGCTCATTGAGGGGGCCGCGATAACCATCGAGCAAGATTTCGGACATGCCCAGGATGCCGTTGAGGGGGGTGCGGAGTTCGTGGCTCATGTTGGCGAGGAATTCGTCTTTGACACGGATGGCGCGCGCCAATTCGTGGTTGCTTTCGCGCAAGGCGAGTTCGGTGTGAAAGTGTTCAAGCGCACTGGTGGCCTGGTTGGCGATGACTTGCATCAACTCGATCTCCTGGGAGCCGAAGGGTTTTTGCTCGGGCCGGTTGATGGCGGTCAAGGTGCCGAGCAGTTTGTCCTGGTAGATGAGCGGGATCACCACAATTGGCCCGGCGTGGTTCTCTTTCCGGCGTTTTTTTACGACCGGGCTTTCCCGCTCGTCGGGTGCGCCGCCCTGCGAAATGGCGATGGTGCGTTCCCGCAAGGCCCAGCCGGATAGCCCTTCCCAGAGTTCATCAAAGGATATATCCCAGTTTTCATGGAATTCGGCGCTACTGCGGATGGCGCATTTGACCTGCCGGTTCGGGACATCAAGCGCAATGGCAATGACTTTATCTGCCGGGAGGGCGTGGACGAGGGTATCGCTGATAAATTCCAATAACTCTGGCATTCTGGTGGCGGTCATTGCGCCATGACTGATAGCAAAAAGCGCATTGACCCGGTTGAGGCTCTCGCGCACGGCTTCTTCTGCGCGTTTGTGTTCGGAATTGTCAAAGAACGAGACAATATTTACCGCTTTGCCTTGAATGTGCATCGCCACACCACTCGCGACCACGGGCAGACTTTGTCCATTCAGTTTGACATAAACCGTTTCAATGGGTGGCACCGGGGTATTGGCGTAGTTCGCGGACTGTATCCTTTTTTGTGCAACGACGTGAAAATCTGGATGGACGAACTCGAAAATTGATTTTCCAATAAAGTCCTCGGGAGCAGTGCCGCCTAGGGTCTCGATGGCTCTTTGATTGATGAATTCGAGCCGGGCCTCGTCTCCAAAACCGACGATGGCCATGGGCGAATTCTCGATCAACTTGCGGTAGCGTTCTTCACTTTCACGCAGGGCGGCATTGGCTTGTTTGCGCTCGGTGTTGTTGAACACCGTGGTGCGACTCATTATAAAATTACCGGTCTCATCCTTAATGGCTGTGGCGCTGACCACCACGGGGAAAGTGGAGCCGTCTTTGCGGATCAGGTCAAGTTCCGCATCGTGTGCCCAGCCCTGCTGTTTGAAGGTGGGAAAGATAGCCTGGAAGGTGACCAGGCTGGTGGGGGTGAACAAACGAGCAAAGGGCTGGCCGAGTAATTCTGCACGGGTATAGCCTAGCCAGTTCAGTTCGGTCTGATTGATCATCACGATCCGGCCTTCTGCGTCCAGCGAGTGATACCCGTTTGGGGCATTATCGTACAAGTCTTGAATTTCCGCTGTGGCCTGTTTGACGCGCGTTTCCAGGGTACGATTCAATTCGGCCAGTTCCTGCTGGGCGGTTTTTAGGGCGTGAATGTCCGTGGTATGCAACATCACGTACATCACTTGCCCGTTTTCATCGTGAATGGGCTGGAGGGAATTGCGGAACCAGCGGGCTTCGCCATGCACAAAGCTGAGACTTTCAGTGACGTGCCCCGTGTCTTCCCGGATGACCTGTCGTACGCCTTGCAATTGTTGGGACGCGACTGGCTCGGGGAACAGTGCGTGCATCGTTTTGCCGATCAAGGCCTGGGGACTGCTCCCTAACTGCTGGGCGGCGATCTCGTTCATGTACAGGAATTTGCCGTCGCCATTTATGATCGCAACGGCGCTGTCTAGGGTTTCCATCAGCCCGCGGTATTTTTCTTCGCTCTCGCGTAGTTTTGCTTCGGCTTGTTTGCGCTCGGTGATGTCACGTTGAACGACAATAACCTCAGGCTCTCCAGCCATTGTCAACACACGCCTTCCAGTCGCCTCAACCCATATATATTCGCCGCTCTTCCGCTTGACCCGATATTCCAATTGCCTTTCAAGGCCACTCTCGAGCGTGTGATGCAGTTCCGCGCGTACCCTGGCGTGATCTTCAGGGTGTATGCGCTGAAAAGCAGAAGTATGGATGACCTCTTCCGGGCGATAGCCAATAAAGCGGACCGAGGCCTCTGTTCCAAAGAGCATCATGCCATTCCGATCAAAGCGCGCGATAAAGTCGCTGGAGTTATTGAGCAAAAAACGATACTGTTCCTCGCGCTCGCGCAGTTTCTCCTCCGCCTGTTTGCGTTCGGTGATGTCCACAAAGATTGATAGAAAGTAGTTTTCTTCGCCTTGGATAAAAGTTTCTGTGTAATTGAGGGCTTGACCTATCACGCCTGCTTTGGTTTTGAACGAGAACTCGAAATGATGGGGCGATTCCCCCCCGCGTAGGGTTTCAAAGGCGCGTTGTCGCTCTTCCGGATTAGCCCAATAGTCGAAATTTGTCGCCGGCTGTCCCACCAACTCCGCCCGGGTGTACCCAAGCAGGTTTTCCAGGGCGGCATTCACATCTACCACGGTACGGTCTGAGAGGCGAGACAGGGCAATGGGAATCGGGCTGGTGGTGTAAAGCGGGGCGAGCATCGATCGGACTCCTGACGGTGCGGCTGGGGAATCAGGT
>WBZL01001964.1_pt1 | contig 20549 bp, 19 predicted proteins | sample 5204291 | NCBI WGS metagenome assembly WBZL01 (sample SAMN12344345, study PRJNA552823) | activated sludge metagenome | biome: Activated sludge suspended growth; feature: Nitrification reactor; material: Wastewater; isolation source: activated sludge from nitrification reactor of wastewater...
CTGGCAGGGCGCATTCCGGCTTGCACGCCGGAATCGTTCGATGGGCGCAGAGCAGGCTCTGCGAATTCCCCATCTCACCCCCCGGCCCCTCCCTCGCGAGTGGGGAGGGAAAATTCGTGAGTCGCTGACGCGACTTTCACATTAACATTGACGTTCTGAAGCAATGCCCTGATCACGGCGCTGATCCTACTCGGCCTCGCCATCAAGGACAGCGCCAGTGGCAAGAGCGTGCTCCAGGGCGCCGCCGTGCGCACCACGCTGTTCTGATCGAACGTTGGCGTGCCCGGCATACCCCGTTACCGATTTCTGTCACCGTCACCAAAGAGAACTCGACATGATCCTCGGGAACTTCGCCATCGGCTTGCCCGTCATGCTGCTCTGCATCGCCATCCAGGCCGGCGTTTCCTTCTGGTGCGTCCGCCACTACATCCGCTGCGTACGCAAGCGGCAAAATGGCGGAGCGACGAATCCGGGTATCCGCCCGTTGTTGACCGCAATGATCGCGATGATGGCCGGCACCCTCGTCCAAGTCGGGCTCTGGGGCTTGCTCTTCGTCTGGCTCGGCGAGTTCTCCGAATTCTACGAGGCGGTCTACCACTCGGCGGTCAATTTCGCTTCGCTCGGCTACGGCGACATCGTCATGCGCAAGCAGTGGAAGCTGCTCGGGCCGCTCGAGGCGATCAACGGCGTGCTGATGCTGGGCATGAGCGCGGCAGCCCTGATGGCGATCCTGCAGCACCTGATCAAGATGCAAGTGCGGGAGGATTCTTGACTACCGCCGCGTCGTCGATGACAGGCCATGATCCGCATCGTGCCGCCGTATTTCGGGCAGACGAACGGAAACACTTGGTCGATCTCCAAGGCTCGAGCGAGCGGCCACTGCGGCGGCGATCGCCCGGCCCGGCAGGCGATGGCCACTGAACCCGCAGGAACGGTCGTGCCGACAGGCGCCAGCCGTCTGTTGCGCGCACCGCGTGCGGCGGCGGTTGCCGGCATCCTCTTCTCGGTGCTGCTGATGATCAGCCTGTGGCTGCTTCGCGAATCGGTTCCCGAGGACCCGCTCGACGCCGGCGCCTGGCTCGCGACGAAGGCGTCGACGGTGGTCACGGCGCTGAATCTGGTTCCCTTCGCCGGCATCGCCTTCCTCTGGTTCATCGGTGTGCTGCGCGACCGGCTCGGAGCGCTCGAGGACAGGCTGTTATCGACGGTCTTCCTCGGCAGCGGTCTGCTCTTTCTGTCCATGCTCTTCCACTCGGCGGCCGTCGCAGGCGGCTTGATCGTTTCTTACACCGTCGACCCGACTCGCCTGCTCGGATCGACGGCCTTTACGCTCGGCCGCGCGATCGTCTACGAGGTGATGAACATTTACGCGGTCAGGATGGCCGGCGTGTTCATGATGGTGACCTCGACGATGGCCCTGCGCACGCGTTTCATCGCCCGCTGGATCGCCTTCGTCGGCTACGCACTGGCCTTGCTGATGCTGCTCAGCAACCGCCACATCGAGCGGATCGTCCTGGTCTTCCCGTTGTGGGTACTGCTGGTCAGCGTGTTCATTCTGATCGACGAGTGGCGTCGGCCATCACGTGCTCCGCGTGACGCCGGGAGTCCAGTCAATGACTGATATCGGCTTCGCCGGCCTGTGAATCGGGCTGGCGACCGCAACGCGGGTATTCTTGAGAGGACTTCATCTGGAAATCTTCCCCCAGCAGCTAGGGATATAATCACCAGCGTGGCGTTTCCCGCCCCCCGTGTCTCAACCAGGGAGATCCCCTTGTAGGTCCGGTTGCTCCTCATTCGGTCGCCCGACGCGACCCCGCCGTCGCCAGCCGAAGACCCTCATCACCTTTCAGGCAGAGCAGAACATGACAAGCGAAACCCTTCAGAATCGTTGCTTCGACGAAATCCAAATCGGCGACACGGCCAGTGTCAGCCATACCCTCAGCTTGCGCGACGTACAGCTTTTCGCGGCAGTTTCGGGCGACATCAGTCCGACCTCGCTCGACACCGAACTCGATAGACAACTCGGCCCGTCCGACCTCGGCGCACACAGCATGTGGCTGGGTGCGCAGGTCTCAGGACTGCTCGGCAAGCAACTTCCGGGTCCGGGAACGGTTCACTCGGGGCAGGATCTCGAGTTTCTGGGGCCGCTACCGATCGGTGAGCAGGTCACGATCACGATTACGGCCACCGCCAAGGATGCCGCAAGCCGGAGAGTGACTTTCGATTGTCGTGGCGACAACGCACGCGGCGATACGATCATGACCGGTACCGCCCGGGTGATCGCGCCACGGGTGAGGATCACGATGGCAAGTCCGGAAGAGGCGCAGGTGTCAATCCAGAGTCACGATCGCTTCGAGAGCCTCGTCGAACTCTGTCAGCAACTGTCGCCGGTATCGGTGGCGGTCGCGCATCCCTGCGATGAGTCATCGTTAGGCGCCGCACTGCAGGCCAGACGTGAGGGTCTGGTCGAGCCGATCCTGGTCGGACCGCTGGCCAGGCTGCGGGCGCTTGCCGAGCAGCATGGGTTCGATCTCTCGGGCGTGCAGATCGAAGACGTGCCGCACAGCCATGCCGCCGCTTTTCGTGCCGTCGAACTGGTTCGCCTCGGCAAGGCCGCGGCGCTGATGAAAGGCAGCCTGCACACCGACGAACTGATGGCCGAAGTGGTCAGTCGGGAAACCGGCCTGCGCACCGAGCGGCGCATCACGCATGCTTTCGTGATGGACGTGCCGACCTACCACAAGCCGCTGATCGTCACCGATGCGGCGATCAACATCGCACCCGATCTCGACACCAAGCGCGACATTTGCCAGAACGCCATCGATCTGGCCCGGACGCTCGGCATCGCACTCCCCAAGGTAGCGATCATCTGCGCGGTCGAGTCGATCAATTCGCGCATGATCTGCACGACTGACGCCGCCTCGCTGTGCAAGATGGCCGATCGTGGCCAGATCACCGGTGCCATCCTCGATGGTCCGCTGGCCCTCGACAACGCGATCAGCAAGGAAGCGGCACGCATCAAGAAGATCGACTCGGTGGTCGCCGGCGATCCCGACATCGTCGTCGTTCCCGATCTCGCTGCCGGCAACATTCTCGCCAAGCAGCTCACTTTCATGAGCAATGCCGATGGCGCGGGGATCGTGCTCGGCGCGCGCGTGCCGATCATTCTGACCAGCCGTGCCGACAACAAACGCACCAAGCTTGCCTCGTGTGCGGTCGCCTGCCTGATGGCCAGCGGCTCGCTTGGGGTAAGCCAGACAAAGACCGGAGGCTGACATGGAAAAGGTGATTCTGGTTCTCAACGCGGGCTCGTCGAGCCTGAAGTTCTCTCTCTTTGCCCTCCCGGCGGCAGGTGAGATGCGTCCCCTTGCCGTTGGCCAGGTCGAAGGGCTGGGCACGGCACCGCGCCTCAAGGCGAAGGATGGCCAGGGAGAGGTCATTGCCGATACCCGCTGGAGTACGGCGGAAGTGGCGAACCCCGCACAGGCCTTGCAGGAAATCATCGGGTTGTTGCGTTCCCGCTTCCAGGAAAACGAACTGGCGGGTGTCGGCCACCGGGTGGTGCATGGTGGCCCCGATTACTCGGCGCCGCTACTGATCAGCGCGGAGGCCCTGGAAAAGCTCGACACTTTCGTACCGCTGGCGCCGCTGCATCAACCCCACAACCTCGCAGCGATTCGCGCCGTGCAGCAGGCGAGACCCGAGCTGGCGCAAGTGGCCTGCTTCGACACCGCTTTCCACCGAACCCAGAGCATGATCGCGGATCTCTACGGTCTGCCCTATGAATACTACGAACGCGGGATTCGGCGTTATGGCTTCCATGGTCTCTCCTACGAGTACATCGCCGCAACCCTGCCAGCGGTCGCACCCGAAATTGCCAACGGACGGGTAGTGGTCGCCCACCTGGGCAGTGGTGCCAGCATGTGCGCGATCCACAACGGCCGCAGCGTCGGCAGTTCGATGGGCTTCACCGCGCTCGACGGACTGATGATGGGCACCCGACCGGGAAACATGGACCCCGGGATCGTCCTGTACCTGTTGCAACAGGAGGGGATGAGCGCTAGACAGATCGAGGATCTGCTCTACAAGCGCTCCGGGCTGCTCGGCCTTTCCGGAATCGGCAACGACATGCGCGTCCTGGAGGCCAGTGACTCGCCACGTGCCCGCCTGGCGATCGACCTGTTCACCTACCGTATCGCCCGCGAACTCGGCGGGCTGGCCGCCGTGCTCGGCGGCCTCGACGCACTGGTGTTCACCGCCGGGATTGGCGAAAACAGCGCGCGCATCCGGCAACTCGTTTGCGAGAAGGCCCGCTGGCTGGGTGTCGAGCTCGACGAGGCGGCCAACGATCAGAATGGCTCACGCATCAGCAGCGCCGACAGCCGGGTTTCGGTGTGGGCGGTGCCGACCAACGAAGAGCTGATGATCGCCCGTCATACGCGCAAGCTGCTGGGCCTGTGATCCTGTCGCCTGGCCTGGGCCAAACCAACCATCAAAGGGTGCCATTGGGTAGACAATGGCCGTCATCACTCGCGGAGCAGTGCAAACAGGGTGCCCGATCCTGCAGATCGAAGCTCCAGGTGAGGACTATTCGATACCACGAGCAGATGACAGGAATGGCTGTGACCAGGAATGATGCAGGGCCATTTGCGCCCTGTTCAGCCGACGACGTGATAGCCACCGTCAATGTACATCGTTTCGCCGGTGATCAGCTTCGCGTAGTCGGAAGCGAGGAACGCCGTTGCCATGCCGACATCCTCGATGCTGACCAGCATGCGGCTCGGCGCGCGCGTCGCAGCGATTTCCATCAACTCGTCGAAACGATCGATGCCGGTAGCCGCACGGGTCTTGATCGGGCCGGGCGAGATCGGATGCACCCGAATCCCCTTCGGCCCGAGTTCGGCAGCGAGGTAACGTGCCGACGCTTCGAGGGCCGCTTTCACCGGGCCCATCAGGTTGTATCGATCGACCACTTTCTCGGCGCCGTAGTAGCTCATCGTAAACAATGAGCCGCCGCCCTGCATCAGCGGCTCGGCGAGCTTCGCCATGCGGATGAACGAGTGGCAGGAGATGTCCATCGCCATCAGGAATCCGTCGCGCGAGCAATCGGTGACGCGGCCGTGCAGATCCTCGCGTGGCGCAAAGGCAATCGAGTGCAGGCCGATGTCGAGCTGGCCCCAGGTCCGCTCGATGGCCTCGAAAACGGCTTCGAGCTGCCCAGGGATGCGCACATCGCAGGGAAGATAAAGCGCCGGATCGACACCCAGGTGATCGGCCAGCGCCTGAGTATAAGGCTTGCTCTTTGCGTTGAGATAGGTCATTGCAACGCTGGCGCCCAGGGCGCGGAAAGCGAGCGCGCAGCCATAGGCGATCGACTGGTTGTTGGCGATTCCGATGACCAGCGCTTTCTTGCCTTCAAGCGCGCCGGCAGGGCCTTTGACTTTTTCAGCAAGTTCGCGAAAGAACGCTTCGGTCGGGTTCAGTTCAGTCATTGGGTGTGCTCCTTGTCTGCTTGTGGGATCGAGTGGTCGAAAGAGGAGTGGATGCTTCGGCCTGGCCTATGAGTTGCCCAACTTCGGCGATGCGCTCGGTTCGTACGCCCTCGGGCGTGCCGACAGCCGATACGACACGGTCAATCGTTTGGAGGATCTCCTTGCGGATCGCCGGATCGTCAGGCAGCATCTTCGGGATGGCAGCGAGAGCGCTCTTACTATGGAAGTCGTGAGCGGCTCTCGAATCTCCCCTCCCCCCTCGCGGGGGAGGGGTCGGGGGAGAGGGAAACGGTCATGACTTTCATCATCGGGGGTATCTTGCAAAGTCATGACCGTTTGGGTCGAGGAGAGTGGCGAAGAACGGCTCCCGCAGCAGAGCCTTGAATTCCTGCAGACTACACCCCTGTTCCTGTCCGGCGCGAATTCGCCGCAACACTTCGCAGAAGTCCTGGGCGATTCGGACATATCGTGCTTCTCCTGTTTGCCGACAGTTGAAGAAAAGAGAGCCATCGCCATACTACCATGTACAGCAAGCGTGGGGTCGGTCGGAGTGGCGTGGGTCCCACGGTAAATTTGTTCTCCATGAGCCGTCACGGGTATAACGGCGTTCCTGGTCATGCTCAGCCCTTCCCGGCAGGGCGTTCGGCGGGTACACTGAAAACCTGTCGCCGCCGAGTGGCGTCGACGTCGCCCCGGCAGTCGCGACCAGCCACTGATTGACGATCCTGTCCGCTGCGTTGTACTACCTGACAGACCATTTCCAGTTACCCGCCACGAAAGCCCATGATGTCAGAGATCATCCCCCCCGGGCCTATCCCGCTACCCTGGGTGAGCCATGTCGTCGAGGATCGCTTCGGACTATCGGTGACACTGCGTGTGGGCCATGCCCAGCAGGTGTTTCGCTGGATTGCACCGGGGCAGTTCCTGATGGGCGCACCAGCCGACGAGAGCGAGCGAGGCAGCGCTGAATTGCAGCACGAGGTGACGCTGAGCAGTGGTTACTGGCTCGCCGATACGGCCTGCACGCAGGCCTTCTGGCTGGCAGTATGGCCGGTGAATCCGAGCCATTTCCAGAATCACCCGCAGAATCCTGTCGAGAATGTCAGTTGGCACGATGCTCAGGGTTTTATCGCCGAGTTGAACAGACGCTTTCCGGGACTGTACGCCCGCCTGCCGAGCGAGGCCGAATGGGAGTATGCCTGCCGGGCCACGACCACGACACCGTTCTCTTTCGGCCATCAGGTCACTGTCGAGCAGGTCAATTTTCACGGCAACTATCCCTGCATCGGCGGCGACCAGGGCCTCTATCGGCAGCACACCGTGCCCGTCGCTTCCTTGCCGGCAAACCCCTGGGGCTTGTACGAGATGCACGGCAACGTCTGGGAATGGTGCGCCGACTGGTATGGCGAATACCCGGCGACACCGCAGTTCGACCCGCGTGGCCCCATCATCGGCAAGATGCGCGTCCTGCGCGGTGGCACCTGGAGCGACCCCGCCCGCTACGCACGTTCTGCCAATCGCAGCCGCATCGAGCCTGCCTACCGTCCGCGCAGCAGTGGTTTCCGGATTGCCCTGGGGCAGATCCGCGATCCTGTCGGGATGCGCCACCGTATTTCCTGAATCCGTTTCAATTGCGGTCTGCCGGCGTGATGTCCGTGCCCTTTTCGGGAATCTCCGATTCGATCTGGATCGTCACCCGGCGGTTGCGCGCTCGCCCGTCAGCCAGCACATTCGGCTCGACCGGGCGCGTATCGGCATAACCAATCGCGGTCAGGCGCTCGGCAGCAACGCCGGCGTCGGCGAACAGGCGCAGGACGGTGGTCGCACGCACGGCGGAAAGCTCCCAGTTCGAAGGGAACTGCACGTTCTTGATCGGGATATTGTCGGTGTGCCCTTCGATGATGATCGGAAACTCCGCGGCAACCAGCACTTCGGCAACCGACTGCATGGCTCTGGCCATGGGCGGTTGCAGCAGCGCCTGGCCGGGAGCAAACAGGATGCTGTCGTTGATTTCGATGCTCACACCGCGGCTGCTTTCCAGAACACGCACCTTCCCCTGCTCGATCAGCGGTGCCATCACTTCGAGGATCTCCTTGGCAACGTTACGCATTTTCTCGCGCTGTTGCTGTTTGACGGCTTCCTGCGTCTTGTTGACCGGGTTCGGTTTCTGTACTACCGGCGCAGACGGCGGCAGAATCGTCGGTGTTTGTCCAGCACTGTTGACAGGGGCATTGCGAAAGGCGCTGATCATCGAATTGCTCAGAATGCGGTACTTTCCTTCATTCACCGAGGAGAGCGCGTACATCACCACGAAGAAGGCAAACAGCAGGGTGATGAAATCGGCGTACGAGACCAGCCAGCGTTCGTGGTTGTCGTGCTCGTCCTCGTGTTTTCGCCGTGCCATCAGTTAAAAGACGTAACCCCGTAAACGACTCTCGATGATGCGTGGATTATCCCCGTTGGCGATACCCACCAAACCGTCGACGATCATTTCGCGTTGCACAATGAGGCGATTGACATGCGCCTTGAGCTTGTTGGCCATCGGCAGATAGACCAGATTGGCCAGGCCAACACCATAGATCGTGGCGACAAAAGCGACGGCGATGCCGGCACCAAGCTTCGATGGGTCGGAGAGATTCTCCATCACCTGGATCAATCCCATGACGGCACCGAGAATACCGATGGTCGGCGAATAACCGCCGGCGGCCTCCCATATTCTTGCCGAAAGTTTCATCTCCTGTTCAAAGGTGCCAATCTCGACTTCGAGAACCTCGCGCAATCTTTCCGGCTCAGCACCATCGACCAGCAGTTGCAGGCCCTTGCGGGTAAACTCGTCCTTCAACTCGTTGAGGATGGCGTCCAGTGCCAGCAGACCCTCGCGCCTCGACACCTGACTCCAGTTCGCAACCTGCTGGATCAACTGCTGATGATTGACCTCCGGGGGATACCACATCCATTTCACCATGCGAATACCGCGCACGAAAGTGGTGTAGGGACTCTGCAACATCACCGCACCCAGCGTACCGCCCACCACGATCAGCAGTGCCGTCGGTTGCAAGAGCGATCCGAGATGCCCCCCTTCGAGAATCTGACCGGCAACGATCGCCAACAGACCGATCAGCAAACCGAGGACACTGGTTCTATCCATAACTTGCGGCTTTGCCCAGCTTCCGGCCGCCAGTGCCGAACAAACGGGCGCGCAATCGCATCACCGCCTGACTGTGCAATTGACACACGCGCGATTCGCTGACTTCCATCACCTCGCCGACTTCGCGCAGGTTGAGATCCTGCTCGTAATAGAGCGCCATCATCAGCTTCTCACGCTCTGGCAGCCCTTCGATCGCCTGCGCCAGTTCGCGACGGAGAGCTTCGTTTTCGAGGATGGTGGCCGGGTCGGCGCCTGCATCTGCCAGATGATGTTCGAGATATTCCTCACCCCCTTCGGAAATCATGTCCTCCAGGTAGATCAGTTGATGCCCTCGTGCTTCCTGCAGCATCTTCTGGTAATCGGCAAGAGGCATTTCCAGAGCATCCGCCAGTTCCCTTTCTGTCGGTGCGCGGCCATTTTCCTGTTCGAGTCGGGCAATCGTGACTTCGATACGCCGATAGTTGCGGCGCAGGCTGCGCGGCAACCAGTCATTATCACGCAGTCCGTCGAGCATCGCGCCGCGCACGCGCTGTACCGCATAGGCTTCGAACTGAGCCCCCATGCCAGCCTGGAAACGGCCAATGGCGTCAAGCAGGCCGAGCATCCCGTTCTGAACCAGATCCTCCACCAGCACACTGGCAGGCAGGCGAGCCATCAGGTGACAAGCGATGCGCTTGACCAGCGGGGCGAAACGCTCGACCAGCTGATCCTTGTTGAGTTGACCAGCAGCGTTATACATGCGTTATTGAAGGAGCTATCAGGCGTAGATAGCAACCGGATCGATGCGGTGGCACAAGTGTAGCAATTGTTGCACAAAATGTTCGAGCCCTCCGAAATCGTCTTCGGCGGCAGGCCAATTCAACAGTTCGTTGGCCACGATCTGATAGGCTTTCGCTGCTGGCGAGTTCGGAAACAAGCCGGCAACCGGTTGGCACAGCCGGGCGGCCTGCTGCAGATGTTCGTCGAAAGGCACGCAACCCGCATAATCGAGACGGGCCAGTCGGCGACTGCTGGTCACCTGTGCAATATTGTCATGGATGGCTTGCGCGTCGACGGTGGCCCGCACCTTGTTTACCAGGATGCGGAAGTGCCTGCGCGCGTAACCCAGACTGACTTTCTTGATCAGTGCGTAGGCCTCGGTAATCGACCGGCTGTTCGGTGATACGACAATCACGGTATCGTGCGCGGCAAGACCGAGCGGCGAAAAACCCAGCGGATGGTCGCGCGAGGTATCGACCAGAACAACATCGGCAGCCGGCCGGATGCCTCCAAGACAGTCAAGCAAGATGCTCTGCTCGGCATCGTTGAGCCTGGCGAGCTGCTTGACGACTCTGGCCGCCGGCAGCACTCGAATCCCCGGCGCGACCGAAAGAATCACTTCCGCGAGCGACCTTTCCCGATCGATGACCTGCTGCAGATCGTATGCTGCAAAAACGCCATAAAAGGTGGCGACACCGTGCCCGATGTTCTCGTCCACCACCAGAACTTCTCTGCCCTGGCCGGCCAGTGCGGCCGCCAGATTGGCCACCAGAACGCTCTTGCCGACTCCCATGCTGCCGGCAGAAAAGGTCACGATACGCGACTGCGGGCGCTGCAGGAGACGCCGCAAGCCGGCAGCCTGATCGCCCCGGAAATCAGCCATGCTGGCCTCCGGCGGCTGACTGCAGACCAACCGCCGAACTGGCCATCATCAAGCCGGGCTCGAGGCCGCTCAGGTGATGTGGAGAACTCTCGGGCAAGTCCTTGAAAGCACGATGCAGCAGGTACTGGCGATTCGGCAAGTGCAGATCCTCCGGCACCCGCTGCCCATTCGACACATAGTACAGCCGCAAACCGTGCCGGATGATCACGTCGAGCGACGAAGCCAGGCTCGCAGCTTCGTCAACCTTGGTCAGAATACTTCCCGCCAGATCCAGCCGGCTGTACGACCTGACGACGTCATCGAGCGTATCGCCACGGCTGGTCGCCGACAACAGCAATAGCGAATTGACGTGACTGGCCCCGAACATGGCCACCTGTTCGCTCACCATGCGGTCACGCTGGCTCATTCCCATGGTGTCGATGAGCACCATGTGCGTGTGCTGCAGATCGTGCAGTGTGGTGCGCAGGTCTTTGGCATCCCTGGCAAGATGCACGGGGACACCCAGAATCCGGCCATAGATACGCAACTGTTCGTGGGCACCGATCCGGTAACCATCGGTCGTCACCAGGGCGAGTTTCCTGGCACCGTGTCGCAACACACAGCGTGCCGCCAGCTTGGCGGTGGTCGTGGTCTTGCCGACGCCGGTTGGGCCGACCAGTGCATAGATGCCCCCCTGATCGACGATGTCACTCTCGCTGTTGATGGTCAACAGGCTACGTTCGGCAGCCCCCTTGACCCAGGACAGCGCCTGCCCGGCCTCCAGTTCGCCGGGGAGTTCGGCAAGCAGGTCGCGCGCAGCCTGGGGTGAGAAACCGACGTCGAGCATCTGACGAAGCATTTCTGTCTTGACCGGCTCTGCACGCGCGGCCTCCCCCCAGGCAAAACCGGCCAACTGTTGCTCGACAAGCCGGCGCAGCGTACGAATCTCCTCCATCACGGCCGCAGGCACCACTTCCGCCTCCGGTCTTGTAGCACTGCGAGCAGGCGACTGCGGCACCTCCACCGGCGGCAAGGGTCCCGCCGCCGGTGCTGGTGGCGGACGAGGGTTGGTACGCGCGCCTGCTTGCCCCAGGGCTGGCGGCATGCTGCGCAGCGGTGACTGATCCTTTGCGGTCACTCGTCCTGGCATCGGAGTAGGTGGTGCAGCGGCCGTGTAGTCCTTGCTGCGCGGTGCTTCCCGCTCCTGCGTCGGGACCATCATTTCCATGTCGCGAGCAGCCACCGCCATGATCTCGACCCCTCCGGGAATCCCTCGATTGGACAGAATGATCGCGTCCGGTCCGAGGGTCTCCTTGACCTTGCGCAAGGCGTCACGCGCGGTTGCAGCAATGAATTTCCTGACGTTCATACTCTCTGTCCAATGATGGAAGTCACCTTGATGACCCGGTTTTCAGGCACTTCAGCGTGTGCCAGGACCTTCAGTTGGGGAATGCTGCGGCGGAGGAAGCGCGACAGCAATGTGCGCAGGTTTCCCGGAACCAACAAAACTATTGGCAATCCGACCTCCTCCTGGCGCTGCGCTGCGGCAACTGCCTCACGCACCAGCGTATCCGCAAGACCCGGCTCGATCCCGGCACCGACGCCATCGCCACCCGCACCGACGGCCTGCATGAGCAGGCGTTCGAGTTGCGGATCCAGCGATATTACTTGCATTTCAGTCCCCTCCGGGTAAACCTCCTGAACGATCGAACGGCCCAGCGCTGTACGCACCTGCGCGGTCAGCACCTCCGGATCCTGAAAGCGCGGCGCCATGTCAGCGAGGGTTTCAATAATCGTGCGCATGTCGCGAAGAGGCACGCCTTCTTCCAGCAGGTTACGCAACACTTTCTGCACCACACCGAGCGACAGGGCCTTGGGTACCAGTTCTTCGACCAGTTTGGGCATTTCCTTCGCCAGATGATCAAGCAGCGCCTGCGTCTCCTGCCGCCCCAGCAGCTCGGCGGAGTGCGCGAGAATCAGGTGGTTCAGGTGCGTTGCGGCAACCGTGCTGGCATCGACGACGGTGTAACCGTAGGCCTGGGCCTGCTCGCGTAATGCCGGATCAATCCACACCGCCGGCAATCCGAAGGCTGGATCCTTGGTCACCGTACCGGGCACCTGCCCGGCAACCCGACCGGGATTGATCGCCAGCAGATTTCCCGGAAAGGCTTCTCCCTGACCGATCTCGACGCCTTTGAGCAAGATCTTGTAGACATTGGGTTTCAGTTCCAGGTTGTCGCGGATATGGACAGGAGATACCAGGAAACCCACTTCCTGGGCGAATTTTTTGCGAATGCCGCGTATCCGGCGCAGCAATTCGCCATCCTGTGACTTGTCGACCAACGGAATCAGCCGATAGCCGACCTCCAGGCCGAGCACGTCGAGTGGCGTGACATCATTCCAACTGGCCTCCTGCGCTTCGCGCGGCGCTGCTGCCGGTGCAACGGCGATCGGCTCTGGCACGGCAGCATGCGCACGCTTTTCGAGCTGCCAGGCCATGGTGGCAATCGCGCTGGCCAGCAGCAGGAAAACAAAATTGGGCATGCCGGGGATCAGACCCAACAGACCGACAATCGCTGCCGTCAGATAGAGCAGTTTCGGATTTCTGAAAAGCTGTGAGACGAATTGCTGCGAAACGTCCTCGTTGTCGCCAACGCGTGTCACGACCATGCCGGCAGCAATCGAAATGATCAGCGCCGGGATCTGGGCCACCAGGCCATCACCAATGGCCAGCAGGGTGTAGGTCTTGGCAGCGGCGCCGAAATCCATGCTGTGCTGCAACACCCCGACGATCAGGCCGCCGATCACGTTGATCAGCATGATCAGGATACCGGCCACCGCATCACCGCGAACAAACTTCGAGGCACCGTCCATCGACCCGAAAAAGTCTGCCTCCTGGGCGATCGTCGCACGCCGCTTGCGTGCCTCATCCTCGGCGATCAGTCCGGCGTTGAGGTCGGCATCGATCGCCATCTGCTTGCCTGGCATGGCATCGAGTGTGAAGCGTGCGGCCACTTCGGCAACCCGTCCGGCACCTTTGGTGATGACCACGAAATTGATGACCACCAGAATCGTGAACACGACGATTCCGACCGTGTAGTTGCCGCCAACCAGGAAATGCCCGAAGGCTTCGATGACCTGCCCGGCAGCACCCGGGCCCGTATGACCCTCGAGCAGAACGACGCGGGTCGAAGCGACGTTGAGGGACAGGCGCAGAAGCGTCGTGACCAGCAGCACGGAAGGGAAAACGGAAAAATCCAGGGGTTTGATCACGCTCATGGCAACCAGCATGACGATCACCGAAATGGCGATATTGAACGTGAAGAAGAGATCCAGGACAAAAGCGGGCAGTGGCAGGACCATCATCGTCAGGATCAGCATGATCAGCACTGGGCCGGCCATTTGCCGCTGCCCGAAACGAGCAACGAAATCCCGCATGACCAGGCTTGCATCAGCCATTTGCGGCTTCTCCGATGAGTTCGTCAGGAATCGTCATCGCCAGCGTTGGCATCGGATGGTTGCCGCCGGTCTGGCGCCAGTTGTTCAACTGATAGATATAGGCCAGCACCTCGGCAACCGCCGCGTAAAGTGTTGCCGGGATTTCCTGATCGAGATCGACATGGCGGTAGAGCGCGCGCGCCAGGGGGGCCGCCTCGATGATCGGTACCGCATTCTCTGCACCGACCTGACGGATCTTGAGGGCGATCTCCCCCTGCCCCTTGGCCAGCACCTTCGGTGCGGTCATGCCGCTGTTGTAAGCCAGCGCAACCGCATAATGGGTCGGGTTGGTCACGATCACATCGGCCGCCGGGACGGCGGCCATCATCCGCTTGCGCGCCGCTTCCCGCTGCAACTGGCGAATGCGCCCCTTGACCTCGGGGTTGCCCTCGAGTTCCTTGCCTTCCTGCTTGAGTTCCTCGCGAGTCATCTTGAGTTTGTCGTGATGCTGCCAGATCTGGAATGGCACATCGACCACAACGATCAGCAACATCGCGGCAACAATCGCCAGGAAGCTGAAAGTGAGCAAGTGGCCGGCGCTCGACAGACTGACGGGAAGCGATTGCGCAAACATCGCCAGCAGATCGCCACGCTCACGCCACAGAATCCACGCCGCAACGCCGCCAAGCAGTGAAGCTTTGGCCACGGCCTTGACCAGTTCCACCAGTCCGGCCCAGGACACCAGGCGAGCCATGCCCTTGAGCGGATCGAGGCGGCTCAGGTCAGGTTGCAATGCCTTCATGGAAAAATTCCAGCTACCCAGGAAAAAAGGCGACAGCAGGGTTGCTGCGACCAGTGCAGCAAACAATGGGACAAAAATCAGCAAGGTATCGAGCGAGAGATCTGCCAGGCGAACCAGCATCATCGTCGGCTCGCGTGCCAGTGATGAATCAACTCGCAACCCACCCCGGAAAATTTCCGCCATGCGTTGCACCAACCAGGGACCCATCAGCCAGAACGCCATCGCGGCAACGATCAGGATCACGAACGCGCCAACCTCTCGCGACCGAGGGACCTGCCCCTCCTCGCGCGCCTGCTCCAGACGTCTTGCTGACGCCGGTTCGGTTTTTTCGAGGTCGCTTTCCTCAGCCATTTGGAGTGTCCTATTTACTCCGGGCTATTATAGAAAAACAGACGTGACAAGAGATGAGGAAGCGCGCTTATTTAAACCAATTCCCGGATAGTTGCGCAGGAACAACAGTTGTCGCCGAGACGCAAAACAAAACGGGGGCCGCAGCCCCCGTACCCGCCAGATTCCTCTCGGGGTCTAGGCGAAGAACTCCAGAGTCCGCGCCGACGTGCTGCGCAGTTCTCGGTCGGTATGCGTGGTCAGATCGGCGAGCAGTTCTTTCATGTCCAGGATCAGAACGATCTGGCCATTCGAGAGCGTCGTTACGCCGGCAACACCGCGTGGACGGAAGTCGTCAAGCGCCTTGATCACCGCGTCATCACGGCCGGCAAAGTTGTCCACCGCCAGAATGAAGCTGCGCTCTGCGGTCTGCATCAACACGCCGTAATCGGGTTGTCGCACCTGCGGCCAGCCAAGCAGACGCGAGAGCGCGATTACCGGCAGGATTTCGCCGCGCACCACCAGGGTTTCCTTGCCGCCGACTTCCTGCATCCGCTGGTGGTCGATCGGCAGAATCTCCCTGACCATCGACAGCGGCAGGGCAAAGGGTTGCTCACCGAGCAGGACGAGCAGAACGGGCAGGATCGCCAGCGTCAGCGGCAGTGAAATGATGAACACAGACCCCTTGCCGGGCTCGGAGCGGATATCGATCGACCCGTTGAGTTTCTGGATGTTGGTCTTGACGACATCCATCCCGACGCCGCGGCCGGATACTGCCGATGCCTGCGCCATCGTCGAGAAACCGGGCAGAAAAATGAGGTTCAGGCTTTGCCGATCATCGAGCGTGTTGGCTTCCTCTTCGCTGATGATGTTCTTCTCGACCGCTTTGGCCCTGATCCGTTCAGGACTGATCCCGTGCCCGTCGTCGGCAATGATCAGGACGATGTGGTCGCCCTCCTGGCGTGCTTCGAGACGGACCACGCTTTTTGCCGGCTTGCCGGCCAGAAGACGCTCTTCAGGCCCTTCGACGCCATGATCGACGGCATTGCGAATCAGATGAATGAGTGGATCGGCCAGATCCTCGATCATCGTCTTATCGACTTCGGTCTCTTCGCCAATCAGTGCCAGCTCGACGTCCTTGCCCAACTGCCGAGCCAGATCGCGGGCAATCCGCGGGTACTTCTGGAACAGCCGGCCGATCGGCTGCATCCGCGTTTTCATCACCGAGTTCTGCAAATCCGAAACCAGGAGATCCAGCTGGCTGACCGCCTGATCGAGGGCTTGCAGGGTTTCCGAATCGGTTCTGCCGGCAAGGATATCAGCGCGCAGACTGGTCAGGCGGTTCTTCGTCAGACCAATCTCGCCAGACAGGTTGAGCACCTGATCCAGGCGCGTGGTATCGACCCGAATGGTCGCTTCGCGCGCAGCGGCTCGCTCGTCGGCACGGCGACCGGAAGGCGCGCCGCTCACCGCAGCGCCAGGTTTGTCGGTACTGCGGCGCCCTTCCGGCGGGAAATGCGGCTGCAGCTTGGAAAGGTCGACGGTCTTATCCACGGTTGCGGCCGGGGTTGCGGCCGCATCTACCGCTACAGCAGGGGTGCTTCGCGTGGTCACTGCCGGTACCGCGACAGTCTGCCCAGTCACGGCCGCGTGCAGGGCTTGCCAGTCCGGACCTTCGTTTGCAACTGCGACGGGAGCAGCCATCCCCGTGTCGGGCTGACTTTCGACACGCCCTTCGAGCATCGCCCGCAGCGCGACAGTGACCTCACCGGGAGCTGCATGCGGTTGCATGCCCTGTGCGATCTCGCCAAACATATGGCGAACGCTCTGGGTCGCCGCCATGATCGTATCCATCAGACCCGCCGTCAGCCTCATCTCGGCGTTTCTGAGCTTGTCGAACAGGTTTTCGGTCAAGTGGCAGAGGGTAACCAGCTCGGCGGCATTGAGAAAGCCTGCACCGCCCTTGATGGTGTGGAACCCCCGGAAAATGTCATTGAGCAAACGGCGGTCGTCCGGGCTCCGCTCCAGATCGACGAGTTTGTTGTCGACGTCCGACAGCAGGTCTCCGGCCTCCTGCAGGAAATCCTGCAAGAGGTCTTCCATCCCGGCAAAATCACTCATCCTGAACCTCCTAGAATCCCAGGCTGCCGAGCAGGTCATCGACCTGCTGCTGTGTGGCCACCACGTCACCGCGCCCTTCGGCATTGATCACCGGCCCGTTGAGCAGGCTCATTACCGAATCGGTACGACGCTCGCCGGGCAGAGTTTCGATGAGTACCCCCATCAGTTGTGACTCGAGTTCCTGTGCTACATGGATGATTTTCTTGATCACCTGGCCGGTCAGATCCTGGAAGTCCTGCGCCATCATGATCTCGAGCAGTTGCGCTTTTGTGGCCCCGGTGTTCCGGGGCAGTCCCTGCTTGAGGAAGGAACGTGTCTCCTCGGCCAGATGCTTGAACTCCTCGACGCCCATGCGATTGGCAAACAGGGCATCCCATTTCGTCGCCAGCGTGGCTGAAGCGGTCTCGAGTTCCTCCTGCAGGGGGTTTGCCAGATCGGTCGCATTCAACACCCGGCAGGCTGCCTGCTCGGTCAGGTTGACGACATAGTTGAGGCGGTCCCTGGTGTCAGGGATGGCGGAGACGGCATTCTCGATGAGCTCGTGGTAACCCAGTTCACCGAGCGTGTCGTGCAATTGCCGGGCCATCTGGCCGATGCGCTGGAACACCCGGTCCTGGCCTTGCCACTGCTCACCGCTGCCCGCCGCTTCGGACGTGCCCGCTGCAGTGCTCTGCGCCGCGACGACCGAGTCGAAAAGGATCTGCAGCTCGTCGCTGTCATCTGCCCCGTCGCCCTCGCGTAACTGCTGCATCAACGATGGCCCCCGAGAGGCTGGCAGCACCGGTGTTGCGTCCGCGGCCACTCCTGCCGCGATGCTGTCGAACAGCGCTTCGAGTTCTCTCGAATCCCCGGACCTATCTGCGTCGCTCATCTCAGCCACCCATCTTGTCAAAGATCTTCTGCAGTTTCTCGGCCAGCGTCGCCGCGGTGAAAGGCTTGACGATATAACCGCTTGCCCCTGCCTGCGCAGCCGCGATGATGTTTTCCTTCTTCGCCTCGGCGGTGATCATCAGTACCGGCAGATGCTTGAGCGCCGGCGCACTGCGAATCGACTTGAGGAGTTGCAGGCCATCCATGTTCGGCATGTTCCAATCGGTGACGACAAACTCGAAGTCGCCATTCTGCAGCCTCTGTAGTGCCACCGCACCGTCTTCTGCTTCGTCTACGTTCGAGAAACCCAATTCCTTGAGGAGATTCCTGACAATGCGTCGCATCGTCGAAAAATCGTCCACCACCAGAATTTTCATCTTCGGATCAGCCATTCTTTAACTCCAGGTTCCTTCTTTCTGTTTGCTCAGCGCTCGAGCAAGGGGCGCAGGGTATCGGCGAGGATTTCGGCGTCGAACTTGCCGACGTAGGCGTCCACTCCCACGGCCTTGCCCATCGCGTGATTGGCTTGCGACGACAACGACGAATGCATGACCACCGGGATACCCGCGAAACGGAGGTCGCTCTTGATGTTCTTGGTAAGGACGTAGCCGTCCATCTCGGGCATTTCGGCATCGACCAGGATCAGGCGGAGTTCGTCGCGAACGCTCCGGCCCGTTTGTGTCGCGTGTGCGGCAATCCCCTGCAGTCGGCTCCAGGCCTCGGCACCGTTGGTCGCATGCTTGTGCTTGACACCCAGCTTGTCGAGGACCTCGACGATCTTGCGTCGGGCAACCAGCGAATCATCGGCAAAAAACATGCAGACGTCCTGATCAACATTCGCCGGCGGGATGTCGATGATGATTGCCTCGCCGAAGGCATTGGCCAGAATCTGTTCGACGTCGAGAATCGACACCAGCTTGCCGTCATCGAGTTCGGTTACTGCCGTGATCAGTCCCTGATTGCTCGAAAGTACGCTCTCGGGGGCCTTGACCTTCTCCCAGTCCACCCGGATGATCCGATCCACCTCGTGGACCAGGAAACCCAGGGTCCGCTTGGAGTACTCGGCCACCATCATGGTCTTGCCATACTCGCGAGGCTGCCCTTCGTACTCCAGAAAGGAGATCAGTGACAGCACCGGGATGACATTACCGCGCAGAGAGATCAGGCCTTCAACCCCACGCGGCATGTTCGGTGTCTTGGTAATGTGCGGTGTCCGCCCGACTTCCCGCACCTTGAAAACGTTGATCCCGAAAGTCTCACGTGTCCCCAGGGAGAACAACAGAATCTCCATCCTGTTTGAACCGGCCAGCCGGGTGCGTGCGTCAACGCTCTCCAGCAGGTTCTTTCTATCCGCCAAATCCATGGTATCGCTCCAGAAAGATCGCTCAGTCTCAGTTCAGTTGCGCTGCCGGAAGAGCACCTTGCAGCCTGCGTGTCAAAGTTTCTGACAGGCGCTGCGGTTCGAATTTCGGCACATACTCATCGACGCCGACGGATCTGCCCAGTTGCTGGTTCGACATTCCGGATAACGAGGAATGCATGATCACCGGAACGCCAACGAAACGTGGATCGGACTTGATCTTCTTGGTCAGGATGTAACCATCCATTTCCGGCATTTCGATATCGGTCAGGACCAGACTGATCAGGTCGGTCACCTGCTGGCCGGAGGCCTGTGCGTAATCCGCCATTTTCTCCAGTTCGTCCCAGGCTTCGCGACCATTGATCGCGGCGACGAATTTCACGCCCATCGCATCGAGAGTCCGCTGAATCTGCTTGCGTGCCACCGCCGAATCATCGGCAAAGAATACCGTCAGCGTGGCATTGTCGATCGGCTTGATATTGCGGTAAACGATGTCGTCGTCGTAGTTGGTCGTTTCCGAGAGCACTTTCTCGACGTCCATCATCATCACCAGACGACCGTCGGGCAATTCGGTCACCGCCGTCACCAGGCCACCCATCTCGGCCGTGAGCATCGCTGGCGGCACCCGCATCTGGCTCCAGTCGAGACGGAGGATGGTATCCACCCCCTCGACCAGAAAGCCCTGGGTATGACCTGCATATTCGGTGACGATCATGATCGAACGCGGCGTCTCGGTATCGATATGGGCATAACGGGCAAGGTCGACGACCGGCACCAGCGCCCCCCGCAGACTCACCATCCCTTCGACCGAGGACGGCATTTCCGGCGCCGAAGTGATCGGCGGCGTCCGCATCACCTCGCGCACCTTGAAGACATTGATGCCGAAGGTTTCACGTCGTCCGGTGCGCGCATCGGTTCCGAGCGAGAACAACAGAATTTCCAGCTTGTTGGTCCCGGCCAGCTTGGTGCGGGCATCGATGTTTTTCAGTAGATCGGACATTCCTCATTTCCTCACGTAAAGCACAGTACGCCTGATCACGAACATCTTAATCCAATAAGCGATGCCACGTCATGCTCGCCCACTGCAAAAGACCAAAACCGGATCAAACCTCGGTCTTGTAACCAATCCGGAAACCACCCCAATGCCGGCCCTTGACGTAAATCGGCGCCGAAATGTCGTGCATCAGTTCGCCGGTATCGCGCCGATAAGTCTGCAGGAGAAAAGGTTGTTGGTGACTGCCGCAACGCTTGCCGACCGGGTCATCAAAGATTCGTTTGGTCCGGTTGTTCACAAAATCGACCTTCTCATCACCGCTCAGCGCTTGCGAAAACTTGCGGTTGTGCGTTGGCACGTAGCTGTTTCGATCACA
>WBZL01001966.1_pt1 | contig 20544 bp, 30 predicted proteins | sample 5204291 | NCBI WGS metagenome assembly WBZL01 (sample SAMN12344345, study PRJNA552823) | activated sludge metagenome | biome: Activated sludge suspended growth; feature: Nitrification reactor; material: Wastewater; isolation source: activated sludge from nitrification reactor of wastewater...
ATATACGAAGGGGGAGAGCGGTCGAGAGAGAACCGTGACGGGGACGATCCGCACGCCGCGGAAACATTCAAGGGGAAAGGTTGGTGGTCCCAACGGGATTTGAACCCGTGTCTGAGCCTTGAGAGTCTGAGTCAGAGCAGAATAACAGTGGCTTGATTTTGCGAAGGTTTCCCCTATTTCTCTTATAGATTAACTGGTTGGATAACTTCCAAAGATTCTATTTATTCTGCATTGCGTTGCGGTTGTTGCGTAGCTTTAGCACAAATTTAGCACATACGTTTGGGGTGAAATTCGTTTGTTGTATTCCCAAGGACCTAGACATCCTTCGATTTTTCCTTAAGTGGTGGAACCATTGGCCTATGTTGTTTTCGTACAGCAAACAGACCTGCCTTAATCGCGGGCCAGCTGATGCTTTCCTGGAATGTCTCAAAATCACAAGTGGCCTTAAGTTCATCTCTAAAAGAATCTAACCACTGGTAGTACACCCACCCTGATCCACTTAAGAGAGACATCGGCTTAATGCGTCCAGTGAGCGTGATATTCAGCTTTAAGCACTGAACATCGGGAAAATCCACGCCGATATACTTATCAATAAAAATTTCATCAACGACGGCATTACAACCGTCGTACTTCGCAGACAACTCAAAGGCAAACCGTTTGGTTTCAATCTTTATGGAACCAACCTCTGACTGCTCAATTGTAGTTCCTTGGGGCAAGCTCAGATGAAATCGACTATACCTCGATCCGTCACTACCCCATATCGCAGTCAGCTCCCCTGGCGGTTGCTTTTGCGACGCCACTTTCATGAAGATGTCTCGTTGTTCAATGGGCGTTGAAAGAAGACTTAGTACCCTATTCTTTAGAAGGAACGAGGGGATGTCTTCTCGACAGTACTCCTTGACGAAAGAATCGCTTTCCGCATCATTAAAATATCCGCTTAGATGAATGGAAAGCCGTTCCACGAGTACAAATGACGCCGCTTCCTCCAAAAGTCTCGCGGCCATTGGATGCTTTTGCTCTGGACTGACTCTTAGGATTGAAATGTATGATAGTTTCGAATCTGGCCTATCAGTTAAAGGTTGGTCGTCCTCAGGTCTACATAGCGGCTCTTTCTCCCACTCGCTGTAGATGGCTTTGTTTTCCGCACGGACAGCACGCAGCGTATCGCGTAGTGATGACGCAAACTTATAGTCTCGCACTGAAAGCACTTCGTTTTTGTTTGTATCGATAACAACGACGCCTTCCAGTTTGTCATTGAATGAGAGGCTCAACTTAAGGTCTTTGCCGAGCCAGACAAATGATCCCACTGCCAATAAAACTTGAGAGACAAGAACCATCCACTGTGGAATGAATGTCTGTGCGACAAATAAGCCTGATAACGTTCCCACCGAAAATGCCAGTATTGCACCTATAACAAAGAGACGAAGGAGGCGTTTCTTCTCGCTTAATATCGAGGCTAAGAACGATTCTCTATCGTCATTTTTTGTCATAGTGGTAGCCATTGAAATGCAATGTGACATGATTCCGAAGGATTTTCAATCGGTTACCTAAGCCAACTCCTGACGCCCACGAACTTTCAAGCAGTTATTACCTCCACAACATCGCGCATTTCCATACATCACCCTCCACATTGACATGTCATTCATGCTGAAGTACAGTTGCGTCATTCAACATGAATGACACGGAGGTCCATCCCATGAAAACCACCATGATGCAGTTTCGATGTACCGACGAAGAGAAGGCGTTGATTGAGAAGTGCGCCAAGAAGATCGACACCGATGTCACAACCTACATTCGCATGTCGCTCTTAATCTCAATGGTCATGGACGGGGAAGTTCAAGCTTTGAAGATCATCGGCAAGCGCCTCGGCATGAAGGCGATGGACGCACTGACCCGACAGCTTAAGAATAACCCAACCTTGCAATGATAAGGGGAGCTGATCCCCGCAGCCGACAGGCTGCGGTGTGATAGCAACCCCCGCATAGTAATACGGGGGTCCAAATCTCAGCGAGTAAAGTGATGCGGCTAGAAGACTCCATAATTCAGCAGGTTAAGAAAATGGACTCATCCCTATGCGAGTACTCTGAAAGTAAGACCCCACCCAGCTGCTCGCATGCGAATACTCGGAGCCAACACCATGCAACACCTTACTGAACACGTGTGCACTCGCTGCCAGTATCACTGGTGGCCTAGACAGGTCACGACTCCAAAAAGGTGTGCGCGTTGCAAAAGTCCCTATTGGAATAGTCCACGAAAACAACCACCAGTGGCTAAGCCAATACGGCTGGATGTTGCTCGCCTCAAAGCGGGAATCGCCCAAACACCCGAGGCAATCCGGGCCAAGCTTGAACCAGACCGCTCGATGAAACGGGCGCTCGCCGTCTTGAAAGAGATGAAACAGAACCAGACCCAGTGGGGGGAGATGCTGGAACGGATACGGCAGGAGTTCGACGTCGAACTGACCAAGGACCAGGTGAAAGCGCTGGTGCGGTGATGATCCACAGGGAAGCCCCACCCCCTTACTGACACCCGGGGGTGGGCGAAACTCCCTGGTGCACGTGTAGGGCCTGCAGGGGTGCGCCGGACCCACAAAGATAGCGGAGTCGGATGAGTCACGGACCTTTAAGAATGAGCCACAAGGGCCAATCAGTGCCAGCACCCGTGCGTTGCCCGGAATGTGCCACCTTCGGGCAGCCCCAGTGAGTACCACTATGCTACTGACGGTCAAAGACGTTTCGATCTATCTCCAGGTGAAGCCCTCCACGGTATATGCCTGGGCCAAACAGGGAAAGATACCGTGTAAACGGCTCAATGGAGTCGTGAGGTTCGTCCTCGAAGAAGTTCAGAGCTGGGTACAACGCTGCTCTGCAGTCCCGCCTCCTCCGCTTCCCATTACGCTCTCTTCTGGACGACTGCTCGATGTGGATGCCATCGTTGAAGCCGCCAAACGCGAGGTCTATACTCCGCGCCACGGGGAAACCAGACCAAAGTCAGGCCTCATCGGAAAGGGGGATGCAGATGGGGCTGTTTAAGCGGAACAAAGTATGGTGGATGAGCATTACTCATAATGGCCGGCAGATTCGCAAAACCACCGGCAGCACCGACAAGCGTCTGGCGGAAGCCATCCTAGCGAAAGTCACCATGAAGCTCATCGAAGGTCGCTATTTTGATCGACTCGAAGAGAATGAACGGACGTTCCAAGAGATGGTCGAGCGATACCTCACGGAGCGAGTGGTCGGAGCTAGTCGTCACGGAGAACGGCGAGCGAGGTGCATGTTGAAACACCTTCTTCCGGCCTTTGGACAGCTGACGCTTGCGCAAGTCACGCCGAAAGTCATTTCTGCCTACAAATGGCAGCGGCAACAAGCGGGAGCCGCACCAGCGACCATTGTGAAAGAACTGGCCATGATGAAAACCGCTTTCAATGTGGCCATCCGAGAGTGGGAATGGTGTCGAGACAATCCGGTCTGTCGGGTCACGATGGGCAAGGTGAACAATGCTCGGGTCCGTTATTGTGATAACGACACTCTAGCAAGGATCTACCAAGCCTGCCCAACCTGGTTGAAGCCGATTGTGATGGTAGCTCGGTATACCGGCCTGCGTCGGGAAAACGTGGTGCTTCTACAGTGGGAACAAGTCGATATGGCCAGACGTGTGATTCTTTTGGATCGCACCAAGAATGGCGACGCGCTTGGAATTCCGCTGTGTGATCCTGCCGTGAGAACGTTGCAGGACCTGAAACCGTCGCAATCCTTTCCACGTGGGACCGTGTTCTTTCAAGAAAATGGAGAACCGGTCACCCTGGATATGGTCACGACAGGCTTTCGGCGAGCCTGCAAGACTGTAGGAGTAACAAACTTTCGCTTTCACGATCTGCGGCATACCTTTGCTTCAGCGCTCGTGCAAAAGGGCGTGGATCTCTACAGAGTGCAACGGTTGCTGGGCCATAGAGACGGGCGCATGACGCAACGATATGCGCATCTCGCACCGGAGAACTTGCGGGAAGCGGTGCAGGTGTTCAAAGACGATTATCACAAAATTAGCACAAGCTCCGCAGTGGAGCCTGGCTCGTTGGATCTAACTGCTTGAAAAGTGGTGGTGGTCCCAACGGGATTTGAACCCGTGTCTGAGCCTTGAGAGGACGGACCAAACTGAAGAAAAACAACAGGATGATTCCTCGGAATCGTCCAATGAGCGATGAGCTTTTACAATGGCTTACAAAGAGGATGTCCTATATAGGACAGGAGCAAACATTAGAACAATTGACAGGCCGATTGTCCTCAAAACTGCGAACTAGAAGAAGGCAAACAGTGAAGAATTTTGATGGGTTTTTTGCGAAAAAATCGAAGCCAAGATCTCCGCTTTCATCGACATACAGATACCACACGTAACTACTCGTTGCCTCGGCTCAAGAAGGCAATATTAGGCATCAGGAGACCATTGTGATCGATTAGCAATTCGTTTACTTACAATGCTGTTCATGATCAGCTGAAGCCAGGGGCTCGCGCATTCCTGATGGAATGGCAAGCCCCAAAGCCCCATCCTGATCTAGACCTGATTGATATCAGCCATCGACCGTATCGAGGCCCAGTTGTTGAGTTCCGTCACTAAGATGCGATCACTCAAGTCGACATACTGCCGCAGCCAATTCGCAATCTGCGTGGCGCTTGTCGTCGTGTTTAATGCCCAGGCGGATTGCAAAACCCTCCGAGCCCCTGCCCGCTGCAACTCAGCATGCAATCGCGCATAGTTCTGGCCGGGTTTCGTCAAATCATAGGAAATAAGATATTTCATGGTATCCTTTCATCAGGCTGAAGTGTTGACAAGGATGAAAGGGCCAACTAGCATAGCGACTCCTTTCAACCCATCCGTTGTTAGGACTCACCAGAGGCCATCTCCCGCAACTTATCAGGGCGTGGGGGATGGCCTTTGTCGTTGCCCCTCACGTCGGTGAGCATGATCGCGGGGGCTGAATTAATACTCTCATTGGAAAGTTCTCCCTTTCAGTAAACTCCCACGTATCACCAGATCATCAACATGGGCAGGATCTGCAATCCTACGCACTCGAGCGTGGCTGGTGCAGTGCATGGTGCCATCTTGACACCCACGCAGGGAACAGAAGTTTCCGGGAAAAGTCAACTACAGCACGGAGGGCAATTAAAGGACTCTAGTGTCTTTTAGATCAGGGTAATTGCACGACGGTGACGGCCCAATCTCCACTGGAAATGATGCTCAAGTAGTACGTGCCGCCCTTAGGGTGATAGCTGCTGCCGGCACCTGGCTTGTGTTGAGAGGCGAGACTATCGACCGGGGTTCCATTCGAGGCATACAGCGTGACCGTGAACCGATCTCCCTTCGCATCCCAGCGAAGTTCCCATCCGTCTTTGACCGTGAATGGCCGTAGATTACGAGAACCGTTCGCTGATTCTTGCTGGAGGACTTCTTCCGCCGAGACTGATTGCCCAAGCATGAAGACCAGCGCTATCAGGGCAAGGAAGATGCGCAGCACGTTGATTCCCTTCATTTGTTTTTCTCCCGATACTTCTTCAGCAGATCCCGCGCGGCCTCTTCCAGCAACTCATTGACGTACCTGTCCTGATCTAAGGCAAGGTGCTGGATCTCCAGCATCAGCTCGCGATTCAAGCTCAACCCAAAGGTCTTTCTCGGTTTTTCCGCCTTGTCCTGACGTTTCATCGTGCACCTCGGGCGGCATTCTGCCTGCACCAGCCTACCTAGTCAACAATATGCCTTGACATCTATATATATTGAGTTCTATATTATTCTCGAAAGGTAGGGACTCCCGTATGGCCATGGTGAAAATCTTGATTCAGGTGCCGAAGGCGATCAAAGCCAAGCTCGATGCGCTGCGACAGCAAGGCACGACTTCCAGTGGGTTCATTCGTAGCCTGTTGGAACGCGAGTTTCAGGACCGGGACGAAAAGACGCCTGTAAAACGGTGAGGCACCTGAGATCGGTGCGAGCGTGGCAGAACCTGGAGGCTAGAGAATGGGTCGCTTAGACGTGCCCAAATACTTTCGCGTGTCTGGCAGATTCTGGTTCGACGAACGGGCTGCGAAATGGCCGGACGATCTCAAACTCTTTGCCTTGTACATCCTGACGAACCAGCATCGCACGATGGAGGGCATTTTCGTCCTGCCCGTTCCCTACATGGCCGCCGATCTCCGCTGGCCGACCAAGAAAATCGACCACATGATGACGGCGCTCAGAGAGGAGGAATTCATTTCCTACGATTCGAACACCAACACCATTCTCATTCGGAATGCGCTCAAATATCAGAGCCCGGAGAATCCCAACCAATCCGAAGCGTGCCTTCGCCGCATCAAAGAACTGCCCAAGTCCTCGATTGTTCGAGAGTTTCAAGCGATGGCCCGGAAACACTGTTACCGGAAAGGGGCGTCAGCGTCGGCGCAAGCGTTCGCGCAACTGTTAGACAAACTGTTGCTCGAACACTTCCATGAACAGTTGTACCCAGCAGGAAGCACTCTTAATCTTGAATCTTCATCTTCACCTGAAACTAAAACTACATCTTTATCTTCACCTCCTATGAGCTCCGGAGTGTCTCTACGGGAAATGCGTGAGGAACGGTTGGCGCCTCACCTCAGGACCACTGAGACGGTCTCGTCTGTACGTCAGCTTTCCGAAGAATATTTCGGGAAGAGCCTACCGGAGGCCGCTGATGGATGAGCGGATCTGCCCGCGATTCAAAGAACAGGACTGACTTTTTTGACCATACAAGGCTGCCACTCTCAACCTAGGAGGTGTCGTTATGACGACCGCACTTGCGCTTCTGCATCCAGCACACCCGACACGACCGCAGACCGAGCGAATCACCCAGCTTGAAATGCCTCCACAGGAAGATTGGTTGGTGTCAGCCACGACGCCCGGCGGTCGTCGGATCTGGTACTGCCGATTCGCTGTGACCGGCCTCTTTCCGCGCCTCTATGGCCCCTTCGCCTCCAAACGGACAGCCGTGCGTTTTCTCGATGCAGCGATCAGTACGCTCAGCGAATCCTTGACGGAGCTCGACGCCGTGCGCGAGGCGCACAGCTGTGAAGGCGAGTTTCAGAAATTGCATTGGGGCCCGTTGATCGAACATCCGCTTCTCAATGCCGATCTGAGGCAGACGCCCAAGAAAGGACGGTGACACATGAACCCGCAAACAGTTCAGCGATCACAGCATGACGACCTCTTGAGTGAAATCCGAGAGGCGCAGGCGGTGCTTCGCGCAGCCTGGCAGACCTACCCTGACATGCCTGAGGTGACTGGCGTCCTCGGTCTCCTGCGGAAGAAACTTGACCACATCGAACAGCAGGCCCTCGTGGTCAATCGTAAGCCCTCGCCGGTGAAAGGAGCGGTGGGCAGATGACACTCTTGACACCAGCCGAAACGGCCGACTTCCTCAAAATTTCCATGCGCACGTTGCGGCGGCTGCCTGTGCCAAAGGCGAGAATCGGCGGACAGGTACGGTATGACGTGGCTGATCTGGAAGCCTACGTGCTACGGCAGAAAGAAGGTCTCGTCATCGACAGCCCCACGATCAAGACCGTAGCGCCTAGCCCGGTGCCGCCTCTGCTGGCGGTGCATTCCAATGACATGATGCCGAGCCAGCCGGGCAGGACAATCCGGCATCGGAGTCCGGTGCTGGCCAGGAAGCAGGCATCATGAAAACCACCCGCACCATGACGCCGCTGGGGATGCGCTCGCTGCTCGATTTTCGCTATCGTGGCGTCCGGTACCGGCCCGTGCTGGGGTATAACCTCACTGCCGACCAGGAGCACGAGGCGATGGTGCAAGTGCTGGCGGCGATTCAGTCGCAAGTCCGGCCGGATGCCACGATGACCGGCCTGACGTTCGCCCAATTCGTGCCCAAGTATCTGGACCGACTCAACGGCAAAGCACTCACAGCCCTCGATCGCCCGCGAACCATTCTCACGCGCCATCTGATTCCGTTTTTTGGCATCCGCCCGCTGCAATCCCTGAAATTAGAAGACGGTGTCGCGTATATCGCCCACCGGCGCGCCGAAATGGCTGCAGATGGCACGATCCGGCGGGAGTGCGGCGTCTTGCTCGGGCTGCTGAACTATGCCGTCGCCAATGAAGACCTGGACAAGAATCGCCTTTTGGCGCTCGATCTGCCCGTCGGCGCGAAGCGTACCCGCGTGGCGAAGCCTTGGGAACTGTATCGGATCTACCATCTCAGCTCGCCGGCCGTTCAACGGATGATGATGATGGCCCTGCTCACTGGTTTGCGGGAGGCCAAGATTATCGCCATCGACCAGGAATGGATCATTGAGCGGACAGACGGAGAATGGCTCATTCCCGTCCAGGGAAGTCGTCTGAAGCGCGTCCCCGAGGAGCTGCCCTTGTCTCCCCTCGCCGGTTCGTTTCTACGTGGAACACTCCCGCGCATCGGTGGGCGATTCTTCGGCCAGTGGCGAGATGCGGGGTCATTCAAACATCGATGGGTCGAAGCGTGTGCCCGCGCCGGCGTGCAGGACCTGCATTTCCATGACCTGCGGCATACGGCGGCCACCTGGCTTTGTGAGGCTGGCGTCGAATACGCGACGACGGAGAAGCTGCTCGGCCATTGTCTGCCAGGCATGGGAGAGCACTACATGCACAATTGGAAGCCCAAGCTGCGCATGGCCGTCACGGCGCTTGAACAGACGGTCATGGAGCGATTCAGAGAGGCAGCGAACGCCGAGCGGCTGCGCGAGTTCAAACCTTGCCCGATGCCGGCAGCCTGCACGACCGGCAATCAGCCGCCGCCATGGTGGCAGGAAAATGCCGAGAGCCAGAATCGAGCAGGCATTGCAGTAATGTGCCCTTCCCTACAACTGAAAGGAGCCTGACCATGATCCAAGTTATGAGCCTTGCGTGTGATGTAGCCGTTGGTGATCTTCAGGGAATCTTGTCGAACTTCGAACTGGCCCAAGTGAGTTTGAGGAACCTTCGTGACCGCCTGGTCGACAGCACGGAGAAAGAGTGTGAAGATGCGTCCGTCATCATCGCTTTGTACCTAAATTATACTGACCAGCTCATCAGCAAGGCCCAGCGAGAACTACACTCACAACCGCCTACAAAAACTCAACCGAACGCCAACGGGAGGAAGCCGAATCCATGACACTGCCACATTGGGTAGCAGAAGACATTCGGAAGTTGCCGTCCAACTTTACCGGCCAGATCCTGCTGGAGTGCTGGACAGGCGGCGTGACGCGCCGGGATATTATCGACCGCCGGACTGCACCGGGAAAGCCTTCGGAGGACAAGAAATGAGACTGGCAGACGGCCAGGCGGAGATGCAAGATGAGCACTCATCTCAGCTCAACTCTTCTCTGCTCTTCTCTTCTCACCTTCAGCATGAGATTCCCCGCTCTACTCCTGGGGAGCGCGCGGTCGGGCGACCACGGTTTGCTCAAGAACCGATCGGCCTCCGTAACCCTCACGCGATCGCCTGGTCGACAGCGGCGAACAGGGCCTCAAGGAGGAGCCTCAGTATTTCTCGGTTTGTACCTGAGTTTTACGGATAGTCTGATTCTAAAATTATATGATGAGATGAGATCGTAGACAGCGAGCACAGCTAAAGGCACACAGGAGACGAAATAAGTATGTCCAAGAAAATTGGTTCTAGCAGACCAAAAGGATCTACTCAGCCCCCTACTATCAACAAGGCCCTAAGCATTGATTGGGTGTTGTCAGGAAAGTTCGTTGAGCTTCCTCCTGATGGCGCAGTCAACGCCGATTTGGCGAAAGGCACGCCCTCCCCTACTGCAACACGTATTCACCTGAAGGCATCTGAATTAGGTTTTGCTCAAACAAAAAATCCCATATATGCGATTCAAGCCTTTTTGATCGCGAATGGTTCAGGCCTCTTCCCGCCGTTGTGGGCATTGGATTGGGTGAATGAAGGGTTCCAGCGATATTATGATGGACAAGGATTGGTTTCACTCGATAAAGCACTAGGAATAGCGAAGGGCCGAGGTGAAAATAGTCCCTTCAAGGCCCTCATTGAGCAAGAGAGAGACGACCAATTGGCCCGAGATATTTTCAGGCTGACAACACTCTTTCCTATATCGGCGAACGAGGCTGCCACCATGGTAGCGGAACGTATCAAGAATACTCCCAACTGGAATAAAACAGCATACAAGTCGCTTAAAGCCCTCTCGCCAGCGACCCTTGAAGACAAATACTCACGTGAGCTCAAGGCCTCATGGGATACCCCACTTAACAGAAAAATTCTCAAGGAAGGATGGTCACCTTCAAGAGCACAGGAATTCCTTAATTCATTTCCGAAATCGGCATGGCCAATAAATCTGAGCTTGCGGTTATCGAAGGCCCCCAAACGGCAAGGAAGGAAATGTTTGAGATGTAACAAAGCTCTGTCCTCTACCGAGAATAGACTTTGCCGACAGTGTTTTCGGATTAACAGCACTGAACCTGATTAGACTCGTCCCTTCACCCCTCCATCCATCATTCCCTCGATTGGCGTCAAGACAGTCTTTTCACACCGTAACGCATAGTGTGCAGACATGGTACGTACATGTCGCACCTTTGAACGGCTGGACACTCCGAGGCACTCATGACTACTGACGATCAACAGCGCCGCGATGGCAGACTGGCAATCCGCATGAGTTCTGGCGAACGTGCCGCCCTGCTTTTTTTAGCTGCCGAAGATGGCAGCAACGCGTCACAAGTCGTCCGTCGATTAGTGCGCCAGGAGGCTCGCCAGCATGGGGTTATTGTTGGCGATCAATTCAAAACTATTAGGGAGAAACGCTGATCCATGCCATCCCCAAAGCGTTGGCATCCAGTTTCTAGAGACCTGAACGACGACAGTGAACTGTGGCAATTCACCGAGGAGTTCGGAGATCGCTCCATTCGAGTGTGGCTGGAGGTCCTCGCCATCCTAGATCGCACCGAGAATCACTGGAGACTCACCGGAGATTGGTCCGGAACGCTTTCTAGAAAGGTCCGACTTTACCCCAAGAAAGTATCTTCGTCGGTTCTTTGGATGATCAAGAAAGGTTGGTTGTTGATTAAAGAACAGGACTCGGATGGATCTCCGTTGGTTCTTGAGTCACCTAACTTCTGGAAATATCACAAACGACGGGACGCAAAACCGGACACGAACGGAATCGATGCAGGGACAAACAAGGCTCCCTCCTATCCTAATCTTTCCTTTCTTAACCATCCGAACCCAAGAGAAGAAAAAGAAAGATCCGGATCTTCAGAGCAAGAAAGAAGCCAAGGCCAAAGAGTGGTTGGTAGAGCGAGGAGAGAAGAAGACCTTCCTGATTTTCTTCGCGAGACCGAAGAATTCACCCCGATGGGCGCAATCCTCAAAGAGACCATGAGGCGACTACATTGACCGATAGCTCTACCAGTTCCATGCAGCACGCCGGCCAAGAGTTCGAACGAGTGCTCCAAGCACGTTTCTCGAATCGTCTCTCGTTCGAATTTCGATCTGATGACGTTTCAGTGCATGGCCTCGTGAGTTCGTTCCCCAGAACATCCCGGCGCCGTGCCTCGGCGGGAATGGTCGAGTTGAGACGGTCGTTCCCGCCGACAATACACAAGACGGCCATTTGGCCCCGATTGGCAACGGAATTGCCCGGCAATCTTGGAGGTTCCTGTGGACATTTCTGAACTTGAAGCAATGGACTGGAAAAAAGATCCGGCATACGTGGCAGCCTCGACCAAACTTGAGCGCATCATCGCTCGTGGGCAAGAGATCGACCAGCGTCTTGGCGAGTTGAAAGCGCTCATCGTCGATGAGGAACGCGAACTGATTGAGGCACGCGCGGGTGTCCTCCTGGGTGAGAGTCCTGAGAACGCGGTCGAGACAATTGAGCACCGGCTGCTGAGCTTCCGGGAGGAACTCACGCGACTCGAAGTGGAAGCCGCGCCGATCGCCTCGGCCGTCGCTAAGTTGCAGGCGGCGCTTCGGGACCTTGAGAAGCAAGCCAAGGTCCGCCTGGCCCGGCCAATGGCAGCCACTATCCGCGCCACCGCTGAAGCCCTCTCTGCCTGCCTCGATCATGCAGCAGAATTAAATTCAGAACTGCATCGGCTTTGGCGACACAGCCAACGGCAAGATCTGAAATCGGCCATGGCAGGAACGCCGTCGTTCAAGCTGTTTGTCGCCGATCAGGCTTGGTGCTTCCTCACGTTGGCAAATGGCGAACCGAGCCTGGAGCTTCGGGCGTGGCGCAAGCTCGTGGAGCCGATGCTGACGGAGAAATGATGCGCGCGTGAGGTCATCACTCGTTGAAATGAAGGAAGTTCGCATGGAAAGCCTGCAACAGCTATTCGATGATCCTGGGCTGCGGAGACAGCTTGAGGCCGCCCTCAACAATACCATCGGGAGAGCGCTGCTAGGGAATGTCACTAAGACCCAGCCGATGACCAAGCCTGCGGCGCACACCACAGGCGCTGCATCACTCAGCCGGGCGCGGCACACAGCGATCCTCGATGAGACCCTTGCCGCTGCTGAACGACTGCAAGCGGAGCCGTGGACCGATGCGGCCATTGCGAAGCTTCCGGATGAAGGGCTCGCAACCATGGCCTTTAACATGAGCACGCCACTACGTAGAGAATTCATGAGCCTCGATCAGTTCTTGGCGTATCGACGCGGACTGACAGGAGAGCTAAGGCGATAACGACCAATGCTCTCAGGCAACGTTAATAGAATAGGCTTTCCGGGTCCTTTCCCGCCATTGGCCAATGAGGGTGGCCTGCGGCGCGATAAGTGGGCAGGCACAGGGAAATAATTCGGCACTTTCTTTCTTGAGGTGAGCGGTGGAGGAACTCTTCGGGACGGTCACGTGGACGAGGCAGGAACTCGCGGGAGTTCTTGGGCTCACGCCGATGCGTATCACCCAACTCGTTCAGGACGGGATTCTACCTAAGCCGGTTCGCGCACATCAGCACGAGCCGAAAGCATCTGTCGCCGCATACCTCAAATACGTTCAGCAGAGCAAGACCAGCGGAGAGCGTGAGAAGGAAGAGACTGAAAAACTCCGTCTCGGAAATGCCATGACGCGATTGAAACTGGACCGAGCCTCCGGCGAACTCATGTCAAGGGACGCCGTCAAACAGGCCTGGTTCGCGGCAGGTCGCCAGGTCCGCGACACTCTCGAGAATCTGCCAGATCGGTTGGCCGGGCCGCTGGCCGCCGAAACAGACCAAGCAGCCGTCTTTCTCCTGCTAAAAAATGAATTCCATCAGGTACTCGAAATGTTGAGCAGATTACCGGATGTCAAAGCGAAAAAAATCATGGCGGCAGTATGAAATTGAGGTCGTGCGGTTGCTCTTGCGCAATGCGTTGAGAAAAGGCTTTCAGCCACAGACCCACACAAAGAGGAGCGAACACGGGTCACATGATCGGACTCGCTAATCCAGTACAAGCCATCGAGTATTTCTTGAAGGGGCTGACACCCGATCCGGTCGAAACGATTTCGGAATGGGCGGATCAGCACATGGTTTTACCATCCTGGAATGCCGAGCCAGGACGATGGCGCACGAGTCGCACGCCGTACCTTCGGGAAATCATGGATGTGCTGTCCCCGAGTTCTCCCATCCGCGAGGTGGTGTTCCAGAAGCCGGCGCAAATCGGAGGGACGGAGGCCGGGAAAAACTGGGTCGGCTTCACGATCCATCGAGCCCCATCCACCATGCTGTTGGTTGAACCAAGCCTCGATGTTGCGGGCAAACTCTCGAAGCAAAAAATTCAGCCCATGCTCGATCTGGTGCCTTGTCTGAGAGGATTGGTTCGGGAGTCACGCTCGCGCGATTCAGGCAACACGATCACCTCAAAGGAGTTCACCGGCGGCATGTTGTGCCTGACGGGGGCCAATTCAGGGCCCGGCCTCCGGTTCATGTCTGCCAGAAACCTATTCTTGGATGAGTGCGACGCCTACCCATTCGACGTCAATGGCGAAGGATCGCCGTGCGAGCTTGCCGAGAAACGGACCTTGACCTATGCCCGTCATAAAATCTACCGCTGTTCCACGCCGCTGTTGAAGCAAACGAGCGTCATTGAAAAGGCCTATCTCGAAAGCGATCAACGCAAGTATTTCGTCCCCTGTCCGTTTTGCGACTATGGCCAGGTGCTGTGGTGGAAGAACCTCACCTGGCCGGAGGGCAAACCAGAAGAAGCTAAATTTCTCTGTGAGCAATGTCATCGATACATCGGTGAAGAGCATAAAACGCGAATGTTGGTGGATGGCCAGTGGATCGCTCAGGCCACCGCCAACGGCAGAAGGCCGAAGGCTGCCGGCTTCTGGCTCAATGCCCTCTATGCCCCCTATGGCTGGGTGAACAGCTGGTCCAAGCTGGCCTCTGAGTGGACCGAGATCATTCACAACCATGATTTACGAGCACAGCAAACATTCACCAATACGAACTTGGCGGAAACCTGGGAAGAAGCCGGCGAACGGCTCGAAGAATCTGACTTGCACAACCGCGTGGAAATTTATCCCGCGCCGGTCCCGGACGGGGCTGTGGTGCTCACAGCCGGCATTGACGTGCAGAAAGACCGCATCGAAGCGGAGCTCGTCGGCTGGGGCAAAGGGCAAGAGAGCTGGTCGATCGACTACCGCAAGTGGTTCGGATCGCCAACGGACAAGACCCTCTGGGATCAGGTCGACGAGTGGTTGAAGCGCACCTGGGATCATGAGACCGGAGGGTTTCTGACTGTCGCAACCGCCTGCATCGACACCGGCCACCACGCCAAAGAAGTCTATGAGTTCGTGTTGCCCCGGCAGAATCGGCGCATCTGGGCCGTGAAGGGATCAAGTCAGCCGGGCGCTCCTGTCTACAAGATGGGCAGCACGGTCAACGGTATCCGCCTCTTCTTGGCCGGAACGGATACCTCGAAAGACACGTTGTTCGACCGCTTGAAGCTGACCGAATTCGGCCCGGGATACTGCCATTTCCCGGACCTCCCAGCCTATACCGACGACGAACACGAATATTTCAAGCAGCTCACTGCGGAAGAACGCGTCAACAAATGGGAGCGTGGCGTGCTGATGGGATCGTATTACCGCAAGAAGCGGAGCCGGAATGAAGCCCTCGACCTGAGGATTTATGCGATGACCGCCCTCGCCATTCTCAATCCGAACCTCGACACCTTAACCGTCATGCGCCATGAGCCGCAGCCGGCGCCCGCAGCGGTCGATACGGAGAAGGCCAACTGGGTCCATCGAAACCCAGAAGCGCGGAAACGATCGAGCTGGGTGAACCGTGATCGATGACTTGGACAGGAGGACGCCGAGAGGGATGGGTCCCACGGAAACCAGTGAAACCGAGTGCAGTGAGTCCTACGCCAGCCGCTCCGGCTCCGGATCAACCTTTGCCGGTCACACTACCCGCGTTCCCATGCTTCAGTCCTGCGGCGGCGGCACAGCTACTTGGAACATCCCGGCAGACCGTCCATTACTGGCTGCAAGCCGGAAAGCTCGAATGTTATGTGGACAATATTCGCGAACGCTATGTCCTACGAGGGGAGCTTATCCGGTTCATCCGGGAGTATCTGCAGCGGCCAGTGATCGAAGGGCCTGGCCTATGAAGGAGCTGTACGCATGACGGACCATTTACCAGGCAGGACCAGTCCGCGAAGTTTGCCGATCCAGCTCAGTGGCCCACGTCAACTCCTGATCGACGCCGGGGCCATCCGCTTGGCCACGGATCAATTTGGGATGTTTCGAACGTGCCGGCCTCTGGAATGCCCCGTCGATCTCGCCTTCACGCAGCACATGATCTGGGTAGGGCTACAACGAGGCGGCCCACCGCTCCGCCTGAAGCTCGTGCGACGGTTGATCACACACGACAACTACGAACGCTTCGGATTTCTAGTCATCAAGGCCATCTGCGCGGGGTTTGGGTACCCCTATGAAGATGTGCCATTTGAGGAGGTAAACCATGGGTGAGATCGGTAGTCTCATTCTGAAGCTCAAGACCGATGCATCGGATATGGAACGGGGCCTTGCGCGTGCAGCAAGAAGCACCGATGACTTCGGAAAATTCGTCTCCAATGCGGCGAAGGTAGGAGCCGTGGCACTCGGCGCATTGAGCGCCATCGCCGCCACGACTGGAGCGGCCTTAGTGTCAATGACCAAGGCCTCGGCGAACGTCGGCGATGAGCTCAACAAGGCGTCACAAAAGACCGGCGTGGCCGTCGAGACCCTGTCAGGGTTGCGGTTTGCGGCGGATCTTTCGGACGTGTCGATGGAGCAGCTCAGCACCAGCATGGGGAAGCTGGCCAGGGCTCAACAGGACGCGGCAACCGGATCTACGACAGCCAGAACCACGTTTCAAGCGCTCGGCGTCACCTACAAGGAGGCCGACGGGACGCTGCGACCGTTGAACGACGTCATGCTCGATGCCGCCGACAAACTGGCACAGATGGAGGACGAGACCAAGCGGGCGGCCCTCGCGCAAGAGATGTTCGGCAAAAGCGGCATGCAGATGTTGCCCTTGCTCAACCAAGGGTCGGCGGCCATCCGGGCACAGATGGAAGAAGCGAAGGCGCTCGGCGTGGTCTGGACGACGGACGCGGCACAGGGAGCTGAGGCGTTCAATGACAGTCTCACTAGGCTGGGTTTCGCAGCGGAAGGGTTTCGCAACGATGTGGCGCAGGTGCTGATTCCGATTTTGACCGACGTGACGGATGGAGTGTTGAAGTGGGTCAAGGCCAACCGGGAATGGATCAAAGACGAGATACAGCGCGACGTGCGCGCCCTCGTGAGTGCTGGGACGGATCTCGTTTCCGTGATGGGCAAGATCGTGAAGACCTCGATCGACATCAAGAACAGCTCCTTTGTCGAAGGGATGATCAAAGGCTTGACCGTCCTGGGTGATGTCCTGTGGATGATCATCGACTATCTCAGCGTCGCGTTATTAGGGTTTGGTCGTCTCGTGGCGATGGCGGGATCCATTTTGCCGAATGCTCTTGGCGGCGGCGTCTTCCAAAAGCATGTGCAGGAATATACCGACGCGATCGAGCAAGCCAAGATGCGGGCGCGCCTTGACTTAGAAGCTATCCAGCTCGACATGGGCCTGATGTCCAAGAATTCTATCGGCCACTTTGATGTGCTCACGAAAAAAATAGAGCAGACGGCACAGGCCGCCACGCGCGCCAGCCATACCTTGAAAGCCTTTCCGACAGTACAAGGGCCGCAACAGGACGCGGCCGCCATCGATTTCTACAACGCGGAGCGAGAAGCCGCCCTGGGGCAACTGATTCTCGAGCAGTCCATGGAGCAATACCGCCAGACTTTGGCAGAGGGACGAGCCCAAGAGGCGTTGGGAGGCATCGTCAATGCTCGTTTCAGGAACGAGCAGGAACTAGCCAAGCAAACGGCTGACCTCCAGCACAGCCTCATGCTGGAGCACCTCTCCGATCGGTCAAGGCAGATCACCCAGATCGAAGAAGAAGCCGCAACCCGAGCCAGATTCGTCAAGGAGAACATCCAAGACGAGACGGAACGGGCCGCGCTGCTAGAAGGCATTGAGCGCACCAAATCGCTGCGGCTCAGCGCGATCAAGATCGACGAGCAGAAGCGTGAGTTAGAGCTGTTCGAAGAGTTGCGTCAAGCCGCGATGACGGGCGAAGAAGCCCAACGTTATGAGATCGAGCGGACAGCGGAGGCACGTCGGCGGCAAGTGGTCGAAACGATCAAGGACGCCCAACTGCAGGCAATGGCAATCGAGAACATCGAGATCGCGAAGACCAACAAGCTCAACGCGCTTGGTGGTCAGCACAAGACATTCTTCACGGAACAGATGGACGCGATCCGGCAAAGCGCTGCCTTTACCTGGTCCTCCATCGTGCAAAGCTTCTCGCAGGCGATCGTGGGGATGTTGCAAGGCACCAAAACCTTCGCGGACTTTCTGCAATCGGTCTGGACGACCATTCTGACCTCATTTGTAAACATGGCCGTGCAGGCCACTCTCGCTTTTATCCTTGAACAAGGGAAGCAGCTCATCTTCGGCCAAACGGCGGCCAGTGCACAGGTCACGCAACACACGGCCTTGGAAGCGGCCAAAACGGCTGCCACAGCCACAGCCGAGACCGCACGGCTCGGAATCATGGTGCTCACCAATAAAGCCATGTTGGCCGCCTCAACGGCGGGTATCGTGGCCATCGGGGCCACCGGCAACGCCGCGCTGGCGACTCTCGGCATCGTCCTGGAGGCAATCGTCGGGTTCATGTCCGCCGTGGCCGCTGCTGTCGCTGCAGCTCCGGTGGTTGGTCAAGTGTTAGCCGGAAAAATCCTGGCGGGAGCACTCATTGCTCAGTTCACCGGTGGAGCAGCACTGACCGCAGCGGCTGGGGCCCTCAACACCGCCCTGGGAGGCGCTATCGTGGCCTCAACCGGTGCACTCGCGACACCATTCGCCGAGGGCGGAATCATGACCGGCCCGACCATCGGGAAGTTTGCCGAAGCCGGATCAGCCGAGGCCGCCATTCCCCTCAACGATCGAGGCGCGAGATTCATGCAATCCGTGATGGGGCTGGGTGGATACGGAACGCAGCAGATCAACGTCTACATGGACGGCAAGCTGATGACGCGCACCGTCGTCAAGAACATGCCGGGCGTCATTCACACCAAGTTGGGGTACACCTGACATGCAGCTGACTGTCCTTGGGCCAGCCGAAGCACAACGCCAGGCTGTCCGTCGAATCGAGACGGCGCTAGGCCTGATCGCCACAGGCCTGGCCCATCGCGACCGACAAATCCGGGCGGCCATTCTCAGCGAATTGGCCGGCACCATCGCACACGGCGAACTGCTCCAGAAACCGGTCGAATTACTAGACGCCATCGCGTCGACGATCACCACCTTAGGGCGAAGGCTTCGAGATGGATTTGCCTACGAGACCTTACTGGAACTCCAAACCGAAGCGCGGGCAATCTTCTCCAGGCTGGAAAGAGCGCGATGATACCCGGTGCAGCACAGACTCACACGGCTCCAGAAATCATGACGCTCGCCGAAGCGGCCTCCTACCTTCGCCTCTCGAAATCCACGCTGTACCAGCGAAAGGACATTCCGAGGCATAGGATACCCGGATCGCGTGAGGTTCGATTCCTGAAGGCCGAGCTGCTTGCCTGGCTCAAAAGCTGGCCCGTCGCACCCGCATCGACTGAGAATGATGTGCTGACTCTCCCACTAGACAGGACTGCCGGCGCTGTTTACCATCGGAACCCACGGTATCGGTAAGACGCATGTCCTACACCATCACCAAACGGCGGACTCGGAAAGGTCTGGCCTTTGACCTCTACTACCGCTGGAAAGGGCAGCGGTATCGACCGCTGTTAGGGTACGACCTCTCATCGGCCGAGGCCGAGCAACTTGCCATCGCGATGATCAGCACGATCCATCGTGGCGAACAGGCCCCGCCCTCGCGATCTCCGGCGTCCACACTCAGAGCCTTCCTGCCAACCTACTGGCAGGCGATGCGCGTGAAAAACCGTGTCGACCTCCGTCGGCCAGAGATCATCCTTGAGACGCACCTTCTTCCCCGTTTCGGCGACCGGCTCTTGGACTCACTCACCCCTGAGGACGGGCAACAGTACATCGCCGCGCGCCTTGATGCGAAGGCTGCACCAGGCACCATTCAGAAAGAATGGGGCGTGCTGATGCGTATTCTGAATCTCGCGGTCGATTTTGAGAAGCTGGACAGAAATCGCCTGAAGCGCGTCCAACTTCCCGACGTGGTCCGCCGGGAACGTGTGGCCACAAACGAGGAACTCTCAGCGATCCAGGCCGAGGCCGCCAAACGGAGGCCTTACAAGATCCTCGGGCGCGTGTATGATCCGGCCGAGTTCTGGCGGATTGCTCAGATTGCCCTCCATACCGGACTCAGGGAGGCCAAAATCCTCGAAATCGACCGATCCTGGATCAGACAGCGCGACGATGGCTGGTGGCTCATCCTGCCGCCTTCCAGGACGCGTCTCAAGGGTACGCCGAGGGAACTCCCACTGAACCATATGGCCTATCGGGCACTACGTCCAGAGGTGGCAGCGATCGAGGGGCCCATCTTCGCCAATTGGTCCGCCGATGCGTTCGGCCACCAGTGGCAACGGACCTGTAAGGCCGCCAAGATTCAGGATCTGCACTTCCACGACCTCCGCCACACCTTCACAACCAGGCTGCAGAACCTCGGAGTCAGCCTCGAGATTCGCTCTGCATTGCTAGGTCATAGTACCAAAGCCATGATGACGAGCCAGTATTCACACGGCGGACAAGGCTGGAATCTGAAGCTTCGCGAAGCCGTGATGCAGCTGGAAACTACCTACTCAATGCCTCTTTTTTCCTATGGAGTGTCCTATGAGGGGTCGAGCCTATCCAGGCCGGAACTGAGGAAGGCAGTGAACTCCGCAGAAGATCAGGGGAAAGGTTGGTGGTCCCAACGGGATTTGAACCCGTGTCTGAGCCTTGAGAGGGCTCCGTCCTAGGCCAAGCTAGACGATGGGACCGGAGAGGTGACTCGTGCGGAATCGGAAAGGCAGGACTGTATCA
>WBZL01001969.1_pt1 | contig 20533 bp, 20 predicted proteins | sample 5204291 | NCBI WGS metagenome assembly WBZL01 (sample SAMN12344345, study PRJNA552823) | activated sludge metagenome | biome: Activated sludge suspended growth; feature: Nitrification reactor; material: Wastewater; isolation source: activated sludge from nitrification reactor of wastewater...
AGCTCCACCCACCCCCGCTACAACCAACATGACAGTGGCCGGCTACATCCTGAACAACGAGTTCCGCCGGGTCTGGATGGACGACGGGGTCAAAGGGATCGTCAAGAACTACACGAACGAGACCATTCGCGTGCGCGACACAACCGTTGACCGCTCCGTCCGGGTACCACCCCAGCAGGCTGTGGTGTTCTACTCCGACAAGGACCTGCACAAGTTCGGCGACCTGAGCGAAGGCGACGGGACCTGGCTCGAGATCAGGCGCGACACCACCCACTCGCCCATCAGCGAGTTCCGGCTGTGTGACCCCACGTTCGGCCGACCCGACACCTACTTCAGTGGCCCCGGTAACACCGTCAACGAACGCACGAGCTGGAAAGAAGGCGAGTCCCACCACGAGATCACGCCCAGCCACAAGTTCTGGGTGAAGCGCGAGTCGGACAGTTGGAAAGAGAAGTACGACACCTGGAACAGTTCCGACTGGCCGGCCTTCACCATCCACGTCGACGCCATCTGATCCAGCCCGGACCCTGAGCGTGCATCCGACTTCCCGCGCCACGCGCGGCCGTTGGTGCCAGACTCCGGGCATGGTCGACTGGTTGCGCTTCGGCGCTGACATGGAGGATCTGGCTACCCAGTCGCTGCGGACGGGCAAACGGGTGACCGGTCTGCTGGGACCGACCATCATCCAGCCCTACCGGGGATTCGTGGCCGACGGCATCGCCAACGTGCGCGCCCGGGTCATGGAGAAGCCGGTGTTCGACACCCAACCTGGTCTGCGCATCGACGCCACCCTCGCCGGGAATCTGTTGCGCTGGGTTGTGCTGGACATGGCCGGCGTCGAGGTCACCGTCACGGTGGCCGGCAAGTCGGTCACCGTCAACAGCAACGCTGACGGGTTCGTCATTGCCAAGGTACCGGTCGGGGACATCGAACCCGGCTGGCACGAAGTGCACTTCTCCGCCGTGGACCGAGGCAACGAGATCTCGGCGCGGGGCCGCGTCGTACTTCCCGACCCCGCCTCGAAAGTCGGCTTCATCACCGACATCGACGACACGATCCTGACCACCGGCATGACCGACGGACTCAAGGCCCTGCGCCGGACCCTGCTGCGCGACGCCAACGGCCGCCGACCGGTACCGGGAACCCCCAGCCTCTACCGGGGGCTGGCGCGCGGGACGACCACGCGGCCGGAGTCCACCTTCTTCTACGTGTCCTCGGGACCGTGGAACCTCTACGACATGTTGGTGCAGTTCCTGGGCGTGCGCGGCTTCCCACGGGGTCCGCTGTTTCTGACGGACTGGCGGCCGGGGTCCCCCAGCAACGACGAGGACGGCAAGTTCGAGTCACACCACAAGACGGCCCGCATCCGCAGGATCCTCGACGCCTACCCCGAGATGTCGTTCATCCTGATCGGCGACAGCGGGGAACGGGATCCGGAGATCTACCAGGAGTTCCTGGAGTCCGACCCGGACCGCATCGAACTGGCCATGATCCGCGACGTGGCCGCCCAACCGGCGGAGGTCGAGGTCGAAACGGTGATCGAAGGTCCGGACTCGGCGAGTCTGGTGACGGTCCGGGATTCCATCGAGATGGCGGTGATCGCCCGGCGCCTCGGGCTCATCGACGAACTGACCGTGGAAGAGGTCATGACCGAGATCGACGCCCGCCTGTAGGCGGCAGCTCGAGCACCAGCTCCCCGGCTTCATCCCGACCGGTCGGCCCGAGGAGAAGAACATGGCACGAGCATTCGTCGAGGTTGCCTCTGACGTGCTGGTGATGACGTCGCGCCGCTTCGCGACCACCTCCACCGTGATCCTGGACGACGACCGCGCCCTGGTCGTCGACCCTTCCTGGGACGCCGACGAACTGGCCGGGGTCGCCGCGACCCTGGCCGCCCGCGGAGCCGCCTGTGCTGCCGGCGCCTCGACGCACGTCCACTACGACCACGTGCTGTGGCACCCGACGTTGCCCAGCGTGCCGCGTTGGGCCACTCCCTGGTCGGTCGCCCAGTGGCAGGTTAGGCGCGACGAACTGCTCCAGCCGTTGGTGGGAGACCTGTCACCAGAGCTGCTGGATATCGCCGGGCGCCTGGATCAGGTGCCGGCTGCGCCGCGACCGGCTGCCGCAGTTCCCGGCAGGGACTACCCGCGGGATACGGCCTTGCCCGACCCGTACCTGCTCCCGTGGGGCGGTCGAGAGGTGCTGCTGCATGAGCACGACGCCCACGCGCGCGGTCACGTGGCGATGGAACTGCCGGAGTCCCGGGCACTGCTGACGGGCGACATGCTCAGTGATGTCGAGCTGCCGATGCCGGACGCGGGCGACCCGGATCTGGTCGCCTACCTGGTCGGCCTGGACCGGTTGGCCGACGTGGTCCGGCGCTGCGAGGTCCTCGTGCCCGGCCACGGATCACCGACGAACGATCCGCTGTCGCGGCTCGATGCCGACCGGCGCTACCTGGACGATGTGCTGCACGGGCGCACTGTCTCCGACCCGCGCCTCACTGAACCCGGCATGCGAGACCTCCATGTCCGCACGATTCAGCAGGCGGCGGCGACCCGCTGGGGTGCCTGAAAACCAGCGGCACCAAGCCCTCAGGACCCGGTGCGGTAGCGCTGGCTCCAGCGCTCCACCAACCCGTCGGAGCGGGGATGGGGCAGCGGCATGTTGCGAAAGGGCCGCTTCGACTCACCCATCCCGAGATGCCGCAGCACCCGGTCGACCGAGCCGTCTGGGTTCGCGATCAGTCCTTCATACGTCAGGCGCAACACGTCTATGGATTGATGCGCGAAGTAGGACTCCCATGCTGCGCGCTCGGTGTCGATCCGCTGGAGCGCGCCCTCGATGCTTCGCCGCGAGTAGGTCGCGGGATGCCGTTCCTGACCCACATCCACCCACACCCACGTCTGCTCCGCGATGGCAAGCGAGACAGCCTGCGCCACCACATCCACGCGCGACAGGTAGACGAATCGGTCGGGCCGAACAACGTCGCGCACCTGCGCGTTGGCCGTCACCGACTGCCAGGTGTGCCAGTGGGCCTTCACCCCGAACCATCCGGCACTTCCGGTGCGACGCCGCCGCATCTCGGTGAACAGCTGGAGGTGAGAGTCGACGCTCCTCGACCACCCCCGTTCGTCCAGTTCGAGCAATGAGCGATAGCGGTTCAGGTACTCGAACGGCACACCCACGGTCCCCACACGGGCCAACAGGTGCGCCAAGTAGTGGCTGCCGGTGCGCTGCGTCGTGGCCACCAGATACGTGTGCGTGGTTCCGTCGTAGGGCGGGAGGTCGTAGCTACTGGCGTACTCCGACCAGGCTCGCGGATCGGCGGCACCGGGCGGGAGGACGTCCTGAGCGCGAGCAGGAGGCAACGGGCTAATCATCGGATCCCACTGTCTGCCTACGCATCGCCACAAGGACACAGGCGAGCGCGACCAGATAGGAGCCCGCTGCGAGCAGCCCCACCAACCGCAGGGTGTCCACCTGGGCGGAGGTCAGGCCGACCAGGTTCTCGATCGCCGAACCGCCGACCAGTTGTGTCACCCCCGGGTCAGCAACGACCTGGGTGAGTGGCATCCCGCTGCGCACCGCCTCCGCGGCCCAACGAGCCGCATCCCCGGAGAGCCCCTCGGCCCGCAAGGTCGCCTGCCAGGTGGCGCTGAAGTACGTGAAGACGATCGTCCCGGTAGCCACCCCACCCACGGTCGACCCCAGACTCCATCCCGCCTGCCGCCAGGAGGCGGCCGCCCCAGATGACTGCGGTTGTGCACAATCGAGGAACGCCTTGGTCAGGGTGCCGACGAGTGAACCGGCCGCGAAGGTGAACAGACACAGCAGGACCGTGAGATACCCGGCAGAGGTCTGCTCCGTGACCGTCACGAACACCGCGGCCGCGGCACCCCCCAGTATCAATGCGCCGGCCGTCGTGCGCAGCGAACCGCGGCGGGCGCTGATCCAACCCCCGGTCACACCACCCAGCACTCCCGCCACCTGCGGGATCACGAACAACCGGGCGGACTCCACCGGGGTGAATCCGAGCCGGTACTGGACGAACAGGTTTGCGTAGAAGAGCAGATTCACCATCGCGACTACAAACATCGCCCCCATCAACGGTTTGGCGCCGGGAACAGCGAACATGGACACATCGAAGGCAGGGGTCGTTCCTGCAGCGCGAAGGGTGCGCCACCGGACCATAAGCAGCGCGAGGGCGATCGCAGCCACCGCGAGACTCAGCAGGGACCAGCCGACACCGCCTCTGACCACGAGGGCGGCGACACAGACCGCCGACAGCATCGCGCCGGCCGCGAGGGGAAGCACCAACTCGCCACGACCGTCGCCGACACCCGCCGGGACCGGGCAGGAACGCAAGCAGAGGACCGCCGTTGCGGCCACAGCCATCCAGGCAAGGGGTACCCAGCGCCAGCCGAGGGACTCGGCGATCACCCCAGCCACCAGCGGCGAAACCACGAAGGCGGCGCCGACCACGGCCGCGAACAGACCGAAGACGTGGGCCCGCTCGCGGTCGTCGGAGAAGGTGGCGTTGACGATCGCCAGCGACGCCACCGACAGCACCGTGCCACCTGCTCCACCGATGATCCGCCCCGCGACCAGCCACCCGTAGTCGGCAGCGAGCCCAACCGTGGCGGCCCCCACCACCGAGATCACCGCACCCGCGGTGAAGATGCGACGTGGACCCAGTCGATCCACCAAGGCGCCGGCCGCGAACAGGATCAACAGACTCCCCGCCGCCACCGTGAGTACCAGCGTTGCGATGTCGTCGACAGACAGGACGAACTCGTTCTGGATGGGAACCACGATCGCCTCGAGCGACGCCATCGCCACCAGTCCGGTGGCCGCACCCAGGAAACATGCAGTGAGCAGTCGGAGTCGCCCGCGCAGACCCGGTCGCGACTGCAGTCCGGTCGGCACCCGCTGATCGTAGGCGGGGCCTACGCTGCTGTCATGCCCAGCGAGTCGGATCCCACGGGGCTGGGACCCGACCAGCCGCTCACACGGTCCGAGTTGTTCGACGCGCACTGGTACCGGAGTCGGTACCCGGACGTCAGCACGGACCCCCTGACGCACTACCGGAAGACGGGTTGGCGTGAAGGCCGCGACCCGTCCCCGCTGTTCGACACCGACTGGTACGAGGCGGTGTACTCGGACCTCCTCAAGGATGCCCCTCGTTCCGGCACCGATCCGCTGGATCACTTCCTGACCCAGGGCTGCACCGTGTCCCTGCGGCCGCAGCCACTGTTCGATCCGGACTGGTATGCCGCGACTCACCCGGATTCGGTGGGGTGGGCTCCCTACACGCACTACGTCCGACGAGGCAGCGCAGCCGGATTGCCGCCCGGCCCGGCAGTGGCGGCGGTTCCCCGGCCCCAGGATTCGACTCCCAGTGCACCTTGGACGGCCACAGTGGTGATCGGCGCCGACGAGGACTTCATGTACCTCGAACGCTGCCTGAACGCGTTGGCCCGAACCGAGGTGGCCGACAATGCCGACGTCGTCGTGATCAAGGACCGCCACGACCTCCGTATCCCTTGGCATCTCGTTCAGTCGCTGCCCTTCGTCCAACTGGCGGTGGCGCCGCCGCTGCCCACGACCGACTACGTGCTGGTCCTGGCCCCGGACACCGAACCCCAGTCGGGCTTTCTCGACGCCCTCGTGCGGTGTCACCGGGCAGAGTCGGCGTCGCACGATTCGGTGGCCGCGTCACCGCAGGCCAGGGCCATCCTCGCGGCGGCGGGCATCCCCGGTGGGTGGACCCGACTGGGAGACCTCGCGCTGCCGCCCCAGGCAGCACTGATCACTGCCGCCGACTGGGCCCCTCTGAGCGGATCCTGGATGGGCGGCCGTGCGACCATCCGGCTTGCCCTGCAGCGAGCCAAGACCACCGTCATCGCCACGACCTCCTGGGTTCTCACCCACCGGCCCATGACCATTGCCCGTGCGGCCCAGCGGACCCTCGCGTATGCCGACCCGGAGGCCGCAGCCGGACTGACCTTGCTGGTCGCTGAAGTGGACCACCCCGTCGGCCAGTCCGCATACCTGGCATGGATGGCGGCGGCGGCCTGCGATATGGCGGTAGCCCAGCAGGCGCTCACGGAGTGGGAGACCACACTCGAAGGACTCTCCTGTCCTGCTCACGATCGGTTACCCCGTCTGATCCGTCGACGCGCCCCGCTCGTGCGGGACATCGTGGCCGATGCGCGGGTTGCGCCCGCCGCCACTCAGCGCGCCGCCGAAGCACTGGCGCATCGTGATCCGAACGCCGCGGCTGAGAATCTGCGAGCCCACCCCGAGTCGTTCCCCGCGGCCGTGGCGGTCATCGCACTCGCGCCGCGCCAAGGATGTGTGGAGTTACCGGCCGCAGAGATCCCCCACGTGATCGTCCAAGGCTGGTTCGACAGTCCCGCTCCGAACGAGGCGATGCGACTCGTTCGCGGTTGGCGGGACCGTCATCCGGGCTGGCACCACCTCTTCTTCGACACGTCTGCCGCGGCCGCATGGATCAAGAGCCACTTGGGATCCCGACACGAGGCGATCTTCCGTTCCGCCACCCCGGTCGGGAAGTCCAACCTGTTCCGTTACGCCTACTTGAGTGAGTGCGGCGGGGTGTGGAGTGACATCGACGACCGTTGCCTGGCTCATGTGGGCCCACTTGTCGATGCGCATTCCTTGGTCGTGACGCAAGAGACCATCGGGGCCGTCGCCGACAACGTGATCATGGTGGTTCCCGGCCACCCTGCGCTTGAGGCGACGAGGGACGAGGCCTTCCACAACGTCGGCACCGGGTCGGCGGCTTCGCCTTGGCTGTTCAACGGCCCCGGGCTCTTCACCCGTAAGGTGGCTGCCCACCTCGCCCGACTCTCATCCGCAGCCGACAACACACACGAGGTTCCCCGTCCGTCCGGCTACCGAATCCTGTCCGGATACGAGATGTCCGGCTACGTCGCCATGCACGAGCCGCTGCCGTACAAGGAGACGACGCTGGCATGGGATGTTCCTGACGACCAGGTGCTCGACTCGGCTCGGACAGCCACACCATGAGCATGCGCGTGGGGTTGCACCCCGACTCCTACGTCCTCGAAGGCGTCGCCCGGCCAGGTCCGATGTTCGCGCGGATCCTGCGGCAGGCTGAGCAGGCGGGCGTCAGCGCCATCGCTCTCATGGATCATTTCCTTCCCCCCGGCGCCTCCCCCGTCGACGACCCGATGCTCGAGGGTTACACGACCCTGGGCTTCGCGGCTGCCCACACCCGATCGACCGACCTCATGCTCCTCGTGTCAGGGGTGACTCATCGACATCCGGTCCTCATGGCCAAAGCCGTGACCACCCTGGACGTGCTGTCGGGCGGCCGGGCCCGACTCGGCGTGGGGGCAGGGTGGTTCGAACGTGAGAACAGGGCCTATGGCTTGCCATTCCCTGCAGTGAGCGAGCGGTTCGAGATCCTGGATGAGACTCTCGCGATCATCCGCCACCTATGGGCGCCCGGCGATTCCGGGTTCAACGGGCAACACTTCTCTCTTGAGTCCACGCTCTTCTCGCCGCAGCCGCTTCGACAACCCACTCCGCCGATCCTCATCGGTGGCAACGGCCGCCAGCGGACGCTGCGACTGGTCGCGCGGCATGCCGACGCGTGCAACTTCCTGGTGGAACCCGGCGCCCACGGCCCGCCGCTTGTCGCAGAACTGCTCGAGATCCTCCGGCAACACTGTGACGAGATGGAAACCGACTACGACTTGATCGCCAAGACGATCCTGTACGCCGGCCGGATGGAGATCGACCGGCCGGGGACCGACGTCTTCTTGCACGAGATGCGCACATACCAGGCCCTCGGAGTGAGCGAGGTGTTCGTGATGCCGTGGGGTCACGACCTCCTGGCGTTCGTGGACGCGTTGGGAACGCACATCATCCCGGCGCTCACGGCGAAGGCCCCCTGATCCGAGAACGGCGCGAGCCCGCCTCATCCCCTGTGTGAGACGGACCCGCGCCCCCGCTACGCCGCTCGGGGAGCGCCGGCGGGTCCGGTGGGCACGCGGCGCAGCCAGGGCCGCAGCCGGGCTGAGACGCCGCAGTGGGTGCTCGGAACGATTACGCGCAACGCAGCAACGTCCGCCAGGTCGGCGAAGATGTGGTCGCCGGACGCCACGATCAGGTGGGCGCCGGGGCGTTGCCGGAGTGCGCAGCGGCCGTAGTCGAGCAGTTGGCGGTCTGCAGCGTCAGGTCCGACGTCGGCAGGACGGAAGGTCCACTCGGGGTACCGGAACCACAAGCCGAGAGCGCGGACGAGGCTCTGCGACGCCACCGCGTAGACGAGTTCGGCCCCCGACACCTCACGGGCGACGGCGTCCAGTTGTTCGAGCGCCCAGGAGCGTCGCAGTTCGCCGCCGCCGCCCAGCGCGATGTTGTCGACGTCGATCAAGGCGATCCGGGCCGGCGGCGGCATCGGACGGCGCAGCGTCAGGGGGGTGATCGTCTGGGTATTCATTGTTCCTCCGTGGGGGGTCGCTGTGTTCTGCACTCAGGATCGACCCGACCTCAGACACAAATGCGGTTCGCGTGGCGTCGGTGCCGGAGCACTGCTGCACTGGGGTCGGACGAGGAGGGACATGCCCCGGGGACCCGGCCGTGACGGCAAGATCGCGACCCAACGGCAGCTGCGCCTGCTCACGCGGTTGGCGCAGGCCATGCCGCAGTGGGTGAACCGCGACGAGTTGGCCGCCGAACTCTTCCCGGGCGCCAAAGCGCCGCGGGATGCTATCGCCCGCGACAAGCGGGCCCTCCTCGCGGTCGGGTGGAGCCTCGAACAGAGAGGAGAGGGCGCCGACATGGCGTGGCGTCTGGTCGCCGGCGACCCTCGACTGCGGACCACCCTCAGCGATGAGCAACTCCGCGAGTTGGCGCGTGCCGCTCGCGTGAGCGGGTTCGATCCGGCCACCCTGGGGCTCCCGGCCACGTCGTCGACCGGTGCGGACGCCGGTGCCCCGATCGACGGGGCCCTGCGAGAGGCGATCCACCTTGAGGAGATCCTCCACGCCCGTCGGTATCGCTGTGTGGTGACCCTGACCTACAAAGACAGACGCCGAGAGCTGCAGCTGGACGATGTCCGCCGGACCAGTACCGGTCGGTGGCGGATCATCGCCCGCGAGGACGGACTGCAGAAACAGTTCCGGCTCGACCGCTGCGACGACGTACGAGTGGGTCCGCCCGGCTCTGCGTCGGAGGCGCAGCCGGCGGTCCAGGACATGGATCCCCTGACGATCAGCGACGGCGAACCCGTGGACGCCGAGGTGCTCGTCGCGCCCGAACACGAAGGCCGGATCATTCGTGAACTGGGGTCTGCCGTCACTCGTCTCGAAGGGTCCGACGGCATCCTCCTCACGATCCCCGTGACGAACCGCTGGTTGTGGCGCATGCGGCTGTACCAACTGGGCACTCGGGTCCGGTTGCTCGGACCGCCGCAACTGTGCGACGAGGTGCGTACCGAACTGCTCACTTTCGCCCGGGAGGACCAGTGACCGCCAAGTACCTCGCCCGGCTGGAGGAGGCCGCCGAGGCTCTGCAGATCCTGACGCTGCATCCCGACGGTCTGGGAATCGATGACCTGGCCCAGGTGCTCGGCTTGGATGAGTTCGATACCCGTCAGAACCTCGCTGCCTTTCACGAGAGTCAGTTCCTGGAGGACGAGTTCGGGTCGGCGGCCAGTCCGCTGCTCCTGGCCGACACCCGTGCCCCGCAGGACTGGGGCGGCCGCTCCCGATCAGCCTGGTTCGAGGAACACGAGGCGCCCGACTTGGAGTCCGCGGTCTGGGTCGCCCTGGATCGGGACCTGTCCGCGAATGACACGTTCGGAGTGATGCTGGACGTCCCACAGATCGTGGACATCCTGAACTGCGCCGAACACCTGCTTGCCCAGGAACCGGACAACGAGGCGCTGCGCACGGCCATGGCCGCGCTTCAGGTGAAGTGGGTTCCCGACATGACGCTGGCCGGGCAGGAGTTCGGCGGCGGCGGCGCACTTCCACCCATCCGACGTGCGATCGTGGAGCGACGCAGGCTGCGGTTCCGCTACAGCCGGGAGTGGGAGCCGGGGACCTCCGTGCGGACGGTCGAACCCTACGAGCTGAAGAAGACTCATCTGGGGTACGAGGTGGATGCCGGGCCGGTCGCGGACAACGGGCGGATCCGGACGTACCTGGTGCGCAACATGTCCGAAATCGAGGTGCTCGATGACCACTTCGAGGAGCCCCCGAACAAGCGGGCGCTGATCGAGCGCAACCGCGAAACGATCACCGTCCCCATCGTCATCCCCAAAGGGGAACGCCCCGCCTACGAGTTCCTCGCCCTGGACCTGGACGTGCTCGAGGACGATGTGGACGACCCGGACGGGGAGCGGATGGTCGCCGTCACACTGCAGCAACCCTTCGATGAACGCCTCGCCCTGTTCATGTTCCGGGCGGGACCAGATGCGTTCGTCGCCTACGACATCGCTCTGATGAACCGCGACGACTTCGAGCGTTACGACAGCGCCGCACCCACCCTGGCCCGGTCGCTGCTGGCGCACCATGCGCTGGATTGACCCGATCGGTCGATCGCTGCCTCCGCCGGAGGGGTGGCTTCGACACGCCGCTGGCGTGGCTACTCACCCACCGGGCCAAGCCTGCGAGGTAGTGCCGCCACACTGCGGGGCGAGTGCCGCCGAAGGCGGTGCATCGAAGCCCGCCCACCACGACCCGCACCTCACCACGGACTGGTCGAGCCGAGCCTTCCCCCGCCTGGAAATACCTGAATCCCGATTCGGGTTAAACTGAGTGACACCACAGAAGGAGACACAGTCATGGGATTTGCGAAGTGGGCCAAGCAGGCACAGCAACTGGCCAACCAGCACTCCGACAAGATCAACGCCGGCATCGACCAGGCCGCGGGCAAGGCGAAGTCGACCCAGCCGACCAAAAGCAAGTACGTCGACAAGGCCGCGGACTTCGCCAAGAGGCCGTGAACAAGGCGTAGCGCATCGACGCCCTACCCTGTCGACATGACTTCGGAGGGAATCACCATCCGGATCGCCCACCCAGCGGATGCGCCGGGGATCGCCCGGGTATTGCACGAATTCAACCTCGAGTTCGCCACCCCATCGCCGGGAGTCGACGCACTCACCCCCCGAGTCGCGCACCTGTTGTCCACGGATGCCACCTTCGCGGTCGTGGCTGGCGACGGCCCTTTCCTCGCACTGGCACTGGCGACGCTGCGACGCAATGTCTGGTTCGACGGGCCCGTCGCCCTCCTTGACGAACTGGTTGTCGAGCCGCGGTTGCGCGGCCAGGGAATCGGCTCGCGGGTGCTGGCGCGATTCATGGTCGAGTGCCACGGTCGCGGGGTGAGCCTCGTCGAGATCAATGTCGATGAACCGGACATAGATGCCCAGCGGTTCTACCGGCGTCACGGGTTCACTGACACAGAACCCGACTCGACCGATCGGGCGTTCTACTTCTGGCAGGAGCTGGACTGACTGCGGGTGGCTTCGATGCGCCGCCGCCTGAACTGGGTGCGGGTCGCAGGTCGGCCTTGGCTTCGATCCGCGCTACGCGCTACTCACCCAGCGGCCGAGGGCGGGGCCGCGCCCACTTACCCCGCGGCCGAGGGCGGGTCCGCGCCCACTCGCTACTCACCCCGCGGCCGAGGGCGGGGCCGCGCCTACTCTTCCCGCGGCTGGCACCTGACGGACAACTCACGCACCTAAGCACCCTTCGTCGCCCTAGACTCACGCGCAGTAGTTCCCCGACTCGATGAACTGCGAGGCGTCGTGATCAAGATCCTCTCTCTGTTCGTGGCCGCAGCGGTTGCCGGTGCCGCCCTCGTCGCCGCTCCGGTCGCTTCTGCTGGGGCCATCCGGTACGCCTCGCCCGCCGGAAGCGGAACTGCGTGCACAGTGGCCGTCCCGTGCTCGTTGACCGAGGCGATCACCAACGCGCTCGACGGCGATGTCGTCCAACTGACCGCCGACGAGTACCGCCTGACCAGCACGCTGGACGTGAACGCCGACAACCTGACCATCCAGGGCCCCGCCGGCATGACCGAACCGGCCGACTTCCTCGCCTATCTGATCTTCCCCAGCCAATCCGAGGGCGGGGTACCCGACAACGACGCCAAGATCCGGATTTTCGGGACCGGCACCCACTTCCAGCGGTTGGCGATCACGGGAGTCGCTGACGGAGCCGCCCTGGTCGGTGCTGGGTTCGCCACGGCGCGCACCACGTACGACCGCGTGCGCATCACCAACAACGGGATCTCGGACACCCTCGTGGGTCGGGGCACCACGATCACGAACAGTGTGATCAAGCAGGAAGGCGCCGGGACATTCGGCTCCGCAGTGGCTATCAGCGGAACCATCACCGGCTCCACCATCTACTCCCGCAACGCTACTGCCGTTCTGTCCAGCACCAGCTACACGTCGGCCCCGAACTGCTCCCTGGTGATCCGCAACTCGCTCCTGTGGGGCGGCTACGCAAACCTCGCCGTGGACGACACCGGATCCGGGACGTGCGCCGGACTCAACGTCGACTACGACTACTCGTGGGTGCCGGCACCTGGGGGTGGCGGGTTCGGCGGCGGGGTGCGGGTGACCGGGTCCAGTTTCCCGGTCATCGGCTTCCACAACTTGCCGGAGAGTCCGGGAGTCTTCGACCCCACGAATCCCAGCGACACCTACCTATCCGATCTGGTGCTACCGCCCGGCTCACCAGCCATCAACGCCGGGTGCACCGCAGGTTGTTCGACCAACGACTACTACGGCCGCCCGCGGCCCATCGGCGCCGCCAACGACATGGGAGCCATGGAACAGTCGCTGCCGCCAGCTTCGTCCGTGCTCGGGATCGGATCGCGAACTCAGTCCGCTGCTCGACTGACCGCGTTGCTGCGCCCGCGAGGGGCAGTCACTGCTTACCAGTTCCAGGTTCGTCGGGTCGGCACCACCACGTGGTCATCCGTCGGCGGCGGCACCCTGAGCACCGGTCTGTTCGGGGCAAGCAGCGTCTCACGCCGGGCCACCTCGCTGCGGCCCGACACCACCTACGACGCACGCCTGATCGCGTCGAACTCCCGCGGCTCACGAACTCCCGCGCCACTCAGCCGGTTCCGGACGCTAGCGCCGCCGACACTCTCTGTGCGCGTGCTCAGGGTCAAGCCGTCGCGCCGAGCAATCCGGGTGTCCAGTTCCGCATTGGTGTCCCACCCCGGGATGCTGGCGCAGCGCGCGACGAGTCGATCGAACGGACGCACCGTGACTCGCTGCTCGACCTCACGGACCGCCACATCCGCGTCGGCCTTCCCGCTCACCTGCACCATGGGGAAGTCGGCCCGCAAGGCGCTCCGCCGTGGATCGTTGAAGGTGACCCTCAAGACGACGTTGGCGCCCGGCTCGGGGGGCTCGGTCACCACGCTGAACCGGTTCACGATCAGGCGCAAGCGGTAGCCAGCGGACTGGCAGGGCGCCCCGAAGCCGGGTCAACCCAGACTGACCAGGGCACTCCCGGCCAGCACCCCCGACAGCGCCACGATCTGGATCGGTTGCAACTTCTGCTTCAACACGAAGAAGGCAAGAAGGGTGATCACGACGGGGCCGAGCGACGACAACACCGAGACCTCGGCCAGATCACCCATCGTTGTGGCTTCTGCGAAGCACGCCCACGAACCGGCGTTGAAGACGCCGATCACGAGCAGCGTGGGCATCGCTGAACGCCTGAGCCCGCCGGTGCTTCGCGTCACCAGGCCCAGCACTCCCACGATCACCGCCGCGGTTATTTCCATCACCATCAACGTGCCGTACAGGTTGTCGGAACTCCCGACGTCGTCGGTCACCTCGGACAGTCCGTAGAGGATCGCAGCCGCAGCAGCCAGCAGGACCGCTGTGCCCTTCGTGCCGCCGCGCATCTCGGGGGCGCCCAGCAGGATCGCACTGGCCAGGGTGACACCGATGCCCACGAGAGTGGTCGTCGACAGGTTCACCCCGTGGGTCAACGACACCACTACCGGCACGATCACGAGTGTCGCCACGATGCCCCCGACGACGCCCATGGTCCCCCGCGCCAAGGCGCTGTAATAGAGACCGTTGGCGACGACCAGGAATACCCCCGTAAGGACACCCGCACGCACATCGATGTGGTCGAAAGCCATCGACTGCGTCGCGAAGCCGACGATCACGAAGACGACGGCGGCGACGGCAGACGCGACGCCTGCGATCGCCCATGCCGATACGTCACGACCCAGCCGACCGGCTAGGAAGTCACTGGAGCCGACGAGCAAGGAGCTCAGCAGAGCCAGGACAGCGGCCACGGCTGCAGCGTAGTGAAAGGTGCGGATCCTCGGCGTGACGACCAGGCGCCGTCGCGGGTGGGCGTCGATACGCGGCTAACGCCGCTACTCACCCCGCGGGGGTGGGGCCACTGTGGGTCAGCCGGTGACGGTGACGCGCACGATCCAGATCTTGCCCGGCACCGACAGTTTGACCTCGGTCTCTCCGGGAGCAACACCCATGCCGCCCGGGTTGATCACGGCCGCGCCGGAGGAGCCCGGCGTCACCGAGACGATCTTCGGGTCGTCGCTCTTGATGGTCCACTCGTCGACCGACGGTGCGTCGACCTCCATCTCGCTGTTCACGTTGAAGTCGATCGCCTGGCCGACCGCCACCGTCGCGCTCGCATCGCCGTAGTCCAGCACCACGGGCTCGGTCACGGGGGCCATCGAACTCTCGGTGGCAGTGGGGGACGCGCTGGTGGCGGACGAGTCGGAACTGGACGACGAGCACCCCGCGAGTCCACCCAGTGCGATCACCGCCACTGCGGCGGTCACAGTTGCTGAACGACGAATCATGGGTCCTCCTCCGACCAGGGCGCCGGCGCGCCTGCGCGTAAGCCTCACTGTAGCCACGCAGTGGCCCGCGCTCAGTGCGCGGCGGTCGAGTGTCAGTCCCGTCGGGTGGCAACGCACTACGCCCGGCGGCTTGACTGACACCAGAAACACACCCGTGAGTCCCTGGAGAGTCCCGATGTCCCGTTCACGTCTTCCCCTGACAGCGACCATCGCGGCCAGCGCCGCAGCCGTCTTGATTGCCACCGCAGGCGGCGTCGCCGGGGCCACGATCACCGCCGAAGACGAGGATGCGTTCGTCCAGCTCACTCCTGCGGCCGGTCGCACCTCCGGGTGGGGGACGGCCTGGGCCAACCAGGTGATCGAGACGAACTCCCGGGGCAAGCGTGTGGGCAACCAGACCACGGGATGGATGACGGTCTACGGCCTGTCCGCCAAGAGGAAGTACATCGTCACGATTCGCAAGGACGCCTGTGGTTCAAGGAGCGCCAGCGTGTCGTCGAGGAGACACATCCGCACGGACGGTCTCGGCGGGTGGCACGGCAAGTACACACTCGACATCAAGTCAGGCACGAAGTGGGTGGTTCGCGGAGGCTACCGACTGGACGTGGCCAAGAAGGGCGGCCAGATTCACGCGTGTGGCGCCGTACAGGACGACCCCGACATCGGCAACTGACGTTCGGGCCCATTTCATGTGGGCCTCATTGACATCAATATCCGTTTCGTGTTTATATCGATAACACGAAATGGAGGCGTGGTCTCATGGTGCGGACTTACGACATGTCGAAGCGGGCAGCTGCCGCGTCTGAGACAGCCAGTCGGATCACCGACGCAACCGAAAAACTGCTGATCAGCGGCCCCGTCGGCGACGTCACCCTGCAAGCCATCGCCGATGGCGCCGCGGTCACCGTCCAGACGGTGCTGCGCCACATGGGATCGCGCGACGGGTGTTTCGAGGCCGTCGGTGTCCGCCTGCAGGCCCGGGTCGATCAGCAGCGGGGTCACACGCCACCCGGGGACGTGGACGCCGCGATCTCCGGCCTCCTCGACCACTACGAGACCGACGGCCGGTTGGTGCTGAACCTGCTCCTGCAGGAAGGGATGGACTCACCGCTGGCACGTGAGGCAGCGCAGCAGGGCCGCGCCTACCACCGTGCGTGGGTGGAACGGTGCTTCGGTCCACTTCTTCCCGACCGGCGCCGGGGGACGGTCGATGCCTTGGTCGCCGCCACCGACATCTCCGTCTGGAAACTGCTCCGGCTGGACCTCGGTCGGTCGCGGAGCGCCACCCAAGCCGTCATCACCCGAACCGTCCAAGCTCTGCTCGCCGACTGACCGGAGGAAACCATGTCCACCGTCCTGATCTACACCTCACCCGCCCGGGGCCACCTGTACCCGATGATGGACGTCGCCATCGCACTGCGGGACTCCGGTCACCGGGTCGTGGTCCAGACTCTCGCCGATGAGCGCGACACCGTCACCAGCCAAGGCCTCGAGCATCGACCAGTCAATCCCGCCGTCGAAGCGATCCCCCTCGACGACCACGCCGGGGGCAATCCCCTCGCCCAGCTACGTAACACCCTCGCCTGCTGGTTGGCACGCGCTCCGCACGAATTGGACGACCTGACGGCCGCCGAACGCGAGGTTCAGCCGGACCTCCTCGTGGTGGACGCCAACAGTTGGGGGGCGGCCGCCTACGCCGAAGGTCGGAAGCGACCGTGGGCCATGTTCCTGCCGTACTGCCTCCCGGTGCCATCGGCCGACGCCCCCGCCTTCGGACCCGGCTCCCCGGCGCCGAGGCATTGGTTCGACCGGGCGCGCGACCGTCTGGTCTGGGCCGTTCAGCACGCCACGGGCCGCAGCACGGTCAAGCGACTCAACGTCCTGAGAGGCGAAGTGGGAGCGGCTCCGGTAAAGACGGTTTCGGACCTGTATCAGCGCTCCGACGTACTGCTTTACCGCACCGCAGAGCCGTTCGAGTACCCGCGCCGAGACTGGCCGGCCAACGTCCGGGCGATCGGCCCCGGCCTGTGGGCTCCGCCCGGCGAGGAGCCGGAGTGGCTGGCCGATCTGCCCCACCCGCGCACGCTCGTGACGGTGTCGACCGAGTTCCAGGACGACGGACAGATCGTGCGAACGGCGCTGGCGGCACTTCAGGGCCAGCCGGGCAGCGTCATCGTCACCACTGCCGCCCTGGATCCGGATGACTTCGCGACCTCGTCCGAACAGATCCACATCAGCCGGACCCTGCCGCACGCGGTCGTCATCCCGGAAATGGATCTTGTGATCACCCACGGCGGAATGGGGTCGGTGCAACGCTCCTTGGCCGCCGGCGTGCCCCTGTGCGTCATCCCGTGGGGTCGTGACCAGAAGGAGTCGGCCCGGCGCGTCCAGCTGGCGGGTGCCGGAACCATGCTGTCCCGATCGCAGTTGACTCCCGAACGGCTCCAGCAGGCCGCCGCCACCGCCCGCACCCTGGAGCCCGGAGCACAGCGCGTGGCGGAAGGATTCCGCCAGGCCGGCGGAGCTGCCGCGGCCGTCGAGATCCTCGAAGCCCAGATGGCCGCCAACGGCCCGTCGCCCATCGGTTCCGCGGGCTGATCGGGTTAAGAACCGGGCGCCTCGGCGAGGATCTCGGCGAAGCCTGCCTTGATCCCGCCCAGAAGCACGTCCACGTCCGTCGCGTGTTCACCATCGCCCGTGATCCCGATGTTGATCTCGTCGGCGTACGAGGTGATCCCCACGATGATCCGCAGCGCACCTTCGATGGGGATGACGGGCAGTTGGTTGGCCACCGCGTATCCCATGAAGTACAGCGGGACCCGCGGTCCGGGCACATTGGTGACGAGCGTCTCCGCGATGTACTGCGAGCCTCCCCCGCTACTGCCGACGACCGCATCCATGATCGGCGCCGGGGTCACCTTGGCCGTGACCTTGGCGAGTTCGTCGGTGATGAGCGGCAGTTTGCTGCGCTTGCTGCGTTTTGTTGCCTGCCGGATCTGCCGGATCCGATCGGCGGCGTCGAGGTCCCCCAATGGCAGCGGCGCCGGGAGGATGCCCACCTGGTTGTTGGCCGCCATGTTCCGGCGCAGACTGACCGGCATCACCGCCCGCAGGGTGCGGCCGTTCGGATCCTCACCACGTGACTCCAGCAGGGTCGTGAATCCAATGGCCACCGCGGCGAGCACCACGTCATTGATCGTGGCGCCCTTGTAGCCCTTCCGCGCGGTCTTGACGTCGGCCAGCGGGTAATGGCCACTCACCCACTTCCGTCGCGCCGAAACCTGACCCGTAAGTGCCGACGGGCGCCGAGGCATGAGGTCGCCCAGGGCACGCATGGTGTCCGGGTAGGTCGAGATGAACTCGCCGAGCATCTCAAAGAACGTGTCGACGGATCGTCCCGCCTTGTCGGCCATGGCCGACCAGCGGCCATCCGGGTCGGGCGGCGGACCCGCCGCGTCGTCGTCCGACGACATCGCAGCGACCGCATCCGCCAGCGTGAAGCCGCCGTCGGGGGTCATGTCGATCAGGTGACCGATCAGGATCAGTGCCCCCTGCCCGTCGGCGATGGCGTGATGCAGTCGGATCACGAACGCCCAGCGGTCCGAGGCGTAGCCCGTGAGGATCGTGAGGTCCCACAGCGGCTTGTCCGCGTCCATGGGGAGTTCCATGAGTTCGGATACGGCATCGTCCAAAGAGCCATCGGTCTCGAGTCGACGCACGTGATGGGTGAGGTCCGGCTCCACCTCGACCCACTTCATGGACCGGATCTTGGTGCGGCTCTCCTCGACCCGTTGCCGGAACCGCGGCATGCCCGAGATGCGACCGGCAACGAAGTCACGGACCGCGTCGACGTCGGGCGCCTCCCCGTCGATCTCAGAGACGGCCCCGACCGCCACGGGTGGACCCGACTTCTCCAGTTCCAGGAACATCGCGTCTACGGGACCCAGCCGATCCATGTGTACCTCCTGCGCCGACAAGCTGCTGACGCACCATCCCACCGTGTCGAGGGGGCCTGTGTCGCGCGATGACTGACGCTGACCGCGAAATCACTCAGTTGCGGCGGGGAGAAGGACCTGTGCCGCCGTCGCGGAGAGAGGGAACGGGCTACGAACTCATCAGCGCGACGAGTTGATCCAGCGCGGCCCCCCAGCCTGCCTCGAAGCCCATCTGTTCGTGCGTTTCCCGTCCGGCTCGGTCGGCGTGTTTCACCGTCGCTCGGTAACGCGTGCCGGTGCCGGTCGGTTCCAGGTCGATGAAGGCTGTGAACGCGAACTCGCCCGACGGGACTGCGGGTCGGAAGCCGGGCAGCAGCGCACCGGTCCAGGCAAACCGCCGGCCGGGGGCTGCTTCGAGCACGCAGCCGGTACCGCCACCGCCCTCTCCGTCGGGTCCGGCCATGACGGTACGGAAGACCCCGCCCGGTCGTGGATCGACCTCGGCTTCGATCGTCCGCCATGGCGCCGGGGTGAACCACTGCATCAGCAGTTCCGGTTCGGTCCAGGCACGCCAGACCAGTTCGGGGGCGATGGGCACCTCGCGCTCCAGCACAAGATCCAACTCGGGGTCGAAAGCACGATCGGACATGACGCTCCTCAGTCTGGTCAGAGGGTCCGGTCTATCAGACGACCCATCCGGTCATGCCCTGCACCCGGCGTCCGTCCGGCATCCGGTTCCTGTGACGTCCCATCCCCCGCCCGTGATTGGCTGAGCCCATGGTGGACGACACAGGACCCTTCTTCCACGGGACCAAGGCCGACCTCGCGGTCGGCGATCTCCTTCGACCCGGCTACTCGTCCAACTTCGGGGAACGGCGGACCGCCAACTTCATCTACCTCACAGCGACACTCGACGCTGCGATCTGGGGCGCCGAGTTGGCCGCGGGCGACAGCCCCGGGCGGATCTATCAGGTGGAACCGACCGGTCCGTTTGAGGACGACCCGAACCTGACGGACCAGAAGTTCCCCGGCAACCCCACCCGGTCGTATCGCACGCGCGACCCACTCCGAGTGGTCGGCGAGGTGACCGATTGGGAACCGCACGCGCCCGACGTGCTGCAGGCGATGCTGGACCGGCTCGACGAGTTGAGACGTCAAGGAGTCGAGGCCATCAACGAGTGACGGGCATCAGCGCCAACCGGCCGCGGGGTGACTGGGCGTGGCACCCCACCGGCCGCGGGGGGAGTAGGCGCGACAGCCCCCACCGGCCGCGGGGTGAGTAGCGCGCAGCGCGTATCGAAGCCAAGGCCGACCTCCGACCCGCACCCAGGTACGAGCCGACCTGAGCGGGCTTCGATACACCGCCTCCGGCGGCACTCACCCCGCAGAGTGCGACACTCCCACCGCAGAGTGCGGCCCTCACCCCACGGAAAGACGTCGGCCCCCCGCAGTCCCTGGGTGACCGCGGACCTGCGGCGGTTTCGATACGCGGGCTGGCCCGCTACTCAACCCGCAGGCCCCTGGCCAACCCAGCCGCGGGGTGACTGGGCGTGGCGCCCCACCGGCCGCGGGGTGAGTAGCCGTGGCGCCCCACAGGCCGCGGGGTGAGTAGCGCGAAGCGCGTATCGAAGCCAAGGCCGACCTCCGACCCGCACCCAGGTACGAGCCGACCTGAGCGGGCTTCGATACACCGCCTCCGGCGGCACTCACCCCGCAGAGTG
>WBZL01001970.1_pt1 | contig 20531 bp, 17 predicted proteins | sample 5204291 | NCBI WGS metagenome assembly WBZL01 (sample SAMN12344345, study PRJNA552823) | activated sludge metagenome | biome: Activated sludge suspended growth; feature: Nitrification reactor; material: Wastewater; isolation source: activated sludge from nitrification reactor of wastewater...
AGCTTGGGGCGCGCCCCAACCCCGCGGGGGGTCGGCCAGGGGCCTGCGGGTTGAGTAGCGGGCGTGAGCCCGCGTATCGAAACCGCCCCAGGTCGGCGGTCACCCAGTGACTGCGGTGAGTGCCGCACTCTGCGGGGTGAGTGCCGCCGAAGGCGGTGTATCGAAGCCCGCTCAGGTTGGCTCGTACCGAGAGCGGAACGTCGTGCGGGCCGAACTCCGCCTTGGCTTCGATACGCGGCTGCGCCGCTACTCACCCCGCGGCGGGTGTCGGTCGGTAGGTGGTGGTCGCTGCTCTGTGGTCGGGGTTGACGGCCAGGGGCCTGCGGGTTGAGTAGCGGGCGTCAGCCCGCGTATCGAAACCGCCCCAGTCCGCGGAGTGCATGCCGCCTGTCTGCGGGGTGAGTGCGGCACTCTGCGGGGTGAGTGCCGCCGAAGGCGGTGTATCGAAGCCCGCTCAGGTCGGTTCGTAGCCCAGGGCGGTCACATCGTGCGGGCCGAACTCCGCCTTGGCTTCGATACGCGGCTGCGCCGCTACTCACCCCGCGGCGGGGGGCCGGGCGGTGCCTGGTGGTCGCTGCTCTGTGGTCGGGGTTGTCGGCCAGGGGCCTGCGGGTTGAGTAGCGCGGAGCGCGTATCGAAACCGCCCCAGGTCGGCGGTCACGTGGTGACAGCGGGTGCCGACGGCCTTCAGCCGCGTGAGTGCCGCACTCTGCGGGGTGAGTGCCGCCGAAGGCGGTGTATCGAAGCCCGCTCAGATCGGCTCGTACCCAGGGTGGTCTGCTGGTGCGGGTCGAACTCGGCCTTGGCTTCGATACGCGGCTGCGCCGCTACTCACCCCGCGGCGGGTAGGCGAGTCGGCCTTGTGCCGCTTCTTGTTCGCGGCCTGAACTCTGCGGGGTGAGTGCCGCCGTCAGGCGGTGTATCGAAGCCCGCTCAGGTCGGTTCGTACCCGGGGTGGTCTGCTGGTGTGGGTCGAACTCCGCCGTGGCTTCGATACGCGGCTGGCGCCGCTACTCACCCCGCGGCGGGGGGGGTCGAGCGGGCTACTCACCCGCGGCGGGGGGCCGGGCGGGCTAGCCCAGGGCGGGGGTCGCGTAGGTCTCGTCGACGACGCCGTACTTCTGGAGCGGACCGATGCGGCTCACGAACAGGGTGTTGGCCGTGCGATGCACGTGGACCGACACCGTGCGCTCCGGGGTGATGACGATGTCCTTCTTCCCCAGGGTCACACCGCGGGACTCCGCGCGGGTACGGGCCATTTCGATGGCTTCGTCGTTGTCGGCGTGAGTGAGCACGATCGCCTCGGACGCGCCGAGGGCGATGTAGCGGGCGTCGTCGGAAGTGGCGACCTTGGTGTAGGCGATCGACACCAGGTCGTAGGCCACGAGCCCGATGATGCCGATCACGAGCACGATCTTGAGCAGCCAGCCCACGACGATGCCGCCCCGCTGATCGTGCGCCCTGATCATGATGCGCTGATCGGATTCCGACGCTGAAACCTTGAGGCCGTTACGTCAGCGGCGCACCCGGCGCAGGACTCCGGCGCCCCAACCGACGAGTTCGTGCATCTCGCGGATCCGTAGCAGCCATGCCGCCAGACCGAACACCACCAGGGCCGTGACCCCGATCACGACCAGATGCAGCAATGCCACCAACTTCCCCGAACCGAGGACGAACGGCCCGACGCCGAACCGCACCACGACGATCACGGCGATCACGGCGACCACTGACGCCACCGCGATGCGGAGCAGTGTGGTCAGCGTCGTCCGGGAGTCCAGGTACCCGTAGGTGCGCCGCAGCACGGGCCACGCCACCACGAACGTCACCAGACAGGAGATCGCGTAGGCCGTGGCCAGGGCATTCACCTGGCCGGCGCCGGGTGCGGCACGGGAGAAGAAGAAGAGCGCCAGGACGACGAGCACCACGTTCATCAGGACGGCGAAGAAGAACGGGGTGCGGGTGTCCTCGTTGGCGTACCAGCCCCGTTGCAGCACGTAGTAGAGCGTGAACGGCAGGAGCCCGCTCATGAAGATGGCGATCACCACACCCAACTGGGAGGCCTGCTCCGCACTCGCGGCCCCGTAGTTGAACAGAAGGGCCGACAGCGGTTGGGCACCCAACGCCAAGCCCAGTGCCAGCGGGGCGATCACCAGGGCCACGAGCCGCATGGTGTGGCCGATGTCGCTGCCCGCGGCGCGCAGTTCCCGTGCATGGACCAGTCGGGAGAGTCCGGGCAGTTGGGCGGTCACGATGGACACCGTCACGATCCCGTGCGGGATCATGAACACCAGGTAGGCGTTGGTGTACGTGAACAGCCCGGCGGGGGCTTCCCCCGTGTCGGCCGCGTTGACGTTGGCCTGCGTCGCCAGCCGGCTGATGACCACGAAGGCGGCCTGGGTCACTGCCACCAGACCGATCGTCCAGCCCGCGAGCCGACCGGCCTTGCCCAAACCGATGCCGCGCCAGCGCCGGCTGAACGAGAACCGGTAGCCGGATCGGCGCATGACCGGCACGAGGATGAGCGCCTGCGCCGCGATCCCGAGTGTCGTACCCACCCCGAGCCACGCCGTCTGACCGGCGCTCAGCGTTCCGTCGGTGGCGACGGCGGTCCCGAAGATCACAACGAACGACGTGTAGGTCGCGATGGCCACCAGGTTGTTGAAGATGGGGGCGAACATCGGCATGCCGAAGCGTTCACGGGCGTTGAGCACCTGGCTGAGCATCGTGTACAGGCCGAAGAAGAAGATCTGGGGCAGGCAGTAGCGGGCGAAGGCGACCGCCAGATCCACCTGCTGTTGCGAGTACGAGCTGGTCGCGTAGAGCGAGACGATCAACGGCGCGGCCGCCACCGCCACCACTGTGACCACCGTCAACAGCACGGACGTGGCCGAGATGAGCGAGTCGGTATAGGCCTGACCGCCGTCCTCGTCGTCCTTCATCCGGCGGACGAGTTGCGGGACGAAGATCGCGTTGAGCGCCCCGCCGATGATCAGTACGTACACGATGTCGGGCAGTGAGTTGCCCAGCGCGAAAGCGTCCGCCGAGATCGTGAGCCCCAGGGCCGCGGTCAGGCTGATGTTGCGCAGCACGCCGGTGACGCGGGAGACGATCGATCCACTGGCCATGACCGCGCTGTTGCGCAGCAGACCCACCTGGGCGCGCTGCGCGAGGTCGGCTTCGCGCTCGTCGTGGATGTCCGCCGGTTCCGGATCTTCCGTGCGGGGCCGCGGTGCGTCGAAGTCAGACATTGTGGTCCAGGGGCAGATCCGGAGTCGGCTCGTCGGTGCGGTTCCGGCGGCGCCGCATCAGATTAAGACTGACCAGGATCACCAGGGCGACCGCCCCGACGCCCACCACGATCGTCGCCACCCGGCTGGCGGCCGTAGAGCGCAACTCGATCGACGCTGAATCGTCATACAGCTCACCCTCGCTGTCGGTCAGGACGATGCTGACGGTCATCGTCTGGCTGCCGACGACCCGCACCGGCACCTCGACGCCCGACTTCTCCTTGGCTTCGATACGGATCGGCTCGGGCGGCGTGTACTGCAACGTGATGGGGTTGTCGGTGGCCAGTTGGACGCCCACCGTAACGGGGCGGTCCAGATCGTTCGCGATCGTCAGGGGCACCACGCCGCTGTCCCCGGCCAGCGTCACGGTGCCGCTGGACACCACCCGGACCTTGTCCTTCTGCTCCTGCAGCTGGGTGGCGATCGTGTCGAGGAAGGTGGTGCGTCCGGCTTCGTCGTCACGCCACAGCGCCGAACCGCTGCGCTGCAACGCCAGTCGGAACGATTCGCCGTAGCCGGTGGGGTCCACCACGATCCGGGTCAGCTGGTCGAGCTCGCGGTCCAGCTCGCCGATCCGGCGGGTGTAGTCGGGCGGCAGTTCACGGCGCCGGTTGGCGTCGGAGTAACCCAGCGCCAGGCGCGGTGTCTGCGTGGCGTCGGCGACGGTCTCCAGGGGCACGAGGCGGATCCAGGGCGCATCGGCGACGGCGCGGGCCAGCCCCGCCAACCACCGCTCGGGCGGATCCCACAGCAGCGGAGCGTCCGCGATGACGCTGCGGGACTCGGTGGGAAGTTCGAGCGTGAGCAACGCGGTATCGGCCAGGAACGCCTGCCGGGCGCGCGACCGGTCGGCCGCCGTATCCAGCGGGCGTGCCAGCGAACGCGACAGGAGCCGGTCGGACAGGAGCCCGGTGGTCTCGGTGCCGTTGACCGAGACGTCGGTGACGCCCGACGGTGTGAACGAGGTCGGCGGGTCCGGCGGGTAGTACTGATCACTCAGCAACAACTCCCGCACGCCTGCGTCCACCAGGGCCTGCAGGGTGCTCTCGTCGCTGTTCCCGCCGGGTGCCGCGAAGGCGAGTTGGGTGGGTGCACCACGTGCCTCGTCATCGACGGTGACCGAGGGAAGGGAAGCGGACCGCACCACGAACTGGTCGAGGCCGGCTCGTTGTAAAGCATCGTCATCGGCCCAGGCGTACTGGGTGATGGTGGTCGGCTGCGACGACAGGATGCCGGTCAGTCTGTCCGCGAACTGGCCGGCGGCATCGGTCTGTTCGCCTGGCTCGGGACCGTCGGGTCCGGGCACCTGGTACCCATCGGCCAGGACTCGAGCCGTGTCGACCGTGGCCGTGTCGATCAGCCACGACACCCGCAGACGAGAACCCGCGTCGAGCAGACGCGACAACCGCCCGCCGGCGGCGAACTCGTCGGGCAGGGCCGGATCGATCACCAGGTCGTCGGCCGCCAACGCGGGCCGTTGCGTGATCGGCCAAACCCAGGCCAGCCGGGAGGCCTCGTACTCGGCGTCGGGCGGGAACCACGGAACGGTGGTGCCCTGCTGGGCGATGGTGAGCTCCCCTGACATCAGTTCCGCGAACACCGCGTAGACCCCGGCTGCCGCGGGGTCCAAGCCCAGTTCGGACATCGGCACCGAGAGCGTGAAGTTGCGTTGTTGCCCGGGGACCAAAGAGGCGCCGAGATCAACCGCTGTGGCCGGCAGGGCGTTTCCCGTGCGTTCAGTGGAACCGTCAAGCACCTCGTTGATCTCGCCCCGACTGTTCAGCGGGAGCGGAGAGAATCGCAGTTCCATGCGGGGAAGGGCGATCTCGGCGTCACCGGTATTGGCCACCCGGCCACTGACCCGCAGGGTCTGTTTGGGTTGCGGTGCCCCGGGCACCACCGATTCGATGAGCACCTGCGCGGGCGCATCCTCGGCGACCGCCGGAGCGGTGGGATTCAAAGTCAGCGGAACCGCCGCCACAGCGACTGCAAGGGCGGCAAAGAGGGTGCGCATCGTGCGCCGGTCGGACATGTTCTAGGGAAGTTCCGACAGCCGCGCCCGGGCCTTCTTCAACAGAGCACGTTCGTCGGAGTACGCCAAGCGACCGTTCACCGCGGTCAGGGGCACCCACTCCACGGACTCCACCTCCGGATCGTCGTCGCAGAGGTCACCACCCTCACGGACCATGAGGAAATGATGCACGGTCTTGTGGACCCGGCGGCCATCCGCCATGAACCAGAAGTCGATGTCCCCGAGTGGTTCGACCACCGACGCCACGATCCCGGTCTCCTCGCCCACCTCGCGGACCGCAGCCTGCTGGTCGGTCTCTCCGGCTTCGAGGTGGCCTTTGGGGAACGACCAGATCAGCCGACCGCGACGGTCGTGTCGGGAGATCAGCAGCGCGTTCGCGTCGGCGGACAGGCGGTCCACGACCAGCCCGCCGGCGCTGACCTCGTCCACGGTGCGGACCCGGCGCACGGACCGATTCTTGGGTCGGGGAGGCCCGGCGGGACCGCTGTGTCGACGCCGCTCGGACATGGAGCCACGATAACCACACGCCTGGCCGACCGGCGGTTCATGCGTTCCGTACCTAGGGCCGTCCCACCGCCGAGGGCTTCGATACACGGCCTTCGGCCGCACTCACCCCGCGGCGGTGGTGGGTCCGACGGTTGAGTAGCGGCGCATTACCCCGCGGCGGTGGTGGGTCCGACGGTTGAGTAGCGGCGCAGCCGCGTATCGAAACCCGGACCACCGCGGCCTCCGGCTGCACTCACCCCGCGGCGGCGACGACCGGGCCGGTAATCTTGGGCCAGTGACCACCGACGGCATGCCGGCGCCCCTGCTGGCGGCGCAACAGCGCGCCGTCGACGTCCTGGTCGAGCGGGTCCCCGGCGTGGTCGATCTCGGGCGCCGCTATCAGGAAGCGGGATTCGAACTCGCCGCCGTCGGTGGCTGTGTCCGCGACGCCGTCCTGGGCGACCTGTCGGCCGCCGACATCGACTTGACCACCGACGCACCACCGGAGCGCAGCCACCAACTGATGGCGGACTGGGCCGACACCGTCTGGGACGTCGGTATCAAGTGGGGCACCGTTGGGGGCCGCCGCGGCGGTCAGGCCTACGAGGTCACCACCTACCGGGCTGATCTGTACGACGGTGAGACCCGCAAGCCCGAGGTGACCTTCGGAACGTCCTTGTCCGACGACCTCGTCCGCCGCGACTTCACGATCAACGCCATGGCCGTGCGGCTGCCCCAGTGCGATTTCGTCGACGAACACCGAGGCACGGTCGACCTGGCGGCAGGACGCCTGCGCACCCCGGGCTTGCCGCGCGACTCCTTCCGAGACGATCCGCTGCGCATGATGCGGGCAGCTCGGTTCGTGTCCCAACTCGGCGTACACATCGAGCCGACCACGTACGCCGCCATGGTCGACATGGCGGATCGGCTCGAGATCGTGTCGGCGGAGCGGATCCGCGACGAGTTCAGCCGGCTCCTCCTCGGCCGGTACCCGCGCGCCGGTCTGGCGGTCCTGGTCGAGTCGGGTCTGGCGGCGCAGATGCTTCCGGAACTGCCCGCGCTGCAACTGGAGATCGACGAGCACCACCGGCACAAGGACGTTTTCGAGCACAGCCTGACCGTTCTCGATCAAGCGATCGATCTGGAAGACGATGGTCCCGACCTGACGCTGCGACTCGCTGCGCTGCTGCATGACATCGGCAAACCGCGCACTCGCCGGTTCGAATCCGGCGGCGGTGTCTCGTTCCACCACCACGAGGTGGTGGGGGCGCGGATGACGGCCAAACGGATGCGGGCGCTGCACTTCCCGAAGTCCGAGATCGAGGACGTGTCCCGCCTGGTGGAACTGCACCTGCGGTTCCACGGGTACGGCACCGGGGAATGGACGGACTCGGCGGTCCGTCGCTATGTGCGCGATGCCGGGCCGTTGTTGCCCCGGTTGCACAAGCTGACGCGAGCCGACAGCACGACCCGCAACCAGCGGCGGGCGCGAGCGCTTCAGCGTGCCTATGACTCGCTCGAGGAACGCATCGCCCAACTGGCCGCCGAGGAGGAGTTGGCAGCGATCCGGCCGGAGTTGGACGGCAACGAGATCATGCAGATCTTGGCCATCCCGCCCGGCCGAGCCGTCGGCGAGGCGTACCAGTTCCTACTGGAGCTTCGACTGGAACAGGGCCCGATGGGCCGCGATGCCGCCGAACAGGCCCTGCGCGACTGGTGGGCCGCGCGTCCTTGAGTCAAAGGGGTCAAGCCTTCGCCGGACTACCCCGTTCGACGCTGCCGGTGCGCCCGTACCAGAAGGCGGTCACCAGATACAGGACTCCGAGGGCCAGGAAACCCAGGAGGGACACCCCGCTCGTAGGGGCGGTGACGGCGACCAGGAGGGCACCCAATACCAGGCAGATGTTCACCCCGACGTCGTACAGCGAGAACACCCGGCCCAAGTGGTCGTCCTCGATGCGTCGCTGCAGGGTGGTGTCCCCGCCGATCTTGGCGGCTTGGGACGACAGTCCGATGACCACGGCTCCGAGGACCAGCGCCGTCAGCGACACCGGGATGAGCGTGAGGGGTGCGGCGACGGCGCAGATCAGCAACGTCACCGTGGTCCAGCGGACCGTGCCCATCCGCCGGGTCATGGCCGGGGTGATCAGGGCGGCGCCCAGGGCCCCGACGGTGACGGCTGCCGCGACCATGCTGAAGCCACGCAACGCCGCGTCGGGGTCGGACGACGGGTTGAGGGTGTTGCGCAGGATCAGCAGCAGCAACACCGTCAGCACGCCGAAGGCCAACCGGTGGATCAGGACCACGACCACGGCGCGCCAGGAGGGACTGTCGCCGGCCAGCACGCGGAAGCCATCGGCGAACCCCCTCGCGACCCCGGCGATGGTGTCGCTGGGGCGATCGCCGGTCGGGCCGAGTTGATCGCGTCGCATGAGCAGGGCAACGGCGCCGGCCACCAGGTACACGATCGCCGCCGCGACCAGGACCGCCTGCACGCCTGCGTCCCCACCCCCGACCAGGGCGCGGATGCCGATCCCGACGAGTGCGCCGATCCCGTAGACGACCGTGCCTGCGGTCGGTGCCAAAGAGTTGGCCGTGACCAGGTCCCGTTCGGGCACCACGTGGGGCAGCGCCGCCGACAGTGCGGACAGGACGAACCGACCCAGGCCCAGGGTTGCAAGCACGATCAGGCCCAGATCGACGCCGATGCTGCCCCTGAGCACGATCACCACCGTCAGGACCGTCGTCACCGCTCGCAGCCAGTTGGCGTACACCAGCACCTGACGGCGCCGCCAGCGGTCGAGGAAGACACCCGCGAACGGACCGATGAACGAGTAGGGCAGCAGCAGGATGCCGAAACTGGCGGCGATGGCCAACGGGGACGCCTGGCGCTCGGGGGAGAACAGTACGAACGTTGCGAGTGCGGCTTGCAGGATTCCGTCGCCGAAGGAGCCGGTCAGCCGAGTGCCGAGAAGCTTGAGGAACTGGCGGTTGCGCACCAGTTCGACGATCGGCGCTTTCTCCACGTCGTGAACGCTAGCGTTTCGAGATCGGCGAGTCCGACGGACGCGGGCGGCGGGGCTTCCCCCGATGCCCTTCCGTGGCGCAGTCGGGACGGTAGCGTCGCGGAATGGAACGATTCGACGGTCGCAGCATGGCAGTGGGTATCGTCGCCGGGCTCGTCGTCGGCCTGGTGCTGTACTACTTCACGAGCAACACGATGCTGATCTACCTGGGCGCCGGCATCGGGGCGATCCTGCTGATGAACGTCCGGATCTTCCCCCCGCGCGACAACGACGACGACCGCCCCGGCGGCGGCTGACGCCCGGTCGAACTCAATGCAAGCGAAAGGGGCCGCCCCTCAGGGCGGCCCCTTTCAGCAAGTCGCTGTTCGACTCACTCAGCGTTCGATCGAACCGTTGTTCATGGGTCCGATCGATCCGCCGACTCGCTCCTCAGCGGATGCCCCCTACGGTGACCTCCACCTCGTCGGTCGTCAGCGTTCGATCGAACCGTTGATGAATTCCTCGACGGCCGTCTTCGCCTCTTCATCGGTGTACTGCACCGGCGGGGACTTCATGAAGTAGCTCGATGCGCTCAGGATCGGACCACCGATGCCGCGATCCTTGGCGATCTTGGCCGCGCGCAGAGCGTCGATGATGATGCCGGCGCTGTTGGGGGAGTCCCACACCTCGAGCTTGTACTCCAGGCTCAGCGGCACGTCACCGAAGTTGCGACCCTCGAGGCGGATGAACGCCCACTTGCGGTCGTCCAGCCATTCGACGTAGTCGCTCGGTCCGATGTGGACGTTGCGGGCGCCGATGTCACGGCTCATCTGGGACGTCACGGACTGCGTCTTGGAGATCTTCTTCGACTCCAGGCGCTCGCGCTCCAACATGTTCTTGAAGTCCATGTTGCCGCCGACGTTCAGCTGGTAAGTCCGATCCACGGTCACGCCGCGGTCTTCGAACAGCTTGGTCAGCACGCGGTGCGTGATGGTCGCGCCCACCTGGCTCTTGATGTCGTCGCCCACGATCGGAACGCCGGCATCTTCGAACTTCTGGGCCCACTCGGGCGTCCCGGCGATGAACACCGGCAGGGCGTTCACGAACGCCACCTTGGCGTCGATCGCGGCCTGTGCGTAGAACTTGGCGGCGTCCTCGGAACCGACGGGGAGGTAACACACCAGCACATCGACCTTGGCGTCACGCAGCGCCTGCGCCACGTCGACCGGTTCCTCGGGCGACTCGGTGATGGTCTCGGCGTAGTACTTGCCCAGGCCGTCCAGAGTCGGACCACGCTGCACGGTGACGCCGGTGGGCGGCACGTCGCTGATCTTGATGGTGTTGTTCTCGCTGGCGAAGATGGCGTGGCTCAGGTCCTGGCCCACCTTCTTGGCGTCGACGTCGAACGCGGCGACGAACTCGATGTCGCCGACGTGGTACTCGCCGAACTGGACATGCATGAGGCCCGGGACTCGGGACTCGGGGTCGGCATTTCGGTAGTACTCGACGCCCTGAACCAGGGACGAGGCGCAGTTACCGACACCGACGACGGCGACACGGATGGATCCCATCGCTGTTCTCTCCTTCGTTGACCGGCGCGGTGCCGGGTTGGGTGGTGGCGCCTCAGGCGCCGGGTTTGGCAGCGGCACCGGTGGTGCCGTTGGTCTCTTCGTTCTCGATCAGTTCCCGCAGCCAGCGGACCTCGCTCTCCACAGAGTCGAGGCCGTGCTGATGCAGTTGGAGGGTGTAGGTGTCGACCCGCTCCCGCGAGCGCGTCATCGACTGGCGCAGGGTGGCCAGGCGCTCCTCGAGGCGGGATCGCCGGCCTTGCAGGATGCGCATCCGGACGTCGGCGTCGGTGCGGCCGAAGAATGCGAGGTGAACGCCGAACCGGTCGTCCTCCCACGCCTGCGGACCGCTGTCGTCGAGCAGCTCGGCCAGTCGTTCCTTGCCGTCGGCGGTGAGCCGGTAGACGACCTTGGCCCGGCGCCCGGTCAGGGCTGGAGCATCGCCGGTGGCTCCGGTCGTGTCCTCTTCGATGAGCCCCTGGCGCAGCAAGCCCTTCAGGCACGGGTACAGGGAGCCGTACGAGATCGCCCGGAACGTCCCCAGTACCCCGTTGAGCCGCTTGCGAAGTTCGTAGCCGTGCATCGGGTTGTCCTGGAGGAGACCAAGAACGGCGAACTCGAGCACATCGGCACGCTTGGCCATCCCGTCACTCCTTCGCCGTACGTCATGCGGACCAATACGTGGTCCACGGGCCCGTCGGTGATAGAAACTCGTATCACCGATGCATCGTCTGGATCGGTTGGGCCGATCTATCAGGTCGATGACTCGAAATAATGTATCGCCCCGATATATCTGGGTCAAACATGACCCAGTGTGACCTGACCCACACCACGTCGCCATCTCGGAGAGCCGCCGCCCCCTGAACGGGGCGTCACGCTCAAGTCGGCCATCGGAGAACCGATGCACTGGGTGTGATCACCCGGTTCATCGTCGCTGCCGCCCTCGCGGTACCCAGTGCGGGCGTCGTGCTCGCGGTCCCGGCGACGGCCGAAGCGGCTCCCGTGGTCACCCAGGGCACTGCTCCTCATCGCACTCATGGGGCACTGACCAAGAGGGAGCGCAAGGATGTCGTCCGGTTGGCCGCGGCGCGGACCACGACGGTGACGTTCCGGGGCAGCTGCCCCACGCTGAAGGTGTCGATGGGCGGGGGCGTCGGGACTCGGCTCGCCACCGGTGGGTCGCCTTTGACGGTGTCCGGACAGCCCGGTCGGGGAAAGGTCACGATCGCCAAGCCGAAGCGCCTTCGCACGTGCACGAGCCGCTGGACCGCCACGACCGCGGCTGCCACGGTGACTCAAGCTGCCTATCGGCGTCGTCCCACCCCGAGCCCGACGGCGACGACTCCCGCCCCCACGCCAACGTCCACGGCAACTCCGACTCCGACACCGACCAGCGCCTCCCCAACGCCGACGCCAACCACCGCAACGCCTACGCCGACGACGGCTTCGCCCACGCCGACCACCGCATCCCCCACCCCGACGACAGGAGTGACCGGTGTGACCCCGGAGAAGTTCGGAGCCGTCGGTGACGGCGTGGCAGACGACACCGGCGCCGTGCAGGCGGCCATCAACTCCCTCGGTACCGGTGACACGCTGACCCTGCCCGCCGGCAAGGTCTACCGGCACACCGCGGTTCTGAAGGTTGCCGTGCCGGGCGTGACCATCAACGGCACCGGGACGCTGCTGGCCACCGCAGAGGCGACGTCGGCGGTCCACCTGGCTGCCGCGAACGTCACGTTGGACGGGCCCACGTTGCGTATGGGAACCACGACGAAGCGCTGGGTAGCGTTCGAGCAGATGAAGTTGCGCCTCGGCCGGTTCGACGGAATCACGGTCCGCAACGTGGTCATCGAGGGCTCTGCGGCGGCGGGTCTCTATGTCGGTGGTGCCACCCACTTCTCCCTGACCAACGTCACCGTCAAGAACACGCGAGCTGATGCCATCCACATGACGGGCGGGGCCGCCTACGGGACTTTGACCAATCCACGGGTCGTCAATCCGGGCGACGATGGCGTGGCGGTGGTCTCCTACCTCAACGACGGTGCTCAGGTGCACGACATCACGGTCGAGTCCCCCCGGGTCGAGGGCCAGAAGTGGGGCCGCGGCCTTTCCGTGGTGGGCGGGTACAACGTGACGTACCGCAATGCCTACGTCTACAAGTCGGCGGGAGCCGGTATCTACATCGCAGCCGAGAACGAGTTCGGCACCTACGGCGTGGACAACGTCACCGTCAGCGGGGCGCAACTGATCGGATGTAACCAGCAAGCCGATGTCGACGCGGCGGACCGGCCGAGTCCCGAGTCTGGTCGGGTCGTCCATGGGGCGGTCATGGTCTACAACTCCCGGTCGGCCGCCACGGTGAGCAACGTGACGATGCAGAACCTGGTCATCAAGGACACTCACCCCGATGGTTACGACCAGGTGAAACTGAACAACACCTCAACGGGCAGCATCTCCCGCCAGGCATTCACGGGGGTCAACATCACGGGCGGCTCCAAGTACCTGTTCAAGGCCATGGGGACCCCGACCTCCGCCTACCGCCTGTCGGGGTGGACCAAAGAGGGAGTGGCGGTTGCCAACCAGCTGGGCTGGTGAAGGTCATCACAATCTGAGCGGAACCGTTCACTCAGGGTGCAACACGCCCGTTGGCGGAGAACCATGGAAGGGACATGGCGGTCTTTGACTCGACTCAGGTGCCACCGGTTCCCTCACCGGTGCAGGTGGTGCGCGGTCGGTGGGAGCGGCTTCGTTCAGGTGCGGTCATCCTTCTGGGTGACGTACTAGCCATTGTGCTGGCGGTGGCACTGGTGTCGGATCCACCGCTGTCCTTCGAGGTGACGACCGGTCTCCTCCTCATCTTCGTGCTGGTCCTGTGGGGTCTCTATCAACCGCGCATGACGTTGTCCGTCCTGGACGATCTGCCGAGGATCCTGGCCAGTGTGGTGACCGCAGCGGCGGTCGGGGCGGTGCTGGTGGCACTGTTCACCCGCGACGGGATCGACACTTCCGACCAGATCTTCGTCCTGGCTCTGACCATCTTCACGCTGGTGTTGCGGGCGACGTCCTACTGGTTCCTCAAATGGCGTCGGCGCCATGGCGACCTCTGCGCCCGCACGGTCATCCTGGGTGCGGGAGAGGTGGCCAAGTCGGTGGGCGAAGCCATGATCGAGAACGGATCGTACGGCTGCGAACTGGTGGGCTTCGTCGACAGCGATCCGCGCCACAGTTCGCGCCAGCTGCCCGCGCCGGTCCTGGCCGACACGGAACACATCGCCGGCGTCATCGATGTCGAACGGGTCGACCGGATGATCCTGGCCTTCCTCCAGGTTCCCGAGGCCGAACTGGTCCCAGTGATCCAGACGTGCGACCGGGCGGAAGTCGAGATCTTCGTGGTCCCTCGACTGTTCGAGATGACAGCCACGATGGGCAACGCCGACGAAATCGACGGCATCCCCCTGTTCCGGTTGCACCGGGCACCGTTCCGGTCTCCCACGTGGCTGCTCAAGCGCGTGATGGACATTGCGGTGTCGGGCTTCGCGCTTCTCGTGCTGTCGCCCCTGTTGATCGTTCTTGCGCTGATGGACCGGATCGTCGACGGCCCGGGGATCATCTTCCGGCAGGAGCGGGTCGGCATCGACGGACGGGAGTTCGGGGTCCTGAAGTTCCGCAGCATGCGCCCGGCCACCGAGTCCGAGAGCGCCACCAACTGGAACATCAAGAACGACGACCGGCTGTCCTGGTACGGCAAGTTCCTGCGCCGCAGTTCGCTCGATGAGTTGCCGCAGTTGTGGAACATCCTGCGCGGCGACATGAGTCTGGTCGGCCCCCGTCCTGAGCGGCCCCACTTCGTGGAGCAGTTCAGTGACAAGTACGACCGGTACTGGGCCCGACATCGGGTCCCCTGTGGGTTGACCGGATGGGCCCAGATCCACGGGCTGCGGGGAGACACATCTATCGCTGAACGTGTTCGCTACGACAACTACTACATCCAGAACTGGTCGTTGTGGCTGGATATCAAGATCATCATTCGTACGATGACGCGGTTCACCAAGGGCTCAGGCTGACCTTCATCCCGGCAGTCGACGGGACTCGAAGAACGCCCACATCACCTCGGTGGCGCCCACCCCGGCCCACGACTGGCCGTACTTGAGCATCGGAGCGTTGGGACGTTCCTCGAACGGCCACTGATGATCCCCGCCGACCAGCGTGTAGAAGTCCACATCAGCCTGCTCCTGGCAGTCGGTCCAGCGTCGAAGCACGGCGTTGCTGCCGATCCGGCTGACGGTCGGACCGGTGGCGCACTGATTGTGCTCGGCCCAGCGCAGCATCGACTGACGGGGAGGCAACGTACTCCAGTCGGTCCCGACGATGTCATGTGGACGCCGGTACGACACCACCGAGTCCTTGGTGCCGTGCAGGTACACCCACGGTGCCGCAGGCGCTGCGTCACATTCCGACTGGTAGTCGGTGAGCGAGACCCCGCCGAACGCGGCGAATCTGCGCGGGTCCGAGGAGCAGGCGACCTCGGTCGTCATCAGTGATCCCCGCGAGAAGCCGGCCAGGTAAAGGCGCTGACCATCGACACAGTTTAAGGAGTCGGCGATGCCGTTGAGCTGCGCCACCCCCTCCGGGGAGTAGTTCCACTTGCCTTCGGGGGAACTCGGGTAGGCGGTGATGAATCCCGACTCCTCGCCTTGAGCGTCCATCTCGCTCTGGGTCTGAACCTTGGGGCCGTCTTCGCCACCACCGTGCAGCACCATCACGGCGGGCGCAGGTACGGTGGCGGACTTCGGCACCACGATCCGTACCGGCAGCCCATTCACCTGGGCATCGGTCTGCCCGGGCGCACACTCTGTCGGGACACTGCCGGCGCTTTCGGCACCGGTCGTCGTTCCGCCCGAACAGCCGGCGGCAAGGGCCGCGATGAGTCCGGCAGTCAGGATCGAGAGGGTCCGCATGGGGCTCAGTGTGCCGCCTGAGCAACCCTGGCGTCCCCGCGTCACCATGGACCGTGATGATCGGTCGCTCAGTCGTGCTGCTGGTGCTGGCAGCGGCTCTGGTCGGCGGCTGTGCGGCGGACCAGCCACGCCGGATCGACCCCCGTGCCTATGGCGCGGTCGGGGACGGCACCGTGGACGACGGACCGGCGGTGCAACGCGCGTTCGATGACCTTCAGCCCGGCGACACCGTAGTGCTGTCCGAGGGCAGTGTGTTCCGGCACGACGACGTCCTGACCCTCGGCGTGCCCGGTGTGACGGTGTCCGGACCCGGGACCCTTCTCGCCGGCAGCGAGCAACGGGCGGCCGTGATCATCGCGGCGGACGACGTCTCCCTGCACGGGCCCACCATCGCGATCGAAGCGACCAGCCGACGGTGGACCGGTGCCGACCAGATGGCGGTCCGGGTCTCGAACGTGGCGGGGACGGCCATTGCCGATGTCCGGATCGACGGGTCGGCGGCCGCGGGATTGATGCTGGCAGGGGCACACGACTTCTCGGTGAACGACCTCTCCGTCGCAGGGACCCGGGCAGACGGAGTGCACATCACCGGCGGGTCACGTGACGGCAGCCTCGACGGAGTCACCGTGAGCCGGTCGGGGGATGACGGTATCGCCGTCGTCTCCTACCGAAACGACTCCGCGCCGGTCCGCGACATCTCCGTGTCGAACTCACAGGTTCTCGATCAGGTGTGGGGCCGGGGGTTCTCGGTGGTGGGTGGTGAGCACATCGACTTCCGAGACATTGAAGCCGTGCGAACGGCCGGGGCCGGCCTGTACGTCGCCTCGGAAGAGGAGTTCGACACTCTGGGCGTCCGCGATGTGCTGGTCGAAGGCGCTCGTCTGACCCAGGCCAACGGACAGGGCCGCCTCGCTCCCCAGGAGCGTCCCAGTCCCGATCAGGACCGAGTCGTCCACGGTGCGGTGATGATCTACGACTCACAGCCGGATCAGGCGGTCGCCGATGTGACGATGCGCCACCTTCAGCTCAATGGCACCCAGGGAGAGGAGCAGGTTCGGCTAGTGGCCACGTCCACCGGAACGATTTCGGGGGTCACCCTCGAAGCGGTGACGATCTCGGGTGGTGCCCCCCGACCACTGGTGACCAGCGGAGTGCCCACCTCGGCGTGGAGCACCAGCGGTTGGACGGTGGACGGCAGCGCTGTGCCCGACCCCAGCGCCTTCGCCGCGCCCCCGGCCGCGGGGTGAGAGAGGCCGCGGGGTGAGTAGCGGCGGAGCCGCGTATCGAAGCCAAGGCCGTCCTCCGGCCCGCACTCAAGACCCCTGGGAGAAACGATCAGCGCGTGCGCCGGATGTGGGCGACCAGATCGACCAGCATCACCGCGGAGCCCCGCCAGCCGATGAAGGGACGCATCGTCCGGACCCGCGCCACGCCGGCGCGCAGCACCTGACCCGTCGATGCGTCGGTGGGGTGCTTGAGTTCCCAGGTCGTGGTGTAGTCCGGACTCGGCGAAGGCGGCGGTTCGCTCAGCCCGAGGGCATACAGATAGCCGGTGACCAGATCGACCCCGCCGAGTTGCAGGGTCATCCATGAACCGAAGATCCGCGGGTTGACCTCCAGGAAGTAGTGCTCGCCGGACTCCGTGCGGATGAAGTCGAAACAGAAGATCCCCGTATACCCGGCAGCCCCCAGGAACTGGCGGGCCGCGGACACAGCGGCTGGGTCGGGGAGCAGCCGACCGCTGGAGATCTGACCGAACTCGGCTGGACCGTCTCCTTCGTAAGCGGCGATGACGACAGGTACTCCCTGCTTGGCGACACCCCCCACGTGCATGGTGCGGCCGTGAACCCGCTGCTGGACGAAGTGCGGGCCGCCCTCAGCCGCTGCAACCCGCCACTGCTCTGCCAGCTCCTGGGCATCAGCGGCGGGACGGATGCCGGCCCCACCACCACCCAGGATCGGCTTGATCAGCACGGGGAAGATGTCAACAGCCGCCGGATCGAGCCACACCCGGGGCACGGACAGGCCGGCCTCCTGCGCGACCCGGACCTGCCACCGCTTATCCACCATCCCCTGGGGTTCCGGTGCATCACAGACCCGCCGCACCATCTGGGGCCGGTCGGCGAGGGTGGCGACGAGCGGCTCCAGCGTCTGATCGGTCGCCTGAACGGCGATGGTCCCGGGGGCGGCCAACGCTGCCGTCAGCCCCGTCAGATCGGGGCCGTCCGACTCGTCGGTCAGTGACTGGTCGACGTGTTGGTAGACGAGGGACGACACCAGGCGCAGCGCCTTGGCGAACACTCCGTGAGCCGGTGGTCGGAACAGCTCCACGCGGACCTTGTGCCGGCGCAGGCACGCGGCCAGCTGGTCCCCTGCCTCGAAGGTCTCGGTGGAGGCGAAGAGGACGCGGGGGCGGGAACTCATGCAGTCGCACCTCGAGGGACAGGGGTTGCCGGTGGCCCGGACGCTACCGCGTGGACAGGATCATCGCGCGCAGACAACGGACAAACAGGACCATCTCCCACTTCCTCCCCGCTGTCGGCCGAGCCGTCCTGCGCAGGGTTCCCCGCGGTGTTGCGGACGGATCAATGGATCTTGGCCAAGCAGCGCGCGTCGCGCCGCCAAGCGCGGCAGCATGGACCATGAAGGCGCCCGGGCTCGCGGGCGCCCGCCGGGTTGTGGGCGGAAGGGTCCGAATGGCTGTCACCTTGCCGGGGGGTGTCAAGTGGAGCGACGTGATCATCATCGCCGCGGCCACGGTGCTCGGAGTGCTGGCCAGTGTGGGCTTCGGGGTAGTCGTCGGCTCGAACTACGCAAGCACGGCTTTGGTGAATGGTGGCCCGGGCAGTAGTGCCTCCCTGCCCCTCAACCTCTCGTCTGACGTCACGCAGCGATATGTCGCCACCGAGTTGATCTACATCGACACGTTGGCCGATCAAATGGCAGCCAACATGGAAAAGGTTCCGGGGGTGACAAGTCCGCCACCGGTACAGGCCAATCAGGACGGCAGCACCAACGTCATCAAGATGACGGTCGTCGGAGAGACCCCCGACCAGGCGGCGGCGCTGGCGACGGTTGCCGCGGACACCTACATCCAGAACTGGCGGGAACGGACTCGCCTGGATCCCGACCGGGAAGAGTTGGCATCGGTGAAGTCCGACCGGTACGTCCAGCGACCGACGCCACAGAACGCCACCAAGACCATGGGCATGACCTCCCTGGCCTTGTTGGGGGCCGTTCTCGGGTTCGGTATCGGTGTCGTCGTGACCTACCTGCGGGTTCGGCACCGGGAAGCCGCCCATGCCTGACCCGTCGGTCAGCCTGGTGGTGTCCACCATCGGCCGTCCGCAGCAACTACAGCGGCTCATGAAGTCGCTCACGTTGCTGAGCGACCCTTCGGTCCTCGAACTGATCCTCGTCGACCAGACGGCCGACCGCGCCAGTACCGGTTATCTGGAAGCCCACCAGTGGCCCTTCGACGTGGTCACCACCACATCGGCGCGGGGCCTGTCGTTGGGTCGCAACACCGGGCTCGAACTGGCGACCGCCGACATCGTGGCCTTCCCCGACGATGACTGTTGGTACGAGAGTGACGTCCTGTCTCAGGTCATCTGGTTCTTGGGTCGACACGGCGAGATCGACGGAGTCAGCGGCATCCAACTCACCGTGGACGGTCGCGACTCGATGCTCCGGTGGGCTCGGCACCCCTGTTGGATCACCCGAGGCAACTTCTATCGCACTGCCATCTCCAGCACCCTGTTCCTCCGCACCCAACTGGTCCGAGAACTCGGTGGCTTCGATGAGACGCTCGGAGCCGGATCATCCGACGGTTACCTGTCCGGCGAGGAGTCGGACCTGGTGCTGCGGGCGCTCGAAGCCGGGAGCCGACTGCGCTACGAACCGCGATTGGTGGTGCGGCAGGACGAGCCGCGCGACGACCTTCCGCCCGACTACGCCGAGAAGATGGCCGGGTACGGGCGCGGGTTCGGCCGGCTCTTCGCCGATCACCGGCTGTCGACGCCCCTGTTCGTGGGACTGCTGGGGCGCAAGGTCATCGGTGCCGCGCTGCAGCGTGCCCGGGGCAACTCGGACCGCGCCCGAGCAGATGCCACCTTCCTGTCGGGGGCGGTCGCCGCCTTCCGCGAACGATCCGGTCGAGGTCCGCGCCCATGACCGGCAGCCGGATCTCCTCGTCGACACGCACCACGCCCCGCGGCCTGTGGTGGATCAGTCCTGCCGGCGCGCTTGTGTTCGTCGTCGTTCCGACGATCGTGCTCGCCGCGGCCATCAGTGACAAGGCGTACGAACAGTCCTGGGCCACGCCCAAGTACTTCACCGGCGCCTCGGCCCTCCTGCTGTTGCAGGGGGTCGGGGTATTCATGGCGATGAGTGCCCTGCCGCTCCTGGGCCGTGGTCGAAGGCGAGAGTCGGCCGGGTGGCCCGGGCTTTCCGACCATGTCCTGGACCGGATGACCCGAGCCTCGAATGTCCTGTTCTGGATCACCATCTTCGGGTACGCGGTGTACGGCCTGGTCGGAGTCGCCCGGGGTGCGCGGCCGGCGATGCTTGTCGACGCTCTGGTGTCGCAGGACACCCTCGGCGGTGAGCTCAAGGAGATGTTCGCGCCGGTCTCCGGCGTGACGACCCTGACCCAGGTGGGCATCGCCTACATCGTGGTGGCAGTCGTGATCATGCTCAGCCGGCGTCAGTCCGGCTTACGCGGTCGCGTGGCGATACTGGCGTTCCTGGCGCTCTTCCGAGCGTTCTTCCTGAGCGAGCGCTTGGCGATCATCGAACTGGCCGTGCCCGTTGTGGCGCTCATCGTCTGTGCCCTGGCGGGATCGCGCAGCAACCCGATCAGGCTGGGGGTGCGGCTGCTCCCGGTCCTGCTGGCGCCGCTGGCGCTGGTCATGTTTGGGCTGTTCGAGTACTCCCGCTCCTGGCAGTTCTATCAGAGCAAGATCGGCGGGTCCTTCACCGATTTTGCCGTCGACCGGTTCGCCGGCTATTACGTGACGGCCTACAACAACGGCCAGATCGCCATGTCCTACGAGGAGTTTCCGGGCCGCGTGCCGTTACGGACCCTCGAAGGATTCTGGACCGCTCCGGTCATCCAGCAACTGAATCTGTACGAGCGACTCTCGCCCGGTGGCGAGGACCTGTTCCAGACGCTGTTGCGGTTGCGTGGCAACCCC
>WBZL01001971.1_pt1 | contig 20527 bp, 19 predicted proteins | sample 5204291 | NCBI WGS metagenome assembly WBZL01 (sample SAMN12344345, study PRJNA552823) | activated sludge metagenome | biome: Activated sludge suspended growth; feature: Nitrification reactor; material: Wastewater; isolation source: activated sludge from nitrification reactor of wastewater...
AAAACCTGCAAACCCAGCAGCCGTTCCCCTTGGCTCGCTCGATCAACGGTACCGCCCGGCGCCCGCCTCGGCGAGGGGATTTGGTGGTGTATTACCCCGACCGGGCCGATCCCGAATGGCGTCATGGCCACGTCGCCGTGGTGGTGGCGGTGGATCGGGAACAGGGGATCGTGTCCCTGGCGGAAGAGAACTACGACAACCAGCCTTGGCAGGATCCACATGCCTTCGCCCGCCAGATCCGGCTGTTCGAGGTGGGTGGACGGTATACCCTGCTGGACGTGTCGCCGACCGTCCATCGGAACGCCGAAGGTGGCCGCATCGCCGGCTGGTTGTATCCACTGGCGGATCGGTGACCGGGTATCCCAAATACCCGCTGGCCCGACCCTCGATCAAGGATGCTGCTGCTCGTCGAGCGTCACTGGTGACGCCGCCGTTCCAGCCTTCCCCAAACCGCGTGGGGTCTCTTCAGCCCGCCTCGGATGGGCCGCGCCTCTTCAGGCGCAGTTTGGGATAGAGCGGCGCCGAGGGTGGCGCATCCGGTGTCTGTCGGTCGGGGGCCTTCACCGCCGACGCCTTTTCCTCCGGCTTTTTCCTTGCCGATGCGTTGACTTCCGGTACCTTCGGTTCCGGCGCTTCGACTACCGGTCCGTTTGAGTCTGGCCTCTTCCCCTCCGCCGCGGCCTCGGGCCGGGCTTTCTTTTCGAACACCTGCACGCTCGGATGCTGGAGAGCGATCTCCCCATCCGCGAACCGCGCCAGCGACCCGCTCAGGGCCGCGATCCATTGGGGATAGTCCTTCGCCGCCTGTTCCAGCTTGCGCCACATCTTGGGTGGCAGGATCGCGGTGACGATCCCCTCCCCGGTCTGGATACCGATTTTCAGTCCGCCTTGGACGGGCAGCGGTTGCGGCAACTCGGAAAACTTGACGGTGAGTTCGAGACGTCCGGGCACGAGGGCTTCCTGGGGCAAGGGGGTGTCGTTGGCGGGTAAGGGGGATGCGGCGGGGCATGAGGGCGCCGGTTGGCCCGCTTTCCGGGCGGTCCAAGCGGCGAGGTCAGCCCGGGCGGTTTCGGCTTCGGCCGCCGTGACCGCGCCCGCCGGCTGGCCTTGCAAATCGATGCGGATCGCACCCGCGCACAGCGCTTTCCGATAGCGCGGTCGGTTGCAGTAGCGCGCCAGCGCCCGTTTGACGGCGGCTTTCTCGAAGCCGGCCGCCATCAGGTCCCGGTGGATGCCGAGCTTGAGCGGTCGGGGATTCTCGCTATTGAAGCAGGCCGGGTAGGTCTCGGTTAATGCGGGCAGGGTGGGCACCGACGTGGGCGTGGACACCTGAATGGGAGGGGTGGTAATGGGACTCGGGTCGGTCATGGTTTTTTGGTGCTGGTCAGTGTAAGCCGAAGCTGCGGCCTGCCGGGCGGGCGGGCGTGAAGCGGCGGCGTGGCGTCGGGCGCTCCGCAACCACCGGGCATGGGCAACCACGCGCGAATGTCGCCGCTGCTATGAGCGCAACGCCAACGGGTGTAATCATCGCCATTTTGGATGGGCATCTGAACCCCCCGCATTTCGATCAGTCGAACAAGTCTCTCGTGACGATCCACCGTTTGTACCGGTTGCGGTAGGCACTCTGGATGTGCTGGCGCCGACCATGCCGTCAGTGGCAATGTGAGCACAACGCGGCCAGATTCGCCGGATCGCTGGACACCGTGACCGTGGTGGGCCCCCGGAAAAGCGCCGCGACCAGCGGATGTTTAACGGCTCGGTTTGCTTGGCGCGCTTGAGCGATTTCCCGTCCCACTGGACTGCGGAGGTGGTGTATTCCGCCGGTTGGCAGCCGTTCTTCTTTTTGAAGATCGGCTACTTCGCCCGACCTTGGAAGAAATTGCGGTATGCGGTCTGCAAAGGCCGCAACGCGGCGGTGGGTACCGCCCACTCGGGCGGGCGGGCGGACTTGAGCCGGCGACATTCGGCCTGACGTAATGCGTCTACCGCGTCCCGGTAGTGAATGGCGACGTGAAAGCGATCCACCACCACCTGGGCTTGAGACAGCGCCGCCGCCACCGCGCTGGCGTAGCTCTCTCACAGATCCATGCAGACCCGCCGCACCGTGAGCTTTCAGGGCGTCCGGGAGAGTCTCCAGAGAGGCCTGGACCGTAGCCCGCAACCGATCGGGCAACACCGCCAACACATGGTGTTGCCCGTCGGCGTCCCGTGCCCAGACCACCGCCACGTAGTGGCCATAGCCCTTGAGCAGCGCCACCTCATCAATCCCCAAAGTCTCCAACGCGGCAAACATTATCCAGTCCACCGTCGGCGCCAGACGAGGGTCCACGAGGGCTTCCACCGCATTGACCCCCAAACCGAGCTGCCGGGTCACATCGGCCACAGTGCCAATCCGCCGCTTCAAGACGTCCTGCTCGAAGGCCGTGGTCTTCGGGCGGTGGGGGTCGTACCCAACGCAGCGCTGGGTGGTGGTCGGCCCGTCCTCACAAAATGGAAAACGGTAGCGCTTCGGCCGGGTTTCGAGGATCATGCGTTGCTTGAACACCGGCAGGTGCCGCAACCGGATCGGTCGGTCGAATCCGTGAAACCGGTCGATTTCCCGGCCACAACGGTGGCATGGGGTCGTGTGCAAGGTGCTTTCCACCTCGATCAACACCGTGCCCTCCTCCAGCATCCGGCGATGCCAACACGCCCACATCGGGCAAATCCAAGGATACGGTCCAGAGTGATCGGCATCGTCAGCAGTCCATCGGCAGGGATACCCGATTCGCTTTCCATAACTCAGCCTTCGCTGCCACACCCCTACATCTTGTGGTCTCCACGGGAGATCTCATTGGGCCACATATTATTGGTACTGATCGGGCGATAATCCGATGCGCTCAAGGATGGCCTCGCATTCAGCCAAGGTGTTGTATCGAAGAGTAATACAACCAGAACCTTTCTGATCTGAACGAATTTTTACCGGAATAGAAAAATATTCAGCAAGCACATTTTCTAGCCGGGTGATGTCCGGATTTCGAGGGACTTCTGAGGCATGATTGGCTTTTTGCTCTGCTATGACCTGCTCAAGCTTTCGTACTGTCCAACCCTTGTCAAATGCCTTTTTAGCGAGCGCTTGTTGCTGTCTATGAGGTAACCGGTAAAGCACCCGGCCATGACCAGCTGATAAGTCTCCACGTTTGATATAACTCTGAACATCTGGGAGCAACTTTAAGAGTCCCAATGTATGGGTGATATCAGCCTTTGAACGGCCGATGAGCGCGGCAAGATCTTTTTGCGTTGCCGCAAATTCATCAATCATACGTTGAAGCCCTTGCGCTGTTTCTATCGGATTCAAATCCTCCCGTTGTAAATTTTCGATCAATGAGAGAGCAGCTGCGTCTTTGTTATCCAATGGGCGGATAATTGCTGGAATCGTATTCATTGCAAGATGCGATGCCGCTAACCAACGCCGATGACCTGCGACAAGCTCATAACGCTTATCATCTTTCGGTCGCACGACAACAGGCTGGATGATCCCCACGTCCTTAATGCTTGCCGCCAGATCATCCAGCGCCTTCTCATTACAAGCTTCTCTTGGCTGATAGGGGCTAGGATCGATCATGTCGATGGGAAGCATCTGCATCTCCCCTGTCGAATCCATGCTGACTTGGGCAAGCGTGAGCACTTGGCGAGAAATTTGAGGTTTGGATGCCGATAATAGGGATGCTCGCTTAGCCATGGAGATATTCGCTTCGAAGCAATATTATTGGTGGGAGTTCACACGTGTGAACTCCAGAAACATGCGGCGTATTTTCATGTAAGCGCCTGTAACCACTTAAACAGTTCTCGAATTTCTTGAGCCGCCTTGCCATTTGGTTCGTGCTCCATGACCCCTAACCCCAAAGTCGCTGAATGTTGAAATGCAGCTCGATGTCCCATGCTGATGGGGGCTATGTTAGCGCCATAAGCGGCAATCACTGCCTTCGCTTCCTGTGCGTCTGATCCTCTATGTGGGACAGCATTGAGTACAACCGCGGCTTCTTTCTGCCCCATACGCACTAAATCCAATGTCGTACTCAAAGTATCCAAATCGAAAATGGCCGCTCGACTTGGGACGAGCACGATGTCAGCTACTTTTACCGCAGCCATTGTCGTGTTACTGATGGCTGGCGGAGTGTCGATAAACACCCAAGATGCGTCTTCCATCTGCTTGAGAATATATGGCAAACGCGCCGCTTGTGCTGAAATAATCTGAGGCATCTCCGCTTGGCGTCTATCGCCCCAGTTTGATGCAGTGGCTTGGGGATCAATATCAATGACCGTTCCCTTTGTTCCAGAAATCGAGGCAGCAACAGCTAAGTTAACCGCGATTGTTGTCTTACCTGCCCCACCTTTTTGCGAAACAATGCTGACAATATGCATTTTTTACCTGGAGTTACGGCGATTGTACAGAGTTTACACGTGTGAACTGCTACAGTAGATGATAGAGGATACCAAGATAAAGGCATAGATTGTTGATCGGCATTGAGAGGCGGCAGTTAGCCGCGCCCCCGCCACACCAACCGACATACTTGACATCCTCCCCGCCCTGAAGGCTGTCGATTCCACACATCTCTAATCGGTTGATTGGGTATGGAGATCAGAAGCCAATTGCATTCCCCAAGCGAGGTCGCGGGCGCGCTGCAAGCCGATCCACAGAGCCTAGCAGCCTGTCGGACTTAGAGCCTGACCTGACGCGGGGGGTCGAGTAAAATGGCCGGATCAATTTCAAGGGCTGGCGAAGATGAGCAAGTTCCACCTGATCGACCGAGACATCGACTTTCTGCTGCCGCCGTCGGTGCAGGAGTGGCTGCCTGAGGGACACCTGGCGCGTTACGTGGTGGAAGTGGTGGAAGGGCTGGACCTGAGCGATCTAGAACGGGCTTATGCCGGGCGCGGCAGCGCGGCCTACCACCCGGCGTTGTTGCTGTCGCTGTTGATCTACGGGTACGCCACCGGCTGCTACTCCAGCCGCAAGATCGAACGGGCGACCTACGACTCGCTGGCATTTCGTTACATCGCCTGTAATCGACATCCAGACCACGACACCCTGGCCAATTTCCGCCGACGCTTCGCGCGTGAGTTCGAGGCGGTGTTTGTGCAGGTGCTCCAAGTCGCCCGCGAGAACCAGATCAGCCGTTTTGGCGCCGTCAGCCTGGACGGGACCAAGATCCACGCCAGTGCCAGCCGCCATAGCGCCCTGTCCCATGAGCACGCCGGGATCATCGAGGCGCACCTGAAGGCGGAGGTCCAGGAACTGCTTGCCTTGGCCGAGCAGGCCGATGGCGCCAACACCCCCGACGGGATGCGCGTGCCGGACGAGCTCAAGCGCCGCGAGGATCGCTTGGCGGCCATCGCCGAGGCAAAAACCAAGATCGAGGCACGGGCGGCCGAGCGTTTCGTCCGCGAGCAGGCCGACTACCAGGCCAAACTGGCGGCGCGCGAGGCGAAGGCTGCCGCCAGTGGCAAGAAGCCGCGCGGCAAGGCACCCAAGCCGCCAGAGCTTGGCCCGCGCCCCAAAGACCAGATCAACCTCACCGACGAAGAATCGCGCATCATGCCCGTGGCCGGCGGCGGCTTCGAGCAGTGTTACAACGGCCAAGCCCTGGTCGATACCGAAACCCTGTTGGTCATGGTGCCCCAGGTGACGCAGGCCGCCAACGACAAGCAGCAGGTCGTGCCCATGGTCGAGAAGCTTCAGGCGCTACCCGAGGGCCTGAATCGACCCGCGCAAATGCTCGCCGACGCTGGGTACTTCAGCGAGGCCAACGTGGACGCCTGCGAGGCGGCCGGCATCGAGCCGCTGATTGCGATCAAGCGCGATGAACACCATCCCCACTTCTCGGAGCGCTTCAACGAGCCGCCCAAACTGCCCGTCGAGGCGACCCCGGTCCAACGCATGACCCATCGGCTCAAGACCGGCGCTGGCAAGGCCGCCTACGCGCTGCGCAAGTCCACCGTCGAACCGGTCTTTGGAATCATCAAATCCGTGATGGGCTTCCGCCAGTTTCTCACCCGCGGATTGGCCAACGTCCAAGGCGAATGGACCCTGGTGTGTCTGGCGTGGAATCTAAAACGGATGGCCGTATTGCGTCCGCGGTAAGGGAAAAACTAGAGAAAACAGCGTCTTTTTGAAATAACCGTATCTTTTTTGTCACAAACAGTCTTCAAATGACTAACCGATGGCTGGTTCGAAGGTTAAGTCCGACAGGCTGCTAGGGGCCAGGAGGGCCGTCGCACTGGCGGCCACTTGGGCCGCCGAGGCGGGCGATCCAGCCGAGCATAATCGGCAGCGGCGGCGGGATCACCGGCGGGGGCCCTGGCCAGCGCCGCGCCCGGATCATGCATTCGTGGATATTGCATTCCCGGTCGGCGACGTAAACCAGCCGGGTGTCGGACAGAGTCGCCGCCCACTCGGCGCGGCGCTCGAAGCCTTCCAGCCAGCGCATGCTCTCCTTGGCTTCAATCAGCCAATGCCGCTGATCGTCACCGAAGGTGGCCCGGTCGCAGGTCCAGAACCCGGTGTCCAGCACCCCCAGCGGCACGCCGTCCGGGGTGATCGCCAGAGTGGAAGGACGTACAGCCCATGCTGCCGCAGATCGCTCAACGGCCCCAGCCCGGCAATCCCCGGCTGGCTGGTGAAATCCAATTCCGTGGTGTCCTGAATGCACAACGCCACCGGCTAGCCCCGCAGCCGCTCGACGGTGCGCCGGGTATGCACCTCCAGGATTTCGCGCCATTCCACCGCCGGGTTGTCCAGTAAGCGGTAGGCGGCCTTGGTTTCCGCCCAACCCCCGCTCGCCACGGGAATGCTCCCGGTCGGTCGCGCCGACAGGTCTTCCACCAGCTTGATCAGCCACCGCGTCCGCCGCGCGTCCCCCAACTCCACACTCCCAGTTCTCGGGCTACCCAACTCATCACAACCTCGTCAAATTACTATTATATTACAATAAGTTAATATTTTTTGGTAGCCGGGTGGATAAGAAGGCGGCTTTGCAGTTTCTGAAGAAAGCCATCGGCCAGCACGGCCGCCCCGTGAAGATCACCATCGACCAAAGCGGGGCGAACTCCGCCGCGTTAATTGCGCTCAATACCGACACCGGCGCCGATCCACAAATCGAAATCCGCCAGAGGAAATACTTAAACAACGTGATCGAACAGGATCACCGAGCGATCAAACGAATCACTTGGCCCATGCTCGGCTTTCAAACCTTTCGCTCCGCCCGCACCACGCTTCAGGGCATCGAACTGATGCACAGGATCAAAAAGGGGCAAATGTATGGCCCCAAGGTTTGTCGGCTGCTGAACCATTCTATTCCCTCGCCGCTTAATTGCGCCTGCTACCATACCCTCCTCAGTCAGCAGATGCTCGTCAGAAATTAACGCAACGGAACCTGTCACGGTGCTTGCGGGTTGGCCTTCTAAATCGTAGCGGCGATCCCCTCGGCCGTGAAACAACGCCAGCAAGTAGCCATCCCGACGGGTATGGTTGGCCAGCGCCCGGCGCAGTGCGGTCGGGTCGACGTTGGGCAGTCGCGCAATCATATCGGCGAGGATACCGATTTTGAGCGGTCGAAAGTCATCGTGGTTTTTCGGAAACGCCAGGGGAACCTGTTCTTGCAAGCGGTCATGGAGAGTCTGGATGGCGCGGTGGTCGGATTTGCTCATGATTCGCTCTAGCCCGTTCGCACGTTATCCCCTCATGGTACTCAAAACCCAGGAGTTCGCGCACCCGTTTCTTGTCAGCGTTGGATACTATTGAAAACCGACTGTCACTGGCTGGTCAGAGTTTCGTTCAAGGTCAGGGGTTGAGGTTTGCAGGTTTTTGAATCGAGGGTTCTGAAAAAAGCTACTGAGTAAAAGCGCCACCACCTAACGATGGGAACATCCGACACTAATGGAAGGCTCAGGGGCGGTTCCGCGTGGTGCTCGACAGTTATGGGGAGAAGATTTGACACTTAATGACGGCCGATTCGGGCGCGGTGAGCCATGGTGAGTCGTGATGGGTCCGATTCGGCGGTGGAAACCGCTCGCTCGGTCCGCTCAGCGGTGAACCGGACGGCGAAAAGTACGGGAAAATGAGGGACGGCCGACGCAAGGCGGCGTGGACCCAGTCCCGAGGGGATCGTAAGGAGTGGCGGGGGCGAGTCGGCGGGCGAGGCGGGGACGCCTCGCTTCAATCGGGCGGTCGCCCTCGCAGCTGGCCCAGCAGTGCGCCCAGCGCGGCGTGGGCGGTGTCGCGCCGCGCGGTGTCGATGGCCGCCTCGGCGGGTGCCACCGGGGTGGCGGCTTCGGCACGTTGGCGAGCGGCGTCTCCATTCAGGGCGCGCCGGCCTTGTTCGGCCGCCGTGGCGGCGGCGTCTTGGCGACGGCGGTGACGCCGATGGCGCTTGACCGCCTTGTCGCGTTCGTGCTGAAGCCATTTGCTGAGGCCAAAGACTTGGAAGAGGGCGACGGGCACGCCGCGAATGGCCGGTAGGCCTCGGTAGCGCTCGTCCCCGGTCGATTGGGCGCGGGGGTAGACGGTGACCAGTCCGGCGCGGCGCAAATCGCGGCAGGCCCGCTCGGCCCGGCGTCGGCCGAGACCGGCTTTTTCGGCCAGAAACGCCAGCGATAGCCCTTGAAGGGTGCCGTCGGCCTGGGGTATCCCTACCCGTAGGGTGGCTAGGTCGAGGTAGTGCACCAATGCGCCCAACAGGTCCAGACAGGCTTCCCGCCGCTCGCTGCGCTGTTGCCGGGGTGAGCCGTTGGCGGCGTTGAGACTGGGCAGGACCTTCGGGTCGTCGAAGTAGGCCCGGACCCGTTCCTGGAGTTGCAGGAGGATCTTGGGCCGGGCGGCGTGCTGGGGGGGCGGTTCGAACCAGCGCGGGGCGGCCGGGTCGTGCCCGCAGCGGTTGCCGGTGCCGGTGACCACCCCGGCGAGGGCAATCGCCAGCCGGTCCGGGCGCGCGCTCGGAAAGGGCGGGCCGCACATGGCCGCCGGCGCCGCGAGAGCGCCGGGAACGGGCACGGGGGGCAAGCCAGGCGACATGGCCGGGACAGGCTCGGGTCGGACCGGGGCCGCCCACAGGGTTCGGAGGCGGTCCGGCGTCGAAGCCGGTGGAGGTCGGTCAGGTCGTTACTGCGGCACGCGGCCGGGCGGTTCGCTGAGCCGTTGAGGACGGCGCATTGCCGTCCCGCGGAGGAAGGCACGCGGATCGCGAATCTGGGTGTTCATAAGACTCCCCTGGTTAATAAAGACAAATAACCCTCGGAGGAGGTCTTGCAAGTCCCAACCGGTCCGCTATAATCAGATTCAGTTGATGTGAATTCTGATTGTCGTCCTTAGCGGATCTTTGGCCGGTGATCTTTGCAAGACGTCCCCTGGAACCCTCGCCTTGGCGGGGGTTTTCAGTTTTGGGGGTGTTGTTTTTTCTTTTCTGGTGCCGACAAACCTCTTGTTGCGTTCGAATCACCCGGGTCGGGGGTTCGGTCATTCTTGTCATTATAGCGGGCAAATCCCCTGACGGTGCAATCGTTGGACACCGGCGATGGATCGGTCGCCAGGCACGGCGCGCGCGCCACCCCCGTTCTCGGACGCAATCGGGGGATTTCGAAAACATACCGATGGCGCGCCGCGCAAGATCGGGTGACGTCCGTCAGCGTCCAAGCCAGAAACAATGCGGTCCCCCGCTCGATGTCCGAGGCCTCCAGCCATGGGTTCCGTGCCCGCAACGTGTGGATCAGCCCGTCCAGCGATGCCAGCGGCTGACGCGCGATTCGGCGGTTTTCCTGAAGACACCAGAGGTCGTAGGCGACGCGTTGGGGTTCGCGATCAAGCCGGTGCGGGTTTCTGCTAAACTCCGGGGCCGCCGCGGGAGTGTCGGCGGGGTCGACCGGGCAGCCATCGGCAGGAGCAGGCTTAACGCGCATCAGGACAACCCTCGGGTCCGCGCGCGGATACCCGCCGGGGCAAGCCGTCTTGCGGTGGTCGAGCACGTCGTTCTTGGATCAGGCACCTGAACGCCCGATGTTTCGGGATGAGCGCCAGCTCCTCGCCAGTGCGCTGCGTCGTCCAGGGCCCGTGGATAACCAGACACGTTCCGGTTGCCGGGCGGTGAGAAAGGCGAGGATCAAGCGTGGGTTGCCGTTCCGCCGCGAGGGAAACCGGCACGACGGACGACAGGGGGAGAACGGAATACCCGGTCGGCGCGGGGTGGGATACCGGCGGGCAATCCGGTGTACTAGCCATGGCTGACCTCCAATGTAGGTCGGTACTGGTCAGGTTCTGGGGGAGATTAAAGTCTCCGCCAGAACCGCTTCTGGCGCCGCTCGTCACACGGAGCGAACAAACCGCGACGCCTATCCTGCTTCCCGCGAGCGAGAAGGGGGTTGCAACCACTAAAGATGTGCCGGCGACCGCCGGCGACCGAGCAAAAAATACAGAGACCATGTCTCACCTCGCGCAAGGCACACCCACGATACGATCGGCTCCCCATCTTAGGGAAAGGAATATGATCGCTGCTTGTGGCCGGCTCACCGCGTTATGATGAGACAACTGTGATTGAATCGAATGAAGGGCGAAACAGAACACTGACCCTCGTTTACGAGTCAGCTCTGTAGGCGCTTGCCCGCGCGCCTCGGACCCCGAGGACGCCTGCCCGATATCTGTAAAAAATACTATAGAAAAAAATCTTGACCATGCAAGCTTTTTAGTGACGCCCCGATCGAAAGCGGTGGAGGAAAGCGCGTGCTTCTTCGCGCTCGGTGCCTCGGATGTTGGTCCTAAATGGATGATCCATGGCTATCCGGGCCAGCGTCTCACTCGCCGCAAGAATGTCCCCCGCTAGTGTCACCGCTTTCACGTTGCGCGCCGAGGCCCGCGTGACCAGCACTTTGAACGCGCGTTGTTCCGAGATCCGTAGAAACCCCATCAATACCCCCAACGCCTTGTTGACGGTGGGATTGTCACGCAGGGCGCGGCGCAGGTTGCGTTGCTCCCGGCCGCGCTCCAACGCGACCTGGACATGGCGCAGGAAGGTTTCGGCGTCCAGCGGCTTGACCAAATACCCCAACGCCCCTTGATCGATGCAAGCCTGGACCGCCTCGGGCGACCGGTCAATGGTGAGGGCCAAAAAGGGGACATCGGGTTGGAGACGGCCCGCCAGCTCGATCCCGGACAGATCGGGCAGGTGCAAGTCGACAATGGCGAGATCAGGGCTGTGGTGCCGTGCGGCGGCCAAGCCGCTCGCTCCGTCACGGGCGGCAGTGACGCGATAGCCTTCGGTCGTCAGCAAGGCGGTCAGCAGTTGGCAGGTGATCGCGCAATCATCGACGACTAAAATACAGGGCGTTGTTTTTTCGGTGGACATGACACAATCCTTCCTTTCGATCGTGATGTGATTGAAGCGGATACCATCAAGCGTGGCGCTCACGATAGGCTTGGCCGGTCCGAAGGCTGCTTGCTCGGCGCCGCACCGGGCCGTTTAGAACGGCATGGTCCAGCGGACGCGGAAGCCATTCAATCGCCGGATCCTGGTTCATCCCTCCTGATTGCGGGCGTCAGCCGATGTCGCCGTGTCGCCCGCCGCACGGCCCGTATGAGATCGACTTCGCCGAGCGGCTTGGTCAACACGCCGTCCGCGCCCGCCGCCAGAATGCGTTGATGGGTCGGTTTATCGGCGCTGGCGGTAAATCCCAGGATCGGCAGCCGATCGAGCGCGGGTAACGCTCGGATCTCCCGGATCGCCGCGATACCGTCCTTGCCTGGCATTTGGATGTCCATCAGGATCAAATCGAGACCGGGTTCCGCCGCCCGCGCCACCGCCGAATCACCGTCAGTCGCTTCGAGTACCCGCGCGCCATTGCCGCGTAACTGGTGCGCCATAATGGTTCGGTTGATGGCATAGTCCTCGACCACCAACACGGTTCGGCCAGCCAAAGGCCGGTGCGGCGGCGAGAACGGCGTGACCGGATCGGTTTTCGAAATCGTGCTCGGCGTGTTCTCCTGAAAGACCCGTGCCAGCGCCACGCGCAACGGATCGCGGGTCACGCCCGACCACAAGATCAGGTCCAGTCCCCCCTGCCGCAGCCGTTGCTCCACCTCGATATCGCAGCGTGTTTCCAGTGCGACCAACCGATTTGCTTGGCGACGAAGCCCCGCCACCACTGTTGGCAACATCCCGGCGGACAATCCCGAGAGGTCCCGCGTGACCAGTAGGTCGTGAACTGGGTCGGGCACTGGTGCGATCGCCAAGGCGGCGGGTGAAAGCGCGCATTCCACGACGGCGATGCCCAGATCGGCCAAGCGAGTCAAGACCGAGGCCCGAAACGAAGCCCGTTCGTCCGCCACCAGCGCCCGCAACCCGGCCGGGATGACGGCTGCGGGTGGGCGGGCGCTAACCGGCTCGACCGGCAAACGGAGCGGTAGCTCGATCGTGAAGATCGAGCCGTCATCCAAGGCGCTGGCGACGGTGACGCGACCGCCCAGCAGCTCGCAGTAGCCTTTGACGATGGACAGGCCCAAGCCGGTGCCGGCATGGCGGCGATTCAGTGCTTCGTCGACTTGCTCGAACGGCGCGAAGATCGTCTCCAGCCGGTCAGGCGGAATGCCGCAACCGGTGTCGGATACCCGCACGCGAAGGACGGGCGTTGGGTTCGAGGTGACGTCGGACAAGGAGGCGCTCACCTCGATGTTCACCACGACTCCGCCCGATTCGGTGTATTTGACGGCATTACCGAGCAAGTTGGTTAGGATCGCGTGAAACGCCTTACGATCACTTTCCACGACCGGCGGCACGTCCCGCGCGACGACCACATCCAGGTAGAGCCCACGTGGAACCAGCAGCGGTTCCAGCGGCGCGGCGACGGCATCCAATTCGTCCCGCACCTCCAGCGGCATGTGCGTTGGCGCGTACTTGCCTTTTTCCAGTTGGGTAAAATCGAGAATGTCGCTGATATGACGATACAGGGTCTCGGCGGCGGCCGAGATCGTACGTAGGGTCCGGGTCTCGGCGTCGGCTCGCTCGGCTTTCAGCAGCTGCTCGATCAAGCCTTGAATCGAGTACAGGGGAGTGCGCATTTCGTGCGAGACCTTGGCCAGAAACAAGCTTTTCGCTTGATTCGCCCGTTCGGCGGCGCGCGATTGGACCTGGAGGGCCTCCAGGGTCTGCTGGTACTCCGATCGGACCTCGGCGAGTTCCCCGTCCAGACGCGCCTTGCCGCGCTCGATGGCATCGGCCAACAGGTTCACGCCTTCTTGGAGCGTGCCCAACTCACAGGCATCGGTTTGGCGGACCCGCGCGGCGAGATCACCGTTTTTGATGCGCTGGATTGCTCCGGCAATTTGGCGGATGGCGCCCGATAGTCGCCGACCGGTCCAATGCGCGAGACCCACGGCACCGGCGAACACCAGCAGAACGCCTCCCAAATCCCAGAGCAGGCGTCGCTGCCAATGGGCTTGCGCGGCGGCCACCGATAATTCGACATCCACTCGACCCAAGAGCCGTGGAGCCGGCGCGGAGGTGGAAAACGAGAGGGGTTGCAGCAGCACCGGCGCGGCAAACCGCAGGGGTTGTTCCTCCACCGAGGCCACGATCGGATCGGTCAAGGGCTCCGGCACCGGTAGCGCCGGATTGGCGGTGGGCCACCGGTACAACAGCTGACCGTTCCGATCGGTAACGGTCACACCGCGCACGGGCGTTCCCAGAATGGCGGTTGCTGGCTGGACGGCGGCCTCCACGATGGCCGGTAGTTGCGCCAGTGCCCCGGTCGCCAGGCCGTATTCCAGGGCGGCGGCCAGTTGCGCGGCCAGTAACTGGCCCTGCTGGTTCAGCAACCGCTGGTTGTATTGGACGTTGCCTTGGTAAATCACGAACACCAACAAACCCGTCACCACCAGCGCCGGAGCCAGCGCGATGGTCATGATCTGGCGGTGGATACTGAGGCGGCATGGACCACGGATAAAAAACAGCATTGATGTTCTCGAATCGTAGGGTTCAAGGTGTCGAAAACAGCGACCAAGCACGGTGAATCGCTTCGGCGGAAACGCCCAGGGTTTCGGCCACGGTCCGGTTAATCGCGACGCGAACCGACGCCGGATAGGTCGGGTGAGGCGTTCGGCCTTGGGCCAGTTCGGCGATCAGGGCGCGCATCTGTTCCGGCATTCGCCGCTCATCGGCGACCACGGCCGCCAGAACCCCCGCTTCGACGTATCGCGCGGTCGATCCGCCCAGGACGGGCACGCCTTGACGCACGGTCATCAACAGCAGCGGCTTCAACGACCATTCGTTGACGATGTTCGGGTCGGGTGGCAACAGCACGGCATCCAGGCCGGTCAAACGCGGACGTAGCATCCGCACGGCGTCCAGATCATCGGTGACGGCGATTTCGTCCAGCGCGAATGCCAAGCGTCGCCCCTCGACCCGGAGCGGTGTCAACCATGCCGGTTCGGGAGTGGGGACCAGTACCCCCACGGTTCGAGCCTTTGGCAACAGCGCGCGCGCCAACCGCAAATCCAACGACGGATCGGCTTCGCGATAGATCGCCGAGATGGGCTCGCGCCGCGCGTCGGCGAGCAACGGCGCGAGTTGCTGGCGGGTCATCCCGACCAGCAAGGTGGGTAACTGACAAGTCCGAAGGATCATGCGGGCTGCTTCGTCACCCAGGGCGATCACCACCTGGGCTCGTTCGCGATGGCACAGATCAGCGAGGGAGTCGAGCGCCTGGGTCTTTCGAGCGGGGATTGGCGGCCATTCGGGACGATCCCGGCTTAGAAAACCTTGCAAGGTGACGTCCGCGCTCGGTCGAGCCAGCGTGAAGAACAAAGTCGGTGAACGGTGAGGATCGCGCGACCACGCCTGATAGAGCGGCGTTTCCTCTTCCGTCAGAAATAACAGCGTATGGGTCGCCACCGGGTTGGCATTGAGGATTAAACAAACACTCAGCACCCATCGACCGAGTCGTCGTCGCCACATGGACTGAAATCAGTAATCGACCGACAAACGGAAGAAGAGGGTGCGATCCCAGGATTGATCCGGCAAATAATCCTCGATGGGTCCCAACAAGTTGGCGCCGATGACCTCGGCAACAGCAGGGGTGGAACCGAGCTTGAAGCGCTTTGCGATCCGTGCACCCAGTTGTTGATAGCGGTCGATCGGTTCGTCTCGATACCACTGCATCCCCGACTGATAGTCGTAGTTCAAACTCGCCTGCCAACCGTTGCCGAATTCCTGACTGACCAGTAACCCCAACCCATGGCGCGGCGCGGTGTCTTGGTAGCCGGCATCGAAGCGCGTACCCGAGGCGTCGATGGTCGTCAGCGCGTAACTGGCAAAGAGTCGGGTACCCGATCCATTGCGCCAATCCCATTGCGCTTCCAGTCCGCGAATCGTGATCGGGTCGTCGTTGGCGAAGTCGAGAACCACGCCGGGCAGCATGGTCGGCACGTCGGGCGCGGGCCGATAGTGGGTGCCAATGTAGTCGGAATAGCGCTCGCGAAACAGGCGCGCGTCGAATTGATTGCGCCCGGACTGCCAATGATAGCCCACCTCCAGGGAACGACTGATTTCCGGGTCGAGATCACCGCTAGCGATGACGCCATAGATCGTCAGCGGCGCGTTCGTCGCGCGCACGATGGCCCGACCGTCGTTCTCGTACAGGGTGGGTTGGCGCGAGCCCGTCGCGTAAGCGATCCGCAGGGTTTGCTGACCGTCCAGATGATGGTGGACCGAGATCCGGGGCAGAAATAGCCACGATCGCGTGAGCGACGAATGCTCCAGCATGGCGCCGACATTCACCACCCAGGCGGGATCGATTCGGTACTCGGTGTGACCCGCCAACCAGGACACCGCGTTGTCCAAAGTCTCGTCGGTATCGAAGTAGCGGGGGGAATGCACCGCCTCGTGGTAATAACCGAGGCCGGCCGTGGCGCGCCAGCGGTCGGAAAAGCGTCGGAGATATTGGGCGTCGGCTTCGTAACGCGTTTCTTGGATGTCGTAATCGAAACGCAAGACGATGCCGGGGAGCAGGCGGTCGTTGGTAAAACCCTGATCGCCGTAGTGAAAGGCGTTGTGCGACAACGTGACGACCCACTCGTCATTCGCCGCGCCAGGCCACCGCCAGCGCAGGCTCTGAAAATGATCGGTGACTGGAAAGTCGCGCGGATTCGTTGGCAGGGCGGGGTTAGGGTCCTGAATTTGGTAATCGCCCCGCGCGAATCCGGCTTGCAGTTGTAGTTCACCACCCGCCGCGAACGGGATGTCGCCGAGGAACGATAGATTGGTGTTGCGGCGGTTATCGTGGATGCTGGGATAGCCGTCATCGCCCACGCTCGCCAGGGAAAAGGCGTAATTCAACTTTCCCCATCGTCCGCCGTATCGCAGGAAACCGTCGGCGATGCCATCATCGCCGCTCGTGATTCGACTGGAAAAACCGGCGTATTCAGCGGCGCCGCCGGTCTGGATGTTGATCACCGCTTGTAGGGCATTGGACCCATACGCGGCGGCGGCTGGGCCTCGGATCACTTCGATCCGTTCGATGTTTTCCAGGGGAACGGGCAGGTTGTTCCATTCGATCACGCCTCGCGCATACTGAAAAATCCGCTGCCCATTCAGCAGCAGCAGGGTGCGACGCGCGTACTCGTCGTTCAGGCCGTGGTAGGCGGCGGTCGGCAGGCTGTTGATCTTGTAACCAACCTGAAAACCAGGGACCAAGCGCAGGACATCCACCAAACGACGCGCGCCCGAGACTTCGATCAGGGCGCGGTCGATCACCGTCACTGTGCTGGGCGATTCATCCAAACGTTGGGGCAATCGTGAGGGCGTTAGCACCAACGGCGGGCTACCCGGCTCCAGGTCGTTACGATCGCCACTCGTGCCAGCGGCGATCCCTACAGGAGAATTTGATCCCATGCTGGCCAGCACGAGAACATACCAAACAGTGCGCGAGGAAGCCCACCCGAAGAGCGGGCGTCCTTGGCGCGCTGGCGACGGCACAGACAGGTATCGACACAATTTCACCGAAATGACCCTCACCAAAAACACCCAGCACCGACCGATCAGCAGGGTGGTCGGCCGAGGGGGGTTGAGGGGTCACCGCGTTATGATGATACCCGCTATGTGTTTTGTGTTGAGCGATTACGCTCCCGTGCCATCCGCGGGCCTGTTTACAACCCGCGGATGTTTTTCCCAGTCCTCGATGGGCACCGCTGAAAACGCTTCGAACGCGCGTTCCAGCGCCCGCCACGCCACCGCCAGGGCATCTGGGGAGCGGCGCGTGAGAACGCCCACTTCCAAATCCCGCGCGGCGGCGGCAATCCATTCCGCGCCAAGATAGGCGCTGCCGGAGCGCAAGCGGTGCGCCCGCTCGCGGATCGCCTCCCAATCCGGGGGGTCGAGCGCGCGCGCCTTGGCCAGCTCGGCTCGTTCAGCGGGCAGGTCAAGGCAGTATTGTTCGATCAACGCACGAGCCAACGCCGAGTCGCCACGACAGGCGGCCAATGCCGTTTCGACATTGAGTAGGACCGGCACGGTTTCCATGACTGGACGTTCGATGGCTGGATAACCATTGCAGCTTATCGCGATGGGAGCGCGGCTTCAACCCAGCCCCCACGCTTCACCTCAACGCGCGCGCGCGGTCTGGGGTAACATAATTCGAGGTTAAACCCAGCAGACCTCGACGGCGCTCATGCTCCCCGCAACGTTGTTATTCGGTGGCGGACTCTTGTTCTGGGTAGGATTGTTGTCCGGCCGACGTGCCTTGCTGTACGGCGGTGGGATGCTGCTCGGGACGCTGTTTGCGTGGATGGTGGAACTGGGGAACGTCCAGCCCACGATCCTACCGGTGCTGGCCGGGATCGTCGTTTTGGCGCGGGCGCTCGCAACAAATTGCATCCCGACCGTCGTCGGCCGAACGATGGGTTGGCTGACCTACGTGTCGGGCGTCTTGCTCTTGGGGTTTCACCAACTTCCGGGGTTCACGCCCGTTTCGCTTCTGGAAACCGAAAGCCTCGTTGCTGGGTTCCCGCCCGAAAAAATGATTTTGCTCGGGATCGTGCCACCGCTGGTACTGGCTCGCATCGAATCGGATCGTTGGCGTTGGGGAATCGAGCGACCTCGAAAAACGTTTGTGTTGTTGCTATCGGCCACGCTGCTGGCGCTGATCCCGCTGGCACTACTGCTGGACCCAGCGCGCCCAGGCTGGACGACGGCGTCGATCCCGGCCCTGGCCTACGGGCTAGCCTATAACTTTGTGTTTGTTTGTGTCCTGGAGGAGAGTTTTTTTCGAGGGATCGTGCAAACCGCGCTCATGCGTTGGGCACGCCACCGCCGCTGGCCCCGTGCCGATACCCTGGGCCTGATCGGTACGAGCGCGTTTTTCGGAGCAGTCCATCTGGGCGGGGGATCTTCGTTCGCGTTCCTGGCGAGCTTGGCTGGCCTCGGTTATGGTGTGGTTTATTATTGGACCGGGCGCATCCACTACGCCGTAATGCTTCATTTCACGGTCAACGCCGTTCATCAACTCGCTTTCGCGGCGCCTCCAGCCGCCTCCTAAAATCCCGATCATTCAAAACCTCATCCATTCGCATGTCCGTCGCTCGCAAACAAGCCACCGCCCTCCATCGCCTGCTCATGGAACGCTTCCCCAAGGCGTTCCCCCAGGACTACGACGCGATCCTCCCGCTCAAGCTCGACATCGATGTGGATATCCGCGAACGGCTGATCCAACAGGGCGCACCGGTCGATCCCGACCTGCTGCGCCGGGTGCTGGCCAACCATGTCGGGCGGGCCGGCTATCTCTTGGCGCTTATCCATCGCCGCGACGGCCGACGTTTCGACCTGGATGGGAAACCGGCCGGCGAGGTGGACGCCCTGGCCCGGAGCGAGGCGGTCCGATTACTCGGCGAGCACCAGCAGCGGCAGAAAGAAGCGTCTACCCGCCACCGGCACCACCAAGCGCTGGAAAAGCAACAGCAACGCGCCAAGGCCAAACGGATCGCCGAGCGGGAGCGGCGAGCCGCCGAAAAGAAACGCCGGCGCGAGGAAAACGAGCGCAACCGCTTGCGAAACCTGGAACGGAAAGCCACCGAGGAACGCGCCCGAGAAGCCGCGAAACGAGGCGAACGGCCGCCGCTGCCGACGGTGACCTATCGGAAGCGGCGGCGGCCCACGCCGAAAAGCTAACCACGGCGTTTGCCGGATTTTTTTCCCGGCGCGCGCTGGGGCTTTACGTCTGGGGGGTTGGCGACATCGGCGGCGTCCGGTGCTGGGGCCGGGGTTTGGGTACGAAAGGGCCGGCCGCGAGGCGGTCGGGCCGGCGTCGTGCCCGACGCGTCGGCGCTCAGCTGAGCACCGGTTGACCAAGAGTGGGTGCGCTGGAGATCCACGCCTTCCAGGGATGCCTGCCGATCGAGCAGGCGTTGATACTGCTCCCAATCCTGCCGGGACTTATTGAGGACCAGATACAGCAAGGACGCGGTCAAGGCCTGCACGGGCTCGCTGGCCGCATAGCCCCGCGACCACCCATACCCCGCGCGCCGCTCCACGCCCAACAGCAGCGCCAATTCCGTAAACGTCAAGTCGACCCCGCGCTGGGTGCGCAGGGCCTCCTGCAAATCCAAGGGTTGCGCGCCCAATCGAGCCAGTTCGGGGAACACATCCAGTAACCGCATATGCAGCGCGATCGTGCGGCTGGGCAGGGGAGCGTCCAAATGCCGCCGCCAGGCATACCAGGTCACGGGCGTCATCCCTAACAACTCGCAGAATCGGCTCACGCCCAGACCCAGTTTCTGGCGTAAGGGGTCCAGATCGTGCGCCTGGACGGGCCGGTCGCCCGGGATGAGGGTATCGACCGGTGGCTCGTCCTCCACGCGTTGCGTCGGATCCGCCGGTCCGGGCGTGGGTTCGGCCCAGACGATGAGTCGAGGGCGTTCGCTGGCCAGCGAACGCGGGATCGCAAAGCCGGTGAGCTGACAGGGGATCAGCTGTTGTTCACGCCGCCAGGCGTCGGTCCAGGACTGCGCCCGTGGGTGTTGGCTCAGCGCCTCCAACCGCCGCTGGGTCATCAATCCATCATTGACATACGTGACCAAGCGAGTGCCCACCGCCAGTTGGGGGTCCAGCCCAATGGCCACGCATGCCGCGCGATTCAGATACCAGATCACCCCATCGGGTGACAGCTCGAACGCGGGATGATCACTTTGTTGCATCGCCGTATCCACCAGGGCGGCAAGACGCGTGACATCGTCGAGGGTGGCCAGCAGCAATCGAGTGAGGTGTTCCAGGGACAGGGCCATGCGGTGTGTGGTGCGTTGGGAAAGTCATGATGGATATCGCCCTATTATCACAGACCACGCTCGCCTTACCTAGAACGTGTGGTTGATCCTATTTTTCGTGCGCCGAATTTTATCGTTTGTTGAACATCGCATCCGATTTCCTGAGTGACAACCCATTCCATGCATTTGTAGGCCATTAATTTATTTATACTTTAAATTACTTTATAAAATAAAGCCCAAACAACAATAAATATT
>WBZL01001974.1_pt1 | contig 20519 bp, 18 predicted proteins | sample 5204291 | NCBI WGS metagenome assembly WBZL01 (sample SAMN12344345, study PRJNA552823) | activated sludge metagenome | biome: Activated sludge suspended growth; feature: Nitrification reactor; material: Wastewater; isolation source: activated sludge from nitrification reactor of wastewater...
TAATATACATCAGGTTGGATTTCTATTTCTCCAACGGCGACTTTATAATAAAATTGATTTTCCAGAATCAGGTCTGAACTGCCTTGTACTTCCATCCCGGCAAACTGAGGGTAGGTAGCTTCAAAATCGTGGTTTTGGGCAGGGTCAAATGTGAGGGACAGTGTTTGGAGCCAGCAAGCCTCAGAACCTGACCGGCAACCATGAACTCATTCAGGCTTTTTCCAAGGTAAAGCCGAAGGTGGAGCCAAGATTCGGCGTACTGCGTACGTTGATGGTTTGCTTGTGGGCCTCGATGATATGCTTCACGATAGAAAGGCCCAGGCCTGAGCCCCCTTGTTCGCGGGAGCGGCTTTTGTCGACGCGGTAGAACCGGTCGAAGACGTGGTTGAGGTGTTGTTTGGGGATTCCGATACCGTTGTCAGCGACCTCCACGAGCAGGTTTTTATCCATATCATAGAATCCGACCTTGGTCTTGCCGTTGGGGTTTCCGTATTTTATGGAGTTATGGACCAGGTTGGTCAGGACCTGGCGGATATTTTCGCGGTCGGCCCGGACCCGGTAATTGTGGCCGGCGCCTTCCTTGAATTCGAGTTTGATGTTTTTCTCGGCGGCCCTCATCTCGAGGTCTTCGAATACCTCCTGGGTGAGTTCCTTGATGTCGAAGACCTGCATTTCCAGCACCAGTCCGCCGGATTCGAGGCGGGCTATGGCGCTGAGGTCCTCCACGATGGTGTAGAGGCGTTCGACGTTTTTGGCGGCTTTCTGGAGAAAAGACATGTTGACCTCCTCATCGTACAGGCCGCCGTCGATCAGGGAGTGCAGGTAGCCCTGGATGCTGAAGATCGGGGTTTTGAGTTCGTGGGAAATGTCCCCCACAAATTTGCGGCGGTACTCCGCCCAGGTCTTGTACTTGTCGATCTCTTTTTCCTGGATATCGGCCCATTGTTCCACTTCCTTTTCCACATCTTCAAAAATGGTGGGCGCCATTTCGAATTTGTCGGTTCGTTCTTCCGGGGAGCGCTTGTGGCGGTGGATCGTTTTATAGATCACCTTGATCTTGCGGTAGATATAATTCTTGATGTAATAGAAGCTGGTGTAGTAAGCGGTAAGAAAGATGAGGAAGGGAAAGGCTATCCAGGTCCAATTCAGGCGAATGCCGTCAAAAACCCAGAACAAGACAAAGAAAATAATAAAGGTAATTAAGGTGATAAAAAGAGCGGTGAAGAGGGAAACTTGCCGTGGCGTCGGGTTTTTGATCATTAAAATTCAAATTTATAGCCTATTCCTTTGATGGTTTTGATGTAATCGTCTCCGATTTTTTCGCGGAGTTTCCGGATGTGCACGTCGATGGTGCGGTTGCCGACAATAACGTCGGTCCCCCAAACTTTATTGAATATCTCCTCGCGGGAGAAGACCTTACCCGGCTTGGAGGCCAGCAGGATGAGCAGTTCGAACTCTTTTTTGGCCAGGTCGATGGTTTCGTCACCGCGCTGAACAGTGACCCGTTCCTTGTCGATGATCATGTTGCCGATGGCCAGTTTGTCGCCGCTTTCCACCTCGTAGCGATCGGAGCGGCGGAGGAGGGCTTTGATCCGGCTGATGAAAACGCGGGGTCTGATGGGTTTGGTGATATAGTCGTCGCCGCCGACATCGAGGGCTGCGATCTGGGAGTAATCTTCTTCGCGGGCGGTCAGGAAGGCGATCACTGTTTTGTCGAATTCCGGTTTGGAACGGAGGATCCGGCAAACCTCTACGCCGTCCATTTTGGGCATCATGATGTCCAGGACGATGAGCTGGGGTTTTTCCTGGTCGGCGATTTTGATGGCCTCTTCTCCGTCGGAAGCGGCGAGAACGTCAAATCCTTCCTTTACCAGGTTGTATTTGAGGAACTCAAGGATATCGGGTTCATCGTCGACGATCAGGATCTTGGTCGAGTCCATGTTAAATTAACATTAATAAGCGGCAAAAATAGCCTTTTATCAAAGTAATGAACCCGGCCGGAGTTTAAATTATTGTTAACTGTAACAACGTTTTGTATTAAAAATCACCCAGTGTTTCTTCCAATTGGGCCAATGCCCTTTCGGTTTGTTCGGCATTGGGGGCTTTGCCGTGCCATTGGTGGGTGCCTTCCATAAAGTCGACGCCTTTGCCCATTACGGTCTTCATCAGGATAACGACGGGTTTGCCTTTACCGCTCCGGGATTGCGCTTCGCGTAGGGCGGCGATGACCGCTTCGAGGTCATTTCCATGGTCGAGGCGGACGACATCCCAGCCGAAAGCGGCCCATTTGCCGGGCAGGTCGCCCAGGGAAAGGACCTCGTCGTTGGGGCCGTCAATCTGCTGACCGTTCCAGTCGACCGTTACAATCAGGTTATCGACCTTATTGTGAGCCGCAAAGAGCAGCGCTTCCCAGATCTGGCCTTCCTGGAGTTCGCCGTCGCCGGTGAGGGCGTATACTTTTTTATCATCGCCGTTGAGCCGTTTGGAGAGGGCCATGCCGATGGCCACCGAGAGCCCTTGCCCGAGCGACCCGGAGGCGACGCGGATGCCGGGAAGCCCCTCATGGGTAGCGGGGTGTCCCTGCAGGCGGGAATTGAGCTGGCGGAAGGTAGCCATTTCTGCTACCGGGAAATAGCCGCTGCGGGCCAGGGTGCTGTACCAGACCGGAGAGATATGCCCGTTGGAAAGAAAGAAGACGTCTTCGCCCTTGCCCTCCATGTGGAAGTCGGGGTTGTGGTCCATGATCTCAAAATACAGGGCCGTGAAGAATTCGGTGCAGCCCAGCGATCCGCCCGGGTGGCCGCTTTGGCAGTTGAATACCTGGCGAATGATGTCGCGCCGGATCTGGGAGGCTATGTTACGAAGCTTGGAAATATCAGCCATAAGGAAAAGGAATGATCTGTTTTGACAAAAAAGGGCAACCCGAAACTGTGTGCGGATTGCCCTTTATATGCTGAATAGTCAGTAACTATTTTCGCAAATTAGTTGACAGATTCGGAGAGTTTCTTGCCGGCCTTGAATTTCACAGACTTCTTAGCAGCAATCTTCACCGTTGCACCAGTGCGGGGGTTACGGCCGGTACGAGCCTCACGGTTAGAGACAGAAAATGTACCGAAGCCTACCAAAGTAACCGAATCGCCGCTTTTCAGCGCACCTTCAATGGCGCCCAGAACAGCCTCTAAAGCGCTGTCAGCCTGCGCTTTGGTAATGCCAGCATTTTCTGCAATCTTGTTGATCAGATCTCCCTTATTCATTTGAGACGGTTTTAGTGAGAAAAAATGTGCCGCAAATTTATACGCTGCCTATTGCTTAACCAAGCATTTTCAATAAAAATAACCTTGAAAGCCTTTTATTTTTTGATTTTTAGCCGGAATACAACATCTTTACGTCCGCCTCCGTTAAAAAAAGTCACTTCAAATCCTGTTTTGCCATGAATCGCTTATCATCCAGGCGCCTTTTAATTTTGCTGATCCTGGCCGTTGCCGTTGCTGCGGGTCCTTCCTGCAGCCGCAAGACGGGTTGCCCGGCCGTTGAGTCCACCCAGGTCAAAACCAAGAAGAACGGGCAGCTTTCCACCAAACGGGGCAACTCCAACCTTTTCCCCAAAAATATGCGGGGTCACTGACGCGTCATGAAGATCGGTTTACTCGGTTACGGCAAAATGGGGAAAGAGATCGAACGACTTGCCCTGGCGGCAGGCGATGAGGTCGCCTTCCGCATCAACCGGTCAAATGAATCCGCACTGGACAGCCAACTGGTCCGGACAGCAGACGTGGCCATTGAATTCAGCCGTCCCGAAAATGCTTATCGCAACATCAGCCTCTGCCTGGAATCGGGCGTACCGGTCGTGGCCGGCACCACAGGCTGGCTCGATCGCATGCCGGAAGCGCAAGCCCTGTGCAAGGCCCAAAACGGCGCCTTGTTCTATGCCGCCAATTTCAGCATCGGTGTTCACCTGTTTTTTGCCCTCAATCGCTACCTGGCCGATCTGATGGCCGCGCGCCCCGAGTACCGGCCTGAAATGGAGGAGATCCACCATACCCAAAAACTGGACGCCCCCAGCGGAACGGCCATTGCCCTTGCCCGGGATATGATCGACCGGCTGCCGGGCATTTCCGGCTGGGTCAACCGGGCTTCGGATCAACCTTCCTCCCTGCCCGTTCTTTCCCGCAGGGAAGGACAGGTACCCGGCACCCATACCATTAAATATGCCTCCGCCGTCGACACCCTGACCATTCAGCACGAAGCGCATTCCCGCGAGGGGTTTGCCAAAGGCGCGCTGGCGGCAGCCCACTGGATTGCCGGCAAACAAGGTTATTTTGAAATGAACGATATGCTGGGGATCGATTGACGGGTCCCCTACCCCTTTATGCCACTAGACGCCCAACAAAAACAAAACACAAAATCCTTACTGCACCTATGAAACTATTGAGAAAAATCCTGTTCTCCCTGGTCGGCGTCTATCTCCTTTATATTATAGGGGTGCTTATCTTCGGCACCGTCAAGGATTACCAACCGCCTCCCGCCGAAACCTTGAGCCGGTCCGATCCGGCAACGGTAACGCCCATCCGGGACAGCATCCTCCGACTCACGATCTGGAATATCGGCTACTGCGGCCTGGGCGCCGAATCTGATTTCTTTTACGATAACGGCGGCTTTTTCCTGGCCGGCAGGCATTCCGTCAGGTCTTCACGCGATTTGGTGAATAAAAACCTGAACGGCATCAAACAGGTCGCTTCCGGCATTCAAAGCGATTTCTACCTGTTCCAGGAAACGGACAAAGGCTCCAAACGAAGCTATTTCATCAATGAGTTTGAAGAACTGGGCAAACAGATGGAGGGTTACCATCAGGCTTTCGGGCTGAACTACCTGGTGGACTTTGTGCCGCTGCCCCTGCTGGAACCCTGGCGGGCTTACGGCCGCACCGAATCCGGATTGGCCACCTATTCCCGGTACGAACCGGTTGAGGCGGTCCGCAGGCAGTTGCCCGGCAATTACGCCTGGCCGACGCGGATTTTCCAGCTCGATCGCTGCGCCCTTGTCCAGCGTTATCCCCTTCAAAACGGCAAGGAACTGCTCCTGCTCAATATCCACAATTCGGCCTACGACGAGTTGGGCAAGCTCAAAACCCAACAGCTGGATTTTCTGAAAAAGATCTTCCTGGAGGCCTACGAGGCCGGGAATTATGTCATCGCAGGCGGCGACTGGAACGAATGCCCGCCCTATTTCCGGTTCGACGGGTTCATGCCGGACAAAACCCAGGGATACCGTCAGTTGAACATCGATCCGGATTTCATGCCCCCTGGCTGGAAATGGGTTTATGACCCCGGCATTCCGACCAACCGCAAGAACAAAACCGCTTACCAACCCGGAGAAACCTTTGTGACGATCATCGATTTCTACCTCATATCGCCGAATATCCGGGTGAGGTCGGTAAAAACGGTGGATACCGGTTTCCGTTTTTCGGATCACCAGCCGGTCTGGATGGAGGTGGAGTTGAATTGATTCGCCACGCCGCGGCGTGGTCGATTGATTCGATTGAGTCGATTGATTCGATTGGTTCGATTGATTCGATTTTTCGATTGGTTCGATTTTTCGATTGATCCGATTGTTCGATTGATCCGAATTTGAGCGTCCGTCAATTCCTCAATTGTTCGATTGATCCGATTGTTCCGATTGGGGCGTCCGTCAGTTGGTCAGCCTAATCCAATCATTCGGATTAATCGACTTAATCGGTCCAATTTTTCGATTCCTCGATTCCTCAATTCCTCCCCGACCGCCGTAGCTCATCCAGAGCGAAGGAGGTAATTCCTCAATTCCAATTGATCCGATTTCGACAGGGTTCCTTACCTTCGCGGGCAAAGCAACCTTAACCATGTCCAAGATCGCTGTTTTTCCGGGGTCATTTGACCCCATCACCGTCGGCCATGTCGAGCTGGTGCAACGGGCCTTGCCGTTCTTTGAAAAGATCATCGTTGCCATCGGGATCAATTCTCAGAAAAGCACCTTGTTTGACTTCGATCAGCGCATGGATTGGTTAAAGGCCGTATTCAAGGACGAACCGAAAGTGGAGGTCGATTTTTTCGAAAACCTGACGGCGCATTACTGCCGAAGGATCGGCGCCCGCTACCTGCTGCGGGGGTTGCGGAATGCGTCCGATTTCGATTATGAAAAGACCATTTCCCAGCTCAACCACATCATCGGCGATGGGCTGGAGACCATTTTCCTCATCAGCAAACCCGCCTATTCGCACATCAGTTCGACGATTGTCCGGGAGATCATCAAAGGAGGGGGCGATGCCAGCCCGTTCCTGCCCCGCGAGGTTCGCATAAATCATTACAACGGTTGAGCACGAGCAAATACAAATACGACTGGATCATTTTCGACGCCGACAACACCCTTTTCGACTTCACAGCGTGCGAAAAGGCGGCACTGAAAGGCGCCTTGGAAAATCTGGGGGTCTATTTCCAGGACAGTCACCACGACGTATACCATATCATCAACAAATCCTGCTGGCACGATTTCGAGACGGGCAGGATCACCCGGGCTGAATTGCGCCTGCGCCGGTTCGAGTTGTTTTTCGCGGAGATCGGCCTGAAGGAGGACCTGGAGGCGTTTGCGGTTGATTACCTGGGGCTGCTGGCCGGCGGGACGATCCTGCTGCCCGGCGCCGAAGCCCTGCTGAACAGCTTGCACGGAGAATTCGGCCTCGCGCTGGCCACCAACGGACTGAAGGAAGTGCAACGCCCCCGGCTGGTCAAATCGGGACTGACCTCCTTTTTCAAGGTCATCGTGGTTTCGGATGAGATCGGCCATGCCAAGCCCGATGCCGGTTTTTTCGATCATGCCTTTCATGAGATGGGCCGGCCCGACCCAGGCCGGGTATTGATGGTCGGCGATAACCTGAATGCCGATATCCTGGGCAGCATGTCGTACGGCATCGACGCGTGCTGGTTCAATCCGGACCGTTTGCAGCCCTATCTGGACATAGAACCCGACTACCAGATACACGACCTTTCCGAGGTGCTCAAGCTGGTTAATTCGGCGGAAAGGTGATAAAATCCAAACAGTGTACTATATTTGCAGCGTCAGACCAAAACCCTGCTTTCAATGCCGGATGCAACTTTTTTACTTCCTCCAATCAAAAATGAACCTGTATTGTCCTACGCTCCGGGCTCTCCCGAGCGCGCTGCGGTCAAAGCAGCTATTGCGGAGCTGAAGGCTCAGAAGCTCGACATACCGATGCATGTCGGAGGGCAGGCGGTTCGCGCAAGTGAAAAAGTGACCATTACCCCGCCGCACGACCACAAATACGTACTCGGTCATTTCCACAAAGGCGGTTCCGAACACGTACATCAGGCTATTCAGGCGGCCCTTGCCGCAAAGCCCGCCTGGGAAGCCATGCCCTGGCAGGAAAGAGCGGCCATTTTTCTGAAAGCAGCCGATCTGCTGGCCGGCCCCTTCCGGGCAAAAATGAATGCCGCCACCATGCTCGGTCAATCCAAGACCATCTACCAGGCCGAGATTGACTGCGTTGCCGAATTGTGTGACTTCTTCCGGTTCAACGCCCAATACATGACGGATATCTACCGGGAGCAACCCGGCAGCTCCGCAGGCATCTGGAACCGGCTGGAATACCGTCCGCTCGAAGGGTTCATCTTCGCCCTGACGCCGTTCAACTTCACGTCTATCGCCGGGAATTTGCCGGCGGCGCCCGCCTTGATGGGCAATACGGTCGTCTGGAAACCGGCCGAAACGCAGGTGTATTCGGCGGCGGTGATCATGGAGATCTTTGAAGCAGCGGGCCTGCCGCCCGGGGTGATCAACCTGATCCTGGTAGACGGCCCGGTTGCCGGAGATATCATCTTTGCACACCCCGAATTCGCGGGTCTGCATTTCACCGGCAGCACCAAGGTCTTCCAGCACCTTTGGCTGACCATCGGCAAAAATATCGCCAAATACAAATCCTATCCGCGGATCGTGGGAGAAACAGGCGGCAAGGATTTTGTCGTCGCCCACCCCAGCGCCGACCCCAGAGCGGTCGCTACCGCACTGGTGAGGGGCGCCTTCGAATACCAGGGCCAGAAATGCTCGGCTGCATCCCGCGCGTACATCCCCAGAAGCCTCTGGAAAAGCGTTAAATCTTTCATGCTTGAAGATTTGGCCGCCATACGTATGGGATCTCCGGAAGATTTTACTAATTTTGTCAATGCGGTGATCGATCATCGCGCATTTGACAAGATCACCAGCTATATTGCCCAAGCCAAAAAGGACGAAGGGGTCGAGATCATCGCCGGCGGAGAATACGACAAATCGGTAGGCTATTTCATCCAACCGACCGTTCTGCTGGTTGACGATCCGCATTACAGAACCATGGAAGAGGAGATCTTCGGCCCCGTTCTGACCATCTATGTGTACAATGACCGTTCCTGGGAAAAAACCCTGGATCTGGTAGATGAAACCTCTCCTTACGCATTGACCGGCGCCGTGTTCGCCTCAGATAGGGATGCTATAGCGCACGCTACAGAGAAGTTGCGCCATGCAGCCGGCAATTTTTACATCAATGACAAACCTACCGGAGCCGTTGTCGGACAACAACCGTTCGGCGGCGCAAGGGCTTCCGGCACCAACGACAAGGCAGGCTCCGTTTGGAATCTCCTCCGTTGGGTTTCACCGCGCACTCTGAAGGAAAATTTCGTTCCGCCGACGGATTATCGCTATCCGTTCATGGCTGAAGAATAGCCCGAAGCGGGCATAATTCGCTAGTAACAAATTGTGGCTGGGGTGTCTTCTTAACCGAAGATGCCCCTAATTTTTTCGATCACCATGGAATCCGCAACCCGATTACCGGCTGAATGGGAGCCGCAAAGCGCCGTCCAATTCACGTTCCCCCATCCCGATACGGATTGGGCCGATATGCTGGACGATGTCATCCCCTGCTTTTTGGATTGCATCCGCGCCGTAAGCCGGTTCGAGCAAGTACTGATCGTCTGCAACGATCTGAAATGGGTCGACCGGCAACTGGCAAACCTCGACCGGACCAACCTCATCCTGGCCGAACTGCCCAGCAACGACACCTGGGCGCGCGACCACGGCGGCATCACCATCCTGGTCGACAACCAACCGGTCATCCTGGATTTTGTATTCAACGGCTGGGGGCTCAAATTCGCAGCCGACAAGGATAACCTGATCACCTCCGGATTGAAACGGCTGGGTATTTTCGGCTCCACGCCGGTCGTGCCGGGCGGTATCGCCCTCGAAGGCGGCGGCATTGAGAGCGACGGTCAAGGCACCCTGATGACAACCACCCATTGCCTGCTGTCGCCCAACCGGAATCCGCATATGGACCAGGCGGCGACCGAAGCCTTCCTCAAACAGCGGTTCGGCCTGAAAAGGGTATTGTGGCTCCGCAACGGCTACCTCGCAGGCGACGACACGGACTCCCATATCGATACGCTGGCGCGTTTCTGCGACCCGGAGACGATCGCCTACGTGCAATGCACCGATGAATCGGACGAGCATTACGAGGCCCTGCGGCTGATGGAACAGGAATTGAAAGCGTTCCGAACCCCCGGCGGACAACCTTACCGCCTGGTTCCGCTGCCGATGCCCTCCCCCGTTTATGCGGAAGAAGGCTACCGGCTGCCGGCTACCTATGCCAATTTCCTGATCATCAACGGGGCCGTTCTGATCCCGGTCTACGGCGTACCGGAAGACGACGCGGCGGTTGAACGGTTGCGGCCCTTGTTTCCCGGCAGGGAGATCATTGCCATTGATTGCAGCGCCCTGATCCGGCAGCACGGATCCTTGCATTGCATTTCGATGCATTACCCTTTATTAGTTGTCAGTTGACAGTAGCGACGTAAGATCTTACGTCGCATAGGAAAATCATACATCCGATAAAAAGATGTGACCTTTCGGGGTAATCCTGCGTTTAAAAGATGGAATTAAAGCATTCATACCAACCATGTCAACATTAAAAATCGGGCTGGTTCAGCAGATGTGCGGAACGGACCGGCAGGAAAATATCAGGAAATCCATTGCGGGCATCAGGGCTTGTGCGGCGAAAGGCGCCCAATTGGTGATCCTGCAGGAATTGCACACAGGCATTTATTTCTGCCAGGCGGAAGAGGTCGAAAAATTCGATATGGCGGAACCGATCCCGGGGCCGTCGACGCAAGAGTTCGGGGCGATCGCCCGTGAATTGGGCATTGTGCTGGTGTGTTCGCTGTTTGAAAAAAGAGCGCCGGGATTGTACCACAATACGGCGGTTGTACTGGAAAAAGACGGCAGCATGGCGGGTAAATACCGCAAGATGCACATCCCCGATGACCCGGCCTATTACGAGAAATTCTATTTCACCCCGGGCGATCTCGGCTTCAAGCCCGTCGACACCTCGGTCGGCCGGTTGGGGGTGCTGGTCTGTTGGGATCAATGGTACCCTGAAGCGGCCCGCCTGATGGCCCTGGCGGGGGCTGAACTGCTGATCTACCCTACCGCTATCGGATGGGAAAGTTCGGACAGCGCGGAAGAGAAATCCCGCCAGTTCGGCGCCTGGCAGACCATACAACGGGGGCATGCGGTAGCGAACGGCCTCCCGGTGATCGCAGTGAACCGAACGGGCAGGGAACCCGATTGGTCAGGCGTCACGGGGGGGATCGAATTCTGGGGACAGAGCTTTGTTGCCGGCCCTCAAGGGGAGCTTATCTACCAGTCGCCGGCCGGAGAAGAGGATTTTGCCGTGGTGGAAGTGGACAAGCGGCGGAGCGAGGATGTGCGGCGCATCTGGCCGTTTTTGCGGGACCGGCGCATTGACGCTTACGAGGGGTTGGTGAAGCGGTACCTGGATTGAGGGGTGGGGTTTGTTGATTTGCCGCCTTCGCCGGGGCTCCGGCCGCCGGAGGTTTATTTGTTGATTTGTTGAATTGCCGCCTTTGCCGGGGCTCCGGCCGCCGGAGGTTGATTTGTCGATCGATTCCTCATCTACTTTCACAGCATAAGCCTTACGCGGAGTAGGGCCATGATGGACAATGAATCCGTGATTTCTCCGGATTCTACCATTTTCACAGCTTCGAAAAAGGGCAATTTGCGGACTTCCAGTTTTTCGGTTTCTTCCGGCTGGGAAGGCCCGAATGACAGTTCCCGGGCCAGGAAAACCATTCCGGCTTCGTCGGTAACGGAGTTGGAGGTATGAAAATCCAGGATTTTTTCCCATTTGCCGGCGGTTATGCCGGTTTCTTCCAATAATTCCCGCTGCGCGGAAGCCAGCGGGTCGGTCCCCAGGGGGCAGCCGCCTTCGGGGATCTCCCAACTGTACTGATCGATGGTATACCGGTATTGGCCGACCAGCCAGGTGTTGCCCTGTTCATCAAGTGGAACAATGCCGATGGCCAGGTTTTTGAAATGGACAACGCCGTAGATACCCTTATTCCCCGAGGGATTGATCACATCCCGGTGAGAAACGGCGATCCAGGGGTTATCGTAAATCCGTTCGATGCTGACGGTCTGCCAGGGATTTTTATAATCAGGCATGGTGGATGGATTGTGGGGGTAAGATAGGGGGAATTGGGGGATTGAGGAACTGAGGAATTGAGGAACTGAATTTGCTCACCGGATATGATCAGTGAGCCGGGAGAGTCGTCTGATGCATGTGAATCAGGAATTGGATCCGCAGAGCGGCCCTCCGAAATTCCTGATTCACTTGCCTTTTAGGCCGATAGATTATTTTACGACAGCCCAGCGCGCGATGGACTCCGTAGCGGTGGTAGCCCGGATCAGGTAGCTGCCCTGCGGCAAGCCGGCCACGCTGAACGGCAGGTTGTTCTCACCCGCCGGGACCTGACCGTTAAAGAGATTTTTAATCAGGCGGCCCGACCGGTCGAAAAGGTCAATGTTCAGGCGCTGGAGTTGAACCGGGTTTTTGAGCCAAAGCGAGCCCTGGTCCTCCAGCGGATTCGGCCAGATTTGCAGGGTCAGATTGGGTTCGATGCGTTCATTGGTGGATACGAGGCCGTCCTGGATAAAGTCCGTATAATTGGTATTGACGGCGAGGTAGCGGTTGCCGTCCTTTTTCCAGATGACGGTGACGATCCGGATATTGGACTGCGGGTAGGTGATCTCACTCCAGGGGACGCTCGTCTGCAGGGAGAATTCCGTGCCGGCGGCGATGGCCTGATCGGTGAGCAACATTCCGAAATCATCGGTGGTCAGTTTGCGCCGGAACAATTCCTTGTGCTGGGCATTATTTCCCTGTGACTGCTGAAAACCGACATACAGTTTTTCAACCAGGTAGACCCCGAGGCGGTATTCTCCGCCGTCGGTCGGATTAAAAAAACGGGTCTTGGTGACCACCTTCAGCTCTTCGTCTGCATGAGCGGCGATCAGGCCGGTTTGTGCCAGGGGGTCGCCGGCTGCGAGGTTGTTCACCTGGTTGGAGAGCGTAGTGAAGTAGGTCGTATAATTGGAACTGTTGACCGGTTCTTTTGTCATATCCAGGTAGAATTCCGGCTGTCCGATGATATTGAAGTTATGGGCCAGCTTGCTGGCCGTGGAATTGGTCAGTCCGCCGCTGTGGTGGATGGTCCAGACCATGGCTTTGGCCGAATTATCATCGAGGGCTCCCTCATAAAAATTCCAGCCCCAGCCTCCGCAAGGCGGGCACCAGTCGGCTGCAATTTTGGTAAACATGGGTATTTTGGTTTGGGGAACCTCAATGGATTGGGCATTCAATACGCTGCAAAAGAGCCCGAAAGCGGCGATCAAGGTAGAATTCCGGAATTTCATAGGATGCATTTTGGTTGGTCAAAAGTCATGATTTATTTCAATATACGTACAATGTCGGCAAAAGTTAGGCCAATACCCGGTTTTCAGGATAGTTTCCGGTTAAAATGTCCGGCAGGCTGCAAGGCTCCCGCCGCCTAAACCGCTGCGGATGAATTGCTTTCTGCGCCGGTCCCGCATCATAAAATATTTTCAGGCCGTTACCATTATTCGATTATACTTTTTACCTTTGCGGACCAATCCTGACCAAAGCCAGTCCGCTTTTCAAAATCACTCAATCAAATCAAACAACGGCGACGGCATGCCATTGGCTTTGCTGAAGATTTAGGAATTTGGCCATCCGGGGTTTCTGTCAAGGGCCCCGTTGTTCCCAAATGCCGATTTTCCTTCCAATGAGCCCGCTGTTCTTTTTTTAATTCAATTAAAGAAAAGCATTATGGCTAAAATGAATTTCGGCGGTGTCGAAGAAAATGTAGCAACCCGCGAAGAATTTCCACTTGAAAAGGCATTGAACACCCTCGCGGATGAGACCATCGCCATCATCGGTTACGGCGTGCAGGGCCCCGGTCAGGCGTTGAACCTGCGTGAAAACGGCTTCAATGTCATCATCGGCCAGCGTAAAGGCTCCAAAACCTGGGACAAAGCGGTGCGCGACGGCTGGGTACCCGGCGAGACCCTGTTTGAGATCGAAGAAGCGGCCGAACGGGGCACGATTATCCAGTATCTCTTGTCTGACGCCGCCCAGATCGCCATTTGGCCCAAGCTCAAGCCGTACCTCACCAAAGGCAAAGCCCTCTATTTCTCCCACGGATTCGCCATCACCTACAAGGAACGGACCGGCATTATCCCGCCTGCGGACGTGGATGTGATCCTCGTAGCGCCGAAGGGTTCCGGTACGAGCCTGCGCCGCTTGTTCCTGGAAGGCCGCGGCTTGAATTCAAGCTACGCCATTTTCCAGGACGCCACGGGCACCGCCTACGACCGGGTCATCGCCCTGGGCATCGGCATCGGTTCGGGATACCTGTTTGAAACCACCTTCCAGCAAGAAGTATACAGCGACCTGACCGGCGAACGCGGCACGCTCATGGGCGCTATCCAGGGCATTTTTGCCGCCCAGTACGACGAATTGCGCAAGCGCGGTCACTCCCCCTCCGAAGCCTTCAACGAGACGGTGGAAGAACTCACCCAAAGCCTGATGCCGCTGGTTGCGGAAAACGGCATGGACTGGATGTACGCCAACTGCTCCACAACAGCTCAGCGCGGCGCATTGGACTGGTGGACGAAATTCCGCGATGCCGTCGCGCCTGTTTTCAAGGAACTCTATGACAGCGTCGCATCCGGCAACGAAGCACAGCGTTCGATCGACTCCAATAGCCAGGCCGATTATCGCGCCAAACTGGAAGAGGAACTGCGCCAATTGCGCGAAAGCGAAATGTGGCAGGCAGGCCGCGTGGTGCGGAGCTTGAGGCCGGAAGCCAGCGCGGTGAAGGTGGATGCTTGATGCTTGATGCTGGATGCTGGATGCTGGATGCTGGATGCTGGATGCTAGATGCTGGATGCTGGATGCTGGATGCTGCCCGCCGTCGCCTGGAGGCTATGGCGGACGGGGGATGCTGCGCTTCGACTGCGCTCAGTGTGAAGATGCTGCCCGCCGTCGTCTTGAGCTATGGCGGACGGCGGATGCCTGGTCCTTGATGCTGGATACCGGCAGGCGTACTGACAACTGACAACTGACAACTGACAACTGACAACTGCAACCTGCCCGGCGTCCATGAATAAATAGCGGTGTAAAATGACTCCGAGTACAACAAAGGCGAACCCCGTCCTGATGACGGTGGAAAACATATACAAAGCCAAAGTGCGGCTGAAGGGGGTGGTGGAAACTACCCCGCTTCAGCAAAATCTGCATTTTTCGGAGCTGTATGAATGCAGGCTCTGGCTGAAAAGGGAAGACATGCAGGTGGTACGCTCCTACAAGATCAGGGGAGCCTACAATAAGATGTCGACCATTCCGAAGTCCGAGCTTGCCAAAGGCGTCATTTGCGCCAGCGCCGGAAACCACGCCATGGGGGTCGCTTACGCCTGCCAGCGAATGGGCATAAAAGGCAAGATCTATATGCCGGCCGTTACCCCGCAGCAGAAGGTGCGCAAGGTGGAAAAATTCGGCAAATCCTTTGTCGAGGTCGTCCTTACCGGCGATACGTTTGACGACTCCTATGACGCCGCCAAAGCGGCTGCCGAGACAGAGGGCATGACGTTTGTCCACCCGTTCGACGACGAGCGGGTGATGGAAGGTCAGGGTACCGTCGGCCTGGAAATCATGGAAGCCTGCCCCCCGCCGATCGATTACATCTTTGTCGCCATCGGCGGCGGCGGACTGATCTCGGGGTTGGGCAGCTATTTCAAACAGATCAGCCCTTCCACCAGGATCATCGGGGTGGAGCCGCAGGGTGCGCCCGCCATGTACGAATCGCTCAAGGCGGGTCACGTGGTGCAACTAGACCAGATCGACACCTTCATCGACGGGGCGGCCGTCCGGAAGGTGGGCGAAAAAACCTTCAAGATCGCCCAGCAGGTGGTGGACGACATGATCCTGGTGCCGGAAGGCAAGGTTTGTACAGCCATCCTTGAATTGTACAACGAAGAAGGGATCATCGTAGAACCCGCCGGCGCCCTGACCATCGCAGCCCTGGATTTTTACCGGGACCAGATCAAGGGCAAGAATGTGGTCTGCCTGCTCAGCGGCAGCAATAACGACATTACCCGAACAGAAGAGATCAAGGAAAGGAGCCTGTTGTACGAAGGCCTCAAACACTATTTCATCATCCGGTTCCCGCAACGGGCCGGCGCCTTGCGCGATTTCCTCAACAATGTCCTGGGCCCCACCGACGACATTACCCACTTTGAATACACCAAAAAGCACAACCGGGACAACGGCCCGGCGCTCGTCGGCATCCAGGTGAAAAAGCGGGAAGATTACGAGGGCCTCATCGAGCGGATGGACCGCCACCGGATCAATTATCAGGCCCTCAACGACAGCCGGATGCTGTTTGACTTCCTGGTATAAGTTCCCATCTTATTATTATCTCCGCTATCAAATCTCCGGGTCGGCCACATAGCCGGTGAAGATCATGGTATTGGTCGGGATATGGCGCAAAACCAGGATGAACGGGCTGGTGAAATAGAAGGTCGGCGGCAGGGAAGTGACCCCGAAACCGATCGAGGTGACGGCTGCTCCTTCCGCACCCTTTTCATCCACATTCAAGACGGCTTTGTGCTTGATCTGGTTAATGAATATATTGTTGGACGACGTACCCATATCGGTGAAGTCGGCGTTCCGGTCGCTGAAGGCATCCACGACGCCGAGCGCTTTCAGGGATGCGATGAGGTCATTTTCGTAGGCCAGTTTCAGTTTGGGAAAGGCCACAATAGCTCTTTGGTACGTAGCGTCATCGTATAATGCCAGCCATTTTGCCTGATCCAGTTTGGAATGCCAGTCGGGGTCCGTATTGTTTTTGGCCGGCTGAATGAAGGTGAGGCTATACGTAGAATCCTTGAACGGGATATCGACCAGATTGTAGTCATTCCCCTGGCGGAAGGTGAAATTCCGGTCGGCATTGACCAGTTCGACAGGTACTTTGGATCCGTCGGCTTTGGTGAAGTCCGTTTCGTAGGTGGATTCAGGCGCAAATCCCGTGGCCCAATCCGCTTTGAAATGGAGGGCGTTGATCAGGAAGGCGACATCCATATCCGTGATCTTTTCCAGGATCTTGTCAATTTTGCCGTTGGTGCTGTTTTTGACCCAGTTGTTGATCTGATCAAGGGAGGTTTCTTCCGCCGTGAAATCCAGATTCTTGAACCCGCAGGCATAATCATCCGTCAGCGTATTGACGAACGGCGTCTTGAGGTTGATCCGGTTGGGGTCGTAAAAATAGCCGTTGGCCATGGTCAGGGTCGGTTGACCGCTTTGCTGGGTGAGCATCGTCGTCAGGTCGCCGTGAAACTGGTTGAGGGAGGCTACTTCGCAGTCCTTGCAATCCATCAATTCGAGGATCTCATCCAGGGTATTGCCCTTAGCGCCGTTGATCGCCATCTGGACCGCCGTCTGGATGCTCCAGGGAGAGATCAGGATATTTTCGTCGGGTTTGGCGGCGTGCTCCTTATTGAAGATCTTCCAGCCGAGGCTTTGGTTGATGGCGGCTATTTCCTGGACGTCTTCCACCGGAATGGGATCCGGCCCGGCGGGATTGTTGTTTTCCTTTTTGCAGGCCGTAAAGAGAAGGCCCAGGAGGGCGATGGGGATGATTTTGGTCATGATGGATAATTTTTCACTTCTTATATAAGACGTTCCAGAAAAAACTTTGGTTGGGCCCCGAACCGTAAATCTTTTTCTGTTTTCTGAGCAGAGGTCACGGCATATACCCGGTTTAATTATAAAAAAATAAATTTGTGTTCCGGAAATCCGGATTCTGTCCGGAATCCCTACCTTGCTTATGCAAACTCAACAGGTCACAACAAACCTTTTCCAGACAAATTTTTTAAGGCCTCCAATTCAGGTATTGAATCTTAAGATCACCAACTGCATGTGCATCTGCGTGTGCAGGTATTCCTATTGTTCACATTATATTTTCTATACATATTAATAATATTTATTTAAGTCCTCGAAATCAAAAACTGAAATGGCCAAACTAGCTTCTAATCTGGATCTTTACACCATCCGCGGCAGGATTGTCGTCCAGGAAACCGGAGTCGGAATCCCCAACCTTTTAGTCAGGGCTTTTGACCTAGACCGGATTCCGGCCAAGGAAACGACTTCCGAAGGCATTGATACTGACAATGATCTGCCGAAACAACTGACCCTGATCCTCAACCCGTTCATTGAGGCCGGCACAGGGTATCTGATCGCGCTGAGCGACTCCCTGGGTTCGGTCCTGACGGATGGCACCGGAAGTTTCCTGATCCAATACGACTCAACCGACTTCAATGTATATAAGGAAAAAGAGTTAAGGCCGGAACTAGTACTGAGGATCGAGAAACCCATTGTCGTAACGGAAAAAGTGCTTGAGCTCCAGAATAACGTGTTACACGTCACCTTACCCATTCGGCTAAAGGCCGGGAAAACGGAAAGTTATTTTTTAAAAATCCCGAAATCAATCCTGGATCAACATCAAATCCCCTACTCGGATCCGGTTCCCGACCTGGAAATCGACACCCGTGCAAGGATATGGGATAAAATAAAGGAAAACGGGGCCCTGAGCCGGACCTCGGCGCTGAACCTCAAGACCAGAATCAATTCCGTTCTTCAAAACTTCCGATATACTCCAAAAAAATGGAGAATCCGGATAAATGATCATTGGCTTCTCCCGACTGAAGACCTGAAAACAAAACAGACCGGCATCAGGGAAAATTATTTTGCCGAGCTTCCCGCTCTGGCTGGAAGGGCCAACCGCAGAGTCATTCTCCATCTGAGTGAAGAGGAGTTGGAACTTTTCGGTTTAAGATACGGTGAAGGCGGGATCGACGGCCGGGTTCCGGCAGCCCAAGTCCTTGATTTCATCCGGACTTTTGCCGGCAAAAGCTCCCTGGAATTCAAAAAGCCCGTGGTGGATTACTGCGCGCAAACCAAACGGATACGCGATCTTTTTGACGATTTTATCCGGGTCTGCGCCCCTTCCGGAAATGATGATGACGGCCAGCCCGATACTCCGGATTCCGGTTCAATTCCCAACGCAGAACTGCTTGACCGCAAACTCAATCAATTGCTGAGAAATTTGTCCTCACCGGAGGAAGAACTAAGATACGGGGTCGAACGCAACGGCGAAATTATCGCCACCATCACCACGCCGAGCCCTACCGATGTCACCTCCTTTCACGATTTCCACGAATTACATATTGCTTTCGAAGATATCTGGACGGAAGCCGTCGACAAGGACACCAGGGCATTCATCAACCGGGTTTACGGGGAACTGGTCAAATACAAAAACCGCGTCTCTGGCGTGGAAGAAGTTCCGGTTGTAAGTGACCTGAGCGATATGACGGATTTGTATCATGACATCCTCGCCCTCGAGGAAATCATGGAGGAGGTGGAGCCGGCTGAAGCCGAAATTGCAGCTGTAGCGACTCCCTGTCCCCAGGAAGTAAAAAGCATGATCCCCGAAATTTCCGACCGGGAATGGACCGATCTGGAGCAAACGGACCGGACCCAATTGGTCAGCCTGGCGGCAGAGTGGGTTAACAAAAACGGCCATAGAAATTGGCTGTTATCTCCCGATGGTTATGCCGCACGATGGTTTGCTCCTGGAAGTAATCTTGGCGAGGCTGAGATCACCTTGGGGGAGATGAACGGCATCAAAAGCCGGGCCCAGGCATTGCTGACCGCTGCCAAGGAACGCCTGCGCCACCAATCCGCCGAACCGGCGCCGAAGCCCGACAGGCCTGCGACCTCCGCCTCCCAACGGCTTGCCAGGCTGATGAGTGAACTGGATAAAAGACGGGCGGAACCCCATAAATTCGACCTGTTCGCACCGGATTCCGTCAACTACGCCATGATGCTGACCTACCGCCAAAAATGGGTCCCCGGCAACTATCAGGTGGGCGATCTGGTCAAAACCATCCCGCTCGCCCCCAAAGAGGTTCGCAGGTATTCTACAAAAACCGTCGTCAAAAAAACGCGGTCTCAAAAAGAGATCGAAGATTCCCAGAGTTCCCGAAGCACTGAATCCGCTTCCACTTCCAGGGCGGAAGCCGAGATCACCAGGCAGGCCAGGAATAAGACCGCCTTTGAACAAACAGCAAGCGGCACGCTCAGTGTTGGGATATTTCAGGGTCAATTCGGTACCCGCTTCGGTATGGAGGCCGAAAAATCGTCCAACGACACCAAAAAGAATTTCAGGGAATCGGTACTGAAGGCGAATGAGGAACAAAAAATGCAAAAAAGGCTGGAAGTAGAAATCAACGCCAGCGAGGAAGTGGAAGCCGTCCACTCGGGGGAGATCATGAATCCCAATGACGAGATCACCGTGACCTATCTTTTTTACGAACTCCAACGCCAATTTGAACTGAGCGAGCGATTGTACCGCATGTCTCCCGTGGTACTTGTAGCCAATGATGTGCCGGCCCCCGACGAAATTGATGTGGACTGGCTGATCGCCCACGACTGGATTTTGCGAAGGGTTATACTGGACCAGTCTTTTCTGCCGGCCCTGCAGTATGCGACGACCGGTATTGCCGGGGATGAGATCGCCCTTCAGAATCAGTTCCAGAACCTGGTCCGCCAGGTGAACCTGGTGGAGGCCCTAACCAGTCAGGCCAAATTGAAGAGCACACTGGCCGAACAAGCATTTCAGGAACTGAAAAGGGTCATGAGCATGGCCAATAACGTGGGTGACGCCGAGCGCATGAAGGAAATCGGCCTGGCCATGGTATTCGGTCCCTTTTCTCTGGCCGGCAGCGGTGACGACCAGTCCGCGGAAAAAAGGGAAGAGGTCGCCAAACTAGCATACGAAAAAGAAGGAAAGGACCGACAGGAGATCACCGCAAAGCTTTCCCGTGAAATGACCGCTTTGAATGAAATTCTGGATAAATACACCAATGCACTCAGGGATCACTTTGATCGCCAAACTGCCATTACGCGGGCACTCATCCATATAAAGGAAAATATTCTGTATTATATGCAGGCGATCTGGGATTATGAACCTGCAGATCAACGATATTTCCGGCTGCACAATATTGAGGTTCCC
>WBZL01001192.1_pt1 | contig 20517 bp, 13 predicted proteins | sample 5204291 | NCBI WGS metagenome assembly WBZL01 (sample SAMN12344345, study PRJNA552823) | activated sludge metagenome | biome: Activated sludge suspended growth; feature: Nitrification reactor; material: Wastewater; isolation source: activated sludge from nitrification reactor of wastewater...
GGCAGGCACGCGCGACGAACCCTCAGCATGCGTCGCCCCTGCCGCGGCGGCAACCCGGTGCCTGGCACATCAGCTGTGAACGAGGGGCAGGCTGCGCTTCTGCCGGACCCCGCAGCGGGCCGTGCGCGGGTCTGCGCGCGGCCGCCGATCGGGCGCTCAGGGCCGATCGTCGTCGACCCACACCCGGCCGCCCTCGATGCGCACCGGCCAGCTCTTCAGCGGCTCGGTGCAGGGCATCGAGCAGGCCTGGCCGGTGCGCACGTCGAAGTGGCCGTTGTGCCACGTGCACTCGACATAAGGCCCCTCGATGCGGCCGTCCTCGGACAGCGAGGCGGCGCCATGCGTGCAGGTGTCGTCGGTGGCGTGGATCTGGCCGTCGACGTGGTACAGCGCCAGCCGGTGCCCGTCCGGCAGCTCGGCGCCGCGGATGGTGCCCTCCCAGACCTCGTCGACGGGGCACAGGACCACCCAGGTCATGCGGCCCGCCTGCGGCTGGCGCGGCGCGCCGCTGGCCATCCCCAGATCCGGGCGCTGGCCCCAGTGGGTGCGGCTCGCACGCCGCCATCGGAGATCGCTGGCATGCCAGGACTGTATGCGACCGCGACGCGGAGGCGGTCGGCGACGAGCAGGGCCACGCGGGCCCACGAGGGCCGCAGAGCGGTGCCCCGGGCGCTCGAGACGCAGGCCTGGACCGTGCGGCGCTGCGCATCGCGCGACGGCCGCGCGCCGCGCCAGCCGGCGCCGTGGGGTCTCGGCGGTCAGCCGGTCTGGCTTGCCGGCTCCGCCCGGCGCGGCAGCGTCGGGCGGCCGACGAGCACGAAGGCCGCGACGGCATCGAGAGGAGCGGCGGTGCCGCGCAGCGGCGCGGTGGTGGGTGAGGTGGGGGGTGGCGTGACCGGCCTGGCGGCCAACGTTTCATCTGAATCTGAACCCGGTGCGACCTGCGGCGCCGTCGCCGTCAGCCCTCGCATCGGGTGGCCGTCGCGGCGGCCGCCGCCGTCGGCCGCCGTCGCTGTTGGCGCTTCGATGCGCCGCCGCGCCTCGTCGATGGCCACGCGCAGATCGCCATCGCCCCGTCGGCGCTGGCCTGCCAGCGACGCGTGCAGCGCGACCATGAACGCCGCCGCGACCTGGTCGTCCACCGGCCACAGGCTGGCCAGCACGCTGCCCGCGCCGGCTTCGAGTGCGGCGCGGGCGACGCTGACCATCTCGTGCCCGTGCAAGGGGCCGGCGACGCCGGTGCTGCAGCCCGACAGCACCACCAGGTTGGCGCGCCAGCGTCGCTGCACCAGGGCCTCGAACGGCACCCACGTGGTGCCGCCGAGACCGTCGGCGAGCAGCAGGCTGGCGCGCGCGCCGCGCTGTGCGTCGCCGCGGCCGTGCACGGCCAGGTGCACGATGTCCAGCGGCCCGGCGGCCAGCGCCGCCTCGATCGTCTCGCGCGTGCAGCGCTCGCCGGTGAAGGCGCTGGCGCCCAGCTCGTGGGCGACCGAGCGGCATTCGGCCTCGGCACCGCGCAGGTCGCCGGCGGAGTCGCCGGCCACCAGGCAGGTGCTGGCCGGCCACGGGGGCACGCGCTGCAGCCACGCGGCGCAGGGCAGCAGCCCGATCGGCTGCAGCTCGTGCCAGGGATGGCCGCCGATGCGGATCTCGTGCAGCGGCAGGTTGTGCAGCGGGCCGTCGGGCACCAGCAGCAGCGGGCGGCCCTTGGCGCCACGCGCCATGATCCGCGCGGCCAGGGCCGCCAGGCCCGCGTGACCGCGCGCCAGCGCCAGCAGGGCCGCCTCGCGCTGGCGCAGGTCGGCCAGCTCGGGCGTGGCCAGCGAGTCCACGTCCATCGGCTCGAAGAGCATGTCGAAACCGTCGGCCGACAGCAGGTAGGCGGCGACGCCGTCGTCCTCGATGGCGACGTCGACCAGCAGCTCGCCCGGCGGCAGCGCGCCGCGCACCTCGTCGAGCGTCGGCAGCGGCTGGCCGGGCGCGCGTGCGTCGAGCAGCCGGCGCGCGCGCCCCTGCTGCAGCAGCTGCCAGGCCTCGGCCGTGCGCCCGGCGCGTCGCAGGCGCTGGGCGGCCTGCGCGGGCAGGCGCGAGAAGCCGCGATTGACCTGCGAGGCGTCCAGCCCGGCCGGCAGGCCCACGCGCAGTTGCTCGGCCAGCGCGGCGGCGTCGAGCCAGTGGGTCAAGGCCTGGGCGGCATCGCTGGCGTCGAGATGCTGCGCCAGCGCGCGTTCGGCGACCAGGCGCGCGCGGGGCTCCAGCTGGCGCAGCAGGGCGGCCAGCTCGGCCGCAATCTTGGCGGCGAGCGGCGCATCGTGCGAATGCGTGCAGGCGTCCAGCAGGCCGGCCAGGCGGTTGGCCAGCGGGAAGCTCGGGCCGAAGCGGCGCACCAGGGCGGCCGCGTGGTCGAAGTGCCGTGCGGCCTGCGACCAGGCACCGCAGCGCTGGGCGAGCAGGGCGCGTTCGTTCATCAGCACGCCCAGCTCGAGGTGCATCGCCTCGAAGGCCTGGTCGGGCTCGGGCAGCGCCGAGGCGGCCAGCAGCTGCCCGTGCAGGTCCATCAAGGCCGCGGCCAGGGCCAGCAGGCCGTTGAGGTCCAGGCCCATCACCAGTTCGCCGGTCTGCGCGGCCACCGCTGCCATCGACCCCCAGGCCATGGCTTCGGGGCGGGCCAGGCCGCGTGCCGCCGACTCGGCCTGCACGGCCTGCAGCTCGTGCAGCGCCGTGGCCATCTGGCCGGCGTCGAGCAGCGCCGAGGCCCGGTTGGCGGCGATGCGCAGCGCCAGGGCCAGGTCGCCGGCCTGACGGGCCTGTGCCTCGGCGGCGCGCAGGCCCTGCAGCGCGCGCGGCCAGCGGTTGGCATCCTTGTCGGCGATCGCCGGCATCATCAGCTGCAAGGCCTGCTGGGTGGGCAGGCGGTGCGCCAGCGCGGCGTCGAAGCCCTGCGCGTAGCGCGGCGCCAGCGGCTGCAGCCGGTCAACCGCATGGTCCAGCGCCAGCTGCCAGGCCTGTTCGAGCGCATGGTCGGCGGCGGCCGTGTCGTCCAGCATGCCGGCGGCGCGGGCACGCAGCGCGCCCAGCATGGCGCGCCCGGGCAGGTCACCGGCCTCGGCCAGAGCCTCCGCCCGGTCGAGCAGGATCCGGGCTTGTTGCGCATCGCCGGCTTCGAGCGTGGCGTGCGCGGCGCGACCCAGCGTGACCACGCGCTCGAAGGCCGGTGCGCCCGCGGCCTCCAGCGCGTCGACTTGTGCCAGCAAGGCCTGCAATGCGCTGGCGCGTTCACCCAGGCGCTGCAGCGCCACGGCCCGGTTGGCCTGGACCACGGCACGGCCGCGCGGATCGGCTTCGAGGTCCAACGCGGCCGCGTATTCGGCCAGGGCGGCGTCGCAGTCGCCGGCGTCGCGCAAGGCATTGCCGAGGTTGCCGTGGCCCACCGATTGCAGCTTCGGCAGGCTGGCCCTGGCGGCCGCGGCGATCGAGCGGCGGAACGGCTGCACCGCGCCGGCCAGGTCGCCCTGCGCGGCCCGCGCGTTGGCCAGCAGGTGCGCCGCCAGCGCCAGGTCCGCGTCGCGACCGGTGGCCGTCGCCAGGTGCACGGCCAGCCGCGCCTCGTGGTCCAGGCGGGGCCAGTCGCGCTGGCGCTTGGCCTGCTCGATGCGCGGCATCAGGCGGTCCAGGGCCTGGCCGTGGCCGGCGTCGAGTTGCACCAGCGCCGCCCAGGCGCGGCCGTCGCCGGCCTGAGCGGCCTGGCGACAGGCAGCGGCAGCCGGGCCGTACAGCACGGCCAGTTCATCCAGCAGGTCGGCCAGCCGGCCTTGCAGCGCCGCCGGCAGCTGGACCCGTGGCTCTTGGGAGGTCCAGGTGGCCAGCAGCAGCGTGCCCGGCAGCAGCAGCAGGTCCTCGATCGGAACCACCGCGTCGCCGGGCGTCGCGGGACTCGTCCGAGGGGCGCCGTGGCTCGGACCGGCCGGGTGGTCGGGGCCGGCCGGGCTGGCCCCACCGCCGGCAGGTGATGTCATCGCACCAGCGCGTCGTGGATGCGGCGGGCCACCACCGGGTCGTCGAGGTAGCCGCCGATGCCGTGGCGGTTGTCGGTGCCGTTGTTCACCGCATCGTGCTCGTCGATGGCGGGCCGCAGCGGGTCGAGCGGGAAGTACTCGGTCGTCAGCGGGTACAGCGCCACCACGTCTCGCTTGTCGTAGGCGTTGAACCAGGCGTCCACGCAAGGCGGGCAGCGTGTCGGCGACCACTTCATCACCGTCTCGCGGATCTCGGTCACGCCCAGCGGCGAGCCCAGCGTGACGAACTGCGGCACGCGCCAGCCCCTGGCCTGGCCGAACTGGCGCAGCAGCCGGTAGGCCACCACGGTGCCCAGCGAGTGCGACACGACGACGGTCTCGACGCCGGGCGTCATCGCCTGCATCACGCCCTCGTCGATGGTGTCGCGCACGACCTCGTTCTTGAGGTACTGGTAGACGTCGTGGGTGGCCAGCGCGATGCTCGCGGCGCTGGCGCCGGGCACGTAGCGGTCCACCGCCGCCAGCACGCCCTGGAACCACTCCCATTGCAGCGGGCCACGGTCGACCACGTCCTGGCCGGCCACCGTGGCCAGTTCGGCCTTGCTGACGAAACGCTCCTGGATGTGGCGGGCCATTGCATTGGCGAAGCGCTTCTCCTCGGCGTCGAGCTCGGTGCCGCGCACGATCACCGCCGCCGCGGCCGCCGGGTCGGCGCCGCCGGCCAGCTGCTCGAGCGTGTCGCCGTAGTACGGAAATCGGATGTCGGCCTCGGTGATCGGCATCGCCAGGCCGGCGGCGTCGAGGCCGATGCGCCAGGCGTCGATCCACTCCTTCTTCAAGGCGATGGAGTCCTTGCGCTCCTGCGCGCGGCCGTGGACGAAGACGAGTTGGCGTGCCATGTCGATGCTCCCCTGGTGATGAACGAAACTCAGACCACGTCGCCGCTGGCCAGCGCGCGCTCGAGCATCTCGACGCCGCGCGCGTCGTACAGCGACCACAACGACGGTTTCATCGTCGCCTGCAGGCCGTCGAGCAGCGGATGCAGGCGCACGCGGTGCGCCGGCAGCAGCGCCCAGCCCTGCGACAGCAGCGGCACGAAGGGCAGCACGCGGCTGTCGCGGTCGATGGTCTTGCCCAGCAGACTGCGCGCCAGCAGCGACACGTCGAACCAGCGCAGGTTCAGGTCGCCGGCCAGGTAGTCCTGCATGTTGCGGATGCGATCGACGAGCTGAAGGTCGTCGTAGGCATAGGCGGCGTAGATGGCCATCGTCGGATCGATGCCCTTGGCCACCTGCATCTGCATCGCCAGCGCCTGGGCGTCGTCGCCCTCGAGGTGGAAGCGGCCCTGGCGCGAGGCCGCCGCGGCCACCGCGCGCAGCATGCGCAGCTCGCCCAGGCGCGCCTGGTACTCGCCGAACCGGCCGTGGTTGTCGGACGGTTCGTAGCTGACGTCGACGAGTTCGTCGCCATCGAAGCTCAGCGCCGTCAGGAAGCCGGCCACCGCCGGGATGACGCAGCCGAAGCCGCCTTGCAGCCGCAGCACCACGCTGGCCGCCGGGCCCTGCAGGTCCCACAGCCTCACCGCGCCGCCCGGTGCGCCGCCGTCGCCGGGCAGCAACTCGGCGCGCGCGCGCATCGCCAGCGCCGACTCGACCTGCGTGCCGCGCAGCTTGAAGCCGCACTGCGACTCCATGTGCAGCGGGCCGAAGGGCAGGGCCAGGTTGCGCGCGGTGCGCGCCAGGGCGGCCACCTCGGGCGCCGGCACGGCACGTGCGGCGTCCAGGCGCTGCGACACCTGCGGCTGGTCGCCGCGCACGGCGGCGCGCACGATGCCGGTGGTGGCCAGGCGCGCCGTGTCGGCCGCGCTGGGTGCGCCGAGCAGCGCGTCGCGCGACGACGGCGCACGCGGCGGCACCGCCGCCGGGTCCAGCCGCGCCAGCCAGGTCAGGTCGCTGGCGCACACGCGGGCCTCGGGCTTCTGGTTCACGCGGCCAAGCAGGCCGCGCGCCTTGACGCGCCGCGGCACTTCACCCGCCAGCCAGTCCGACAGCGCCTTGGGCCGGACATACAGACCGGGCTCGCCGGCCACGTCGGCCACCAGGTCGAAGTCGCCCCGGCCGGCCAGGCCGTCGAGCAGGGCGTCCGTGTACACGGCGCGGAAGGCCTCGGACGCCTCGGTGGCCACGATGGCCGGATCACGCACCTCGGCCGCGGCGCGGCCCAGGCCGGTGCCGTAGAAGGTGTCCACCGGCCTCAGGCCGCCGTCGGGCACGTCGTTGGGAAACACCACCGAGCTGATCGAGGCCACGCCCTGGCCCTGGATGCCTTCGGCCGGCACGCGGCAGGCGTCGGAGATCACCACCACGTGTTGCGCCAGACCGTACTCGGCCTGCGCGACGCTGCCGCGCACGTTGATGACCGACAGCGGGTCCTTCGGCGCGTCGCTGAGCAGCCAGTACTCGTTCTTGTCGATGTTGACGCCGTGGCCGGCGAAGTAGACCACGATCTGCTCGACCCCGGCGCCCTGGTGAAAGGCCTTGATGGTCTTGATGACCTGCGCGGCGTCGACCGGCTCGTTGGCGTCGGTAATCAGCACCGCGCGCGCCGGGTCCAGGCCCTGCTTCAACGCCCACTCGTGCATGCGGCGGGCGCCGGCGGCGGCGTCTTTCAGCTGGTGCAGCTGACCGGTCTGGTCCACCCCGATGAAGACTCCGGCTCGGATCATCGGTGCCTCTCCCATCTCGACGCGGGGCGCCGAGCATAGTCCCGCCGGGCGTCGCGTCCTAGAGCCTGCGCAACGCGCGTCGACTTCGGACTAGGGGCTGCGCGGCGGCCCGGCGCACGCCCCGGGCCACCGCGACCGGGACCTTCGCGCACCGCATTCGTGGCGCAGTGCACACCCGCGGCGCCTGTCGCCGGCGCGCCCTGGCGCGTCGGGCGCGCGATCCGGCTTCCCCCTTCAAGTCGCGGCGTGCTGCCGCGCGCCAACCAGGAGGACAGCCATGCACCGCCACGAGCCCGCCGCGGGCCGCCACGACCCGCCGCCGACCGAGGCCGATCCGCCACCCCGCTGTCGACCACCCCGTTGCCCGCCCTGGCGCACCGCGCTGGCCTTGATCGTGCTGGGGCTGGCACTGGCCGGTTGCGTGGTGCCACCGTCGCGCACGGGCCCTGCCGCGGCGCGGGCCGCGGCCCACGGCCCGGCCTGCGGGGGGCAGGGGCAGCCGATCTGCGAGTTCGCCCCCGCGCGCTTCGTCCACAAGGCGGGCTGTGAGAACGGGGCCTTCTTCGACCCGCGCAACGGCGGCGAATGCTGGCGTTGCCCGTCGGGCAGCGTGCGCACGATCTTCCCGGTGACCTCGGACCGCGCCTGCGAGCAGCCGGCGCGTGTGCAACGCAGCGCCGTCGTCGGCCGCCACGCGGCGGTCGGGCTGCTGCGCACCGACTGCCGGCCGGGGTACTTCCTGCATGGCCTGTCGGGCCAGTGCTACGCCTGTCCGGCCGGCTGGCGCCGCACGGTCTTCGCGATCGACAGCGACCAGGCCTGCGAGACCACCCAGGCCGCGCAGCCGCAGCGCGCGTCGTTCGACAAGCGCATGGGCTGCAGCGCGCCGACCTTCCTGGATCCGCGCCACGGCGGCGAGTGCTGGCAATGCCCGACGCGCTGGAACCGATCGATCTTCCCGGTCAACGGCGCGCAGGCCTGCACCGCGCCGGCCGGCACCGCCTGTGCGGCCGGCCTGGTGGCCGATCGGGGCCGCTGCGTGCGACCGCAGGCCTGTGGGGCCGACGGCGCCCGGCCTTGCCTGCTGACCGAGCGCATCCCCTCGTGCAACCCGGGCCTGGTGGAGGACTTCGCGCTCAACCGCTGCGTGCCCGCCGCGCAGACGGTGCTGCGCCGCCTGGCCGACGAGGCGGTGGCCGAGGCCCGGCCCTTGATCCTGATGGGCCTGCAGACCAGCCACTGCCTCAGCCAGGCCGGCAAGCTGCAGGGTCTGGCGCAAGCGCTGCAGCGGCGCGACCCGCCGGCCGCGGCCGCCAGCCTCGGCGGGCTGGCCTGCGTGCAGCAGCTGCGCCAGGCCGCGGCGCGCCACGGCTACCAGACCGTCACGCTGGGCATCGGTGCCGACGCGGGCCTGGGCATCGGCGTCAACTCCGAGCTGGGCCTGGCCATCGACGTGCTGGACCGTCGCCGCGCCCGGGTGTACTCCACGCTGGGCTATTCGCTGGGCGCCAATGCCAGCATCTCGGGCGCGCTGGTCATCGGCTTTGCCAAGTCGGTGACCGACGATCTGGCTGGCGACGGTCATGGCATCGCCTACAGCGTCAAGGCCGTCGAAGGGGCCGGGGTGGGCGTCGGCTTCGACTACCAGAACCGGCTGCAGTCGGTGGCGGTGTCGGGTGCGGTGGGGCTGGGTGCCAGCGTCGGGGTGTACTCGCGCACGAAGACCGTGCTGGTGCCCTGACGGGGCCCGGCGGCCGTGCGCCGCCGGATTCGGCGGCCTTCCGCCTCGTGAGCCGCCGCGCCTACGGGCGCCCGTGCGAACGCAGCGGCTGACGCGGCGCCGCGCGCCCTGGGCCGATGCGGCGCCTCAACGCCGGCCCGCGCCGTTGCGCGAAGATCCCGTGCATGAACCGGGGTTCACACGCGTCGCGGCCGCTGCTCGCGCTGCTGGCGGGGGTGCTGGCCCTGGTGTCGCCGGGCTGCCGCACGCTGCCGGACGAGCCCCCGCGCGCGGCGTCAGCGGCCTGGGTGCAGCCGGCCGACAGCCCGCTCGGCCGCAGCTTCGCGCCGTGGATGCAGGGCCCGGCGTCGCGCGCCGGCGTGCACCTGCTGCCGCATGGCGACGAGTCCTTCGGGCTGCGCGCGGCCAGCGCCGAGCAGGCCCAGCACACGCTGGACCTGCAGTACTACATCGTCGCCGACGACGCGGCCGCCACGCTGCTGCTGGCCCGTGCGCTGCGCGCGGCCGACCGCGGCGTGCGCGTGCGCCTGCTGGTCGACGACGTCGGCACCGCCGATGCCGACCACCTGCTGGAGTCGCTCGACGCCCACGCGCTGATCGAGGTGCGGCTGTACAACCCCTTCTCGCAGCGCCGCGCCGGCTGGTTCGCACGCGCGCTCGAGTACCTGGGTCACAGCGACCGGCTCGGCCAGCGCATGCACCACAAGCTGTGGGTGGTGGACAACGCCCTGGCCATCGTCGGCGGTCGCAACCTGGGCGACGCGTACTTCGCGTTCGACCGCGAGCGCCAGTTCGCCGACCTCGACGCGCTGGTCGTGGGACCGCTGGTGCGCCAGCTGTCGCAGGGTTTCGACGGCTACTGGAACAGCGATGCCGCGCGGTCCCTGCGGCGCGACCGCTCGCCGGAGGCGGAGGCGCAGGGCCTGTCCAGGGCGCGCAGCGTGCTGCAGCAGCGCGAGCGCCAGTTCCGCGAGAGCGCGTACGCGCAGTCGCTGCGTGCGGCCGGGCTGGGCAGCGCGCTGCACGAGGGCCGGATCGACCTGGTGGCCGCCCGCGGCATCGTGGTCGACGGCCGGCCGCCGCTGCCCGAGCCGGTTGCCGCGGCCGGCGCGGGTGATCCGGCCGATGCCGGCGTGGGTGGGCCGGCGGCCCGCGTCGTCGCCGACGCCACCGGCGCGGGCGGCGAGGGCGGCGTGGCGCCGCAGCCAGGGCCGCTGATCGAGCTGCTGCGCAGCGTGGTCGCGGTGACGCGGCGCGAGCTGCTGCTGGTCTCGCCCTACTTCGTGCCCGGCGACCGCGGTGTCGAGGCGATCTGTGCGCTGCAGGCGCGCGGTGTGCGCGTGCGGGTGCTGACCAACTCGCTGGCGTCGACCGACGTGCCGGTGGTGCATGCCGGCTATGCGCGCAAGCGGCCGGCGCTGCTGGCCTGCGGCGTCGAGCTGTTCGAGCTCAAGCCCGGGCCGAAGGGGGAGCGGCGTGGCCTGTCGTCGGGCGCCAGCCTGCATGCCAAGGCGGTGGTGGCCGATCGCCAGGTGGCGATCCTCGGCTCGATGAACCTCGACCCGCGCTCGCGCCGGGTCAATACCGAGATCGCGCTGCGCCTGGACAGCGCCGAACTCGGCGCGCAGCTCGGCGCGCTGTTCGACGAGGCCGTGCGGCCCGAGAGCGTCTACCGCCCGGTGCTCGAGGCCGGTGGCGACGAGCCGCGCCTGCACTGGCTGAGCACCGACGACGGCCGGGCTGCCCGTCACGTGCACGAGCCCGAGGCGTCGTTGTGGCGTCACCTGACCAGCGACCTGCTGGGCATCCTGGCGCCCGAAGAGACGCTGTGAGGCCTCGGGGGTAAACCCAGGTCGCCGCGGCGATCGCGACATTTACAATCCGGGCGCCCGGTAAGTGAAGATCGCGAGGGCGGACAGGGCCGTCGGCTTGCGCGAGCTTGCGCCTCGGCACCGACGCCCCGGTCCGCACGACAGCCCGCACCGGCGCCAACATCGATGCCATCGCCCACCCGCCGACACCAGATGCCCCGCCTCCCGGCCGACCCCGCCCGCCCCCAGCGCAGACCGCGCCGCGCCCCGGCCGTCGACGCCGAAGCACCCGTGCGGGCGCCACGCCGCAGCCAGGAGGAGCGCAGCAGCCAGACCCGGCTGCGCCTGTGCCAGGCCGCCGTCGAACTGCTCGCCGAGATCGGCTACGAGCGGCTGACCACCGCGCTGATCGCCCAGCGCGCCGAGGTGTCCAAGGGGGCCCAGGCGTATCACTTCCCGAGCAAGGACGACATGCTGGTGGCCGCCTTCCAGCACCTGCTCGATGGCTGGCAGGCGCGCCGCGAGGACTTCCGCCGCCGGCACCCCGGCAAGGCGACGGTGGAGCAGCTGCTGCGCTACCTGTGGCGCGACGTGTTCGGCCGCGCCGACTACGTGGCGTCGGTCGAGATGATGCTGGCCGCCCGGCACCACCCCGTGCTGCGTCAGCGGCTGCAGGACGTGCTGGCCACCTGGACCGTGGCGCGCGACGACATCTTCCGCCAGCTGGTGCCGCTGGACGACCAAGGCGGCCAGCGGGCCACCTTTCTCGAGCTCAACTTCTGCATGCTGCGCGGCCTGGCCTTGTTCGGCGGCCTGAATGCCGACCCGGCGCTCGAGGAGCGCGTGCTGCAGATGTGGATCGGCATGGCCACCGACTTCGTCGCGGCGCGCCAGCGGCCGGGGCCGCGCGCGCAAGCCCGGCCCGCGGCCCCACCCGCGGACCCGTCCGAATCCCGGCCCGAGGCCCGACCCCGGCTTCGGGCGCGCGCCGCCATCCGCCCTCCGACCCGAGGGCAATCGTGATCTGTCACACGTGGAGACACCCGATATGAAGCACTGGACCCGTCGCCGCCTGCTCGGCACCTCGGCCGCCGCATCGGCCGCCGGCATCCTGGGCCTGCCCTTCGAAGTGGCGGCGCAGGCCGCGCGCGGCGGCACGCTGGTGATCGGCACCACGCAGAAGCCGCGCCACCTCAACTCGGCGGTGCAGAGCGGCATCGCGACGATGAGCCCGGCGGCGCAGCTGTTCGCCTCGCCGCTGCGCATGGACGCGCAGTGGAAGCCCAGGCCCTACCTGGCCGAACGCTGGGAGCTGTCCAGCGACAACCGCAGCGTCACGCTGCACCTGCGCAAGGACGCCGTGTTCCACGACGGCCGGCCGATCACCGCCGAGGACCTGCAGTTCAGCCTCGAGGCGGTGCGCGACAACCACCCGTTCAAGTCGATGTACGCGCCGCTCAACGCGGTCACGCTGGCGGGCACGCACAGCGCGGTGGTGCGCCTGGCCGAGCCGCATCCGGCCCTGCTGCTGGCGATGTCGACCTCGCTGACGCCGATCATCCCCAAGCACATCTTCGGCACCGGCGGCGACCTCAAGCTGCATCCGCGCAACGCCTCGCCGGTGGGCTCGGGGCCGTTCCGGCTGGTCGAGTTCAAGCCCGGCGAGCACCTCATCCTCGAGCGCTTCGACAAGTTCTTCCTCAAGGACCTGCCACGCCTGGACCGCATCATCGTCAAGGAATACAAGGACCCGGGCAGCCTGCTGCTGGCCTTCGAGAGCGGCGAGGTCGACGCGCTGCAGCAGGTCAGCGGCGCCAAGGACCTGCAGCGCGTGCGCAAGGTGCCCGGCGTGCAGCTGGTGACGCCGGCGGCGCCGGCCACCGGCCCGCTGGTGTGGCTGGCCTTCAACCTGAAGAACCCCAAGCTCGCCGACAAGCGCGTGCGCCAGGCCATCGCCTACGCGATCGACCGCGACTTCATCGTCAACGCGCTGCTCGGCGGCGCGGGCAAGCGCTCCACCGGCCCCATCGCGTCGAGCAGCCCGTTCTACAGCGCCGAGGTCGAGCGCTACGACCTCAACCTGGCCAAGGCCACGCAGCTGCTCGATGCGGCCGGCGTCAAGCCCGGTGCCGACGGCGTGCGCTTCGTGCTGGAGGTCGACAACCCGCCCGGCTTCGGCGACCTCAAGACGATGCAGGAGTACCTCAAGCCGGCGCTGGCGAAGGTGGGCATCGCCGTCACCGTGCGCACCTCGCCCGACTTTCCCACCTGGGCGCGGCGCGTGGCCAGCCTGCAGTTCGAGGCCACCATCGACGGCGTGTGGAACTGGGGCGACCCGGTCATCGGCGTGCACCGCACCTGGCTCAGCTCGAACATCCGGCCCGGCGTGATCTGGTCCAACACGCAGAGCTACACCAACCCCAAGGTCGACGAGCTGCTGGCCGCCGCCGGTCAGGAGATGAACCTCGCCCGGCGCAAGGCGCTGTACAAGGACATGCAGCGCATCGTCGTCGACGACTGCCCAGTGGCCTTCCTGGTCGAGTCCTCGTGGTCCGAAGCTTACGCGGCCAAGGTGGCCGAGCCACCGCGTGGCATCTGGGGGATGATCGATGGGCTCACCGACGTGGGGCTGCGCAAGGCCTGAGCGGCGCTGCCGCGACGCACCGACCTACCGACGCACCGGCGCTCCGCGTTGAGCCGCATCACCGTCCACCGCGCCCGGCGGGTGCACACGCTGGACCCCAACCGGCCCGAGGCCACCTGCGTCGCGGTGCGCGACGGTCGCGTCTTGGCCGTCGGCACGCTCGACGACGTGTCCGGCTGGGGCCCGCACGACCTGGACGAGCGCCACGCCGACCGCGTGCTGCTGCCGGGGCTGGTGGAGGGCCACAGCCACCTGATGGCCGGCACGATGTGGCAGCACGCCTACTGCGGCTGGTACGACGTGCCCGACCCCGACGGGCGCATCGCGGGCGGCGCTCGCTCGCTCGACGCGGTGGTCGGCACGCTGCGCGCGCACGCGCAGCGGCTGTCCGACCCGGCGGCCTCGGTCACCGGCTGGGGACTGGACCCGATCCACTTCGGCACGCGCGGCGTCACGCGGGCCGACCTCGACGCGGTCAGCGACAGCCGGCCCGTGGGCGTGCTGCACGGCAGCGGGCACATCCTCTACGCCAGCAGCCTGGCGCTGCAGCAGGCCGGGCTGCTGCACACCGGCATCGACCACCCGGGCATCCCGCTGGGGGCCGACGGCCTGCCCAGCGGCGAGCTCAGGGGCCCCGACGCGATGATGCCGCTGCTGCCGGCCTTCGGCATCGACCGCGCCTTTCTCGGCGGCAACGAGCGCGGCATCCGCGCCTTCGGCCGGCTGGCCGCGCGCGCCGGCGTCACCACCGCCACCGACCTCGGTGCCACGCTGGCCGACGACGAACTGGCGCTGGTGCAGCGGCTCACCGGCGAGGACGACTACCCGGTGCGCCTGGTGTCGGTGCTGCGCACGCTGGGCCTGCGCCCGGCCGACGCCATCGACAAGGCCGTGGCGCTGCGCGCGCACAGCACCGAACGCCTGCGGCTGGGCGCCATCAAGATCGTCAGCGACGGTTCGATCCAGGGCTTCTCGGCACGGCTGCGCTGGCCGGGCTACTACAACGGCGCGCCCAACGGCCTGTGGTACGTGGCGCCGGAGACGGTGACCGCGCTGTTCCGCGGCGGCTTGCAGCGTGGTGTGCAGGTGCACGTGCACACCAACGGCGACGAGGCCGTCGAGATGGTCATGCAGTGCCTGCACGACGCGCTGCTGGCCTGCCCGGCACCCGACCATCGCTTCACGCTGCAGCACTGCCAGCTCGCCGACGCGGCGCAGTTCCGGCGCATGCGCGCGCTGGGCCTGTGCGTCAACCTCTTCGTCAACCACCTCTACTACTGGGGCGAGGCGCACCGCAGCCGCACCGTCGGCCCCGACCGCGCCGAGCGCATGAACGCCTGCCGCACCGCGCTCGACTGCGGCGTGCCGTTCTCGATCCACTCCGACGCGCCGATCACCCCGATGCGCCCGCTGTTCACCGCCTGGTGCGCCGTCAACCGGCTCACCGCGGCAGGCCGCGTGCTCGGTGCGCACCAGCGCATCGGCGTCGCCGATGCGCTGCACGCGGTCACACTGGGTGCGGCACGCACGCTCAAGCTCGACCACGAGATCGGTTCGATCGAGTGCGGCAAGCGCGCCGACTTCTGCGTGCTCGACGACGACCCCTTCCTCGTCGCCCCCGAGCGGCTGAAAGACGTGCCCGTGTGGGGCACCGTGCTCGGTGGCCGTTCCTTCCAGGCCCTTCCGGCCGCCTGACCCATCCACCGGAGTCCCGCCATGCCCCAGCTCAGCCATGCCGTCCGCGACCACCGCTGGGCGAAGGCCCATGCGGTGATGGATGAGCTGCGCGTCGACGCCTTCGTCTTCACCGGCGGCGACTTCTTCCAGTTCATCTCCAACTACCACACCGACGTGCAGGTGTGGGAGCGGCCGATCTTCGCCGTGCTGCCGCGCAACGGCGCGCCCTTCCTGGTGATGAACGAACTGTCGACCAGCCACATCCGCTTCTCGCGCGAGGCCGGCAAGCTGTGGATCGACGACATCAGCATCTGGTCCGAGCACCCGCGCGTGGCGCAGCGGCTGCCGCTGGCGCCGCAGCTGCCCGAGCTGCTGGCCGAGCGCTTGCGCAGCGCCGGGCTGGCGCGCTCGCGCATCGCCGTCGAGGGCGGCAACGCCGCGCTGACCGCCGCCGCCCGGCTGCTGCCCGAGGTGACGCTGCGGCCATCCACCGCCGAGGCGCGTTCGCTGCGCTGGCAGAAGCATCCCGAGGAGCTGGCGCTGATGCAGCAGCTGGCCGCCACCGCCGACTGGCTGCAGGAGCGCTACCGCGAGAACATCCGCCCGGGCCGGCTGGTGCAGGAGCTCGATTTCGCGATGGCCGCGCTGTGGGTCGAGGAGGCAGCCCGGCGCTTTCCCGGCGAGCAGTTCGAGGTCATCCGCACCTGGACGCTCAGCGGCCCGGCCTCGGCATCGCCGCATGGCGACGGCCGCTCGTGCGGCGCGCGCATCGAGAAGGGCCACGGCCTGGTCAACATCCTGATCCCGCGCCTGAACGGGCTGGCGATCGAGAACGAGCGCACCTGGTTCTGCGGCCAGCCCAGCGCCGAGCAGGCGCGGCTGTGGACGGTGGCGCGCGACGCCACCGACGCGGCCATCGAAGCCGCGGTCACCGGCCAGCCGGTGTGCGGCATCGACGCTGCGGCCGGCGCGGTGATCGAGAAGGCCGGTTGCGGCCACCTCGTGCTGCATCGCGCCGGCCACGCCATCGGCGTGCAGCACCACGAGTACCCCGAGGACATGGCCTTCAACCATCGGCCGCTGCTGGACAACGAGGTGTATTCCGCCGAGCCCGGGCTGTACGCCTGGGGGCTGGGCGGCTTCCGCCTCGACGACACCGTGGTCGTCGGCGCCACGCCACGCGTGCTGACGCACACGCCCAAGACGCTGGCCCACGCCACGATCGACTGACGGCCTGCACCGCGACCGCAGCGCCGTACCCATGGGAGCGCAGATGTCCACACCCTACCGCTACGTGCACAGCCCCGGCTGCCTGGGCTGCGCCCTGGCCGCGTCGGCCGGCCGGCTGCTGCCGGCGCTGGGGCCGAACGGGTCCGCGGGGGATTGGCAAGACGCGGCCAACGAATCGGCGGCCCACGAATCATCCGAGCGGCCGGCCGACAAGCCGTCCGGCGAAGCCGCCGCGGCCTCGGCAGCCCCTGCGCCCGGCGCTCGCCCCGCAGCCGGCGACGAGATCGCCTGGCTGATCACCGGAGGCGGCCAGGCGGTGCCGGCCGACTCGCCCCGCCTCGGCGGAGGGGGAGGGGGCCCGCTGCGCCCGCGCCGCCTGGTCATCCGTGCGGCCACCGTGATCGACGGCACCGGCGCGCCGCCCATCGGGCCGGTGGACATCGCCGTCGAAGGCGGCCGCATCGTCGAGGCGCGCGCCGTGGGCCACCCGGGCGCGCCGATCACGATGCCGCGCCCGGCCGCCGGCGACCACGAGATCGACGCCAGCGGCTGCACCGTGCTGCCGGGCTTCGTCGACGCGCATGCGCACATCGGATTCCCGCAGCAGGCGCGGCACGGCCCGCTGGCACCCACCGACTACGTCTACAAGCTGTGGCTGGCCCACGGCGTGACCTCGGTGCGCGAGGTGGGCAGCATCAACGGCCTGGCCTGGACGCTGGAACAGGCGCGCCAGGCCGAGGAGGGCGCCATCGCCGCCCCGCACATCACGCCCTACGCGTTGTTTCCGCTGCCGGAGTACGTCCACCTCACCCCCGACCAGGCCCGGGCCTGGGTGCAGGCCGTGGCGCGCAGCGGCGCCCAGGGCGTCAAGTTCCTCGGCGCGCAGCCCGAGACCATGAAGGCCGCACTCGACGAGGCCGGCCGGCTGGGCCTGGGCAGCGCCTGCCACCACGCGCAGATGTCGGTGGCGCGCATGAACGTGCTGGACACCGCGGGCTGGGGCCTGAAGAGCCTGGAGCACTGGTACGGCCTGCCCGAGGCGATGTTCACCGACCGCACGGTGCAGGACTACCCCGCCGACTACAACTACAACAACGAGCAGGACCGCTTCGGCGAGGCCGGCCGGCTGTGGCTGCAGGCGGCCGAGCCGGGCAGTGCACGCTGGCGCGAGGTGATCGAGCGGCTGCTGGCGCTGGACTTCAGCATCGTGCCCACCTTCACCGTCTACGAGGCGGCGCGCGACGAGATGCGCGCCCGGCGCCAGGACTGGCACGACGACTACACCTGGCCCGGCGTGTGGGACTTCTACCAGCCCCACCGCGACGCGCACGGCTCGTTCTGGTTCCACTGGACCACGCAGCACGAGATCGCCTGGCGGCGCAACTTCCAGCGCTGGATGGCCTTCGTCAACGAGTACAAGAACCGCGGCGGCCGCGTCTGCGCCGGCAGCGACTCGGGCTTCATCTACAACCTCTACGGCTTCGGCTTCGTGCGCGAGCTCGAACTGCTGCAGGAGGCCGGCTTCCACCCGCTGGAGGCCATCCGCGCCGCGACGCTGAAGAGCGCGCAGCTGCTGGGCCGCGACGGCGACGCCGGCAGCGTCGAGGTGGGCAAGCGCGCCGACCTGGTGATCCTGGACCAGAATCCGCTGGCCAACACCAAGGCGTTGTACGGCACCGGCGCGATCCGCCTGAACGACGCCACCGGGCGCGCCGAGCGCGTGGGCGGCGTGCGCACCACCATCGTCGGCGGCGTCGTGCACGACGCCAAGGCGCTGCTGGCCGACGTGAAGGCGCTGGTGGTGGCCGAGAAGCAGCGGCGCGCCGGGCAGGGCGGCTGATCCGGCGCGCCCGCCGCCGGTGCGGCGCCGCGGCGCGACCTCGATCCGCGTTCCCGGCAGGGACGCAGGCCCCGAGGCGGCGCTGCCTCATGGGCGGCTGCGCGCGCATCCGGACTCTCACCAGTGCGGCCGACACGCGGGCGTGGCACCCTGCGCGGCGCGGCAAGCCGGCGTGGAACCCGGATGCCGCCAATCCCCACGGCCTGCATTCGAGGAGACACCATGAAGTTCGGACTCTGCTTGGCGCTGGGCGCCGCCGCGCTGTGCGCCCTGCCGGCGGCGGCCCAGGAGCTCACGCTGACGCGGCTCGACTGCGGCAACGGGTCGAACGACCCACGGCGCTTCAGCGACACCTATGCCTACACCGAGACGAGCAAGCCCTTCACGTTCAGCTGCTACGTCGTGCGGCGCGGCGCCGACGTCATGGTGTGGGACACGGGCTACCTGCCGGGTTCGGTGCCCAACGCCACCAACAAGCCGCTGGCCGAGCTGCTGGCGCAGATGAACGTCAAACCCGAGGACGTCAAGTACGTCGGCGTCAGCCACTTCCACGCCGACCACACCGGGCAGCTGGGGGCCTTGAAGAACGCCACGCTGCTGATCGGCAAGGGCGACTGGGACGGCATCACGTCCACCCCGCCGATGGGCGGCGCCAACGTCAAGGGCTTTGCCGAATGGATCGCCGAGAAGCGCAAGGTCGAGACGCAAAGCGGCGACAAGGACGTGTTCGGCGACGGCAGCGTGATGATGCTGCGCGCGCCGGGACACACGCCGGGCCACAGCATCCTGCTGGTGCGCCTGAAGGAGATGGGGCCGGTGCTGCTGAGCGGCGATGCGGTGCACTTCCTCGAGAACTACGACTACGAAGGCGTGCCCGGCTTCAACTTCGACCGCGCGCAGACCCTCGCGTCGATCCAGCGCATCAAGCAATTGCAGAAGAACCTGAAGGCCACGCTCATCATCCAGCACGACCCGCGCGACATCGGCAAGCTGCCGGCGTTTCCGGTGGCTGCGAAGTAGCCCCCCCGCCCCGGGTCGCGCGCGACGCGACCCCGCCGGCTGCGGCCTCGGCGAGCCGCGTCGGTGGCGGGCGGCCGATCTGCCGGAACGGTCCACGTCGTCGGCCTTCTGGCGCAGGTCGTCGGCCACCTCGGCGTGCGGACGCCATCCGCGCGTCGACCTCGATCCCGCCGCGGCGTCTCCGCTGGGGAATCCATCGACCGATCCTGCCTAAGGGCGATACGGGCCTGCCGCCGGCGTGGCCCACGAGCGGGTCGCACCGACCCGCGCCGCCACTTCGCAGGAGCCACGATGTCCCACCTTCACCCGTCATGGCGCGCGCCCGCCGCCGCGCTCATCGCCTTGTTGATGTCGGCCTGCGCCGGCACGGCCGTGCAGAAGCGTGCCTATGTGCCGCCGACGGCCAGCCCGGTGACCACGCAGCCGGTGGTCGTGATCGACAAGCCCTTCGAGGTGGCCTGGAACGACCTGGTGCGTCGCATGACGGCCAGCCAGTTCAAGATCCGCCAGGTGTCCAAGGACTCGCGCGTCATCAGCCTGGACTTCGAGATGCCCCAGAGCGTGGGCTCGGACCACTACGTCGACTGCGGCCGCATCAGCAACACCATCACCTGGGACGGCAAGACGCGCACCTTCGACTACTCGCTCGCGGACTCCAACTATTACGAGGTCGTCTACGTGGACAACGTCGGCGACCACATGTGGGCCGAGGTCAAGCCCAGCACCCGGATCAGCGGCACGGTCAACGTGTACATGACACCCCAGGGACCGCAGCGCACGGAGATGAGCGTCAACACGCGCTACCAGATCCGCCGCGACTTCGGCGAGTTTCAGCGCTTCTACTACCACCCGGGCTTCGGCCGCTATGCCCAGTTCCGGCCGGGAACCCAGCCGCCGATGGAGGGCGTGTTCACCACGCAGACCAGCGTGAGCTTTCCCATCGGCGACTTCAGCGTCCGCTGCGTCACCACGGGCTTCATCGAGAACACCTTTCTCGGCTTCGCTCGCGACTAGCGATGCGTCGCGTGCAGCGGTCGGTGCACGCCGCTGCAATCCCTCGCAGGGCGGCCCGACGGTGACGGGCCTGCGGGCCTGCGGGCCTGCGGTCCCGCGGTCCTGCGGTCCTGCGGTCCTGCGGTCCTGCGGTCCTGCCGGTGGGGCCCGCCCCGCTCGACGGCCCGGTTGCGACGAGCACCCCGTCCCGGCGTCGGGCGGCGGCGACAATCCTCGGAGGTTCCACTGGCGGGCCCCGCCCCCCGCCTGCGCGACATGTCCGCTCCCACGCCTTTCTCCTCGGTCATCGCCGGCCGCGAGCGCCAGGGCCGGTCGGTGACCTTCCATCTGCACGCCGACTGGCAGCAGGGGCGCACGGCCTATGGCGGCGTGGTGGCCGCGGTCGCGGCCCAGGCCATGCGCGACGTGGCCGGCGCCGCCTGGCCGGCGGACGTGACCCTGCGCTCGCTGCAAGGCGCCTTCGTCTCGGTGGTGGCCGCCGGCGACGTGACGGCGCAGGTCGAGGTGCTCCGCCAGGGACGCAACGTCTGCCACGTGATGGCGCGGGTGGGCAATGGCGACGCCCCGGGATCGGTGTTCATCGGCGTCTACAGCGCCGACCGACCATCGGTCATGACGCCGCGCGCGCCGCAGCGACCGCCGGCGCCGGCCGAAGCCGATGCCTTGCGCGAGCTGGAATTCCCGGTCTGGTCGACGCATGTCTCGGTCGAGCATCCCGAGAAGCGCGGCCCCGGCGCGACCAACGTGCCGATCGTCGTCGACGGCGTGCTGGTCGAGCCCGGCGACATCATCGCCGCCG
>WBZL01001975.1_pt1 | contig 20513 bp, 20 predicted proteins | sample 5204291 | NCBI WGS metagenome assembly WBZL01 (sample SAMN12344345, study PRJNA552823) | activated sludge metagenome | biome: Activated sludge suspended growth; feature: Nitrification reactor; material: Wastewater; isolation source: activated sludge from nitrification reactor of wastewater...
GTCGTGGCGCGACCTCGAGGACTGGTGCATGAAATCCAGCGCGAGCGCGGCCTGTCGGCGGCATTTCTGAGTTCAGACGGCAGGGACTTTGGCGAGATGCAGAAGGAGCGCCATGCCTCTACCGATGGACAGGCGCTGCTGTTTTCTCAGGCGCTTGAGCAGCTTCCCACAGAGAGGTTTGAACCGCGCCTGATAGAACGCGTTGCCCAAGTCCGTGGGGATCTGCTTAACTTGCCGACGTGGCGCCAGGAGGCAGCGCAGTTGCAGGTGGCCACGCAAATGCAGTCGGCGCGCTACAGCGCACTGATCGACGCCCTGCTGGGCATCGTGCGGGAGATGCACCTGATGGGCAACGGTGCGGAGCTCTCGCGTGCCATTTATGCTTACGTCAATTTGATGCAGGCCAAGGAAATGGCGGGCATGGAGCGGGCATTGGGGGCCACGTATTTCTCGGCGCCCCAGGAGGATGTGAGTGGTCGGCAGGTGTCTCTCGGATGGGCGGAGCGGCAGTCCCATTTTCTGGAGCAGTTCCGGTTTTTTGCCGTTCGTGAGCAGGCTGAACTCCTGCAACATTTGCTGGCCAGTGACAATTTGGCCGAAATCGAACACCTGCGTGCGTCCGTCTTCATGAGGTCGCCGGGAAAAGCGCTCCGCACAGCCAAGATGGTGAGCCACTGGATTGATCTGACTTCCTGGAAGATGGACCAGATGAAGCGGGTCGAGGACCGTGTTTCGCAGGATTTGCTGGACGCCACCCTCCGCGCCCAAGAAGCCGCAGAAAGAATGGTCTGGTGGAGTGGTGGCGCAACCCTGGTGGCTTTGGTCTTGACCCTGTGGATTGCGGGCGCGCTGGCACGGGGCATCATCTATCCGATACGGCGCCTCACCACCGCAATGAACCGTTTGGCTGCGCCGGATGCGCGCGTGGACGCCGTGCAGGTGACGGACCATGAGCGCGGCGACGAGATGGGCGACATGGCGCGCGCAACGATCGTTTTTCGTGACAACCTGGTCCGGATCGCGCAGGCCGAGGAGCGGCTGAAGCATGCGCTCATCCAACGCCTGCACCACAAGGCGCTGGGGTCCATTGCGCAGGGCGTTGTGATTGTCGATGCCAACGACAGGGCCACGTTTGTCAATGCCGCCATGTGCGCCATCACGGGGTACCTGGAGGAGGACGTTCTGGGCCGTCCGCCCGGTTTTCTGTGGACTGACCCCCAGGGCCGCAACACGCTGTGGGACAGCGCCGGTGCGCCCTGCACGTTGCAGGGCAAGCGCAGCGACGGCCAACCGTTCTGGTACGAGGCCACAGTCAACCCGGTGGCAGGCAGCCAGGGCGAAGCGACGCACCGCGTGGTGGTGCTGCGCGACATCACCGAGAGCCGCCGTATCGAGCAGGAAATGCGGATCGCCGCCACGGCCTTTGAATCGCTGCACGGCATGATCGTGACCGATGCACACGGCATCATCCTGCGGGTGAATCGTGCGTTCACCCGGATGACGGGCTACATGCCCGAAGAGGTGATCGGGCGTACACCGGCCATGTTCAAGTCCGGCCATCACGATGACGACTTCTACGTCAGCATGTGGCAATCGCTGGCCGACAGGGGCGCGTGGTTCGGCGAAATCTGGGACCGGCGCAAGAATGGCGAGGTGTACCCTCTGCTGCAGAGCATTTCCGCTGTGCGCGGCGACGATGGGCAGGTCACACACTATGTGGCGGCGTTCTCGGACATCAGCGAGCGCAAGGAGGCCGAGGAAAAGATCCGCCATCTCGCGTTCTATGACCCGCTCACCCGCCTGCCCAACCGGCGACTGTTGCTCGACCGCCTGCAGCAGGCCATGGTGCTGGGTGAGCGCACGGGCAACCACGGGGCGCTGCTGTTCATTGATCTGGATGAGTTCAAGTCGCTCAACGACACCCTGGGCCACGATGTGGGCGACCTGCTGCTGGTCGAGGTGGCCCGCCGACTCCAGGAAGCCATCCGGGCCAGCGATACGGCCGCCCGACTGGGGGGCGATGAGTTCGTGGTCATGCTCGAAGAGCTGTCGGCCGACGCAAGCGAAGCCGCCGAGCAGGCGCGTCGGGTGGGTGAAAAGGTGCTCGTCACACTCAACCAGCCCTACCATCTTGCGGGCCATGAGTTGCGCAGCACGCCCAGCATCGGGTTGACGCTGTTCGAAGGGCGGAAGGCGACCATCGATGAACTGATGCGCCAGGCCGATCTGGCGATGTACCAGTCCAAATCGGCGGGACGCAACGCGCTGCACTTCTTCGATCCGCAGATGCAGGCGGCCGTATTCCAGCGTGTGCAGCTCGACAATGATTTGCGCAGCAGCCTGGAGCAGGGCGATTTTCGCCTGCACTACCAGCCGCAGGTCGATATCCACGGCAAGGTGGTCGGTGCGGAGGCCCTGCTGCGCTGGCATCACCCACGGCGGGGTATGGTGCTTCCGGGCGAATTCATTGCCCTGGCCGAGGAAACGGGATTCATCCTGCCCTTGGGGCAATGGGTGCTGGAAACGGCATGCCAGCAATTGGTCGAATGGTCCGAAGACGAGACCACGGCAGCGTGGACCTTGTCGGTCAATGTCAGCGCCCGCCAGTTCCATGAGCCCGAGTTTGTCGAGTCGGTTCTGAAGCGTCTGCGTACCACTGGGGCCCAGCCCTCGCGCCTGCGGCTGGAGCTGACGGAAAGCCTGATGCTTCGGGACGTCGAGGAGGTGATCGCCAAGATGGAGCAGCTCAAGGCACATGGCATCGGTTTTGCGCTGGACGACTTTGGCACCGGCTATTCCTCGCTGACCTACCTGCGAAGGCTGCCTTTGGACTCGCTCAAGATCGACCAATCCTTTGTGCGCGATATCCTGACCGACCCGAACGTTGCGGCGATTGCCCGCAGCATTGTTGTCCTGGCCCGTGATCTGGGTCTGACCGTGGTGGCCGAAGGGGTGGAGCAGACCGGGCAGTTCGAATTCCTGGTCGGGCAGGGCTGTGGCGGCTACCAGGGCTACCTGTTCGGCCGACCCGTGCCCGCCCAGGAACTGCGGGCGTCTGCATCGTCTTGATCCTGCCTCCACAGGCGCAGGCCTTATCCTTGGGGGCTGCCTATGAACCAACTCCAAATTTTTCTGCCCTGCGCCGCTGGCGTCGAGGGCTTTCTGGCCGATGAGGCCCACCGTACCACCGGCTTGGCGGGTGAGGACCTGCTCACCGGGCGCGGTGGCGTGCTGCTGCGCGCCTCCTGGCGCGATGCGCTGCTGCTCAACCTGCACAGCCGCCTTGCGCAGCGCGTGCTGGTACAACTGGCGCACCGGCCCTATCGCAGCGAAAACGACCTCTACGAACTGGCCAGCAGCGTGGCCTGGGAAATCTGGTTCACCCCACGCCAGAGCTTCAAGGTCGAAGTCACAGCCCAGCACAGCCCGCTCAAGAGCCTGAACTTCGCCGCCCTGCGCGTGAAGGATGCCGTGGCCGACCGCTTCCGCGCCAAAAGCGGTGTGCGTCCCGACGTCAACACCCAGTGGCCTGATGTGCGCATCCACCTGCACCTGACGACCGATGAGGCCACGGTCTATATCGATACCTCGGGCGAGCCGCTGTTCAAGCGAGGCTGGCGCGAGGACAAGGGCGACGCACCGCTCAAGGAAACGCTGGCCGCTGCCATGATCGCCGCCAGCGGTTGGGACCCGCATGGCGAGGCCCCCGTGCCGTTGTACGACCCCTGCTGCGGCAGCGGCACCGTGGTCATCGAGGCGGCGCAGATGGCCTGCCGCATTGCGCCCGGCCTGCGTCGGCGTTTTGCCTTTGAAAAGCTCCTGCCCTACCAGGCCCATGTCTGGAATGCTATAAAAAACGAAGCTACTAGCGCAATACAGGCAAGCCCTGTCGGCATATTTGGCAGTGATGTTTCGCACCGTATGGTCGATTTCGCCCAGCGCAACGCCGAGCGCGCTGGTGTGGCGCAGGCCGTGCAACTGCGGGGCGGCGACGCGCTGCAGCGCATGCCGCCGTGCGAGACACCGGGCGTGATGCTGCTGAACCCGCCCTACGGCGAGCGCATTGCCGCCGCCGGTACCGCGGGGCAGAACGCCACGCAGCGCGCATCGCTGCGCGCCCTAGGGGCTGCACAGGGGCGTGAAACCGCGCACACCGACGATGGTGGCGAGTTCTTCAGCCAGTTGGCGGCGCACTGGAAGAAGCACTACCCCGGCTGGTCCGCCTGGATGCTCACGCCCGACCTCAAGCTGCCCGGCAAGATGCGTCTGAAGGAGTCGCGCCGCGTACCGCTGTGGAACGGCCCCATCGAATGCCGCCTGTTCCGCTTCGACATGGTGCGCGGTGCAGTGCGCGCGCGGCCCCAGGGCAGTGCGCCGGAGTCCGCCAATGGTGGCACCTGAGCCCGGCGCGGCGGCAGCACGCGCGCTGGTGCTGGACACCAACATCGTGCTCGACCTGCTGGTTTTCGCCGATGCCGCCGTGCAATCCCTCAAGCCCCTGCTGGCCAGCGGCGCCCTGCGCTGGATCGCCGCGCCCGCCATGCGCGTGGAGCTCGAGCGCGTGCTGGGCTATCCCCAGATTGCGCCGCGCCTGGACTACTACGGCCTCAGCGCCGCGCAGGTGCTGCAAGCGTTTGACGCGCAGACCCATACCGTGGCGCCCGCACCGCGCGCCAGCGCGGTGTGCAAGGACCCGGACGACCAGCAGTTCATCGACCTGGCCGTGCAGCATGGCGCGATCCTGCTGAGCAAGGACCAGGCGGTACTGCGCCTGCGCAAGCGGCTCATGGCGCACGGGGTGGAGGTGTCTTCGTTATGCCTAACTATTGAGAGTCCGAACACATGATGCTCTTGGGCGCTTGCTGTGCCCCTTGGTAATTAGGGTATAAGCGCTTTCTGGCGCATATCGTTCAAGATTAGTAGACTTGCTTCTATGCTGATGTGGTCATCGTCCCAATATAGCAGCCTGCCATTTTTTTTGCCGTGACAAACAGTGCTGTCGCAAAATATGTCTATAGGATCGTAGATTTTCATTTGTGGATTATCATTGCTAATCTTTTTTATCAAATCACGATATATGGATTGGCGGGAAATGACTTTTTCTTTCTCTTGAATGCAAAGCGAAAGTGGTTTGTCTGAGATGGATACAGGTCGCCTGACAATGCATCCTTTGGGATTTTCTCCCAACTCTGGGGGGTCAATGATGAATACTACGTTTTTATTGAGCCGCAATAAATCTTTGGCGAGTTGTGAATAGCCGTGGTGAAACATGTCCTCTTGGCTCGAGTTTTGTCCGTTCAAGGCAATGATTGAGTAATTGCTGGTGCCCTCGATGCCATAACCGGATCCGGAAAAATATACAGGTCCGCGAGTGTTGAGGAGAACGGTTTTGATGGATGGATGACTGCCAAGCACAGCGAACAATTGATCCACAAGAGCATTGCATCCTTTGTCCAATTTTCCGTCTAATACGGAATAATTTTTGAAAGGTAAGCAACCGTGGAGACCAATTAGCATGGATTTGATTGGTATTTTTCCTAGATGGGCTGCGCTGTTGATGGACATGGCATGACTGTCGCCTACGAATAATACTTCGGGTGCGGAATTATTTGTGAGGCACACGGCGCCGGGACCAATGGCAAAGTCCAGCAAATTTTCACATGAGCCATCGGAGAGGCGTGTATTGAGTGGTTCGCGAATCTGATCCAATAAATGATGGTCGATCTGGGAAAGCATGGGGAATCCAAGCCCATCCTGTCTAAAAGTGAAAAAACCCAGCGCACCTGCACTCACCATCAGCGAGCACAAAACTCCGGTTGTCCATTGGCTCGATGCGCGGAATCGAATGGGTTTTTCGATCAGGCGGTAAGTCAGCCAAGCGAATATTATTGCTAATAAGACGGCAGCTGCCCGAATATATGCATCTGGAGGTCCTTCTTCCATGATGCGTGCAAAGGAAAGAAAGGGCCAGTGCCATAAATACAATGGAAAACTGATGAGGCCGAACCATACGACCAGTCTATTTGATAGAATTAGCCGATTGAACCAAGATTGCTCTCCTGCGGCAATTATAAAAATGGTACCCAATACAGGAACTATAGCCCATTTTCCTGGAAATCCAAGATTGGGTTCGATTTTGAGAAGGCCAAATACAAGCAACGCTACGCCAAATACGGAAAGTGTATTTGATAATGTTTTGCCATCGCCTTTGGGGTTGTTTGTGTATAGGGCGCGGTGAAGCCAGTTATCTAGTGTATTTTTGAGGTTGCCCAGTTTTGAATGGGTGTGCAAATTCATCCAAGCTAATAGGCTTCCTGCCACCAATTCCCAGATTCGTGTTTGAGGGGAGTAAAATGTGGCCGTCGCATTGTTTTTTATGCCCTTGAGGTTAAGCGCTAAAGATATTGCGCCCACTGCAACTATTGTTGTCAGTAAGTTGTATTTTCTTTTCCGGGCTAGTAGCAGCAATGCTGGCCAAAGTATATAAAATTGCTCTTCAATACCTAGGCTCCATAAGTGAAGCAATGGTTTTGTCTCTGCGGCAGCATCAAAGTATCCTGCTTCGCTCCAGAGCACTAAGTTTGAAACGAAAAACACCCCTGCGGTGATGTGTTTGCCAAGTTGAGCGAATTCGTCGGGTAATAGCACCCACCAACCGAATGCAAATGTTGTTGTCAACATTAAAATCAGGGCTGGAAAGATCCGCTTGACGCGACGAACATAAAATTCTTGAAGACTGAATGTGTTGCTTTCCAGATTGCTGAAAATAATGGTTGAAATTAAAAAACCAGATATTACGAAAAAAATATCTACGCCAATAAATCCACCGCGCAACCAGTTCGGCGCCGCATGAAAAATGACGACTGATAGGACGGCAATCGCGCGCAATCCATCAATGTCTGCACGATATTTAGGATGGGATAAAGTATTGGCTGGCATCGTTTGGTTAGTGGATCCCATAGTGTTCGTCAGAGTGAGTCACTGTTAACGCCTAATTGTCATTTGAAAACCCCCGCATCTCCCCCCAGGCCTCGAACGGATCGCGCTCGCTGCGCCATTGGTTGATGGCCGCGCCCTCGTCGGGCCAGCCCAGAGCCAGACCGGCAAACAGCAGGCGTTCGGGCGGCAGGGCCAGAAATGCGCGCACGGGCTGGGAGCGGAACGCCCAATACTCCTGCGCACAGGTGCCCAGGCCCTGCTCGGTGGCCAGTAGCATCACGGTCTGCAGGTAGATGCCCAGGTCGGCCCATTGCGGTGGGCCCATGCGCCGGTCCATGCTGATGAAGATGCCCACGGGGGCGCCAAAGAACGCGGCGTTCTTCTGCATCTGCTGCAGGCGCGCCACCCGCTCTTCGCGCGGGATGCCGATGGCGGTGTAGAGCTGCTCGGCATTGCGCCAGCGCCGCGTGCGGTAGGGCTCCCACAGCTCGGGCGGATAGACGGCGTACTCGGGCTCCTCCTGCATGGGTGCGGTGGCCACGAGGTGCAGCAACTGCGCCAGCGGCTCGCCCGCCAGGGCGTGCACATGCCAGGGTTGCAGGTTGCCACCCGAAGGCGCGCGCGCGGCCTGTTCCAGAATGCTGCGCACCATGGCAGCCGGTGGTTGCTCGGGCTTGAAGGCGCGCACCGAGTGGCGCTGTCGTACGGCGTCGGAAACGTTCATGGTGTCGCAGCAGCGTGGGAGGAGGGGTTCAGCAGATCGTAGGCGGCGCGGGCGCGCTGCAGGTCGCGCCCCCAGCGCCGGTCTTGCGGGAGGTGGCGCAGCCAGGCCAGGCGTTGGGCCGTGGTGGCCAGCAAGGCTCCCAGCGCGGCGGGCTGCTCGGCCAGCCAGTGCGCCCAGATTGCGCGCGCTTCGGGCAATGCCCCGGCCTCGCGCAGATACAGTGCCGTGGAATGCACATAGCACAGCGCATCGCGCGCCTGGCACAGCGCCAGCGGCAGGCTGGCCAGGGGGTCGTCTTCGAAGTCGATGAAGCCCAGCACACCGTCGGGGCAACGCACCAGGTTGCGGGCAAAGGCCTGGCTCAGGCAAGCGCCGCGCGCATGCACGGCCTGCAGCGCGGCCAGCCCTTCTTGCCACCGGGCCAGTACGGCCTGCGGGCCTGCGGCGCTGGCGGCCTGCATTTCGCCATCAAATGACGGGGTGGCCTCGCCGGGGCGGCCCAGGTGGCGCAGCAGCAGGCCTTCGGGCTGCTGGGCCAGCACCTCGGGCACACGCAAGCCAAGGGCGGCCAGGCTGTGCAGGCGCCGCGCCTCGGTCGCGATGGCGGTGCTGCCACCCAGGTTGGGCACCGGGCGCAGCACCTGCAGCCGGGTCAGCCAGGCCAGCAGCCCCAGCACGCGGTAGCGCGCCATGCTGTGGCGTGGGCCGGCCTTCTTGAGCCAGACCTGCTCTGATCCCAGGCGGTAACTGGCCACGTTGGGGGTTTGCAGTGCGTACTGGTCGCGCAGGAAGGCGGCGTAGTCGGGCGGGGAGGTGGCGGCGGTCAGGGTCATCGGTGCATGGGTGGGCGGCTACACTTGCCGCCGTGCGCACGCCGCACCCCGCGGCTTTGCATCCGGCAGCGCCCCGGGCATCATAAAGTGCACCGATGAACGCTGAATCCCCTGCCCACAGCCCGGCCCTGGGCCCCGACGAGCTGGACGAGCTCGACACCCTGCTTGACGACCTGCGCACACGCGCCGAAGAAATCCCCCAATGGGAGTTCTGCGACGGCTTTCTGGCCGCGCTGGCCTGCATGCGCCGCCCCGTGCCACCGGCCGAGTTTCTGCCCATGCTGCTGGGCGATGGCCTGCCGCTGGAGGTGGCCGAGGGCGAGCCTCTGCCCGTGCTGGAGGCGTTTGCCGACGCTGCGCAGCAGGCCCGTTTTCTGGAGCTGTGGACGTGCCGCTGGGACGAGGTGCAGCGCCAGCTCGATGCGCAGGTGCAAAGCCTGGACGAAGACGAAGCCTACGCCCCCGAAGCCATGGACATGCGCGGCGCCATCGCCAGCCTGCCCGAGGCCGAGCGCGCCGAAATGCAGGGCCAGGAGATCCCCTCGTTTGGCCAGATCTGGGCGCTGGGCTTCATGTTCGCCGTGGAAAACTGGCCCGAGGAATGGGCTGGGCCGCGCGACAAGGAAGCCGCACAGTGGCTGGACGATGCCATGGAGCACATCGTCGCGCTGACCGAGGACGACACCGGCAAGCCCGAGGTCTGCATGTACAGCGACGACGGCCCGCCCAGCACAAGCATGGCGCGCGTGGAGGCTTTCGGCGAGGCCATCTGGGCCGTGTACGACCTGCGCCAGCTCTGGCGCAGCCTGGGCCCGCGCCAGGAACCCGTGGTCAAGACCGCCGAGCCCGGTCGCAATGATCCCTGCTGGTGCGGCAGTGGCAAGAAGTTCAAGAAGTGCCATGGGGCTTGATGGGCGGGAAACGCACAGTCCGCCAAACCCAAGCCCACACGGCCCAGCGTCAGCGCAGCAAGATGCAACCGAGCGATACCCGTCCCTCCTGGGTGGGATTGCGAGCGGTTTCTCCATCCCTCTGTGTCGAGGTCACTATGCGCCGTTCTCCCGTAGTTCCCGGCAGGCGCCGCTCTTTCTGCGCTGGTGCAGGCGGGTGCTTGCTGGCCGCTCTCGCTCTCGCTCACGGGGCCGTCGGCGCTGCGGAAGCAAAGAAGACCGTGCGCATCGGCGTCACCAAGATCGTGGGGCACCCCGCACTGGATGCCGCCGAGCGGGGCTTTGAGGTGGCCCTGGCCAGTGCAGGCTTCAAGGAGGGCGTCAACGTTGTTTACGACCGGCATAACGCCCAGGGTGACCTGGCCCGAGCAGAAACCATCGCGCGCCAGTTGGTCGCCGACAAGGTGGATCTGATCCACGCCATTGCCACACCCACCGCGCAAACCGTCATCAAGACGCGTACCGAGATACCGGTGGTGTTTTCCAGCATCACGAACCCGATACAGGCCAACATCGTCCCGCGGGGGAGCGCGTCGGGGGGTAAAACCGGCAACAACGTCACCGGCGTGAGTGACCCCTGGCCCGTGCGTCTGCAGTTGGAAACCTATTCCCGGTTTGTGCCCCAGGCCAGGAAGTGGGGAACCATCTACAACCCGGCCGAGGCCAATTCGGTATCGCACGTGCAGGCCATGCGCGAGGCTGCCAAGTCACTGGGTCTGGAGCTGGTCGAGGTGACGGCCTCCAATGCTGCCGAGGTCGAGCTGGCGGCCAAATCCCTGGGGGGCAAGGTGCACGCCATCAACATCACTTCCGACAACACCTCTGTGGCCCATTTTGAGGCGATCGCCCGGGTGTGCAACCAAAGCCAGATTCCGCTTTTTGCGGGCGATGTGGACAGCGTTTCCAAGGGGGCCATTGCTGCCTATGGAATGGATTACTTTCTGGTGGGCTATTCGGCTGGAAAGAAGGCGGCGCTGGTGCTCAAGGGTGTCAAGGCGGGGGATATTCCCTGGGGGCCGGTGGAGAAGTTCAGCCTGGTGGTCAATCCCAGCGCGGCGCGCCTGCAGGGAGTGCGCATCAGCGAAGAGCTGCGCAAACGCGCCGACAAGGTGCTGGACTGAGAGCGGAGACCTTCGCCCCATGCGCGCCTTCAGGAGCCTGTACTTTGCCGTTTGCGTGCTGGTGCTGAGCACGGGCGTTGGCTTGTACGTGGACCTGAAAAACCACGCCCTGCAGGAGCGTCACCTCGCCATCAGCACCGGGCTGGAGTGCATGTTGCGGCTCAATCACCAACTCAACAGCATGGTGATCCTGTCCGTACTGGAGCAAAACACGCTGCGCACGGCCAGCCACGACATCAGCGCCGCCAACCGGGACCTTGAGGAGAAGGTGCGCTTGCGCACCAGTGAGCTGGAGGAAGTCAATCGCAAGCTGGAAGACCTGAGCAGCACCGATGCGCTGACCGGTCTGGCCAATCGAAGGCGTTTTGACGCCGTCTGGGAGCTGGAGTGGCAGCGCGCATTGCGCCAAGGGTTTCCGCTGGCCATTGCCATGATCGATGTGGACCATTTCAAGGACTACAACGATCACTGCGGTCACCAGGCAGGTGATGATTGCCTCCAACGGCTGGCACAGGTGTTGGCGGCTGCCACACAGCGCTCGGGGGAACTGGCGGCGCTTTATGGGGGGAGGAATTCGTGATCGTCCTGCCCGGCGTGAACCCCGAGGACGCAATCGCCAACGCCGAGCGGATCCGAAGCGCCGTAGAGGCCTTGAGCATCGTCAACAGCGTGGCCAGCCCCGCAGGAACACTGACCGTCAGCATCGGTGTGGCGTCGCGCGTTCCTACTGCCAGCGACAGCCCCGACCATTTGCTGCGTGCGGCCGACGCCGCACTCTACGAAGCCAAGCACCAGGGGAGAAATCGGGTGTGTTTCGCTGCGTGAGCAGAATTCAATCGCGCAACAGCGCCTGCAATTGCCCCAGCGCCCGCCGCACGGTGGCGGCGCGCACGGCGGCGCGGTCGCCCGCAAACTGGCAGCGCTCGCTGTGCGTGTGCCCGTCCACATGCCAGGCCAGCCAGACGGTGCCCACAGGTTTGTCGGCGCTGCCACCCGTGGGGCCGGCCACACCGGTGACGGCCACGCTGACCTGGGCGTGCGAGCGGTCGATGGCGCCCTCGGCCATGGCGCGGGCCACGGGGTCGCTCACGGCGCCATGCTGCGCGATCAGCGCGGCGGGCACGCCCAGCAGTTCGGTCTTGGCGGCGTTGGAGTAGGTCACAAAGCCGCGCTCGAACCATTGGCTCGACCCCGCCAGGTCGGTGCAGGCGGCGGCGATCATGCCGCCTGTGCAGCTCTCGGCCGTGGCCAGCATCTGGCCACGCGCCAGCAGACGGGTGGAAATACTGATCAAAATGGCCTCTAACGCTTTTCCATCAAGCGCAAGCAGCTCCTGATTTGATAGCAAATGTGGTGCGACAGGCGGGCTCACCAGAACCTCCACAGCGCAATCACCAGCAGTGTGCAGAAGGCGGCCACGAAGTCGTCGAACAGAATGCCCCAGCCGCCGCGCCAGCCAAAGCCCTTGAACAGGCTGTCGGCCCAGGCCACGGGACCGGGCTTGGCGGCGTCAAAAAAGCGGAACAGCGCAAAGGCTGCGAACTGTCCCCAGAACCCCATGGGCATGGCCAGCCACAGCACCAGCCAGAAAGCCACCACCTCATCCCAGACGATGGCGCCGGGGTCGGCCACGCCCATGTGGCGTGCGGTCACGGTGCAGGCCCACCAGCCGCCCAGGGTGCTGAAGACGATGAGCAGGCCCATCTGCAAGGGGGAGGCAAACCAGGCCTGCAACACCAAAAAGGCCAGCCAGGCCCACAGCGTGCCCACCGTGCCCGGCGCCTTGGGCGAGAGGCCTGCGCCAAAGCCCAGGGCGATGCAGTGGGCCGGGTGGGCGAGCAGGAAGCGCGGGCCAGGGCGCAGCGAGGGAATGGCGCTCATGGACGCTCCTGCAACTGGATGTCCTTGGGATAGCGCACCCAGTGCTCGGCGGCAAAGCTGGCGCTGGCGCCTGCGCCCAGGTTTTGGCGCCAGGTGATGGTGCCCGGGGTGCCGTTCCAGGCCAGTTCGGCGGGCTGGGGGGTGTAGCGCGATTCGACCTCGATCTTCTCGTTGCGCGAAACAGGCGCCGCGTGCAGCACCTGCAGGTCGATGGCGGTCTTGTGGCGGTTCTCCACCTGGTAGCTGCGCCGCGTTTGGCGCTCGGTGCGCGCGCCGGTCAGGCCGGTGCTGCCGGTCATTTGCTGTGGGGCTTCAGCGCGCACCTGCACCAGCTCGTCGCGCCCGAACGAGAGGCTGGTGCGTGGCCCTTCGCCCGGTGCGGTGGATGGGAGTGCCGCAAAGTCCAGGCGACCGGTGCCCACGTAGGCGCCGTCGCGGTACAGGCCCACGCTGCCCGCGGGCCACACGCCGGGGGGCGGGACCATGTCGGCCACCAGGTAGGCGGCTTCTTCCACGCCAGGCGCGGCGCGCACCAGCAGGCGCGCCGGGGCCTGGTGGGTGCCCAGCGCCAGGGTGATGCGCTGGCCGTTGGATGGCACGGAAATGCGCTGGGGCACCGCAAATTCGGTGGCAAAGCCCTTGTCCACGGTGCTCACGTCGAAGCTGGGCATGTCCTCGGCCTGGCGGCGTTCCATGGCCTTGGGTGCGGGGGCGGCGGGAGCAGGAGCCATGGCCGCCATGGGCATGGCGGCGGCTGGTGGGGGTGGCGGTGCCACGTCCAGAGTCCACGGCCGGGGCAAGCGCCCCTGCGTGGCCCGCTGGGGCTGGCCGGTGGAGAGCAGCAGCTGCACATTGCTCCAGTCTTCGCCACTGTTCTGGGCCACCAAGGCCAGGCGCTCGATCTGCACGCTGGCCTTGGTTGTGTCCAGCGTGGCGCGGTAGCTGGGCTGCCAGCCGGGGCCGCGCACCTGGTAGTTCAGGCGCAGTTCGCCGTCGCGTTCGGCGGCCAGGTTCACGGTGACCGACACCACGCGTGTGCGCTGGCTGGCCACGCGCTCGCGCTCGGCCAGCAGGGGTTTGAGGGACAGTTCCAGCGCTTCCTGCCTGCGCTGCAACTGGTGGCTGCGTGCCTTGGTGTCCTGGCCGGTCTTGCGCAGCACGTCGGCGGTGCTGCCAATTTGCGCTGGGGGTGGGGAGGCGGTGCGGGCGGCAGGCGTGCCATCGTCGGCCGCAGGGCCTGCCGCCACGGATTTGAGGTACTGGTCCACCAACTGCAGGCCACCCGCCTCGGCCTTGAGGGCAGCGATCTGGTCTTCCAGCTCGCGGATGCGGCCGTCCAGCGGGCTGGCGCAGGCCGTGGCCACATCGCGATCCTCGGTCAGCACATGGAATTCGCCCACGCGCACGCCACTGTCGGCCTGGATCTGCAGGCTTTGCGCGTCCAGCGATGCGGGCAGGCAGGCGATGGTGAGGCTGCGGGCACCTGCGGCCACCTTGGCCACGCGCTCCACGGCCGCCACGCCGGGGTACACCGTCACGCGGGCAATACGCGACACGGCGTCCTGGGCCAGTGCGCCTGTGCTGCACAGCAGCAGTGCGGCGCAGGCCCAGAGGTTCAGAGGAAAGCGGGCTTGCGAAGGGGCAGAGGGCAGGGGCACGGCGGAGGTCTCCTATGCGGAATCGGCAGTGCGTGGCGCACTGCCGACCATGCTAGCACCCGCCAGCCACAGCACGCCTGGGTTTACTGCGCCGCAGCGCGTGCGGCGGCGGCCTTGGCCTTGGCTTCGTCGGCCTTGCGTTGCAGCTCCTGGGCTTCCTTTTCGGCGGCCTGGGCTTCGGCTTCCTTCTTGGCCTTGGCATCCTTGTCGCTGGCACTGCCTGCCAAGGCATTGCCCGCCATGGTGCCCGCGACAGCGCCTACGGCGGCGGCGCCCATGGTGCCCATCATGCTGGGTCCGCGTGCGGCCGGTGCTGCCGCCGCAGCGGGCGCAGGGGCCGGTGCTGCCGCTGGTGCTGCTGGCGCCGCAGGTGCCTGGGGCGCTGCTGGAGGCGTAGGTTTGGCCGGGGCCTTGCCAATGCTGGAGGGCGGGATGCTGCGCGCGCCACCACCCAGGCGCTTGGCATGGGCCGTGGTGGGCAACACGAACGCGGCCATGCTCAGGGCGATGACGGCGGCAGCGGTACGAGAGATGGAAGTGGTCATGGCAAACAATCCTTGCAAAGGGGGCGATCAGTCGTTGCCGCCCAGGCCAAACAGGCTCAGCAGGCTGGTGAACAGGTTGAACAGCGAAACGAACAAGCCCACCGTGGCGAGCACGTAGTTGGTTTCACCGCCGTTGACGATGCGGCTGGTCTCATACAGGATCAGACCGGCCGACAACAGAGCCACCATGGCCGACACCGCCAGACCCAGCGCGGGCATCTGGAAGAACATGGCCGCCAGCCCGGCGAGGATGGCAATCACCATGCCCGCGAACAGAAAACCGCCCATGAAGCTGAAGTCACGGCGCGTGGCCAGCACCCAGCCCGACAGCGCCAGGAAGGTGGCACCGGTGGCGCCCAGCGCCATGGCAATGGTCTGTGCGCCGCCAGGCAGGGCCAGTTGCGCCGCCAGCACCGGGCCCAGCGTGTAGCCCATGAAGCCGGTCAGGGCGAACACACCGCCCACGGCCCAACCGCTGTTCTGCTTTTTGTGGATGAAGAACAGCAGGCCGAAGTAGCCCGCCAGCGTGAGCAGCAGGCCCGGATGCGGCAGGCGCAGGGCTGCCGACAGGCTGGCCACGGCGGCGCTGAACAGCAGCGTGAGCGACAGCAGCGCATAGGTGTTGCGCAGCACACGGTGCGTGCCCAGGGTGGCGGCGATGCCGGTGTGTGCAGCACCGGAGCGGTAAAGCGAGGGTGAGTTCATGGTGTGGTCTCCAGTGAAAAAAACAGGTGCTCCAAAGGTAGGGGGATTGATGCTTAGAACAAAGCAGAAGAAATGAGAAATTGATTCCTGTAATATCTGAATATGAGTATGCCATTCAACTACCGGCACCTGTATTACTTCTGGATGGTGGCCAAGGAAGGCAGCATGTCCCACGCGGCGGCGCGGCTGGACATGGCCGTGCAGACCGTGAGCGCCCAGGTGCGGGAACTGGAGCGCGACCTGGGCTGCCAGTTGCTGCGGCCTGCAGGCCGGGGCCTGGCGCTGACCGAAGCCGGCGTGGCAGCGCTGCGCCAGGCGGAGCAGATCTTTCAGCTGGGCGAGGCCCTGCCCGAGCTGGTGCGTGCCCAGGCGCAGCAACCCGCCGTGCGCCTGGTGGTGGGCATTGCCGATGGTCTGCCCAAGCTGGAGGTGCAGCGCCTGTTGCGCCCGGTGCTGGCGGTTCCGGGCCTGCGCCTGGTGTGCCACGAAGGCGAAATGGCCGAGTTGCTCGCCGACCTGGCGCTGCACCGGCTGGATGTGGTGCTGGCCGACCACCCCGCGCCCTTGCGTCCACACCTGCGGGTGCACAACCACCCGCTGGGCCGCTCGGCCATGGGCTGGTACGCGGCGCCGCAGTGGTGGGAGCAGGCCGCGCAGGGCTTTCCGGCGTCGCTGCAGGAGGTGCCGGTGCTTTTGCCCACGCAGCACGTCATCGTGCGCGGCCAGATCGACCAATGGCTGGCCCAGCAGGGCCTGCGCCCGCGCGTGGTGGGCGAGTTCGAGGACAACGCCTTGCTGGAGGCCTTTGGTGGCACGGGGCTGGGTGTGTTTCCTGGCGCGGTGGCCGCGCAGGCCGAACTGGAGCGGCGCATTCAGGTGCGCCTGCTGGGTGCGTGCGAGGGGGTGGAGGAGCAGTACTACGCCATCAGCACCGAGCGCCGCGTGGCCCATCCGCTGGTGCAGCAGCTGCTGGGAGCGCGTGCCGTGCTATCGTGACGGTGCGCTCAATATGGAAAGGGTATTCATGCAGCCCATTCGCATGCACCTGGGACTTCAAGCTCTTGCGGTCATGGCCATGTGCCTGCGCCGTGCACGCTGGATGGTCGCGCTGTGCATCGCCGTGTGGACAGGTATGGCCGCCAGAGCAGCCGAGCCCGTGCGAGTGCTGACAGAGGAATTTCCTCCCTACAACTACACCGAGAACGGCCGTATCACGGGGCTGAGCACCGAGGTGGTGGAGGCGGTGTTCAAGGAGCTGGGTTGGCAGGGGCAGTTTCAATCCATGCCTTGGGCGCGTGCCTACGAAACGGCACGCACCACCCCCGGTGTGTTGATCTACAGCATCGGACGCACGCCGGAGCGCGACAAGTCTTTCAAGTGGGTGGGTGTGATTGCGCCGACGGTCTATTACCTCTACGGACGCCCGGGATACCACTACCGGGTGGATTCTCTGGAGGCCGCGAAGAACTATCAGATTGGTACCGTGAACGAGGACGTAGGCGAGCAATTCTTGGTCAAGCGTGGGTTTGAAAAAGGGAAGCACCTTCAATCGAGCGTGAAGTACGAGCACAACTACCAAAAACTGAAGGCCGGGCGGGTGGATCTTTGGATCATGAGTGAGCTGACAGCCTCCTATCTTGCGCGCCAGGCGGGCGATGACCCGCAGCAGACCTTGTTGAAGGTCTATCGGATTCCGGAACTCAGCAGCGAGGGCTACTACATGGCATTTGGCGCGCAGACGCCTGATGTCACGGTCGAATCCTTTCGCAAGGCGCTGGATGCGCTGCGCAGCAACGGCACCTACGACCGGTTGCAGCGCAAATGGCAGTGAGCATGGCTGTAGTGTTGGGAGAAGAGGCATAGCCATGTGGCCATGGTGCCGGTGGAGCTTGACCCTTGGCTGAGGGGCGTCGATACTTCCCGCCACCCTCTGCCGATTGCCATGACAACTGCTTCCCGTTCCGTCAATGTGCCGCCTACCATGGCACGCGCATCACCGCCCTGGGGCTGGCCGCGTTGGGTGGCAGTGCTGTGCTGTGTGTGTTCGGGATTTGGTGCGGTGTCAGCCGCCGAACCGGTGCGCGTTTTGACCGAGGAGTTTCCGCCTTACAACTACACCGAGCGCGGGCGGATCACAGGACTGGGCACCGAAGTTGTCGAGGCAGTGCTCAAGGAACTGGGCCTGCAGGGGCAGTTCCAGTCCGTGCCCTGGGCGCGTGCCTACGAAACGGCCATTAGCACCCCTGGAGTGCTGATCTACTCCATTTTGCGGACGCCCGAGCGGGAAAAGAGCTTCAAATGGGTCGGGGTGATTGCTCCAGCGGACTACCACCTGTATGCCCTCACGGGGCGAGAGATCCGGCTGGCTTCGCTCGAAGACGCCAAGCGCTGGCAGATCGGTACGGTGCAGCAAACAGTGGGCGAGGAGTATTTGTTGACGCAGGGCTTCCATAAAGGGAAGAACCTGCAGTCGAGTGTCCGCAACGAGCTCAACTTCGACAAGCTGCAGCAAGGCCGCATCGACCTGTGGATCATGAACCGCTTGACGGCGTACCAGTTGGTGCGCCAGGCGGGCCATGCGCCGGACAAGACCTTGCAGGACGTCCTGCGCATCGACGCCTTGAGCAGCCAGGGCGGCTATTACATGGCGTTTGGCGCGCAGACTCCCGATGCCATGGTGGAGCAGTTCCGCAAGGGCTTGCAAGCGATCGTGCGCAACGGCACCTATGACCGGATTCAGCGCAAATGGCAGTAGTCCCACCGACAGACCGTGAGGCTGCCCCGTCGGAGGACTCGCACAACGGGCTGCGACGCCGGTCACTGGGTGTGCGGCTGGCATGGGCGACCATGGTGTTCTGTGGGCTCTTCATTGTGCTGAGCGTCGCGGTGTTCACAGGGCTGGCCTGGACCGAGGGGCGCGAGCGCATGCAGGCCGAGCTGGTGCAGATCGAGCAGGCCTCGGCGGCCACCTTGTCCAAGGCGATCTGGGAGTTGGACCGCGACGCCTTGCAGGCGCATGTGCAAAGTGCGATCCGCGTGCCATCGGTGGGGCGGGTGGCCGTCAAGGTGGCGCTGGCCAACCAGGCCCCCGAGGTCATTGAGCAGGCGCGCACGGGATGGTCTGGGCCGGGTTGGGCGCCTGCGCGCACTGTGGAACTCGCCTATGAGCCATTCCCCGGAGGGCGCCAGGTGGTGGGCGAGCTGCAACTGGCGGGTGATGAAAGTGTGTTGTGGCAGCGGCTGCGGGCGGCTTTGTCGTCCATTGTGCTGGTGCAGTTGCTGCAGTCCGTGCTGCTGGCCGCCTTGATCATGGGGGTCTTCAATCGCATGGTGACCGCGCATGTGCAGCGCGTCGCATTGCATCTGGCGCGTGTGCGGCCAGGCAATCTGCATGGCTTGCTCCGCCTGCAGCGGGTGGAGCACGCACAGGATGAATTGAGCGACCTGGTGGAAGGGGTCAACCAGCTGCAAAACAGTTTGTCGGCCTACCTGGAACAGCAGCAGCGATACGAACAGGAGCTTGCTTCCCACCGAGACCATTTGGCGATGCTGGTGCAAGAGCGAACCGCCGAGCTGGAAACGGCCAACCAGCGCCTTCAGAACCTTGCGCGCACCGATGCCTTGACGGGGTTGCCGAATCGCCGGCATTTCGATGAGTTGCAGACCTTCGAGATGCGGCGGACACGCAGAGAAAAGATGCCGCTGGCGCTGCTGATCTGCGATGTCGATTTCTTCAAGGCATACAACGATCGTCTGGGGCATGTCGCAGGGGATGAATGCCTGCAGACCGTCGCACATGCCCTGCAAGCGGGCTTGATCCGTGCCGGAGACATGGTGGCGCGCATCGGCGGTGAGGAGTTTGCCGTGCTGCTGCCCGGGGCCGACCTGGAGGGCGCAACCAGGGTCGCCGAGCGCCTGCGGGCAAAGGTCCAGGACTGCGCCATCGCACATCCCCAGTCGGCGGCAGCGTCGGTGGTGACCGTGAGCATTGGACTGGCGGTCAGCCGTCCGGAGGCGCCGATGGAGTTTGACGCGCTGTACCACCTCGCCGATGAGGCCCTCTATCGTGCCAAGGGAGCAGGGCGCAACAGGGTCGCAGGCCCTATCGTTCCATCTGTCGATTCTGCGGGAGCAACGCCATGAGCTTTGTCACCAAGGTACTGTGGGGCCTGTCATGGGCCTGTGCGCTCCCTTCATTGTCGGCACAGACCATCCAGGCGGTGACCGAAGATGCTCCGCCCTACACCTACGTGCAGCATGGCCGGGTGGTGGGGTCGGTGACCGAGGTGGTCGAGCAGTCGTTGCAGCGCGCAGGCTTCAAGGACTACCGAGTGAACCTGTACCCCTGGGCGCGGGCCTACGATCTGGCACTCAAGCAGCCCCATGTGCTGATCTTTCTGATTGCGCGCACCCCCGCGCGTGAAGCCCTGTTCCACTGGACGGGCGAGATCATGAAGATCGAATACCACCTGTACCGCTGGCGTGGTCGGGCGGTGGAGGTGCCGCACCTGGATGCTGCGCGCGCCTTCCGCATCGGCGTGATGCGCGACGACGTGCGCCAGCAGTACCTGCAGTCCAAGGGCTTTACCAAGCTGGTGGTGTCGGCCCAGCCGCTGGACAACTTCCGCAAGCTGGTCAGTGGCCAGGTCGATCTGGTGCCGCTCACGGCCGGGGAGGTTCAGCCGCTGTGCAAGGAGGCTGCGGTGGACTGCTCCCGACTGGAGCGGGTGTTCACGCTCCAAGAGGCCTCGACCGATCTGTACATGGCCTACAGCCTCTCAACGCCGTCCGAGGTGGTTGAGCGCACGCGCCAGGCCTTTGAGCAGCTCAAAGCCGATGGAACGGTCAAGCGCCTGCTGGACAAGAGTCCTTGAGGAAGGCGCGCGCCTCAGCCGAAATGGTCGAACGAGGCGTAGCGTTGCGCATCCAGCGCCTGGCCCTGGGCGTCCACGAGGCGCAGGCCGGGTTCGGCCTCGATGCGCCCTATGCGTGTGACCGCCGTGCCGCAGGCCTGCCCCGCCTGGGCCACGGCAGAGCGCAGCGCCGCCGGGGCGGTGAACAGCAGTTCGTAGTCATCGCCCCCGGCCAGCGCACATTGCCGCAAAAAATCAAGGTCAAATTGGCACTTTGCGCTTTCTGAATCAGCGCAAGCAGCTA
>WBZL01001976.1_pt1 | contig 20512 bp, 18 predicted proteins | sample 5204291 | NCBI WGS metagenome assembly WBZL01 (sample SAMN12344345, study PRJNA552823) | activated sludge metagenome | biome: Activated sludge suspended growth; feature: Nitrification reactor; material: Wastewater; isolation source: activated sludge from nitrification reactor of wastewater...
CGGGCCGTGCTCCACAACCGTTCTCCCGTCGCCATCCGCATCGCGCGGAACAGCCCGTTCCCGTCGATGCCATAGGCGATTCCGTTCTCGACGAACGGCGTCCCGCTCACGGGCGCCAGCCCGGTCAGCGGCCAGGAGGCTTGTCGATTTCCGGCTCCGGCGGGACGGCCGTCGTATTGGCCGACAGGCCCGCCACCTGCAGGATGTTCAGGTAGGCCTGCACGTTGTCCACGTAGCGTACGGGCTCCCAGCCGCGCGCGTAGCCACGCCGGGTCCGCGTGTACCAGCGTTCCTGGCTCAGCAGCGGCAGAAACCGGCGCACCTCTTCCCAGCGGTCGGGATTGTGGCCCTGCGCCTGGGCGAGGATCCGCGCGTCCTCGAGGTGACCGAGTCCGACGTTGTAGGCCGCGACGGCCATCCACGTCCGATCGGGCTCCGGGATCCGCCGTGGAATCGTGCGCGACAGGTGCGCGAGGTATTTCGCGCCGCCGAAGATGCTCGAGCGGGCATCGTGGCGGTCGCCGGCGCGCATGCGCGCGGCGGTGTCCTCGGTGAGCTGCATGAGCCCGCGAACGCCCGTGAACGAGACGGCGCGCGGGTCCCACTTCGATTCCTGGTACCCCATGGCGGCGAGCAGGCGCCAGTCGAGCCCGTGCTGCTGCGCGGCTTCCTGGAACCACGCCTGGTACTGTGGCAGCCGCGTCTTCAGGTGCGCCATGAAGTTGCGCGAGAGCAGGTAGTCGAAGCGCTCGTCCTCGCCGTAGTAGCGCTCGAGCAGGGCGGCGATCATGCCTTCCCGTCGCGCCAGCATGAAGAATGCGTTGACGCGGCCGAGCAGGCTCGCGTCGTGACCCTCGGCACCTACGACCCAGGCGAGCGCGCGCTCCGGCGACAGGTCGAGTGCAATCGCGAGTTCGGGGTGCACCGACCGGTTCAGGGCAAACTCGGTCGAGGAGGCGAGGGTGTATTGCACGGCCCCCTGCGAGACGTCGGCAAGGATCTCTTCCGTGTCCGTGTCGTCGCGCTCGATCCAGCCGACTTCCGGATAACGCAGGCGCAGGTCCTCGAGTGTGCGCTGATGGGCACTGCCGACGGCGACTTCGATCTGACCGCGTGCGGCCTGCACGATGTTCGACGGACGGGCCGTTCGGCGGCGATAGACGAGGTGTTCCCGGACGCGCTGATAGCCGGGGCCGAACTGTGCTCCCCGCGGAAGCTCCACTCCCGTGGAAAGGCCGGCGGCCGCGATGTGCGCGCGGCCCGCGGCCACTTCGTCGATGGCCGCCTCCCGTGTGCGGACCGTGTACAGACGCAACGGGACGCCCAGGTGCTCGGCGAAACGGCTCGCGAGGTCGTAGGCGGGGCCCTCGGGGCCCTGGCTGCCGAGGTAATAGGCGTCGGGACTGTTGCGGGTCACGACGCGGAGCTCGCCCTGCTGCAGGACTTGCTCCAGCAAAGGCGGCGGCTGGCCGCACGTGGCCAGGAACAGCGTCGTCAGCAGTGCCAGGAGGACTTTCATGCTTCGGCCGGCGGCATTGTGCCCTCGGCCTGGCTGCCTGTGCGCGAGTGGTGCGGACGGTCGCGCTGCTATAGAATGCGCGGCCCTCCGCGGAGAGGTACCGAAGCGGTCATAACGGCGCCGACTCGAAATCGGATGGGGGCCTAAACGCCCCACGTGGGTTCGAATCCCACCCTCTCCGCCACGAACTTCCGATGCCCCGCCCCCGCGGGGCATTTGCATTCGGACGCGCGGGCAGGCCCGCGCCAGAGCCGATGCGCCTACGGCGGCTGCTTCAGCGCGAGCGGTGGTACGAAGGCCTTGATTCCCAGCGCCTCGTGGATCTCGGCCGGGAAATGGACGTCAGTGCCCCTGGTGACCATCGCCACGCGGCGGATCGCCGACATGTCGGTCGTGGGGTCGCCCTCGACGAGGTCCACCTCGGCGTTCATGCCGGACTCGACGGCGCCGAAGCCATCGGGTGCGCGTGTCGTGATCATCGGCGAGGAAATTCAGGAACACCTGGTTGATGTGCTGCAACTCGTCACAGCCGGCCTGCATCGTGGCCTCGGCCCGTGTGAACGCGGGCACGTGGCCACTGATCCGCAGCCCGCGCGAGTGGGCATGGCGCACCGTGTCCTCGACCCACTCCGGCTTGAAGGCGTTGTAGAGCTCGATCTGCCGGAAGCCGCGCTCGGCATGCCAGTCCACCCGGTCGTGCGCCTCGTCCAGCGAATTGGCCAGCGCGCTGCCGCGGGACGCGTACGGGCTGGCGCCCTCGAGGAAGCCGGCACGGCCGAGGTTGCGGGGTGTCAGGTACTCGCCGGACTCGCCCTCTTGATCAGTTGCAGAAACTGTTCATTGTCGTTGCCGACATCGCGCCCGATCGTGTCGGCCGCGACCACGTGCAGCGGTGGCCTCGGGCGCCCTGGAAACGTCGTCTTGCCGCGCGTGGTGTAGTTCGCCACCGAACCGCCTCGGGCGAACGTCCGGCGTTCCTCGATGTCGGGGCACACCCGTTGTTGCGGCAGGAATCGATGACGTCGACCGTGTGGCCACGCTCGGTACGCGTCATGCGGGCCGCCACGAACTCGTGCTCATGCCGCGGCACGGCGTTCGGGGAGTGTACTGGAGCGTGCGGGGAAGGGCGGCGCGGTCAGCTCCGCCGACTGCGCAACTGGCCGCGAACGCGCGTGTACTCCTGGCCGAAGGCCTCGACGAAGGGGTGAGGCAGTTCGTCGGGCCCGGACTGCTGCTTCAGCAGCCGGTAAAACTCCGTGTAGTGCTCCCAGTATTTCGGCCGCGGGTCCTGGCCGGGCGCGAGCATGCGTGCCCGGCCCTGTTCGAACTGATCGGCGATGTTGGACGGTGACAACTGCTCCATGACGGCGGCCAGCCCGGCGCGCATGCCGGCCGCGAGCGCTGCTTCGTGCTCCTTCGTTTCCTGCAGCACGTCGCGCAGCGACTCGACCGGACCCGCGTAGAGCCGGTTGTGCGATTCGAAGAGGCGCTGAATGGCCTGCTCGACGCTGGTCGACGTGCGCAGCGGGTTGCTGCCGCCGCCGGGAGGCGCCGGCACAGAGGCGATCTTCGCGCCGGCCGGGCCGCTCGTGCGTGCCTGCGCGATGTCGTTGAGACCGACGACGGCTTCGCGCAGCAACTGCCCCGCGAGCAACGGCAGCATCGTCTGCGCTTCCGCCGACAGCGACGTTGGGTCGATGCCGGCGCCGCGGCAGAAGGCCTGCGCGGCCGACTTGAGGTCTGCCCAGGTGCTCGCCTGCTGATGGAACGGCGCCGTACGTTCGCGCGCCTCGGCGCGGCTCTGGCGCCGCGCGAGCGCGTCGCCCAGTTCCTCGCGCGTGATCTGCCTCGTGCGCAGCGCCCACTCCTGGCCCTGCACCTGCGCCACGGCGGCCTGCGCCGCGTGCTCGGCGACGTCGGCCGCGACCGGCTGCGTGGCGGACGGCACGAAGTTCTTCGCTGCGGCGGCCGTCTCGGCGCGACGCGTGCGCTGGGCGCCTGGCGCGGCAGCCGCACCGGATGCCGGGGCAGCCTCGAGAGCCTGCATCAGTGCGGCGCGAGCCTCGGAGTTGACCTTGACGCCGAACGCGTTGTGCACCGGAAGCGAATCCGACGCGCTGGTGTCACGGCGGCTGATCAGGCTGTCGAGATTCAACTGGTGGCCGATGTCGCCTTCGATGTGCCTGGCCGCCGAATGCTCCTCCGACGACGCCGGCAGGAAGTCCATGCGATTGTCGACGCTGACGACGAGTTCGTAGTCGCCGAGGCGCAGGCGGTCGCCGTCGCGCAGCTCGCAGCGCCCCACGGCCGACACCGGATCGTCGGATTCGTTGACGTAGACCCCGTTGGTGCTGATGTCGTTCAGCCAGTACTTGCCGCCGTGGTACTGCACGACGAAGTGATGCCCCGACACCACGCGCCGCGTGTCGGGCAGCACCCAGTCGTTGTCGGGCGCGCGGCCGACCGAACCGCCGTTCACGCCGAAGACCCGCGATCTCTCGCCGAGGTCGCGGTGGTTCTCGCTGATGACGCGCAGCTTGATGGCCATGTTCTATGCGTTCGTCGGCGTCGCCATGATGGACAGGCCCCGACCGGGCTGGTGGAAGGCCGGCCGCGGCTGACGCTGGTTCGCGACCCTTGTAATATGCGCCGACCCTAACACGCAAGCGCCCGAGCCGAATGGCCTCCAGTCACATTTTCAAGGTGATTTTCCACAACCAGGGCAAGGTCTTCGAGATTTACGCCCGCAAGGTCGGTCATGGCCAGATGTTCGGCTTTATCGAGGTCGAAGAGCTCATTTTCGGCGAAAAATCCAGCGTCGTGGTCGATCCGTCCGAGGAAAAGATCCAGGCTGAATTCGCCGGGGTGAAGCGCACCTACCTGCCCCTGCACGCCGTGATCCGCATCGACGAGGTGCGCAAGTCCGGCGTGAGCAAGGTCAGCGCCGCGGACGGCTCCAACGTGGCCCAGTTCCCCTACCCGGTGTATCCGCCGGGCGGTCCAGGCACGCGGGAAAAATAGAGCGCAGGCAGTGACTTACGCTGCTCTGCGCTGGCTCGCAGAGCACCCGTCCGGTATCATTCGCGGCCCCCTCTGGACCGGCGACCGCCCTCGCTCATGCTCACCTTCAGCGGCGCACCCGCGCTCTCGGATTTCCGGCTCGACAAGGTGCTGGCGGCCGTCCGCGAGCGGGTTGGCGACGTCGCCGCGGTCGACACGCGCTACCTGCACTTCGTCGACAGCAGCGCACCGCTGACCGCCCGCGAAGCGGGTGTCGTCGAGGCGCTGCTGCGCTACGGCCAGACGACACACGTGGGCACGCCCAGGGGCGAGATGCTGCTCGTCGTGCCGCGCTTCGGCACCGTTTCGCCGTGGTCGAGCAAGGCGACGGACATCGCGCACGTCTGTGGTCTCGTGAACGTCGTGCGGATCGAGCGCGGCATCGCGTGGTATTTCGACGTCGGCCGACGGCTCGATGCGAACGAACGTGCGGTCCTCGGGGCCATCGTCCATGACCGCATGACCGAGGGCGTGCTCGACTCGGTCGCGGCGGCCGCGGGGCTTTTCGCGCACCACGCGCCGGAGCCCCTGGCGAGCGTCCCCGTGCTGGCGCAGGGCAGGGCGGCGCTGGAGCGGGCCGATGCCGAACTCGGTCTCGCGCTGTCGGGCGAAGAGATCGACTATCTCGCGGCCGCATTCCGCGACTCGCTGCGCCGCGATCCCACCGACGTCGAACTGATGATGTTCGCGCAGGCGAATTCGGAGCACTGTCGGCACAAGATCTTCAATGCCGACTGGATCGTCGACGGCGTGTGCAGCGAAAAGTCGCTGTTCGGCATGATCCGCAACACCCACCGCTGCAGTCCGCAGGGCGTGCTTTCGGCCTATCGCGACAATGCCGCGGTCATCGAGGGCTGGCCCGGCCGGCGCTGGTTCGTGCAGCCGGGCGGTGCGGGCTATGAAGGCGCGGACGAGCCGATCGACATCCTGATGAAGGTGGAGACCCACAACCATCCGACCGCCATTGCGCCGTTTCCGGGCGCGGCGACCGGCTCCGGTGGCGAAATCCGCGACGAAGGTGCCACCGGTCGCGGTGCGAAGCCCAAGGCCGGTCTCGTCGGCTTCACCGTCTCGAACCTGCGCATCCCCGGTTACGTGCAGCCCTGGGAGCAGGACTTCGGCAAGCCCGAACGCATCGTGTCGGCACTGCAGATCATGCTCGAGGGGCCGATCGGCGCTGCGGCCTTCAACAACGAGTTCGGCCGCCCGAACATCCTCGGCTATTTTCGCACGTTCGAGCAGCATGTGCCGTCGCCCGGGCGCTCGCCGCTGCGTGGCTACCACAAGCCGATCATGATCGCCGGTGGCCTCGGCAACATCCGCCGGCCACACGTCGAGAAGGCACGCGTCGTGCCCGGGGCGAAGATCATCGTGCTCGGCGGTCCCTCGATGCTGATCGGTCTGGGCGGCGGTGCCGCGTCCTCGATGGGCGCCGGCTCGAGTTCCGCCGACCTGGATTTTGCGTCGGTGCAGCGCGGCAACCCCGAGATGCAGCGGCGCGCGCAGGAGGTCATCGACGCCTGCTGGGCGATGGGCGACGACAACCCGATCCTGCTGATCCACGACGTCGGCGCCGGCGGTCTCTCGAACGCCATTCCAGAATCTGTGCACCACGACGGCACCGGCGGCTGCATCGACCTGCGCAAGGTGCCGAGCGACGAGCCGGGCATGTCGCCGCTCGAACTCTGGTGCAACGAGTCGCAGGAGCGTTATGTACTGGTGATCGCGGCTGCGCAGCTCGCCGCGTTCGGCGCGCTATGCGACCGCGAGCGCTGTCCGTTCGCGGTCGTCGGCGAAGTGACCGGCGACGCCCGGCTGCGCGTCGACGACCCGAAGTTCGGCAACGCGCCGGTCGACATGCCGCTCGAGACGCTGCTCGGCAAGCCACCGCGCATGACGCGCGACGTTCGGCGTCTGCCGCATGCGGCAGATGATTTCGGCGCGCGCGACGTCGTCGACGTGCGCGAGGCGGCGCTGCGCGTGCTGCGCCTGCCGGCCGTCGCGGACAAGACGTTCCTGGTCACGATCGGCGACCGTTCCGTCGGCGGCATGATCAGCCGCGACCCGCTCGTCGGCCCCTGGCAGGTGCCGGTCAGCGACGTCGCCGTCACCACCAGCGATTACTTCTCGACGCGCGGCGAGGCCATGGCCATGGGCGAGCGCACGCCGCTCGCGCTGCTCGACGCGGCGGCGGCTGGCCGCATGGCCGTCGCCGAGGCGGTCACCAACGTCGTCGCGGCGGACGTCGGCCGCATCGAGGACATCCGCTTGTCGGCGAACTGGATGGCGGCCTGTGGCGAGCCCGGCGAGGACGCCGACCTGTACGACACCGTGCGCGCCGTGGGCGAGGAGTTCTGCCCGGCGCTCGGCATCGCGATTCCCGTCGGCAAGGACTCGCTGTCGATGAAGACGGCCTGGACCGCGGGCGGCGAGGCGAGGAAGGTCGTCTCGCCGGTGTCGCTGATCGTCTCGGCATTCGCACCGGTCGAAGACGTGCGGCGCACACTCACGCCGCAGTTGCGCCTGGATCGCGGCGCGACGCGTCTCCTGCTCGTCGATCTGGGTGGCGGGAGCAACCGGCTGGGCGGGTCGTGCCTCGCGCAGGTGTACGGACGCATCGGCCACGACGCCCCGGATTGCGACGAGCCGCGGCGTCTGCGTGGCTTCGTCGAGGCGATGGCCAGGCTGCGTCGTGCGGGGCTGCTGCTCGCGTATCACGACCGCTCGGACGGCGGCCTGCTGGCTACGCTCGCCGAAATGGCCTTTGCGGGACGCTGTGGCTTCGAGGTGCGACTGTCGTCCGCGGGGCGCGAGGCGGCGATCGCGGAGCTGTTCGCCGAAGAACTCGGCGCCATGCTGCAGGTCGAGACCGCGCGCATCGACGAAGTGCGCGCGGTGCTGGCCGCCGCGGGCCTCGGGCCGTTCGTGCACGACCTCGGCACGGTCGAGGCGATGGACCGCATCGTCGTCGGTGACGCCGGCGGAACTGTGCTGCTCGATGTGCCACGCACCGAGTTGCGCGCAGCCTGGTCGGAGACGAGCTACCGTCTGCAGTCACTGCGCGACAACCCCGCCTGCGCGCGGGAGGAGTACGAACGCGCCGTCGACGCGCAGGACCCGGGCCTGTTTGCGCACCTGACCTACGACCCGGCGGAGGATGTCGCGGCGCCGTATGTGCTGCGTGGGGCGCGGCCCGAGGTTGCGATCCTGCGCGAGCAGGGCGTCAACAGCCAGCTCGAGATGGCGGCGGTGTTCGACCGCGCGGGTTTCAAGCCGGCTGACGTGCACATGACCGACCTGATCGCCGGTCGCGCGACGCTGGGCGGGTTCAAGGGTCTCGTCGCCTGCGGCGGCTTTTCCTACGGCGACGTGCTCGGCGCCGGCGAGGGCTGGGCCAAGTCGATCCTGTTCAACCCGATGTTGCGCGAGCAGTTCGGGGCGTTCTTCGCGCGCCCCGACAGCTTCTCGCTCGGCGTCTGCAACGGCTGCCAGATGATGTCCGCCCTGCAGCCACTGATCCCGGGGGCGGCGCACTGGCCGCGGTTCGTGCGCAACCGCTCGGAGCAGTTCGAGGGGCGGGTCTGCCTGGTCGAGGTGCTGCCGACGCCGTCGGTGTTTTTCCGTGGCATGGAAGGCTCGGTGCTGCCGATCGCGGTCGCACACGGCGAAGGACGCGCGGAGTTTGCCGACGCGGAGGCCGAGCGTGCGTGCGCCGGCGGAGGGCTGGTGAGCCTGCGCTGGGTGGACAACCACGGCCGTCCCGCGACGACCTATCCGGCCAATCCGAACGGCTCGCCGGCCGGCATCACCGGCCTGACGACGACCGACGGCCGCGTGACGATCCTGATGCCGCATCCCGAACGCGTCTTCCGCACGGTGCAGAATTCGTGGCATCCCTGGGACTGGGCCGAGGACGGCGGCTGGACGCGGATGTTCAGGAACGCGCGGGTCTGGGTCGACTGACGTCGAATCGTTCCGCGGTGGCGTGGCCGACGTCGCGACCCGGTGGTGACGCGCGGCGGCGGCGTCAGCTCTGGCCCGATACCCGTCCGATCGGCGTGATCTTGTCGAGCGATTCCTCGGCGAAGAAACGCCGCACCATCATTGCCTGCTGCAGCTTGCCTTTGCGGACATAGGTTTCGTAGAGCATGTCCTTGACCAGTTCCAGCAGCACGCCGGCCTCGCTCGCGCCGAGGTCGGGCAGTTGCGGTTGCGGATCCGTGTCGGCGCCGAACAGCACCTTTCTCACGACGCCAAACGTCTCCTCGTCGATCTCCGCGAGCTCGCGCGCCTCGCGCACCTGCTCGAAGATCCGCAGCCTGCCGTTCTCGCCCAGGTCCTGGAACACTGTCTGCGCTGTGCGGCGGCACATCGAGGCGAATGCGCCGAAAAAGCCGGCCGAGTAGCAGCCGAGCGCCTCGCGGAACAGCTTCTCGACCTCCTCGGGCAGGTAGGTGAAGTTGAATTTCTCCTTGGCCCGCTCGAGTTCGACGAAGTTGTTGGCGAGCTCGATGCGATTACCGGCGTACATCTTGACCGCGAACTTGAGGAAGATCGGCGCGTTGCAGGAGTCGCAGCGGTAGACGACGCCGACGTGATTCGGCCGGCTCAGCACCAGGTCGGGGAACTGCGGCACGGAGACCGCGGTGATGTGCGAATAGACCTGGCAGTGCGGGCACATCAGGGCCAGGCTGCGTTCCTGGTCGTGATGGAGCCGGCTGTTCGAATCGACGTAGACGGACATGCGAGGCCCTCTGCAGGGGTCTTGTTGTCACGGGAGTCTACCGCAATGCCTTTGCCGCCGCTTCGTTGGCCGGAAGGGCCTGCAGCTGCGCGTCAATCGACCCCGACGGACGCTCCATCCAGACGTCGAACCGGGCCCCGTTCGCCAGCGGTCGCCAGGGGCCGTACACGCGACGGGGATCGACCTGACTCGCCCAGCGTCGCCCCGTCCGGGCCTGCGACCAGACGTCCTCGCCGGCCTCGTCGGCGTCGCTGAGCGCATAGCTGGCCGGCAACTCCGGGGGCTGCTCCGCAGGGACGCCGGACGACCGCGTCGCATCGAGACGGCGGGAACTCAGCCGTTCGAAGCGGTAGCTCGCGGGCAGCCCGATTTGCGCGGCACGGTCCTTCCAGACGAGCGTGCGGGCTTCGAGTCGCCACTGGTCGCCGGTCATTTCGAAGACCTGCATCCGGCCGGCGGGCAGGCGGGTCAGCGTCAAACGGAAGGTTCGCGGGCCGGTGCGCTCGCACGACACCTGCGCGACCATCGCGTCGCGCGGCAGCAATGCCTCATAGGTGCGCAGATGCATGACCGCCGGCCAGGCGACATGAGCGATCGCGAACAGGAGGATGGCCACGGCGACGTTGCCGGCCGCAGCCCAGTGACGCCGCGCGAGCCAGCGGCTGAAGCCCAGCAGCAGCGCGATGAACCCGAAGACGACGAGCAGGAGGATCGCGCCGGGCATCGTCTCGCTCCCTGTCGTGACCCGGGGTCAGGCCCGCGCGACGTGTGCCGAGAGCGCGCCGGATTCGACCAGACGCGCCAGCCGTTCGATGTCGAGGTCGAGCCGGTGGTCGGCCGTGCGATGAGGCACGATCGCACGCACCTCGGCGTGCACACGCTGCAGCTCGGCGGTGGTCGTCAGCGGCCGCATCGAGTCGAGGGCGTGCGCGGCGGCCAGCAACTCGATGCCGAGCACACGCGCCGCGTTGTCGCAGACCTTCTGCAGCTTGCGCCCGGCCCAGGGCGCCATGCTGACGTGGTCTTCCTGGCCTGCGGACGTCGGCAGGCTGTCCACCGATGCCGGGTGCGCGTAGGTCTTGTTCTCGGAGACGAGCGCCGCCGCGGTGACGTGCGCGATCATGAAGCCCGACTCGAGCCCCGGCTCCGCCGCGAGGAACATGTTCAGGTTGGGATTGACGCGGCGGTCGAGCAGGTCGATGCGTCGTTCCGACGCGCTCGCAAGTTCGGCGACCGCGATCGCGAGGAAGTCGCTGACGAAGCCGATCGGCTCGGCGTGGAAGTTGCCGCCCGAGAGTACGTCGACGCCGAAGATCAGCGGATTGTCGGAAACGCCATTGAGCGCGTGGCCGAGCACCTCGCGGGCATGGCCCAGCGTGTGCTCGACGGCGCCGTAGACCTGCGGCATGCAGCGCACGGCGTACGGGTCCTGCACGCGCTCGCAGTGCTCGTGACTGCGCCGGATCTCGCTGTCCGACGCGAGCAGCGCACGGATGCGGCCGGCCGCGACGATCTGCCCGGGCAGTCGGCTGGCCTCGTGGATGCGCTCGTCGAATGGCACGTGGCTGCCGGCCAGCCCTTCGACCGTCATGGCGCAGCAGACGACGGCGGCATCGAGCAGCCGCTCGGCGCGAAACAGCCCCTCGAGGGCGAGTGCGAGGCTCAGTTGCGTGCCATTCAGCAGCGCGAGCCCTTCCTTCGCCTGCAGTTCCAGCGGTTCGATGCCCGCGGCGCGCAGGACGCCGCGGCCCTCGAGCCGGCCCGCCCCGTCCGGCCCGCACGCCTCGCCTTCGCCGATCAGCGCCAGCGTCAGGTGCGCGAGCGGGGCGAGGTCGCCCGAGGCGCCCACCGAGCCCTGCGCAGGGATGACCGGCATGACGTCCGCCTCGAGCAGCGCGAGCAGAGAGTCGACGACCAGCGGGCGCACGCCCGAGTACCCTGCCGCCAGCGCATTGGCCTTGAGCAGCAGCATGCGCCGCACGAGCGGGGCGGCTAGCGGCTCGCCCACGCCGCAGGCGTGGCTGCGGACCAGATTGACCTGCAGCTTCTGCGTCTTCGCCGCGGGAATGACGCGGTTCGCGAACGCGCCGAAGCCGGTGTTGATGCCGTAGGCGACCTGCCCCGAGGCGACCGTCGCGGCGACCGTCGCCGCCGACTGCTCCATGCGTCCGCGTGCCGACGCGGCCAGCCGGACGGCGGGGCGCTGCGCCTCGAACCCGCGCAGCCGGTCGAGCGTCAGCGACGAGCCGTCCAGTTCGAGTGTGCCGCGTTCAGGCATGCAGGCTGCGATACCTCATGCGATGCGGCTGCTCGGCGTCGTCGCCGCGCCGCTTCTTGAGGTCCTCCACGTACTCCGAGTAGTTGCCCTCGAACCAGACTACCTCGCTGTTGCCCTCGAAGGCGAGGATGTGCGTGGCGATGCGGTCGAGGAACCAGCGGTCGTGCGAGATGACCACCGCGCAGCCCGGGAAGCTCAGCAGCGCCTCCTCGAGCGCGCGCAGCGTCTCGACGTCGAGGTCGTTGGTGGGCTCGTCGAGCAGGATCACGTTGCCGCCTTCCTTGAGCACCTTGGCGAGGTGCACACGGTTGCGCTCGCCGCCGGACAGCTCGCCGATGGACTGCTGCTGCTGCGAGCCGCGGAAGTTGAAGCGGCCGACGTAGGCGCGTGAGGGCGTCTCGTAGTTGCCGACCTTGAGCAGGTCGAGGCCGTTGGAAATCTCCTGCCAGACGGTCTTCCTGTCGTCGAGCGACTGCCGCGACTGGTCGACGTAGGCGAGCTGCACCGTGGGGCCGATGCGGATCTCGCCGGCGTCGGCCTTTTCCTGGCCCGTGATCATGCGGAACAGCGTGGTCTTGCCGGCGCCGTTCGGGCCGATGATGCCGACGATGCCGCCCTGCGGCAGGTTGAAGTCGAGGTTCTCGAACAGCACTTTCTCGCCGTAGGCTTTCGACAGCCCCTTGGCCTCGATGACCAGCTCGCCGAGCCGCGGGCCCGGCGGGATGTAGATCTCGTTGGTCTCGTTGCGCTCCTGGAACTCGCGCGACTGCAATTCCTCGAAGCGCTGCATGCGGGCCCTGCTCTTGGCCTGGCGCGCCTTCGGGTTCTGGCGCACCCACTCGAGCTCGCGCGCGAGCATCTTCTTGAGCGCTTCCTGTTGCTGCTCCTCGACCTTGAGCCGCGCCTCCTTCTGCTCGAGCCAGGACGAATAGTTGCCCTGCCAGGGGATGCCGTGGCCGCGGTCGAGTTCAAGGATCCAGCCGGCGACGTTGTCGAGGAAGTAGCGGTCGTGAGTCACGGCGATGACCGTGCCCGGGTACTGTTCGAGATAGTGCTCGAGCCAGCGCACCGATTCGGCGTCGAGGTGGTTCGTGGGCTCGTCGAGCAGCAGCATGTCGGGCTTGGACAGCAGCAACTGGCAAAGCGCGACGCGGCGGCGCTCGCCGCCCGAGATCTTCGTGACGTCGGCGTCCCAGGGAGGCAGGCGCAGCGCGTCGGCGGCGACTTCGAGCTGGCGCTCGAGGTTGTGACCGTCGGTGGCCTGGATGATCGCCTCGAGCCGGGCCTGCTCGGCGGCGATCTTGTCGAAATCGGCGTCGGGTTCGGCGTAGGCCGCGTAGACCGCATCGAGCTTCGCCAATGCGTCCTGGATGTGGGCCACCGCGACCTCGACGTTTCCTCGCACGTCCTTGGTCGGGTCGAGTTGCGGCTCCTGCGGCAGGAAGCCGATCTGGATGCCGGGCTGCGGGCGTGCCTCGCCCTCGTGGTCCTTGTCGATGCCCGCCATGATGCGCAGCAGCGTCGACTTGCCCGAGCCGTTGAGACCGAGCACGCCGATCTTGGCGCCTGGAAAGAAGCTCAGGGAGATGTCGCGCAGGATGACCCGCTTCGGCGGGACGATCTTGCCGACGCGGTTCATGGTGTAGATGTACTGGGCCATGGCTGGAAGGGTGCGCTCGGGTACGACGGCTGGGCAAAAAAGGCCGACAATTATCGGTCATCGGGCCCCGCGGACGCTACCGCGCCGCCGGCCGGGCTGTTAGGCTCGGCGGCGGTGCCCCCACGGGTCGGATCCGGCACGGTCCCGAGACGATGACGCAGTCCAGCTCCCAGCCGCCCGTCGTTCTGGTGGCCAGCGACGGCTTGTCGCGCTACGGCTTCGGCGACGGCCATCCGTTCGGGCCCGACCGACAGGAGGCCTTCCTGCGCGAGGTGCGGCGCAGCCGTGCCTACCCGGAGCTGCGCATCGTCGAACCGCGCATCGCCGAGCGCGCGGAACTCGAGACTTTCCACCATCCGGAATATGTCGAGGTGGTGATCCAGAAGTCCGCCGAGGGCCGCGGTTATCTCGACGGCGGCGACACACCGGCAGCCAAGGGCATCTACGAGGCCTCGAGCTTCGTCGTCGGTGGCACGCTGCTCGCGATCGAGGAGATCGTGCAGGGCCGGGCGCGACGCGCCTTCATACCGATCGGAGGCCTGCACCACGCGGCGCGCACGCGTGCAGCGGGCTTTTGCGTCTTCAACGACTGCGGCGTCGCCGTCGAGGCGCTCCGGCGCCGGCACGGGCTGCGGCGCATCGCCTACGTGGACATCGACGCCCACCACGGCGACGGGGTCTTCTACGCTTTCGAATCGGACCCGGACGTGCTGTTCGCGGACATCCACGAGGATGGGCGACACCTGTATCCCGGCACGGGCTCGGCCGCGGAGACGGGCGCCGGCCCGGCGCAAGGGACGAAGCTGAACCTGCCGCTGCCGCCCGGCGCGACCGACGCGGACTTCCACCGGGCCTGGCGGCAGGTCGAGGAATACCTGCTCGAAACGCGCCCCGAGTTCATCCTGCTCCAATGCGGCGCGGACAGCCTCGAGGGCGACCCGATCACGCACCTCGCATTCAGCGAGGAGGCGCATGCCTACGCGGCCGCTGCGGTGTGCCGCATCGCCGACGAACTCGGGCACGGGCGCGTGCTCGGCATGGGCGGGGGCGGGTACAACCGCCAGAACCTCGCTCGCGCCTGGACGCGCGTGGTCGAGGCGTTCGTTGCGGCGAACGTTTAGGTTCGCGCCTTCTGCTCCTCGCCGACGCCTGGTTTGCGCCCCTGCGCGTCGTCCCTGGATGCAACCCCGCAAGGCGCCTTGCGCCGGACGTGCCTGGCAGATCGAGCCTGTCAGTGAAGGCAGGTCTGCCAGCGAACCGAAGGCCATCCCGGGCGCATCGGCTACAATTGCCCGTTCCCGACCGTGGAGATCGCATGTTCCCCGCCAGCCAGACCATTGCCGGATTCGACCCGGAGCTCGCGGCGGCGCTCGAGCACGAGCGCGTCCGCCAGGAAGACCACATCGAACTGATCGCTTCCGAGAACTACGCGAGCCCGCGCGTCCTCGAGGCACAGGGCTCCGTGCTCACGAACAAGTACGCCGAGGGCTATCCCGGCAAGCGCTACTACGGCGGGTGCGAGTACGTCGACGTCGCGGAGCAGCTCGCGATCGACCGCGCGAAAAAGCTGTTCGGCGCCGCGTTTGCCAACGTGCAGGCGCATTCCGGGTCGCAGGCCAACGCCGCCGCCTACTTCGCGCTGTTGAAGCCGGGCGACACGCTGCTCGGCATGAGCCTGGATCACGGCGGTCATCTCACGCACGGCGCCAAGGTCAATTTTTCCGGCAAGCTCTTCGACGCCGTTCAGTACGGGCTCGACCCGTCGACCGGCGAAATCGACTACGCGCAGGTGGAGCGCCTTGCGCACGAGCACAGGCCGAAGCTGATCATCGCGGGCTTCTCTGCCTATTCGCGCGTGCTGAAGTACGACCGCTTCCGGGCGATCGCCGACGCGGTGGGCGCGTACTTCCTCGTCGACATGGCGCACGTCGCGGGCCTGGTCGCGGCGGGCGTCTACCCGAACCCGGTGCCGTACGCCGATGTGGTGACGACGACGACACACAAGACGCTGCGCGGCCCGCGCGGCGGGATGATCCTCGCGCGCGAGAACGAGGAGATCGCGAAGAAGCTCAATTCGATGATCTTCCCCGGCACGCAGGGCGGCCCGCTGATGCACGTCATCGCGGCCAAGGCCGTCGCGTTCCTCGAGGCGCTGCAGCCCGGGTTCGTCGACTACCAGAAGCAGGTGGTCGCCAACGCGCGCGCGATGGTCAGGGGTTTCCAGGAGCGCGGCATCCGCATCGTTTCGGGCGGCACCGACAACCACCTGTTCCTCGTCGACCTGAGCGATCGTCACGTGACGGGCAAGGAGGCCGATGCAGCGCTCGGACGCGCGCACATCACGGTGAACAAGAATTCGGTGCCGAACGATCCGCGTCCGCCGATGGTGACGAGCGGCATCCGTATCGGCACGCCGGCGGTGACGACGCGCGGCTTCGGGGAGGCGGACGTGCACCGGCTCGCGCACTGGATCTCGGACGTGCTCGAGCAGCCGAACGACGAAGCCGTGATCGCGGCGACGCGGGCGAAGGTCCTGGAGGTCTGCCGGCGCTTTCCGGCGTACGGCACGGCGCGCTGAGGCTCGCGCGCCCGACCGGCGGAGAAGGCAAGGTGTATTGCCCGTTCTGCGCTTTCGAGGAGACCAAGGTCATCGACTCGCGCCTCTCGGCCGAGGGGCAGCAGGTGCGTCGGCGCCGCGAGTGCCTGCGCTGCGGCGAACGCTTCACGACGTTCGAGTCGGCGGAGCTGGTCATGCCGCGCGTCGTGAAGAGCGACGCGACGCGCGAACCGTTCGACGAAGCGAAGCTTCGCTCCGGCATGACGAAGGCGCTGGAAAAGCGCCCCGTCGCCAGCGAGGCCGTCGACGCGGCCGTGAGCCACGTCTGCCACAAGCTGCGTACGCTCGGCGAACGCGAAGTGCCCGCGCGTCTGATCGGCGAACTGGTCATGGATGAACTGCACCAGCTCGACGAAGTCGCCTACGTGCGCTTTGCCTCGGTCTATCGCAGCTTCCAGGATGTCGATGCCTTCCGCGAGGAAATCGAGAAGCTGCGCCATCGCCGGCCGCGTTCCGTCGAGGACGCGCAGCTCGCGCTGTGGTCGGCGGGCGATGGTGCGCCGGAGAAGGGCGCGACGGGACGCCCGACCAGCGGGGGTGGCGCGACGACTCATCCGGGCCAGGGCCGGAAGTGAAGGACACCCGGGCCGTGCACGCTGCACCGACATTTTCCGCGGGGGACCACACGCACATGGCGCGGGCGCTGCAACTGGCGGCCCGCGGACTCTGGTCGACGCCGCCGAATCCCAGCGTCGGCTGTGTGCTGCTCGACGCGGCGGGGCAGGTCGTGGGCGAAGGCTGGCACGCGCGCGCTGGCGAGCCACACGCCGAAGTGCTGGCGCTGCGCCAGTCGAGCGGCCGCGAGCGCGGCGGCACGGCCTACGTCACGCTCGAGCCGTGCGCGCATTTCGGCCGCACGCCACCCTGCATCGATGCCTTGCGCCAGTCGGGCGTGCGACGTGTGGTGGTCGCGATGGAAGACCCCAACCCGAAAGTGGCCGGCGCGGGCGTGCGCGGGCTGGTCGATTCCGGCGTCGAAGTGCTGGTCGGCCTGCTCGGCGACGAGGCGTCGGAACTCAATCGCGGCTTCGTGTCGAGGATGTCGCGCGGACGACCGTGGGTGACGCTCAAGCTCGGCGCGAGTCTCGACGGGCGCACGGCGCTCGCCGACGGTTCGAGCCAGTGGATCACCGGGGCCGAGGCACGGGCCGACGTGCAACGATTGCGGGCACGTGCCGGAGCCGTGCTGACCGGCATCGGCACGGTGCTCGCCGACGATCCGGCGTTGACCGTGCGGGCGTCCGGCATCGACATGCGTGGGCGTCAGCCGCTGCGCGTCGTCTGCGACGCGAACGGGCGGTTGCCGCGCGCGTCCAGGCTCGCGAGCGACGGGATCGACACGCTCGTGCTGACCAGCGCACGCGGACTCGCCGGGTTGCAGGCGCAGGGCATCGGCATCGGAGAACAACTCGCGATCGAGGTGCTGCCGACGGATGCGGCTGGCCGCCTGCCTCCGGAGGAGGTGCTGCGACGTCTCGTCGCCCGCGAAGTCAACGAAGTGCTGGTCGAGGCGGGCGCGCGTCTCGCGGGCAGCTTCGCCGCCGCCGGGCTCGCCGACGAAATCGTCGTCTATGTCGCGCCGACGGTGCTCGGCGACACCGCACGACCCTCATTCGAATTGCCGCAGCCGCTGCCCTCGCTGGCGGAGCGGGTCGTCCATCGTTTCCATGACGTGCGCAGCGTCGGCGCCGACCTGCGGCTCACGCTGCGTCCCCGGGAGATCCAGGCCTGATGTTCACCGGAATCGTCCAGGGCGTCGGCACCGTACGCGCGCTTACGCCGCGCGGCGGCGACGTCACAATCGTCATCGACACCGGGGGCGTGTCGCTCGCGGGCATCGAACTCGGCGGCAGCATCGCCGTGGCGGGCGTGTGTCTCACGGCCACGCGGTTCGACGCCGGCAGCTTCGATGCCGACGTCTCGCGCGAGACGCTCTCGCTCACGACGCTCGGCGACTGGCTGGTCGGGTCCCGCGTCAACCTCGAGAAGGCGCTGCTCGCCGGGCAGGCGCTCGGCGGCCATTACGTGACCGGGCATGTCGACGGCGTCGGCGAAGTCGTGTCGCGCAAGGAGGACGCCAGGTCGGTGCGCATGGAGTTTCGCGTGCCGCCCGAACTGGCGCGTTATGTCGCGCGCAAGGGCTCGATCTGCATCGACGGGGCCAGCCTGACGGTCAATGGCGTCACCGGGGACCACTTCGACGTGAACCTCGTGCCGCACACGCTCGAGGTCACCACGCTTGGGCGACTGCAGCCGGGGAGCCGCGTCAACCTCGAAGTCGACATCATCGCCCGCTATGTCGAACGCATGCTGCATCCCGGCGACTGACGCCCTGCTAGACTGCGCGCCGCAGGGGTCGAAGCCAGCCGGATTTTTCGTCAGCAATTATTTATTATTAATCAAACGGTTGAGTGCTTTTTATCATGGGTTCACTGAACTCCATCGACGAGATTCTCGACGACATCCGCCGCGGCCGGATGGTCGTGATCATGGATGACGAAGACCGCGAGAACGAAGGTGACCTCATCATGGCCGCGACGATGGTCCGGCCCGAGGACGTCAACTTCATGGCGCGCTACGGCCGCGGCCTGATCTGCCTGACGCTGACCCGCGACCGCTGCCGCCAGTTGCGACTGCCGCTGATGGTCAGCGACGCCGACCTCGATCTGCGTACCGCCTTCACAGTCTCGATCGAGGCGGCCGAGGGCGTGACGACCGGCATCTCGGCCTACGATCGTGCGCACACCATCCGCACCGCCGTCGCCTCTGCCGCGCGCCCGGAGGACCTGCGTCAGCCTGGGCACATCTTTCCGCTGATGGCGCAACCCGGCGGCGTGCTCTCGCGGGCCGGGCATACGGAGGCGGGCTGCGACCTCGCGCGTCTGGCCGGGCTCGAGCCCGCGGCCGTGATCGTCGAGATCCTGAACGACGACGGCACGATGGCGCGTCGCCCGGACCTCGAGCGGTTCGCTGCCGAGCATGGCCTCAGGATCGGCACGATCGCCGACCTGATCCGCTACCGGCTGGAAAAGGAGCGGTCCGTCGAACGCATCGCCGAGCGCGACATCGACACGGAGTTCGGCCCGTTCCGTCTGTACTGCTACGAGGACCACGTCAACAGCACCGTGCATCTCGCGCTCGTGCGCGGCAATCCGCGGGTGCAGACGGCGCCGCTCGTGCGCGTGCACCTCAAGGAGACGGTGCGCGACCTGATTGGCGAGATCGAGGAAGGCCAGAGCTGGTCGCTGCGCGGCGCGATGCAGCGCGTCGCGCACGAAGGCGCGGGCATCATCGTACTGCTGCGGCCCGAGGAGAGTCCGTTCGACATCGCCGAGGCGGTGCGCACGACGGCGCGGCCGCACCACGGGCCGAATTCGCCGCGCGGCGCGCAGGTGCTGCGCACCTACGGCATCGGCGCGCAGATCCTGCGCGACCTCGGCGTGCGCAACATGCGCGTGCTGAGCGCGCCCAAGCAGATGCACGGCCTGTCGGCCTTCGGTCTCGAAGTGACCGAGTACGTGGACTGAGCGAAAACGAGACCGGGAGCAGCCACCAAGATGGACAACGTCCGCACCCTCCAGGGCGACCTGCTGGCACGCGACCTGCGGTTCACGATCGTCGCGGCGCGTTTCAATGACGCGATCGTCGAGAACCTGCTGCGGGGCGCGCTCGACGCGCTGATCCGCCATGGCGCGAGCGAAAAGCAGATCGAGGTCATCCGCGTGCCCGGAGCCTACGACCTGCCGTTCGTCGTGCGCCGCGTCGCGCTCGCGAAGCGCTCCGATGCGATCGTCGCGCTGGGTTGCGTGATCCGCGGCGCCACGCCGCACTTCGACCACGTCGCGGGCCAGTGCGCGGCTGGCCTCGCACGCGTGGCCGACGAGACCGGCGTACCGGTCGCCTTCGGCGTGCTCACCACGGAAAACATCGAGCAGGCGGTCGAGCGCGCTGGCACCAAGGCGGGCAACAAGGGCGCCGATGCGGCCATGGTCGCGATCGAACTGGCGAACCTGCTGCGCCGGCTGGCAGGCTGAGGCGGATGCCGCGACCCCGCAGCGGGCGGTCGAGCCGGGCGCGCAGCCTCGCGCGGCGCCTCGCCATGCAGGCGCTCTACCAGTGGCAGCTCACCGGTCACTCGTGCGCGGAACTGCGCAACCAGTATGCCGGCGACGAGAGCTTCCCCGAGGTCGATGCCGCGTATTTCCAGCAGCTCCTGGAGGGCGTCATCGATGGCGCGGGCGAACTCGACGCGCTGCTGGGTCAATGGCTCGACCGCCCGGTCGCACAGCTCGACCCGGTAGAGCATGCCGTGCTGCTGATCGGCGTGGAGGAACTGCGGGCGCATCTCGACGTGCCGTATCGCGTCGTGCTGAACGAGGGCGTGGAGCTTGCCAGGAAGTTTGGCGCGACGGAGGGGCACCGGTACATCAATGCTGTGCTCGACCGCGCGGCCCGCAGCCTGCGCGCGGCGGAACAGACGGCGGCCCGCGGCAGCGCCTGACGCGCCGCGACTGACCGCGGAGCGCACGTGCCTCTCGGTGAATTCGACGTCATCGCCCGCTACTTTTCACGCGCCGCGCGTCGTGGCGACGTGCTGCTCGGGGTGGGCGACGACGCGGCCCTGCTGTGCCGCC
>WBZL01001977.1_pt1 | contig 20507 bp, 20 predicted proteins | sample 5204291 | NCBI WGS metagenome assembly WBZL01 (sample SAMN12344345, study PRJNA552823) | activated sludge metagenome | biome: Activated sludge suspended growth; feature: Nitrification reactor; material: Wastewater; isolation source: activated sludge from nitrification reactor of wastewater...
CGTCACGGGCGCCTCGGGCGTGTACCCAGAACGACGCCCACTGCGTTCTGGGACCACCTCTGCGTCACCAGTGCCTCGGGCGTGTACCCAGAACGAGCGTCGTCGAAGCCCACCGGGGGGGGGGGGGTGGCCGCACCGCCCGATCCGTTCCGGGACCACGGCTGCGTCACGGGCGCCTCGAGCGTGTACCCAGAACGAGCGTTGTGGGTGGGGCGAGCCGTGCGGTCAGTCGAACCAGTCGAAAGGGGCGTGGGGGTCGATGGTGGCGAGGGTGCCGGCGAACGCCGGGCCGCCGGCCTCACCACCGCCCGCGGCCGGGGACGGGAGGGCCGCGGCCAGCGCCGCCTCGACCTCGGGGAGCGGGCCATCGAGCCAGGCGCAGATGAGGCGGAGGCCGAACGTGGGGCCGTCGTCGGGGACGGCGCCGGCGAACGTCCACACGCCGGCCACCCCGGGGACTGCGAGCGCCGCGTCGATGAGCTCGGCGGGAGCAGGGCCCGCGCCTGCGTCCTCGAGGCGCAGGTGCACGCCGGTGCCGGGGCGGAACGGCACCGCCCCCGGCTGCACCGCGGCGGCGGGCGCGGCGTGCGCCGACTCGACCCGCAGCGCGCCGGCGAGGTGCGACGTGCGCTGCTGGTGGAAGCGGCCGGCCTTGGCCAGGGCGATGCCGTGGTGGAAGAAGTCGGTGAGGGTGACGTCGAGGGGCGCCGCCAGCAGGTACAGCGTCACGTAGTGGACACGGTCGAGCGGTGGCGTCGCCGTCGACCCGGCGGACGCAGCCAGCGCTGGCGTTCGCACCCAGCGCTGCCCTCCCACGATCCCGGGCAGGACGTACTGCTCGGGCAGGTGGTCGAAGAGGTGCCACTCGTTGTACGAGCGGTGGGCCCCGGGCTCGACCTCGGTGAACGACACGAAGCCGGCCGCCGGCCGCAGCGGGGCCCCCATCGTGTCCGGCAGCGGCCCGCTCACCGCAGGGGCTCCACGCCGGGCAGGCCCATGGCCGCCTCGAGCTGCTCGACGTAGTGCGCCCGCGAGTGGTGCATCACCCGCACGCTCACGATGGTGGCGCCGGCGTCGGCCAGCCGGCCCAGGGCCTCGGCGCTCTCCTCGGGCCGCTCGATCGGGTCGAGGGGCGGCACCGGCTGGAGGACGACGTCGAAGCCGTCGCGGCCGAGCGCCTCGTGGTGGGCGAGCAGCGCGGCCACCTCGGGCGGCTCGACCGCGAACGGGGCCCAGCCGTCGCCGAGGGCGAGGGCCCGGCGCAGCGAGCGCTCGGTGCGCCCACCGACCCAGATCGGCACCGCGGTGCGGGGTGCCGGCGGGTCGACGACGACGCCCTCGTACCGCAGGCGCGGGCCGTGGAAGGTCGGCGCGGCGCGGCCCCACGCAGCCCGGATGGCCGCCAAGGACTCGTCGGCCCGCTCACCCCGGTCGGCGAACGAGGCGCCCAACAGGTCGAACTCCTCCTCGAGCGACCCGACGCCCACGCCGAGGACCACCCGCCCGCCGGACACGAGGTCGAGGGTGCCGTAGCGCTTGGCCACCTCGAGGGGGTGGTGGTAGCCGAGCACGAGGACGTAGGTGGCGAGGCGGATCCGCTCGGTCTCGGCGGCGAGGTAGCCGAGCGTCGCGAGCGGGTCGAAGTACCGCCCGCCGCGCGCCGCCGCGACCTCGGTCGGGATGGCCACGTGCTCGGAGCAGGTGAGGTGGTCGTAGCCGAGCCGGTCGGCCGCCCGCGCGATGGCCACGACGTCGTCCCATCCCGCCTCGCGCTCCCACCGGGCGTGGGCCTTGGGCAGCAGGGTGACCACGGGGGTGACGAGGCCGAGCCGCACCCCGCCATCTTGGCCGCGGGCACGCCGTCCCGCGTCGACCGGTCACGCCGGCGGCGACACCCGCGTCGTTTGCGCGCGCACGGACCTAGCCTGGGAGCCATGAGCGACGCGATCCTCCAGACGGTGCCCCTGGGGATGCACTGGCCGACCCTCGACCCGTTCCTCTTCTGCGCGCACCACCACGACCGCTACCCCGAGGGCGACGACGCCATGGGCCCCCGGGCGTCGCTGGCCGGCCGGGAGATCGGCGCCGACTTCGCCGGCGTGGACGGCTGGAACATGTACCACGGCAGCCACGTGCCCGGCTTCCCCCAGCACCCCCACCGCGGCTTCGAGACCGTGACCTTCGTGCGCAAGGGCCTGATCGACCACTCGGACTCGCTCGGCGCCACCGCCCGCTTCGGTCGGGGCGACACCCAGTGGATCACCGCCGGTGCCGGCATCGTCCACTGCGAGATGTTCCCGCTGGTCGAGCGCGACGAGCCGAACCCGCTCGAGCTGTTCCAGATCTGGTTGAACCTTCCGGCCGAGGACAAGATGGCCGAGCCCTGCTTCTCGATGATGTGGGACGCCGACGTCCCCCACCTCGACCACGTGGACGACGCCGGTGGGCACACGCGCATCACCGTCATCGCCGGCGAGGTGGACGGGCACCGGCCGCCCGCCCCGCCGCCGAGCTCGTGGGCGTCGCGCCCCGAGGCCGACGTCGGCATCTGGCATGTCTCGATGGACGCCGGCGCCACCTGGACGCTCCCCACCGCCGGTCCCGAGACCGCCCGGGTCCTCTACTTCTACGAGGGCGACGAGCTCGTCGTGGACGGGGTGGCCCTCGAGGGGGCCACCGGCGCCGTCCTCGACGCCGACCTGGCCGTGACGCTCACCGCCGGCGCCGGCGGGGCCGAGATCATGGTGCTCCAGGGCCGGCCCATCGCCGAGCCCGTCGCCCAGTACGGGCCTTTCGTGATGAACGACGAGGCCGGCATCCGCCAGGCGATGATCGACTACCAGCGCACCGGCTTCGGCGGCTGGCCCTGGCCGGCGGACGACCCCGTCCACGCCCGCGACCAGGAGCGCTTCGCCCGCTACCCCGACGGCAGTACCGAGACCGCCCCGGCCTGACGAGCCGCCGCACCCGTCCGATCGCCGGTAACGGCGGCGGCGTCGGGTCACACCCCCCGTTCTGGCGTCGCTCCCGCCTGGCGGGCGGGCACAGGGGACGCCAGAACGGCACACCCGAGGCGCTCAGCCGGGGCGAGGGGCGCCGACGTCGCGGCGCATGCAGACCCGCGGCCAGGCGTCGAGGCCGATGTCGTCCTCGTAGGTGCGGATGGCGGCCAGGCCCGGCGTGATCTCGTCGTCAGCGAGCACCCGGAAGCCGAGACGCTCGTAGTAGGGCCGGTTCCACGCCACCTCGGAGAACGTGGTCAGCGTCAGCGCCGGCAGGCTGCGGGCCGCGGCCCAGCCCTCCGCGGTGTCGATGAGGCGGGCGCCGACGCCTTGGCGGGCGTGGTCGGGGTGCACCGACACCTGCTCGATGTGGGCGCAGCCGTCGACCTCCTCGACGAGCAGGTAGGCGACGGGGTCGCCGCCGACGGGCGTGGCCACCCAGAAGGCGCCGCGGTCGAGGAAGCCCTGGAGCTCGAAGAGGGTGAAGGGGTCATGCTGGGCCACCAGGTCCATGCCCACGGCCGTGAACAGACGGCCCGCCGCGACCTCGACGTCCTGCACGGCCTTGAGCTCCGCCGGCCGGGGCGGCCGGATCATCAGCTGCGCGCTCACCGCTCGGCCCCGTTCACCTGGCGGCGACGAGGTCGCGCAGCTCGCGCTTCAGGATCTTGCCGCTGGCGTTGCGGGGCAGCGGCTCGGTCCAGAGCGCGACCTTGGTCGGCACCTTGAACGCGGCGAGGTGCTCGGCCACGTGGGCCTGGAGGTCCTCGGCGGTGGCGGTCTCGCCCGCCCGCAGCATCACCGCGGCGGCGACCTCCTCGCCGAGGCGCTCGTGGGGGATGCCGAACACCGCCGCCTCGTGCACGGCGGGGTGCTCGTAGAGGACCGCCTCCACCTCGGCGCAGTACACGTTCTCGCCGGCCCGCAGCACCATGTCCTTGGCCCGGTCCTCGACGTAGACGAACCCGTCGTCGTCGACCCGGCCGATGTCGCCGCTGCGCAGCCAGCCGTCGACCAGGACCTCGGCGGTGGCCTCCGGATTGTTCCAGTAGCCCCGGATGAGGTTTGGGCCCCGGAACCAGATCTCGCCCCGCTCCCCCACGGGCACCGGCTCGCCGTCGGGGTCGCGGACCTCGACCTGCAGGATGGGCGTCGCCCGCCCCGTGCTGGTCGGGTGGGTCAGGTAGTCGTCGCCGCCGTTCTGGGGGCCGTAGGCGTTGGTCTCGGTCATGCCGTAGCCGATGCCGGGGCTGGCCGTCGGGAAGCCCTTGGCCACCCGCTTCACCAGCTCGGGTGGCGCCGGCGCCCCGCCGCCACCCACACCTCGCAGGCTCGACGTGTCGAACTCGCCGAAGCGGGGCGACGCCAGCAGGTCCCAGCTCTGCGTTGGCACGCCGACGAAGTTGGTCACCTGCTCGCGGTCGATGAGCTCGAGGGCCCGCTCCGGGTCCCACTTGCGCATCATCACCAGCTTGAGCCCGCCGAACAGGCAGCTCAGCATGACGGGGACGCAGCCGGTGACGTGGAAGAGGGGCACCACGAGGATGAACGTCGGCGGCAGCGACGGCGGCGCGTCCTCGGGCTTGTCCGGCGCCGGCGCCCGCAGGCGGTCGACCGCCGACCGGCAGGCGAAGCCGAACAGCGCCTGCACGACGGCCCCGTTGGTCGAGACCGCGCCCTTGGGGTGCCCGGTCGTCCCCGACGTGTAGAGGATGGTGGCGTCGTCCTCGCCGGCGACCTCCACGTCGGGCAGCGGCGCGCCCCGCAGGACCACGTCGTCCCACGGCTCGGCGCCGGCGGTGCCCGCCGGGCAGCGGACCCCCACGAGGGCGATGCCCCGGCGCGCACAGGCGGCCCGGGCCCGCTCGACGCGCTCGACGTCGGCGATGAGGACGGTCGGCGTGCAGTCGCCGAGGGCGTAGTCGACCTCCTCCTCGGTCCACCACGCGTTGAACGACACCGACACGGCCCCCACCGCGGTGATGGCGGCGAAGCTCACGACCCACTCGGGGTAGTTGCGCATGGCCACCGCGACCCGGTCGCCCTTGCCGACGCCGTAGCGCTCGACCAGGGCGGTGGCGAGGGCGGCGACCTCCTCGTGGAAGCGGGCGAAGGTCCAGCGCTCGTCCTCGTAGACCAGGAAGACCGCGTCGCCGCGCGCCGCGGTCGTCACCGTCAGGGCGCGCAGCGTCGCCGGCGCGTTCTCGAAGGCGGTGACGGTGTGGCCGCCGACGTCGAGGGGGACCGTCTCGAAGGGCGCCCCGGGGGCGGTGACGGCGGCGACGGCCTCGGCGTAGTCCATCGGCGGGCGACCCTACCCCCCGCCCGGCCCCGCCGAGCCCCCAACGTCTTCGTTCTTCCAGCAGAAACGGAAGGTCAGACCGCGCGTTCCTGCTGGAGGAAGGGTCGTTTCAGGGGAGGAGGACGGCGGCTCCGGTGACGCGGTCGTGGGCGAGGTCGGCGAGGGCCTCGTCCGCCCGGTCCAGGGGGTACGCCTCGGTGTGGACCCGGATGTCGATCTGCTCGGCGATCGCGAGGAACGCCTCCCCGTCGGCGCGGGTGTTGGCGGTGACCGAGCGGACCTGGCGCTCCTGGAACAGGTGGCGCTGGTAGTCGAGCACGGGGACGTCGGAGAGGTGGATGCCGGCGATGGCGCAGGTGCCGCCCCGATCGAGGGCCTCGAGCGCCGCCGGCACGATCCCGCCCACCGGCGCGAACACGATGGCCGAGTCGAGGGACTCGGGCGGGGCGTCGTAGGTGTCGCCAGCCGAGGCCGCGCCGAGCTCGAGCGCGAGGCGGCGGGCGTCGGCCGAGCGGGTCATCACGTGGACCGTGGCCCCCTGGGCCAGTGCGACCTGGGCGGCGAGGTGGGCCGAGCCCCCGAAGCCGTAGATGCCGAGGCGCCCGCCCTCGGGCAGCTCGGCCCGCTGCAGGGCCCGGTAGCCGATGATCCCGGCGCAGAGCAGCGGCGCCACCCGCTGGTCGTCGAACGACGGGGGCAGGCGGTAGGCGTAGCGCTCGTCGACCACGGCGTGCTCGGCGTACCCGCCGTCCGCGTCCCAGCCGGTGAAGCGCGGCGTCAGGCAGAGGTTCTCGTCGCCCCGGGCGCAGAACCGGCACACCCCGCAGGTGTGGCGCAGCCAGGCGATGCCGATGCGTTCGCCGAGCGCGAACCGGCCGGCGCCGGGGCCCAGCGCGTCCACCACGCCGACGACCTCGTGGCCCGGGACCACGTCGTGGCCGTGGGGCGCCAGGTCGCCCTCGGCGAGGTGGAGGTCGGTCCGGCACACCCCGCAGGCGGACACGCGGACGCGCACCTCGCCGGGACCCGGCTCGGGGACCGGGCGCTCGACGGCGACGAGGGGTCCGGCGTCGACCGGCCCCGGCGTGCGGACGACCCAGGCGCGCACGACGGCCTCAGCCGAAGGTGACGGGGACGTCGTAGACGTTGACCGGCGAGCCGTCCTCGGCGCTGTCCTCGAAGGCGGTCACCGTCCCGGCACCCGTGGGCGACCCGTCGAGGGGGACGTCGACCGAGAACGTGCCCCACGTGCCGGTGCCCGCGGTGGCGGTGGTGTGGCCGTCGGCCAGCACCGTGCCGTCGGCGGCGGTCACGGTGAAGCGCACGTTGGCCTCGAAGGTGTTGGAGAGCCCGCTCAGGCGGATCGGCGACGACACCGTCTCGCCGGGTACCGGCGACTCGACGAGCACGAGCGGGGTGACGTCGGTGAAGTCGGCCCGGGTGAGGTCCTCGGAGGGCACGCCCTCGCCGCCGATGCCGTCGACCGCCTCGCCGTCGAGGTGGACGTCGACCTGCTCGACCGAGTCGAACTGGGTGAGGGTGAACACGACCTGCGCCACCCGGAGCTGCATCGAGAGGCTGCCGCCCCCCGAACCGAAGTCGGACGAGAGGTCGACCGTGGCGGTGCCCCCGCTGATGTCGACGCCGAGCAGCTCGACCCCGCCGGGGATGGCGGTGGCGAGGCCGGCACCGGCCTCCACGCCGTCCGGTCCGGCCAACAGCGCCTCGAGCGCGCCGCGGGCCACGGCCGGCGTGGCGACCGCCTCGCCGCCGGTGGCCACCTTCTCGCCGCGGGTGAAGTAGACGAGCACGTCGGCCTCACCGCCGGCTCCGGCGGTGGTCGTCGTGGCGCCACCGGTGGACGTGGTGGTGGCGGGCGCGGCGGTGGTCGAGGTCGACCCGGCGGTGTCGTCGCCGTCGCTCCCGCAGCCGGCGAGGAGGGCGAGGAACAGGAGGGGGGCGGCGAGCAGGGCGCCGGCGGACCGGTGGCGGGGGCGGGATCGACGGCGCACGGGCACCTCCTCGGCGGCCGGGCGGGCACCCGGTCCGGCTCCGATCGTACGGTCACCTGCACCCGCGGGGTAGGGCACCTCGGCCCTGGACGCGTCGTCGTCGATCGCCCCGCCGCCGATCCACGATGATGGCGCCGGGCCGCCACCCGCCGGGGGCCCCGCACGCACCCAGGGGGACCCATGGCCGCACCGGACCACACCGCGCACACGAGCACCCGGACCGCCGCCGCGGCCGCCGCCACCGGCACCGCCGACCCGGACGCGGTCGGCGCCTACGCCTTCCGGGTCTGGAGCTTCCGACAGGGCCAGGTCGTCTCGGTGCTGATCCACCTCGGCGACCGCCTCGGCCTCTACCGGGCCCTCGCCGGCGCCGGGCCGGTCACGGCCGCCGAGCTCGCGGACGCCACCGGACTGGACGAGCGGTGGCTGCTCGAGTGGCTGCGGGGCAACGCCGCCGCCGACCTGCTGGCGTCCGACGACGGCGAGCGCTTCGAGCTGCGCCCCGAGGGCGTCGAGGTCCTGGTCGCCGAGGAGACGAGCCTCGCCTTCGCCGCCGGGGCGTTCACGGCACTGCCGGACCCCGGGGTCATCGACGGCCTGGCCGAGGCCTTCCGCACGGGCGTGGGCCTCACCTACGACGAGCTCGGCCCCGCCGAGGCCCACCAGACCGAGCGCTCGCTCGCGCCGTGGGCCCGGATCGCCCTCGTCCCCCGCATCGTGCCCGCCCTCGACGGGGTCCACGGGGCCCTGACCGCCGGCATCGAGGTCGCTGACGTCGGGTGCGGCGCCGGCGTGGCCCTCACCGCGCTGGCCGAGGCCTACCCGGCCTCCCGCTTCCACGGCTTCGACCTCTCCCGCCACGCACTCGACCGGGCCGGCGTCCGCGTCGCGGAGCTCGGGCTCACGAACGTCGAGCTCCACGAGGCCCGCGCCGAGGACCTGCCCGCCGACGGCCGATTCGGCCTCGTCCTGACCTTCGACTGCCTACACGACATGACCCGGCCGGCCGACGCCATCGCCGCCGTGCACCGTGGCCTCGCCGCCGACGGCACCTGGCTCATCAAGGACATCCGCTGCAGCGGCGACTGGGCCCGGGACCGGCGCAACCCGATGCTCGCCATGATGTACGGCTTCTCGGTGACGGGCTGCCTGTCGTCGGCCCTCTCGGAGCCGGGCGGTGCCGGCCTGGGGACGTTGGGCTTCAGCACCGCCGTGGCCGAGCGCATGACCCGGGAGGCGGGCTTCACCCGGTTCACGGTCCACGACTTCGACGATCCCGCCAACCTCTACTACGAGGTCCGGCACTGACGCACGACGCCATGCACCACCTCTTGTAAGGGAAGCTTTACATCACATGGCTCGTTCGGCTACCGTCCGGCCACGCCGTCGACCGAAGGATCCTCCATGCGCCCCTCGCTCCGCCTCCTCGCTGCCACCGCCACCGCCGCCCTGCTCCTGGGCGTCGGCGCCGCCTGCACCGACGACGGCGGCAACGTCCGCTCGAGCGGCAGCGGCAGCGGCAGCGGGTCCGGCTCGGGGTCGGGGTCCGGCTCGACCGCGGAGGCGGCCTGCGAGCCGGTGGGCGACGACCTCGAGCCCGACACCGAGGTGGCGGTCACCCTCGACGAGTTCAGCGTGAGCGCCGACCCCGACGAGGTCGCCGCCGGCAACATCGCCTTCGACGCCACCAACGACGGCACCGAGGTCCACGAGCTGGTGGTCGTGAAGGGCACGCCCGACAGCCTCGAGATCGTCGACGGCCGCGTGGACGAGGACGCCCTCGACGAGGCCGACGCCTTCGTGGGCGAGATCACCCCGTTCCCCGCCGGCGAGACCTGCGCCGGCACCTTCGCCCTCGAGGCCGGCGACTACACCCTGCTCTGCAACATCGTCGAGGAGCAGGACGGCACCACCGTGAGCCACGTCGAAGAGGGCATGATCACCGCCTTCACGGTCACCGGCTGAGGTCCCACCCGCCCGCCGCGGGCCCGGGCCGGGGTACCGTCACGCCATGTCGAGCGAGCGGACGCCGTCGCGGGCCCGCCGCATGGCCGACGCGGTCCTCAACGTCGACGAGACCCTCGAGGCCCTCAACGCCACGGTGGACCACATGCACGCCACCCTGAGCAGCCTCGACGGCACCATCGCCAAGCTCGACCAGGCCATCGACCGCTTCAGCGCCGTGGTCGCCGGCGTGGACGACCTGCGCGGCGGCATGGCCGACACCATCGGCGACGTCGGCGAGCTCACCCACCAGGTGAGCCGCCTGGTCGACGCCATGGAGGTGACGGTCGGCCCGGCCATGTGGGCGAACGACACCCTGCGCCGCTTCGGGCTGCGGGGTGGGCGCGACACCGACCCGGCCGACCCGGCCGACCCCGAGGACGACGACGGCGCCGACGACGCCGGCGGCACCGGGGGCCGCGCCGGTGGCTGACCCGTCCACGGCCGGCGTCGAGCGGGAACTGACCGAGCCGGTCGACCTCTGCGACGACCGCGGGCGCCTCGCCGCCGGCGCTCGCGGCTGGTCCCGGCGCCCGCTGCACCGGGCGAACCTGCACGGCCCCTGGGGGCGTCGCAAGCGCTGGGAGTACTGGTGCGTCACCGGGCCCGACCTGGTCGTGTCCGCGACCTACGCCGACGTCGACTACATCGGCATCGCCGGGCTCTGGATCCTCCGCCCCTCGGACGGCCTGGTGATCGACGTGAGCCAGGTCGTCCCGCTGGGCCGAGGGTTCCAGCTCCCCGACGAGCCCTGCACGGGCACCATGTCCTTCCGGTCCAAGGGGTGCTCGGTTGGGATCGACGAGCGCCCCGACGCCACCCACCTCACCGCCACCGCGCCCGACACGCCGCATGGCCCGGTGGCGGTCGACCTCGTCGTCGAGCGCCCGCCCGCCCACGAGACCATGAACGTGGTCATCCCCTGGTCCGACAAGCGCTTCCAGTACACGTCGAAGCAGAACACCCGGGCCGCCCGCGGCACGGTGCGCCTCGGCGACGAGGAGATCGTCGTCGGCGGCGAGCCCGGCTCGCCCGAGGAGGCCTTCGGCACGCTCGACCTCGGGCGCGGCCTGTGGCCCTACTCGATCCGGTGGAACTGGGGCTCGGGGTCGGGCCGCTCGACCGACGGCCGCCTCGTCGGCCTGCAGTTCGGGGGCAAGTGGACCGAGGGCACCGGTCACACCGAGAACGCCCTCTGCATCGACGGCCGCCTGACCAAGGTCCACGACGAGCTCGACTGGGCGTACGACTGGGACCGGCCCCTCGAGCCGTGGCGGGTGACCGACACCGCCGGCGGGCTCGTGGAGGCCCGCCTCGACCCCTTCCACGACAAGCACTCCCGCACCAGCCTCGGCGTGCTCTCGATGGAGGTCCACCAGGTGTTCGGGCACTGGTCCGGGCGCCTGCGCACCGAGGAGGGCGACGAGGTCACCTTCGACGGGGTGCCTGGCTGGGCCGAGGAGGCCCGCAACCGGTGGTGAGCCACCCGGGGGCGTCCCGGTGACCGACTGGGCGGCGCAGGGCGTCGAGCGCAGCGGCGACGGCAAGCGCCGGTGCCCGTGGTCGACGGGCACCGCCGACTACGCCGCCTACCACGACGACGAGTGGGGCCGGCCGGTGGTCGACGACGTCCGGCTCTACGAGAAGCTCTGCCTGGAGGGCTTCCAGTCCGGGCTCTCCTGGCTCACCATCCTGCGCAAGCGCGAGGCCTTCCGCGCCGCGTTCGCCGGCTTCGATCCCGAGGCGGTCGCCCGCTTCGGCGAGGCCGACGTCGAGCGCCTGCTCGGCGACGCCGGCATCGTCCGCCACCGGGGCAAGATCGAGGCCGCCATCGCCAACAGCCGGGCGGTGCTGGAGGTGCAGGACCGCGTCGGTTCGCTGGCGGCGCTGGTCTGGTCCTTCGAGCCCCGGCGGCGGGGCCGCCCCGCCCCAGCCCACCTCGGCGACCTCCCCGCGACGAGCCCGGAGTCGACCGCGCTCTCGAAGGCGTTGAAGCGCCACGGCTTCCGGTTCGTGGGGCCCACCACCGCCTACGCGGCGATGCAGTCCCTCGGCCTGGTCAACGACCACCTGACCGGGTGCCACGTGCGGGCGGCCTGCGAGCGCGACCGCCGCGCCTCGCAGGTTCCCGTCCTCCCCGCCGACGCCGACTGAGCGCCGGCTCTCCGTTCTGGCGTCAGCCGCGCCCGCTCAGCGGGCGCCCGCGACGCCAGAACGCGGTCGGGGCTCAGGCCTCGACGGCGTGGGCCTGCAGGTCGGCCAGGTCGCACCACCCGAGGGTGCCGACGTGGGTCGCCTCGAGCACGACCGGCGGGGCGACCCCCGCCTCCAGCGCCTCCTGCCAGCGGGGGGCGCACAGGCACCACTGGTCACCGGGCTGCAGGCCCGGGAACTCGAGCTCGGGGTGCGGGGTCGACAGGTCGTTGCCCACCGACGCCGAGTAGGCGAGGAACTCCGCGGTGACCCGGGCGCAGACCGTGTGCACGCCGAGGTCGCCGGGGCCGGTGTCGCAGCACCCGTTGCGGTAGAAGCCGGTGCGGGGCGACTCGCTGCACGACGCCAGCTCGCCACCGAGGACGTTGCGGGCCATCAGGGCTTCGTGCCCACGCCGAGCAGCGCGGTGGCGTCGATGCCCGCGCCCCCGGCACCACCGACCAGGTCGGCGAAGGCCGCGGCGCCGGCCGCGATCTGGGCGTCGTCGAGGAGCGCGAACAGCGGCAGCGTCGGCGGCGACCAGGCCGGCAGGTCGCAGAAGAACCCCTCGGGGTCGTCCCAGGTCCAGCGGTGGGTCACCGGGGTGACCTCGACCGGGTCGAGGCCCGCGTCCCGCAGCGCCCCCTCCAGGCCCGCGGCGTCGCCGATGCGGGCCCACGGCGCGGCCCGGTCGGGCAGGGCGAGGTCGGGCAGCGCCCGGTGGATGGCCTCGCGCACGAGGTCGGTCAGGCGGAAGCGGGCGACGTCCCACGTGGCCACTGCGACCCGGCCACCGCTGCGGGTGACCCGCGCCATGCCCGCCAGCCCGGCCGCCATGTCGGGGAAGAAGATGACGCCGAACATGGAGACGGTGAGGTCGAAGGTGCCGTCCGGGTACTCGAGGGCCTGGCCGTCCATGAGCTCGGCATCGCACCGGTCGTAGCCCGCGGCGGCGAGCCGGCCGCGGAGCAGCTCGACCATCCCCGGGGCGAAGTCCGTGGCGGTCACGCACGCGCCGAGGCGGGCCGCCCGCAGGGTGAACGCTCCCGAGCCCGCGGCCACGTCGAGCACCTGCTCGTCGGCGTCGATGCCGACGAGGTCGAGGAGCTCGTCCGAGTAGCCCCCCGTGTAACCGGCGAACGCGGCGTCGTACTCCGACGCCACCGCGCTCCAGGTCCCGGGCTGCTGTTCGAGGGGGAGGTCGCTCACGACGCCATGGTCGCGCGGACGAACGACCGGTACGTGTAGAGCTGCTGGGCGGCCACCACGAGGCCGACGAGGACCACGAGCACCACCGCGTCGACGCGGGGGCCGGCGAGGGCGCAGACGAGCGCGGCGCCCGCCACCGACAGGCTGCGCTCGCGCGACACCCGGTGCACGGTCTGCCACTGCAGGACGGCCAGACCGCCCACGAAGCCGGCCACCGCGCCGGCGAGCACCCAGCGCCCGGCGACGGACACCGGCTCGAGCGGATGGGAGACGACCTCCTCGGCCACGACCGAGAACAGCACGAGGCCGAACACCACCGGGAAGTGCCCGAAGGTGAACAGGTCCCGCGCCACCTGCCCCCGCTTGCGGGGCGTGGCCCGGGCGAGCTGGTGCTCGACCACGCCGGGCACGTAGGCGAAGTAGGTCCACCAGAACAGGCAGGCGAGCGCCGTGCAGGCGACCAGCGCGGCGCCGACGGTCGTGGTGAGGTCGAGGCCCGTGGCCGTCGCGCCGATGGCGACCACCACCTCGCCCAGCGAGATGATCACGAACAGGGCGTGGCGCTCGGCGAAGTGGGTCGGGTCCACCTGCCACTCGTTGGTCTCGTCGCCGGTGCCGGCGGCCACGGCGCTGGCGATGTTGAACACCGCCACCGCGGCCCACACCGCCACCCGGGCGCCGCCGTGCAGGAACGAGCCGGTGAGCAGCGCCACCGGGGCCAGCGCGGCGAGGGGGAGGTAGCGCAGCCACGCGGCGCGCATCGGATCGCTGGCCCAGACGTTGCGGCCCTGGATGGCCAGGCACCAGAGGTTGACCACCAGGTACGCCGCCGCGAACTGGGTGCCGGCGTCGCCGTAGGCGTCGGGGAGGGCGACGACCATGAGCAGCGCAGGCGGCACCGCCAGCAGCACGAGGTACTGGGCGAGGGACCGGCCGCCGAGCTCCACCGCCGCCCCCAGCCAGGTGAACTGCGACCACAGCCACCAGACCAGCCAGGCGAGGAGCACGCCGCGGCCGGCGTTGCGCCACGCCAGGTCGTCGGCCAGGAAGGCGGCCACCTGGGTGACCGCGAAGACGAAGACCAGGTCGAGGAACAGCTCGAGGTTCGTGGCGTGGCGCCCCTCCTCTTCGCGCTCCTCGAGGGCGGCGACCTGGGCGGCCTCCGCACCGGCGGCGTCGGCGGCCTCGGCCGCGCCGGGGACCGGCTCGAGCTCCGGATCGGTGCCCGGCTCGGCCGCGCCGGCCGGGTGGGTCAGGTGGGCCGGGTCGGCGCCCTGACGGAGGTCGGGCTCGACGCCGGCGACCGGCACCGCGTCGTCCTGGGACGGGCCGGCGCGGGTCGGGTCGTCGGGGTCCGGGGCCACGGGCGGCACCCTAGGGGGACACCGCCCGCAGGGCCGGGGCCAGATCGCCGCGGTCCACCACGGTGACGTCGTCGAGGTCGAGCCAGCCGGCGAGGAGTCGCAGCTCGCCCGCCAGGCGCTCGGCCACCTCGGCGTGGTCGACCCCCGCCTCGGCGTGGGCCGACTGCACGAGCAGGCAGCGGTCGGCGCGGTCCGCCTTCAGGTCGACGCGGGCCACGTAGCGGTCGCCGAGCAGGAAGGGGAGGACGTAGTAGCCGTAGGTGCGCTTCGGCTTCGGGACGTAGATCTCGATCCGGTACCGGAAGCCGAAGACCCGTTCGACCCGCTCGCGCTCCCACATGACCGAGTCGAAGGGCGAGACCAGCGCACAGGCGTCGATCTTGCGGGGCCGGGCGGCCTCGGGGTGGAGGTAGGCGGGCTGCTTCCACCCCTCGACCTGCACCCGCTGGACGAGGCCGCCGTCGGCCATCTCCTCCAGCAGCGGACGCACCTCGGTGATGGGGAGGCGGAAGTAGTCGGCGAGGTCGCGGGCGGTGCCGACGCCGTGGCCCCGGGCCGACCGCTCGAGCAACCCGACCATCGCCTCGCGCTCGGGGGGCGTGGGCCGGTCGGCCGTCGCCGCCGGCACGACGCTGCGGGGGTCGCAGTAGACCCGCTCGAAGCTGCCGCGGCGCACCGCGCCGAGTTCGCCGGCGTAGAAGAGGTGCTCGAGGGCCCGCTTGGTGTCCCCCCACCCCCACCAGGGCCCCTTCTTGCGCTCGGCCTCGTCGAGCTCGCCGGCGCTCATCGGCCCGCGGGCCAGCACGTCCTCGCGGACGGCGGCGATGAGCTCCTCGTTGGCCCGGCCGAACTCCCGCATCCCCGACCACTGGTGCTCGCGGGCCATCCGCCACCGCAGCAGCGGGTGCAGCTCGTGGTGGAGGAGCGACGCCTCGTGGCCCCAATACTCGAACACCTCGTGGTCCCGGTAGGCGAGGCGGTCGAGCAGCCCCCGGTCGTAGGGGCCGAGCCGGGAGAACAGGGGCAGGTAGTGGCTGCGGACGAGGACGTTGACCGAGTCGATCTGGACGAGGCCGAGGCGCTGGAAGACCCGCCGCAGGTGGCGGCGGTCGACCCGGCCGGCGGGCCGGCGCTCGGCGAAGCCCTGGGCGGCGAGGTGGATGCGCCGGGCCTGGTCGGCGCGGAGGTGGTCCGGACGGGCCATCCCCCGACGGTAACGGCGGGGCGCCGGCGGTAGCTTTTCGGGGTGGCGACGACCCTGATCACCGGCGGGACCGTCTTCGACGGCAGCGGGGCCGACGGACGCCGCGCCGACGTGCTCGTGGAAGACGGCGTCGTGCGCCGCATCGTCGCCGACCTCGAGGTGCCCGACGGCGCCGAGGTGATCGACGCCGCCGGCTGCTGGGTCACGCCCGGCTTCGTCGACCTGCACACCCACTACGACGCCGAGATCGAGTTCTCCCCCGACCTCACCGAGTCCGTCCGCCACGGCATCACCACCGTGCTGGTGGGCTCGTGCGGGCTCTCGTTCGCCGTCGGCGAGCCCGAGGACCTCGCCGACATGTTCTGCCGGGTCGAGGGCATCCCCCGCGCCGACGTGCTGCCGATGCTGCGCCAGGTCGTCGAATGGGACTCCCCCGCCGGCTACCTCGACCACCTCGAGGAGCTGCCCCTCGGCCCCAACGTGGTGTCGCTGCTCGGCCACTCGGCCATCCGGGCCCACGTCATGGGCTTCGGCCGCTCGGTCGACGACCGCGTCGTGCCCACCGGCGGCGAGGTCGCCACCATGCGCCGGATGGTCGCCGACGCCCTCGACGCCGGCTACCTCGGCCTCTCCATCAACACCCTGCCGTGGGACAAGTGCGACGGCGACCGGTACCGCAGCCGGCCCACGCCGTCGGTGTTCGCGACCTGGAAGGAGTACCGCACCCTGGTCGAGCCGGTGCGCGAGCGCGACGCGGTCTTCCAGGCGGTGCCGAACATCCAGACCCGCTGGAACATGGCCCTGTTCATGGCGCTGGCCTCCAAGGTCCGCCACCGCCCGATGCGCACCATGCTCATCTCCCTCGTCGACGTGCGGGTCGCCCGGGGGATGCACCGCATGGTCGGCGCCTTCCTCACCGGCGCCCGGCGCTTCCTCGGCGCCGACCTGCGCATGCAGTCGCTGCCGATGGTGTTCGACATGTGGATCGACGGCCTCGAGAACCCGGTCATCGAGGAGCTCGGCGCCGGCACCGAGGCCCTGCACCTCGACCGCGGCCATCGCGGCGAGCTCATGACCGAGCCCGGCTGGCGCGAGCGCTTCCGGTCCCAGTGGACGAACAAGGTGCGCGGCCGGGTGTACCACCGCGACCTCCGGGAGGCCCGGATCATGGGGGCGCCCGACGAGTCGTTGGTGGGCCGCACGTTCGCCGACGTGGCCGCCGAGCGGGGCCAGGACCCCCTCGACTGCTTCATGGACCTCATCGCCGAGTACGGCACCGACCTGCGCTGGTACACGGTGATCGGCAACGACCGCCTCCGCGAGCTCGAGTGGATCGCCGCCCATCCCCAGGTGCTGATCGGCTTCTCCGACGCCGGCGCCCACCTGCGCAACATGGGCTTCTACAACTTCGCCCTCCAGCTGCTGCGCCTGACCCGCGACGCCGACCGCCGGGGCCGGCCCTTCCTGAGCACCGGCCAGGCCGTGCACCGGGTCACCGGCGAGCTGGCCGACTACCTCGGCGTCGACGCCGGCCACCTGCGCGAGGGCGGCCGGGCCGACGTGGTGGTGGTCGACCCCACCGGCCTCGACGGCCACCTCGACGAGATGCACGAGGTGCCCATGCCCGGGTTCCCGGGCCTCGAGCGGCTCGTGCGCCGCAACGACGACGCCGTGCGGGCCGTGCTGATCAACGGCCGCCTGGCCTGGGACGGCCACGAGGCCGCCCCCGACCTCGGCAAGGCCGGCGGCTACGGCCGCCTCCTCCGCGGCGCCTACTGACCGCGGCGCCTCAGACCCAGAGGAGGGGCTCGCCGTCGTCGGGGGTGTCGGCGGGGCGCTCGCCCGGCGGGGCGAGGCCGGCGGTGGTGGCGCCCCAGGCGGCGAGGCCGGGGAGCAGGGCGGCGAGGCCCCGGCCGGGCTCGGTGAGCTCGTAGACGTAGCGGCGGGGGCGGTGCTGGTACGGCGCCGCGGTGACCAGGCCACGGCCTTCCATGCGCCGGAGGCGATCGGTGAGCACGTTGGGGGCGATGCCCTCGACGTCGGCGGCGAGGTCGCCGAAGCGGCGGGGGCCGTCGGCCAGGGCGGCGACGAGGAGGAGCACCCAGCGGTCGCCGGCCAGTTCGGCGGCCTCTCGCATCCCCGGTAGCACGGCTCCAGTGTGGCGGGTTGCGATCTCCCGCACCGTCGGTACAGTCACTTGCAAACATGAAGTGACTAGTTGGAGGAGGGCACGCGATGCTCGACGAACTGCAGGAGACGGTGGGACGGCTGGCCGCCGAGGCGGGCGCCTCGGTGGTGAGCATCGGCCGCAACGGACGGGGCAGCGGCTTCGTCGTCGGCCCCGACCGGGTGCTGACCAGCGCCCACAACCTCCGCGACCGCACGGTCGCGGTGACCTTCGCCGACGGCCGGTCCGAGCAGGGCGCGGTCCACGGCGACGACCACGACGGCGATCTGGTGGTGCTGGACGTGCCCACCGGGGAGGCCCCGGCACTGGCCCTCGCCGAGCTCGACGCCGACGCACCGCCGGCGGTCGGCACCACGGTCGTGGCGCTGAGCCGAGGCGGCCACCGCCCGCGGGCGACGGTCGGGTTCGTCAGCGGGGCCGACCGCGCCTTCCGTGGGCCGCGGGGCCGGGTGGTGCGGGGTGCGGTCGAACACACCGCGCCGCTGGCACGGGGCTCGTCGGGTGGGCCGGTGCTCGACGCCGACGGCCGGGTCCTCGGGGTCAACACCCACCGGGTGGGCGACGGCTTCTACCTGGCCCGGGTGAGCGACCCCGCGCTGCGGGCCCGCGTCGACGAGCTGCTCGCCGGCCGCTCGGTGCGCCGGCGCCTGCTCGGCGTGGCCGTGGCCCCGCCCGAGGTCGCCGAGCGCCTGCGGAAGGCCGTCGGCCTCGACGACGACCGAGCCGGCCTGCTCGTACGGGCGGTCGACGAGGACGGCCCCGCGGCCGCCGCCGGCGTGTCCGAGGGCGACCTTCTGGTCGCCGCCGGCGATCACGCGTTGGCCTCGGTCGACGACCTGGCCACGGCCCTCGACGCGGTCGACGGCGACGAGGTGGCGCTGACCGTGGTTCGCGGCGCCGCCGAGCGCACCGTCACGGTGTCCTTCGCCGCGCCCGACGCCTCCGGCGACGAGGCACCCGACACCGCCGGCTGACCTCACTGCCGAAGCCGGCTCCCACCTCAGCCCAGCGCGATCGATCGCACCCCGCCGCCCGGGCCGCCACCGCTGCGCTCAGCTCGATCCGGCGCATTCGACCGCACGCACTGCGGCGCGATGCGCCGAGTTCACCCAGCGCAGCCGACGCCGCCGGTCGACGCGGCGCCCGGTCAGCGTCGGCGGAGCTGGCGGGCGCCGGTGATGGGCGGCAGGTCGAGGGGGTGGACGGGGCCGGCGGGCGCCGCCACCACCGCCGAGCGCAGTCGTGCTCAAGCCGGACCGCCGGGGACCCGGCACCACCCGGACGGCCGGTTGGGATACCGTCGGCCTTTCAACCATCGGCCCCTCGGCGGGGCACGCCAAGGGGGGCGACATGCGCGAAGGCGGAACGAAGCTGGCCGTCACGGCGTTGGCGGGCATTCTGGCGACGGCCGGGGCCCTGGTGCTCGGCGGCGGGGTCGCCTCGGCCACCGGCAACGCCGGGATCTCCGGCGGGGTGCTCACCTTCACGGGCGGCAGCGAGAACAACTCGGTGTCACTCGCGGTGAGTGGGTCGAACTACACGCTCACGGACTTCGGCGCGGGCTCGGTCACCGCCGGCCCGGGTTGCGTGGCGTCGAACGGCCCCGCCGGCCCCCTGCCCATCCTCACCTGCAACCGGGCCGGAGTGACGGCGATCGTGATCCGCACCAACGACGGCGACGACACGGCGCAGGTGAGCGTCGGCAACACCGTGCCGGCCGGGGTGACCCTGACCGTCGAGCTCGGCGCCGGCAACGACAGCTGGTCCGGCCACAACGGACCGGAGACGGTCTCGGGCGGCGGCGGCAATGATTCCATCGAGCTCTGGGGCGGCGACGACGAGGCCCGGGGCGGAACGGGGCGCGACACCATCAACGGCCGGGACGGCGACGACGACCTGTTCGGCGACGGCGGCACCGACTTCCTCTACGGCGACGGCGACGACGACACCCTCGACGGCGGTGACGGCACCGACGAGGTGCGCGGGAGCTTCGGTGACGACAACGTCCGGGGCGGCGCCGGCAACGACACCGTCGGCGGCGGCCTCGGCGCCGACCGCGTCAAGGGTGACGCCGGCAACGACCTGCTGTTCGACGACGACCGGCCCCTGCAGGACACCCCGTTCCGGTCGCCCGACATCCTCGTCGGCGGCACCGGTGTCGACACCGCCGACTACTCGTACCGGCTCAGCGAGGCCACGCCGTTGCGCCTGTCGCTCGACCGGGCCGCCAACGACGGCGCCACGGGTGAGGGCGACAACATCGGCCCCGACGGCAGCGTGGAGAACATCGTGGGCGGGATCAAGGCAGACGTGATCACCGGCTCCGCCGCCGCCAACCGGCTCCGCGGGCAGGAGGGCAACGACACCATCAACGGCCTCGGCGGCAACGACAACATCGACGGGTCCTCCAACAACGACACCCTCGACGGCGGGACGGGCACGGACGCGATCGAGGGCAACTTCGGCAACGACACCGTGATCGGCGGACCGGGCCGGGACACGCTGCGCGGCGGCGCCGACAGCGACCTGATCAAGGCTCGCGACGGTGTGGGCGAGCCCATCAACTGCGGGTTCGGCGTCGACCGCGCCGAGGTCGACCGTGGCGACAGCGTCGGGAACCTCTGCGAGACCGTGGTCCGGTAACGGGCGTCCGTGACCACGAGGCGGAAATGCCGGTCTACATTCCTGAACTTCGCGTTTCCAAAGCCTGAGAGGGTGGCTCCGTGAATGAACCGGTGATCGAGGGGTACTCAGATCTGGAGGTGATCGGCCGGGGCGGGTTCGCTGTGGTCTACCGGGCCCGACGCGAGGCCCTCGACCAGGACGTCGCGGTCAAGGTCCTCTCCCTGCCCGACCTCACCGAACGCGACCTCGAACGCTTCACCCGCGAATGCCGCGCCGCCGGCAACCTCGCCTGGCACCCCCACGTCGTCGCCGTCTACGACTCCGGCACCACCACCGGCGGCCAGCCCTACCTGGCCATGGAACACCTCGACAACGGCACCCTCGCCGACCGCCTCCACCGCGAC
>WBZL01001605.1_pt1 | contig 20498 bp, 22 predicted proteins | sample 5204291 | NCBI WGS metagenome assembly WBZL01 (sample SAMN12344345, study PRJNA552823) | activated sludge metagenome | biome: Activated sludge suspended growth; feature: Nitrification reactor; material: Wastewater; isolation source: activated sludge from nitrification reactor of wastewater...
CCCCCACGCGGCCGCAGAAGTGGCTGAGGGCTCCGCACATGACTTCACTTCAGGCGTGGCAAGCTCGCCCTCAACGCTCCGGCGCGGCAATACCAGCGAGCACCGCGAGGGATGCCATGACCCTCTGCGCTGCATCGTCACGGTCATCCTCGACAACGAGTTCGGCGGCGATGAGGAACGCCGTCGCCTAGGAGAGACGGCTCATCACCACCCTTCGGTCACACACACGCCTCCACAGTCCCGGCCCTGGCCTGAGTCATCTCGGGAACCGGAACGGGTCGATCTGGGCGTCAGATTCGCCGCGGAGGTGGAGGCCGGGTTGGATCGGGGTTGGCCGTTATGCCACGCGTTTCGAACTGGTGGACGCCGTCGGGGATCCGGTGACCTTCGCTTTCAGTTGGGACACGAGCCAACGATCGACCCGACCCCTCATCATTTCGGCGTCCTGGGCGGCTCGATCCGCTCGATGGTCTTCACCCGGTCGATCGACTTGTCGAACGATGCGACGCTGCTGACGCCGGTGCTCTCTGCGCACGCGACCAGGTAGGCGTCGGCGAAGTCCAGCCGGTCGATCTCGTAGACCTCGATCGCTCGGAGGAGCAGTGCCGGGTCGACCGTGGCGATCGCGTCGAAGGCGATGAGCGACCGCATCGCCATCGCGACCTGCGGTCGAGGCACCTCGTAGTAGGACTCGAGCACGTAGACCGTCTCGGCGACGATCAGGTCGGGCAGGTACAGCTCGTCAGCCGAAGCCAGGTACGCCGTGGCACGTGCCGCCATCGCTGGCGGGTCACCCGTGAGGTGGCGGACGAGGATGTTGGTGTCGACGAACGCACTCACCGCCGCTTGGCCGAACGCGCCGAGCGGGTCTTGCGGATCACCTCGTCCCACGCGACATTGCGCTTCGCGGCGGGCACCGGAATCGCACCGGCGAGGGAGAGAAAGTCCGGCGTCCGAGCAAGTACCGCCCGGTTTCCCTCCACGTGGAAGACGACCTCGTCACCCTCCTCGAGGCCGAGGGCATCGCGCACCGCCTTCGGCACGGTCATCTGACCCTTCGACGTGAGCTTGGCAGCGACGTCCATGAGTCCTCCTTACCTTGGGATCGACGTAAGGATAGCGGCTCGTCCTGGACGGCATGACCGTAGGGTCGTGACCTTGCGACCTCCACATCGTGACGGCGCATCAAGTGCTGCATCGTTTTCGTGTTCACCACGACACCCTGCTTGCTCACGGGGTTGACCTCGGTCACAATTTGGACAATAGTCTGGACTTGTGTCCAGGTTGGCTGAGCAGACCGTCTCTCCCCGGCGTCACCTATCGGGGCGTCAAGCACGGACCGTCAGCCTGCTGCTCGATGCCGCGCTCACCGAGCTGACCGAGGTCGGCTACGACGCTCTCACCGTGAGGGGTGTCGCTCGACGTGCAGGCGTCGCCCCGGCCACGGCGTACACCTACTTCGGGTCCAAGGAACACCTTGTGGCCGAAGTGTTCTGGCGCCGATACTCCCGAGATCGCTCGACTGAGGATGCCGGTCACCACGACGGCATCACCACGCCTGGCTCCCCGGCGTCGCGGGCAGCATCGGTGCTAGGCGAGTTCGCCATGGTGGCCGACGAGCCCGAACTGGCGGCGGCCTGCACGGTGGCGCTGCTGGCCAACGACCCCGAGGTAAGAGATCTGCGGCTTCGGATCGGTACCGAGACCCATCGTCGCCTGGTCGAAGCGCTGGGTACCGATGCCGATCCGTTGGCCGTGCAAACCCTGCTGCTGGCCACCAGCGGTGCCCTGCTCCAAGCCGGGACCGGACATCTCGCCTACGACGCGGTACCAGCCCTGCTGGCCGACGTGGCCCGACTCGTCCTCACTTGACCGCCGTACCCCACCTGACCCCCTGCGCCGGAGAACCATGACCGTCACCAGCGAACCGCTCGTCTATGACCCGTACTCCTACGCCATCCACGAGGACCCGTACCCCACCTACCGTCGCATGCGAGACGAGTCTCCCGTCTACCGCAACGACGAACGAGGCTTCTGGGCGCTGTCTCGCTACGACGACGTCATGGCGGCCTTCCGGGATTCGGACCGCTTCTCCAGCGCCCAGGGTGTGTCCATCGATCCGGCGGCGTCGGGGCCCAACGCCCACCGCACCATGTCGTTCCTGGCCATGGACCCACCCCAGCACGGCCGTATGCGCGGCCTGGTGTCACGGGGGTTCACCCCCAGACGGGTGGCCGAGATTGAAGACGGGATCAGGGCCCTGACGATCAACCACCTGGAACCGGCACTGGAGTCCGGCACGTTCGACTTCGTGGCCGACCTAGCCGGCAAGGTGCCGATGGACGTGATCTCGGAGATGCTCGGGGTCCCGGAGTCGGACCGGGCCGAACTGCGACGTCTGTCAGACCTGCTGGTCCACCGCGAAGAAGGCGTGACCGACGTACCGCCGTCGGGCATCGAGGCGGCCCTGAGCCTCGTCGTCTACTACGCCGATTTGATCGCCGACCGGCGAGCCCGCCCCGGAGACGACCTGGTGTCGGCCCTGTGCGCGGCGGAGATCGAAGGCGATCGCCTCACCGACAACGAGATCACCAGCTTCTTGTTCCTCATGGTGGTGGCCGGAAACGAGACCACCACCAAGTTGTTGGCCCACGCCTGGTATTGGGGTTGGGTCCACCCCGACGAGCGGGCCAAACCGTTCGCCGACATCTCCCGGGTGGCGGACTGGGCCGAGGAGACGCTGCGCTACGACACCTCCAGCCAGATGCTGGCCCGAGTCACAACCCGCGACGTCGAGCTGCACGGCCAGGTGATCCCCGCCGGGGACCGGGTGCTGCTACTGGCCGGATCAGCGAACCGAGACGAGCGCTACTTCCCCGATCCCGACCGCTTCGACATCGACCGGGACAAGGACGGCATCGCCAGTTTCGGCGTCGGCCGCCACTTCTGCATGGGCGCCTCACTGGCCCGCCTCGAAACCAGGGTGGTGCTCGAAGAACTGGTCAAGCGGGTCTCCACCTACGACATCGATCCGGCCGGCACGCGGCGGGTCCACTCGGTCAACGTCCGTGGGTTCGAGTCGTTGCCCACCACGGTGGTCACCCGCTGATGCCCCGCTTCGACCCCCATCCCGAGCGCCGGCCCGCGGTGGTCACCGGTGCCTCCTCTGGCATCGGTGCCGCCACCGCCCGGGCCCTGGCCGCGGCGGGCCACCCGGTGGTCGTGGCGGCCCGACGAGCCGAACGCCTCCACGCCCTTGCCGAGGAGATCACCCACGAGGGAGGCGAGGCCAAGGCCCTCACCCTCGATCTGTCCGACCCCGACTCCATCGACGCCTTCGCCGACAAGGCCGACGTGCTCGGGCCACCGGACCTGTTGATCTGCAACGCCGGCGAGGTGGTGCCCATGACCGCCCTCGACGCCGACCCCGACGCCTTCGCCCAGTCGGTTCACGTCAACCTCCTCGGAGCGCAGCGTCTCGTCAGCCGCCTCGGACCCGACATGCGCACCCGAGGTCACGGCGACATCGTGTTCGTCACCTCCGACGTGGTCGTACGGCAGCGCACCCACATGGCCGCCTACGTCGCCGCCAAGTCCGGCCTGGAGGGCCTGGCCCGGGCCATGCAGATGGAACTGGAAGGTTCGGGCGTGCGGGTCGGGATGGTTCGCCCCGGCCCCGCCAGCACCGAGCAGGGCACCACCTGGAGCGAGGAGACCATCAACCGGGTCCTGCCGTTCTGGACGTTGTGGGGCCACCTGCGCCACCACGGCGCGCTCCTTCCCGACCATGTGGCCGCCGCCATCGTCGCCATGGTGTCGGCCCCCAAGGGAAGTCACCTGACCCTGATCGAGGTGCAACCCGAAGCACCAGTCACCCCGCAACGGAGCCTCCTGACATGACCGCCACCGATACCACCCCACTGCCCCTACCCGAACCACCTTGGGTGTCGGGCGGGACCGGCGACACCGGCCACCTCGACGAGTTGCGCACCGATCCCATCGCCCTGATGCAACGGGTGCGAGACGAATGCGGAGACGTCGGCCAGTTCCGCCTGGCCGACAAGGAGCTGGTGCTCCTGTCAGGTGCGGAGGCCAACGAGGTGTTCTTCCGGGCTTCAGACGACGAACTGGATCAGGCAGCCGCCTACCCGTTCATGAAGCCGGTGTTCGGCGAAGGCGTGGTGTTCGACGCCTCCCCCGAACGGCGCCGTGAACAGCTCCACAACATGGCTCTGCGCGACAAGTTCATGCGTGGCCATGCCGAGACCATCCAGCGCGAGGTGGACGAGATGGTCGCCCAGTGGGACGACCAAGGCCAGATCGACCTGCTCGACTGGTTCGCCGAGCTGACCATCTACACGTCGTCGTCGTGTCTGATCGGGCGCAAGTTCCGACTCGATCTGGACCGGCGCTTCGCCGAGCTTTACCACGACCTCGAACAAGGCACCGACGCCATCGCCTTCGTCGACCCCTACGCCGACATCCCCAGCTTCCGTGCCCGTGACGCCGCCCGCCTCGGGCTGGTCGAGCTGGTCCAGGACATCATGGACCGCCGGGCCGACGCCGGTCCCGTGGAGGGCGATGACCGTGATCTGCTCGACGTCTTGATCTCGCTCAAGGACGAGGAAGGCCAGCTCCGATTCGATGCCGACAGCATCACCGGCATGTTCATCTCGATGATGTTCGCCGGCCACCACACCACGTCGGGCACCGCGGCTTGGACCCTCATCGAGCTGTTGCGTCACCCCGAAGAGATGGCCGCGGTGGTGGCCGAACTGGACGAGCTCTACGCCGACGGGGCCGAGGTCAGCTACCAGGCGTTGCGGGAGATGCCACGCCTGGAGAGCGCGATCAAGGAGGCCCTGCGCCTCCATCCGCCGTTGATCTTGTTGATGCGGGTGGCCAGCGTCGACGTCGAGGTCGGCGGATACCGCATACCCGCCGGAAAGATGGTGGCGGCCAGTCCCGCCATCTCCAACCGGCTACCCGAAGCCTTCGGTGACCCCGAGGTGTTCCGACCCGGCCGCTACCTCGAGGACCCGGGCGCCGACCTGGCCAACCCGTGGAACTGGATCCCCTTCGGCGCTGGCCGCCACCGCTGCGTCGGGGCCGCCTTCGCCATGATGCAGCTCAAGGCCATCTTCTCGGTGCTGCTCAAGGACTGGACATTCGAGGCCGCGCAACCCCTCGACAGCTACCACAACGACCACTCCAAGATGGTGGTGCAGTTGGCGCAGCCCTGCCTCGCCAACTTCCACCGTCGGGACTCCTCATCGTCGGAGGTACCGGCCGACCAGCACCACGAATTCGGCGTCCATGCCGATGACGCTCCCTCCACCCGCACCGAAGGTTGGCGCATCGTGGTCGACCGCGACCTGTGCCAAGGCCACGCCGTGTGCGAGAACGAAGCGCCCAGCCTGTTTGCGGTGTCCAAGAAGGGTGAGCTGACCATCCTCGACCAGCGGCCCCGCAATGACGCCCGGGAACGAGCCGAGGCCGCGGTCCGCTACTGCCCCACCCATGCCCTGTCCATCGTCGACGACGAGTGACGAACACGGGCACCACACCCGCCAACACCAGACCCACGCCCACCAACCCCCAACCCGACCAGGAGCTGAGAGCCAGATGACCGCCTACCCCCGTGCCGAGATGGAAGAGATGGTGGAGCGTTGGCTCCAAGCCAACCGTGACGCCGAAGCCGCCGGCAACTGGGAATCGATGGCCCTCATGTACCGCGAGGACGCCACCTACGGCTGGAACTACGGCGCCAAGGAGAACTTCATGGCCGTCGGTCGCGACGAGATCCGCGATGTAGCCCTCGGGTTGGAGATGGGTGGCCTCGATGGCTGGCAGTACCCCTACGAGCACATCCTCATCGACGAGAAGAAGGCAATGGTGGTCGGATTTTGGCGTCAGGTCGCCGATGCGAAGCGACCCGACGGCGGCACCTACGAGGTGGCCGGGATCGGGGGAAGCTGGTTCCTCTACGGCGGCGACTTCCAATGGGCGTGGCAGCGGGACTGGTTCGACTTCGGCAACGCGGCATCGCTGTTCATGGAGATGATGACCGACGGCACCCTCTCCGACGGGATGACCGCCCGGATGGAACGCTCGCTTCGGCCCGGACAACTTCCCGGCCACTACAAGCTGGCCGACACCCCGGTCGGCCTGTGGGAGATGCCGTCGTGAGCGACCTGCGCGACGGTCTCGACCGCAACCTCATCGACGGCCGCCTGGTTGCCTCGTCGAACGGCGCAACCTTCGAGACGCTCAACCCCGCTACCGAGGACGTGCTCGGTGTGGCTGCCGATGCCACCGTCGCCGACGTGGACGCTGCCATCGCCGCCGCCCGGCGAGCCTTCGACGACGACGTCGAGGGGTGGACCACCGACGTTGCCTTCAGGGCCCGCTGCCTGCGACAGCTCAAAGAAGCGATGCTCAACCACAGCGAAGAACTGCGGGAGCTGACCATCGCCGAGGTTGGCGCACCTCGCTTCCTGACCACCCTGGCCCAGCTCGACTCACCGGTCGAAGACCTCGGCTACATCGCCGATCTGGCCGAGAACTACGAGGGCTGGAGCCAGGACCTGGGTGTGGCCAGCCCCGCCGGGGTTCCCAGCCACCGCTGGGTACTGCGCGAACCCGCCGGGGTCGTCGGTGCCGTCACGCCCTGGAACTTCCCCCACCAGATCAACCTGGCCAAGGTCGGCCCGGCCTTGGCCGCCGGCTGCACCGTGATCCTCAAGCCGGCGCCCGACACGCCCTGGGCGGCCGCCGCGTTGGCCCACCTGGCCGCCACCGAGACCGACATCCCGCCTGGCGTTCTCAACGTGGTCAACTCGTCGGACCACGCCCTGGGCGCCATGTTGTCGTCTGACCCCCGCGTCGACCTGGTCTCCTTCACCGGCTCCACAGCTACCGGCCGCAAGGTCATGGCCGCGGCCTCCGAGACCCTGAAGCGGGTGTTCCTCGAGTTGGGTGGCAAGTCGGCGTTCATCATCCTCGACGATGCCGACATCGCATCGGCAGCCAGCCTCGCCGCCTTCACCGCCTGCACCCACGCCGGGCAGGGCTGTGCCATCACCACCAGACTCCTGGTGCCTCGGGCCCGCCATGACGAGGTAGTGGAGGCGGCGGCCGCCACCATGGCCGCGTTGGGGGCCGGAGACCCGAACGACCCCGGCACCATCTGCGGGCCACTGATCTCGGCCCGCCAACGCGACCGAGTCGAGGACTACCTGCGACTGGCCCAGGACGAAGGCGGAACGTTCGCGGTCGGTGGCGGTCGACCGGCTGGCCGAGACCGAGGGTTCTTCGTCGAGCCGACTCTGATCACCGGGCTCGACAACACCGCCCGCGTGGCCCGTGAGGAGATCTTCGGCCCGGTGCTCACCGTCATCAGCCACGACGGCGACGACGACGCAGTGCGCATCGCCAACGACTCGCCCTACGGCCTCTCGGGAGCGGTCCACAGCGCCGACATCGACCGGGCCTGGGCGGTGGCCCGTCGGGTCCGAACCGGGACCATGAGCGTGAACGGCGGCGTCTGGTACGGCGGCGACGTTCCCTTCGGAGGCTACAAGGCCTCGGGCATCGGACGGGAGATGGGTGTGGCCGGGTTCGAGGAGTACCTCGAAACCAAGTCCGTCGCCACCCCGGCCTGAGCCCAACGCCAGATCCACCGAACCCCAACAGCCGCTAGCGGCTAGCCGCAACCCGCTAGCCAAGTGACACCATCTACCAACGAAGCGAAACGAGACCAGACATGAACAGGTTCGACGGGAAGGTGGCGATCGTCACCGGTGCCGCCGGAGGAATCGGTGAGGCCTACGCCCGAGCGCTGGCCGCCGAGGGAGCATCGGTGGTGGTCGCCGACCTCGACGAGGACAAGGGCCGAGCCACCGCCGCCGACATCACTGCGGCCGGTGGTGGAACCGCCGAGTTCGTGAAGGTCGACGTCGGCGACGAGGCGTCCACCCTGGCCCTGGCCTCGGCCACCGTCGACCGGTTCGGCGGCATCGACTTGTTGGTCAACAACGCCGCCATCTACGGCACCATGCAGTTCGACCTGCTCATCAGCGTGGACTGGGACTACTACCAGCGGTTCATGGGCGTGAACATGAACGGTGCCCTGCTGTGCACCCGCGCCTGTTATCCCCACATGGCCCAGCGAGGAGGCGGTGCCATCGTCAACCAGTCCTCCACCGCGGCCTGGCTCTACTCGGGGTTCTACGGGCTGGCCAAGGTCGGTGTGAACGGCCTCACCCAACAACTCGCCCACGAACTGGGCGGTCAGGGGATCCGGGTGAACGCCATCGCCCCCGGCCCGACCGACACCGAGGCCACCCGGAACCAGGTCGGTGAGGGCATGATCAAGAGCCTGGTCAAGGACCTGGCCATCAAACGCCCCGGCACCCCCGGCGACATGGTGGGGGCCTGCCTGTTCTTGCTGTCAGACGACGCCGCTTAGGTCACCGGGCAGATCCTGGCCGTGGACGGCGGCCAGATCTTCCGCTCATGACCACCGGACAGCCGCCGGTCGGATTCATCGGGCTGGGCCAGATCGGCGGCCCGATGGCCCGTCGGCTGAGCGACTGGCCGGGCGGACTCACCGTGTACGACGTGGTGCCCGAGGCAACCGAGCGATTCGCCCGCAAGGGTGCCACCGTCGCCTCCAGTCCCGCCGCCCTCGCTGAGCACGCCCTGGTCATATCGGTGATGGTCAGAGACGACGCCCAGGTACATGACGTCATGTGCGGACCCGACGGCATATTGTCCACGGCAAGAGCGGGCACCGTCGTCGTCATCCACTCCACCGTGGAAGCCGACACCCCGGCCCGTCTGGCCGAGATCGCGACGGCCCAGCGGGTCCACGTAGTCGACGCTCCCGTCAGCGGAGGAGCCATCGGGGCCCACGACGGCACCCTGGCGCTGATGGTGGGGGGAAGCGACGAAGCCGTGGCCCTGGCCCGCGGTCCGTTGGAGCGCCTCGGCACCCTCGTCGCCCACCTCGGTCCGGTCGGGGCCGGGACCCGGGCCAAGCTGGCCCGCAACCTGATCACCTTCGCCTCCTTCGCCGCGGTGGGCGAAGCCTCCCGGCTGGCCGAGGCCGCTGGGGTCGACCTGGCCTTGCTGGGCGAGGTGGTACGACACTCCGACCGGATCACGGGCGGCCCCGGGTCGGTCATGTTGCGCCCCACCGCCGCTCCCCTCTCCCCCGACGACGGGCTACACGACATCTTCGTGCACACGTGTGGTCTGGGTGAGAAGGATCTAGGCCTGGCCATCGACCTGGGTGAGAGCCTGGGCTTGGACATGGCCGTCGCCCATCTGGCCGTCGAGCGCCTGGCCAGCGCGCTCGGTATAGAACACCCGCCCTCTGTCTCCGACCGAGATCCGGACCCCGAGGTAGACCGATGACCACTGAGGAAGCACGCCAGCGCGGCAAGGACCAGATGCGCCAGGTGTACGGCTGGGACATCGAGCCCGACAAGCCGTTTGAAGTGGCCACGGTGGACCACCTGTTCGGTGAGGTATGGGCCCAAGGCGACCTGTCGGTGCGCGACCGCCGCCTAGTGCTGATCGGGATGGCAGCCGGCAGTGGCCTGGAGGACGTGGCCGGGCTCCAGATGGACGCCGCCCTGAAGCTAGGTGAGCTCGATGCCGACGACCTGCGGACACTGGTGGTCTTCCTGGCCCACTACGCCGGTTGGCCCCGGGCCGCGCGTCTGAACACCGAGGTGGAGAAGATCATCTCCCGCCACGAGAAGACCCCGTGACCGATTCAACCTCGACCACCGCTGGAGAGGGGGCTATCGACCCCTACCGCGGGCGAAGCCACCGCGACCTGGCGCTGTTGGTCCGTGAGCTCTTGTTGTGTGGCCACATGATCGACCGCTCGGGGATGCCCCATCTCATCGAGCGCTACGGCCGAGACGGGATGGCCGAGATCGCCATCGCCGAGTGGATGGGGGCCAGTCCCATCTACAGCCGTCGCATGCAGACCCTCTTGGACTTCGAGTCCCCATCGGTGGCCACCATCTGCAAGAACATCCAACTCGACATCGGCGGGCCGCTCGAGTTCTTGGACTTCCGCTTCACCATCCACGACGACGACCACGCCGAGTTCCATCTCGACCACTGCGGGGCCCTCATGGACGTGGAACCGATGGGCGAGGACTACGTACACACCATGTGCCACACCATCGAAGACCCGACCTTCGATGCCACCGCCGCGGCCACCAACCCTCGGGCCCGGATACGACCGATCCACCGACCTCCCCGTACACCCGCCGATCGCCACCCCCACTGTGCCTGGACCATCACCGTCGAAGCCGACGCGGAACCGCTCCCATTTCCCGGCGACGCCGAGCGGGTCGCCGACTCCGAAGTGGCCCGCCTGCCCCTGGCGGCACGGCCGGCCGACCTGTCCGATGACGACGGGGCCAACGACTACCGGGGCCCGATGGACCCCGACCTGGCACTGTCCCGGTTCTCCTCGGCCACCCTGGCCGCCATCGCCGACGAAGTCGCCCTCCAGGGGCACCTCCTGTCGCGGGCGTTCCTCTTGCCGGTGACCGACCGCTCCGGTGGAGCCGAGGCAGTGGTCGTGGGGGGCAAGCAGGTCTGTGGCGTGGCCGGACTGGCCGCCAAGAGGCTGGCCGCCCTGCTCGACGCCGAGCCCGACCTGGCCGGCGTAGCCGAGATCCTGGCCGTACATCCGGTGTTCCTGCCCCGGGCCTACGTCGACCTCCGCATGTCCGACCCCGGATCAGAACTGCTGGTGTCGATCGCCCCGTGCCCTGCCCTCGGGGAGGCCGACGGCCTGAGCTGGCCCCAGATCATCGTCGAACACGACGACCGTGCCCTGTCGGCCATCATCCACGCCGTGACCCCTCGGGCCCGGGTGCAGCGAGTCACCCCGCTTCCCGACACCGTCGCCACGTGGCAGATCACGCTCGACCCCGTCGCCGACCCTGCCCCCCAGTTCGACGAGGTGACCCTCACCGAGTTCTCCACCGGTGCGGCGTTCAATTTCCAACGCCCAGCCTGACCCAGAGCCCAACCAACGGCGGCATCGCCCGGCTTACCCCTAGGTGATCGCCCATTACGGTGACCACCTACCAATGGACGACAGATCGGCATCCCTCTTGCGGTGGTTTGGCGGAGTCCTCGCATCTCCGCGATACGTCCATGCCCTAGGCGTCATGGCGACCCTGGTAGCTGTCGCATCCCGCTACGCCGCCTATCCCGGAGGCTCAGCCAACCGCGACGAGTCGGTGTACCAGTGGCAGACCGAACTGCTCGCCAAGCGCCGGCTGTCGATGAGCGACTTCGGCTTCGGCGAGATACTTCAGCCCTGGCTCACCGGACGCCACAACGGCGAGATCTTCTCCCAGTACCCGCCGGGCTGGCCGTTGGTGATGTCGGTGGGACGACTGGTCGGGTGGCCGGAACTCACCCTGATCATCGCATCCATCGTGGCGATCCTCGGGACCTATGCCCTTGCCCTGGAGATCACCCGTGAACGTCGAGTCGCCGGACTCAGCGCGACCCTGTTGGTGCTGTCACCGATCGTGGCCATCCACAGTGGAGTGTTCCTCACCTACCTTTTCGCCTCCGGTGTCGGCGCCATCTTCACCACCTGTGTGCTGGCCGGCGTGCGGCTGGCATCGCGCCGCTGGCTCCTCGGCACCGGAGCCTGCCTTGGGATCCTGATCCTGACCCGTCCGTTCGACGCCGTCCTTTGGGCGGTCGCTGTCCTCGGATACGTGGTGGTGACCGAACGGCGCCAGCTTCGAGAACTCCAACGCCTTGCACCGACCCTGATCGTCGCGACGTTGCCGTTCGTGTTGGGCCAACTCGCTTTCAACAACCACCTCACCGGAAGCCCGCTCAGTTTTCCGATCTCCGTGGCAGACCCACTCGACGCCTTCGGATTCGGTGAACGCCGGATGATGCCTGGAATCGAGACCACCACCTACGACCTGGGGATCGCCCTCGAATCGGCGGTCGAGAACCTGATGTTCCTACCCTGGTTTGTGCTCGGGGGATACATCGGAGCGATCGCAGCTGTCGCCGCCGTGGTGGGCAATCGACGGAGACGGTCGACATGGCTCCTGGTCTCGCTCGGGGTCGTGTTCCCCGTCGGTTACCTCGGATTCTGGGGAACCACCGTCGCGGCTACTACCAGCCCCCTCCACGGCCCGATCTACTACATACCAGTCTACGTCCCACTGTGCATACTCATGGCGCAAGGGCTCATCATCGCTTTCCGACGAGCGCTACCGATGGCCATGATCCTGTCGGTTGCCGCGCTGGCCATGACCATTCCTATGGCCCGACAGCCTCTACTGGAGAACCGTCAGATCAGCGAGACCCAGAAGGTGTGGTCTGACTCCCTGGCGAGCATCGACCGCCCCGCGCTGGTGGTCGTTTCCGAGGCGGACTACCTGATCTACATGAATCCCAACTCGGCCAACGACGCCACCCTCTCAGATGATGTCATCTGGGCGACCGACGCCGACCCGTCGCTCCTTCGCTTCATCCAACAGCACCCCGATCGGACCGCCTACATCCAACGGGCCGTGGCCGCCGGCACGGGTCAGCATTCCGGCTCACCGCGGCCGCTGTACGACCTGACCGTCGATCCCGCCGAGCTCGTCACCGGCCCGGTCTTGGCCATCTCCGCGACATACCGGGCTGCAGCCGGTAGCCAATTGCGAGGGTCGCTCTCAATCGGCGGTGATGTAGTTGCAACCACCACCCACCTGGTCGCGACATCAGAGAACCAGGCCATTTTCACTTGGAAGCTGGGGGCGCAGGCCGAGGGGGCGGCGACCACAATCGAGACGGTTCCCAACGGGGGATCTCGAGTTGAGCTACTGATCGAGCCCGTGCGCCAACATGACAAGACCGGTCTGCCCTCGGTCCGCTACGAGTTCCTGCTCCACCGCGGTCCGGCTCTCACTGCCCTGGTTCCGGGATCGACGGCGATCCCAGGATCAGGGGTGGGCCGAACTCCTGGATGGACCACCGTCGGTTCCGTTGATGGGTTCGAAGTCCTGATTCAGGCACGCTCCTCCCGATGAGATGCCCGACATTCGCCCTATGTCGACCAAGATCCGGTTCGGAGTGATGCCATGCCCTTAGAACGCCGAGTGTCCTGGCTGGTCCGGGTCTTCAACAGAGCGGATCGCCGGTCGAGCAGTGCATCCATTGCCACTCGTCGTCGTCAGGCTGCGGCCGTATCGCGAAAGGGCGCGGTCCTGGTGATCCCTGCTGGGCCGGTACCCGCCGAACAGGTTGACCTCGAGGTGCCGGTACGAGACGGCCGGATCCGGGTTCGCATCTACCGACCCCATGGCCCAGGCCCGTTCCCGTTGTACCTGTTCATCCACGGGGGCGGGTGGTGCACCGGAACCGTCGAGGAACGCGATGGTCGGTGCCGGGCCATCTCGGCAGGGGCACGGTGTGTGGTGGCATCTGTCGACTATCGGCTGGCACCCGAGAATGCCTTTCCGACACCTGTCGAGGATTGCTACTCGGCCTTGGCCTGGCTGGTCGATCATGCCGACCGCCTCGATCTCGATGCCGACCGGGTGGCGGTGGGAGGAGAGTCTGCCGGTGGCAACCTGGCCGCCGCCCTGTGTCTGATGAGCCGGGACCGCGGTGAGCCGAACATCGTCCATCAATGGCTGGATGTTCCGGCGTTGGACCTGACCTTGTCGCAGCCGTCGTTCCGTGATGTCCCCGACGGCTACCTCCTGGATCGCTCCGCCATCGAGGAGTACCTCGACTGCTACCTGACCGATCGGTCCATGGCCACCAACCCCTACGCCTCTCCCCTGTTGGCCAATGACCTCTCGGGGCTTCCGCCGGCCTGGATCATGAGCGCAGAGTTCGACAAGCTCCGAGATGACGGGCGGGCCTACGCCGCGGCCCTACAAGCCGCTGGAGTCGCGGCCACCTACCGGATGCTGTCCGGTCACGTGCACCTCACGTTTGCCTTCACCCGGATCATTCCCTCGGCCGCAACCTACGAGCAGGAGGCCATCGCCTCGTTGGCGGCTGCCTTCACAACATCAGCAGCGCCGCAGTGATGGGCCAGCCACCCACCGGCTCACCCGCTGAGACCCGACCACCATGCCTGACTAGCGCTGCAACAGACAACGTTTGCGCTGTTGTGAGCTCGCGAGCCACTGGGCAAACGCCGTTGAGCCGCCGCAACGAAGTGAGGACCGGGCTCGACGGAACCAGGAACGCCCGCCGAAGGCGGCCCACGAGAACCGGACCGCGGGCAGCGCCGATGACTCCAGGACCGGTCAAAGGTTGCCGGTAACGGCATAGCTCACAGCCCGACGGCCATGGACTGCTCTACGCCTACCCAACGGGGTTGGGGCCACCGATGCCCGCCACCCTCGGATCATCAACCTCTAAGCGTGGCCTGGTGCTTCTCTTCCACCTGGCCGATCAGAGCCGACCTTACCTCGGCCACCTCAGCATCGGTAAGGGTCCGATCCACGGCCTGTAGCCGTACACCGAAGGCCAGGCTCCGTCGCCCCTCAGCGACCGGCGCACCCCGGTAGACGTCGAACAACCTCACCGACCACACCAGGTCATCACCCAAGCGCAGGGTCGCCTCCACCGACTCGGCCGAGATCTCCTCCGGCACCTCGAAAGCCAGATCGATGTCACTGGATGGGAAGCGGCTGATCTGGCGGTACGCCTCGCTACGACGCGATGCCGTCGCCAGCGCGTCCAGGTCGACCTCCAGGTACGCCACCCGTTCACCGATATCGTGGCGACCCAGGACCGCGGGGTCGATCTCGCCCACCACTCCAACTGCAGTGCCTGCCACCAGACAACGGCCGCCGCGGGTGGGATGAAGGCCGGGGATCTCGGCATTGGCCACCGTCGGGCTGTCAAGACGGAGCTGCTCGGCCAGGACCTGCCACACCTCCACCGCATCAGGAGCCTCCCGTCCGGCCAGCGCCACGGCGAGATGCTCACGCTCGTCGGGCAGTACCTGGCCATCAGGTGGCGGCAGGAAGACGTGCCCGATCTCCCACAGGCCGACGCCGAGCTGACGTCGGGCGTGGTTGTGGGCCACCGCAGCAACCATCCCGGGCAGTAGCGCGGTGCGCAGCACCGATTCCTCGGCCACCAACGGGTTGACCAGTTCGATCCCGGCCGGGTCGAGACCGGCGGCGGCCAACTGTCCAGGGGCCAGGAACGGGAGCGGCTGCGCTTCAGCCAAGCCCAGCCCGCACATCAGACGCCGCAGCGCCCGGCGCTCCATCTGACGCGGGGTCAGCCGCCCGGAGCGAGGCTCGGTGAGCTCGCGGTTGGGGATGTTCCGATAGCCCTCGTGGCGACCGATCTCCTCGATCACATCGATCTCGGTGGCGGAATCGAAACGCCAGGTCGGAATGGTGACGAGATGGTCCTCGCCGTCGGCGACGGTAGAGAACCCGATCGGCTCCAGCAGTTCGGCCACCCGGTCAGACGTCAGGGTGGTTCCGAGCACGGCATTGACCCGGGCGGTACGAACTCGCACCGGGGGCCGCTCGGGTAGCGCACCCCGGACGTCAACCTGCACCGGTTCGGTGACCGCCCCGCAGATCTCGGCGGCCAGCTCACAGAAGCGGTCGGCCGCGGCGGCGATTACACCGGGGTCGGCACCCTTCTCGAAGCGTGCCGACGCCTCCGAACGGAGGCCCAGGCGTCGAGAGCTCCGACTGACCGACGTCGGGTCGAACCAGGCCATCTCCAACAAGACGTCGGTGGTTCCAGCTCCGATCTCGCAATCGGCCCCACCCATGATCCCGGCGATCCCGACGGCCCGGTCAGCACCGTCGACGATGAGCAGGTCATCGGTCGTGAAGGTTCGGCTGACGTCATCGAGGGTCACCATTGACTCGCCGTCGCGGGCCCGGCGCACCCCGAGGGTGCGCTCTGCCACCTTGGCCAGGTCGTAGGGGTGGTTGGGCTGACCCATCTCCAACATCACGTAGTTGGAGATGTCGACCATGGCCGAGATGGGACGCATGCCCAGGGCGGTCAGGCGGCGCTGCATCCACTGCGGGGTGGTGGCCGAAGGATCGACCCCGGTTAGGACCCGGGCTACGAACCGGCCACAGCCAGCAGGGTCAGCGATGTGCACGGTTATGTCGGTACCGTCGGGCCCCACCGCGGAGCTCGTTCCTCCACCCCCCGACGCGCCCCACGCGACCGGCTCGACACCGTCTTCGGTTACGGCAGCCGCAGGAGTCGGTGGAACGAACCCGACCCCCACCTTGGCGGCCACATCTCGTGCCAGTCCGACCACAGACATGGCGTCGGGCCGATTGGGGTTGATCTCCAGTTCCCACAGGATGTCGGGCTCGATCCCCAGCGCCTCGGCCAAGGGTGTTCCCAATGCCAATGACGGGTCGAGTATCAAGATCCCGCCGTGATCGTCGCCCAGACCCATCTCGCGGGCCGAGCACAACATGCCGTTGGACCATTCGCCCCGGAGCTTGCGGCGCTCGATCGACAACCCACCGGGCATCACCGTCCCCAGGGTGGCCAGAGGCAACTTGTCACCGATCGCCATGTTGGAGGCACCGCAGCAGATCTGGAGGGGCTCGCCGTCTCCCCGGTCCACGTCGACCAACTGGATCTTGTCGGCATTGGGGTGCGGCCTCAGGTCCAGGACCTGAACCACCTCGATCCCGGTCAGCCCCTCACCCAGCCTGGTCTCCTCCTCGATCGGTGTTCCCAGGTCGTCGAACGCGGCGGCAACGGCCTCCGGCGACACCGGAGAATCGAGGTACTGCTGCAACCAGGAGTGGAGGACCTTCATGGTGGGCCTTGGGTGGGAGCGGGTGGGAGCGGGAGGGTCAGAACTGCTCGAGGAAGCGAATGTCGGTGCTGGCCAGCTCGCGGAGGTCGGTGACCCCGTGCCTCGTGGCAGCCAGACGGTCCAGTCCGAACCCGAAGGCGAAACCCGAGAACTCCTCGGGATCAATTCCGCAGTTCGACAACACGTTGGGATGAACCATGCCGCAGCCGCCCAGTTCCAGCCATGTCCCATCGGGCCGTTGGATGTCGAACTCCGCCGATGGCTCGGTGAAGGGGAAGTACGACGGGCGTAGACGCGAAGTCCAACCCGGCCCGAAGTAGGCCTTGGTGAACATGTCGATGGTTCCGGCCAGATGTCCGAAGGTGATCCCCCGGTCCACCACCAGGCATTCGAGCTGGTGGAACACGGCCAGGTGGGTGGCGTCGGTGGCTTCGTTGCGGTACACCCGACCCGGCATCACCGAGTAGATCGGAGGAGCTTGTTGTTCCATCACCCGGATCTGCACCGGTGAGGTGTGGGTGCGCATCACCACTTCGCGAGGGCCGCCGAGTCCCACGAAGAACGTGTCCTGCATGTCTCGTGCCGGGTGGTACTCCCCGAAGTTCAGAGCGGTGAAGTTGTGCCAGTCGTCTTCGACCTCGGGCCCTTCGGCCACCATGAAGCCGAGTCCCACGAAGACATCCTCGAGCTCCTCGATGGTCTGGGTGACCAGGTGGAGGTGACCGGCATCGCGCCCGGCCCTCACCTCACTCAGATCCAGACGTTCGGCCTCGGCCTGTTGCCGGGATGCAACCAGCTCCAGGTCTGACCGGCGAGAGGAAGCGGCCGCGCTCATCGCCTCGCGGGCCGCGTTGAGCGCAGCACCGACCTCCCGTTTGGCCTCGTGGTCGAGTCCGCCCATGAGCTTTTTGAAGCCAGAGAGCTCCGATGTCTTGCCTAGGAGCTCCCGTTCGAGCACCCCCAGGTCATCCAGAGTGGCGGCAGCCTCGATACGGGTGACGGCATCGGCTTCGATGCGGCGGATGTCGTCGATCATGGTGCCTGGAACTTTTGCGCCTCAGGCCCCCCCGAGTCCACTCCGATCCGATCAGACGGCGCGCCGGCGCTGGCGGAGCACTTCGAAGGCCACCAGGGTGCCTGCCATGGCCACGTTCAGGGACTCTGTGGGGCCCGCCATCGGAATGGTCACGAGCCGATCGAGGGATGCCATCACGGCGGAATCCAGCCCGTGGGCTTCGTTGCCGACGACCACGGCCACCGACCCCGAGAGGTCGGCTTCGTCATAGTTCTCGCCCCCTTGGACGGTCGTTCCAACCGTCACGTAACCGGCCGTCTTGAGATTCTCGATCGCCAAGTCGGGCGAGTCGAACGTGACGACGTCGATCGAGAACACCGCTCCTGCCGAGGACCGCACCACCTTCGGACTGGTGGGATCAGCGCCGCCGACCACGACAACTGCGCCTGCACCGGCCGCCGTGGCGGTCCGGAGCAACGTACCGGTGTTGCCGGGGTCGGCCACATCTACCAGGACCATCACCAGATCGGTGTGAGAAGGGTCGGGCCATCTCGATCGAGGCAGGCGAACCGTGGCCAGCACGCCCTGGGAGGTGGTGGCATCGCCGATCCGGTCCAGGGTGCCCACAGGCAGCAGCCACGGGTCGACCTCGGCGGGCAGGTCATCCAGCAGGGCCGCCACCGCCGGGCGTTGCATCGCGTCGTCGTCCACATAGACGTCGATCAGTTCCGCACCCGCTTCCAGAGCGGCTCGAACCAGCACGGGTCCTTCGACGACGAACGCCCGCTGCTCGACCCGTTCCTCCCGGCGTCTCACCAGGCGGTTGAGCCGGGTGACGCGAGGGTTTCGGGCCGAGAGCGGGCGCACGGTCGGATCGGGTGGGCAGAGCCCACCCGAGGTTCAGGATGCCTTGGCAGCCTGCGCCTCGGTGGACACCTGCACCAGGGCGGTGAAAGCCCCGGGATCGGTGACAGCGAGATCGGCAAGGACCTTGCGGTCTACCTCGATTCCGGCCAGCTTGAGGCCGTTGATGAAACGGCTGTAGCTGACTCCGTTGAGGCGGCAGGCGGCATTGATGCGGGTGATCCACAGCTTGCGGAATTCACCCTTGCGGGCACGACGGTCCCGGTAGGCGTATTGCAGGGAGTGCATCACCTGCTCGTTGGCGGCACGGTACGAACGGCTCTTGTTGCCGTAGTAACCCTTGGCGCGCTCGAGCGTGGCGCGGCGGTGCTTCTTGGAGTGGACGGCGCGCTTGACCCTGGCCATGGAGGGCTCCTTTCGAGAGGGTGGTGATTACTTGCCGAGCATCCGCTTGATGCGGGCCTCGTCGCCCGAGACAAGGGTGACCTCGTCCTTCAGGCGGCGGGTACGGGTTGACGGCTTCTTCTCCAGGATGTGGTTCCGGAAGGCGCGGCGGCGCCGGAGCTTGCCGGTGCCGGTGGCCTTGAAGCGCTTGGCAGCGCCGCGGTGGGTCTTCATCTTGGGCATCTGTGGTTTCCTCCTGTCCGTCTCCAACTAGGCGACGGAGCGGGTTTCAGGCCTCGGCGCCGGCCTCGGTGGCGACTGTCTCGTCGGTGGCGGGGGCGGCGGCATCAGCCTGGGGCGGTTCTGGGGCGGTGCCGGCGGCTGGCTCGGTCGACTCCGGAGCGGTGGCCTCTTGGGCCTTGCGGAGCTGATCGGCGTGGGCGGCCTGAGCCTTCTTGTCCGGTGCCAGCACCATGATCATGTTTCGGGGACCGTCGAGCTTGGGGTACACCTCGACCCGGCCGGTGTGGGCGACCTCTTCGGCCACCTTGTCCAGGATCTTCTTGCCGAGCTCGGGGTGGGCCACCTCACGACCACGGAACATGATCGTGATCTTGACCTTGTGTCCCTCAGAGAGGAACTTCTCCACCTTGCGGGTCTTGGTGTCGAAGTCGCCGCCACCGATCTTGGGGCGGTACTTCATCTCCTTGATCACCACGTTGGTGGACTTGCGCCGGGATTCCTTGGCCTTCTGGGCCGCCTCGTACTTGTACTTGCCGTAGTCCATGACTCGGCACACGGGCGGATTGGCCTTGTCGGCCACCTCGACGAGGTCGAGATCCAGGGCTCTGGCATAGTTGAGCGCCTCCGGGAAGGGTTTGATCCCCACCTGTTCCCCGTCCGGTCCGACGAGTCGGACCTCACGGGCTCGGATGCGTTCGTTGATCCGGGGCTCGTTGTTGCTGGTCGGCGTAGCTATGGCCGGTCGCTCTTGTTCAAGTGCGTAGGTCCTCCCTGACGCATGGTCGATTGAGATTGTTCGACATGCACCGCGCCGAGCCGGGCCCGAAAACGAACGATGCGGATGCCGGGAAAGCCGACATCCGCAGCCGGCACCGAAGCACCCTTTGCAGCCATCGACCCGGACGCACATGCCCGAGGGCGGTGGCCGGGTGGGGGCATAGCCCCGCTTCCACTGGTTGTTGCGTGTCGTAGGGTACCAGGACCCTCGACCGGGCTCACAAGTCCGGCGCAACGATTCAGGAGTCTGCCTTCCCATGAGCCTTTGGACCCCCGGTGGAGAGCACCCCGTGGATCGAGGCGGCCCGGCCGCCCCCGCCGACCGGCTCACGGCCGACCAGGAGCTGGAGGCACATCAGATCGCAGCGG
>WBZL01001980.1_pt1 | contig 20485 bp, 22 predicted proteins | sample 5204291 | NCBI WGS metagenome assembly WBZL01 (sample SAMN12344345, study PRJNA552823) | activated sludge metagenome | biome: Activated sludge suspended growth; feature: Nitrification reactor; material: Wastewater; isolation source: activated sludge from nitrification reactor of wastewater...
AGGTCGCGGTGGGTGCTCGCTACTTCGGCTTCTACCCGTTGGGCGATCATCACGTGGTGCAGGCCTCGCCCTCGCGCGCGGGGTTCGTCGACGCCGCGCCCCACCGCGCGCAACACGCCATGACGTATCGCAACTTCGAACGCATCGAGCACGATGCCGCCACGGACGACGACATCGCCGAGCGCACGCTGGTGGTGCGCGGCCTGTTCGTCACCTCGTACCTCATCGACGACTTCCTCCGCGAGCACGATCTGTTCGGCGGCGCCAGGGTGATCGTCACCAGCGCGTCCAGCAAGACATCGATCGCACTGGCCCACTGCCTGCAACGCGGAGGGGTGCGCGTCACCGGACTCACCTCCGCCGCCAACGCCACATTCACCCGTGGCGTGGGCGAGTACGACGATGTGGTCACCTACGACGACATCGCCTCCCTGGCCGACGGCACCCCCAGTGTGTTGGTGGACATGGCCGGCAACACCAACGTGGTGGCCGCGGTGCACACCGCGCTCGCGGGCTCCATCACCCACTCCTCCAGCGTGGGCGCCACCCATTGGGACGCACCACGGCACGACGGCACCATCCCCGACCCGCGCCCACAGTTCTTCTTCGCCCCCGCACAGCTGGCCGCACGCGGCAAGGAGCTCGGCGTCGACGAACTGCAGCGGCGCATGGCCGAGTCACTCGCCGGGTTCGTGGAGTCGTCGCGCTCATGGCTCACCATCGAGCACACGGTCGGCGCTCCCGCGATCGCCGAACTCTACGCGGCGATGGCCACCGGCACCGTCGACCCCGCGGCGGGCCACATCGTCTCGTTCACCTGAACCGGCCGCTCAGCCTGCGCATGCGTCGCTGCAGGTGGTGCAGTCCACTCCGGGGCCGGTGATCACCACACCCACATCTCCGTCGGCCGCCACCAGCGACCCGGGTGGTGTCATCAGGCGGAAGCGGCACTCCACCGTGCCGTCGGGCCAACGCACCCCGGCCATGTCGTCGGGTGCCTCACGCTCCGCCCCTGCGGTCCACGTGCGCGGCGGATGTGACGTCACCCGGCCACGATACGGACCGATCGCCGACGGCAGCTTCGACGACGAGCCGGCCGGTGGGCTGGGAAGTGACTGGTACCGTTTTCCCTGTGGAGGCAACCGTCGACAGTGTTGGTCGCATCGTCCTGCCCAAGGCCTTGCGCGATCGCCTCGGCTTCGCGCCGGGCACCGTCGTCGACGTCAGCCAGTACGGCGATGGGCTGCACATTGCACCAGCCGGGCGTACCGCGCGCCTCGAGCGACAAGATGGCGTGCTCGTCGCCGTCTCCGACACTGCAGTCGATGATGGCGACGTGTTCGCGTTGCTCGACTCGATTCGCCGATGAGCCGCTGGTTGGCGGATTCCAGCGTTGCCGTGCCGCTGGTGTTGCCGTGTACGACGCCATCATTGCGTTGACCGCGCTGCAACACCGCTGCAAGTTGCTCACACGCGACACTCGTGCTGCGGCCACCTATCGCTCTGTCGGCGCTGATTTCCAATTGGTCGTCTGAGCCGCCTCAGGCTTTCGAGCACAGCGTTCGAGGGATTGCTACCATGCCGCCTGCGTCACCTCGGGGTGGCGCATCGGACACTCTGACGGGGGTTGACGTGCCGACTGTTCTCCATGCACCGGATCGGCTGTCGGCCACCCAGCGGAAGGCGACCACCACGCTGTTCCTCGCAGGCCCCTTCGAGGACGGCGACGGCGGTTCCGGCCAGCGCGCCTCCTGGCGCGACGAGGTGATCGAGGCCTTCGCCGATCTCGACATCACGATCTTCGATCCGCGCAGCGAGCGGTGGGCCGGCCTCGAAGCGGGCTCGGCCGGACGGCGCGGCGCGTACGAATGGCAGTGCGCCGCAGCGTTCGATGCCGACGTCGTGGTGGTGTGGGTGCCGGCCGAGCGTCACGCGCCCACCGCGCTGATGATCCTCGGCTACCTCGGCGCGAAGCGGAACACGGCCGCCAAGGGCAGCTCGGTGGTGGTGGGCGGCGACGGCTGGGACGGGCTGGTGAGACTGTTCGCGCAGAACCAGCGGCTGTTCGTCGTGGACGGCGACCTGTCCGAGGTGGTGCGCATCGCACGCCTCCAGGTGGAAGCAGCGATGAAGGCTCGCAAGTGAACCCGCCGGGCTGTCGATCCTGGCCGGCACGCCTGCGCCACTGGCTGTTCGGCCGCGGCCCGTGCGGGCGGCGGTTCTGCCGCAACGGGTGTGGCCGTGGCGGGTGCGACCGTGTGCCCGGCCCTTCGCCGAGCGCCTGACACACCCGCCCGACACGCCCACGGCGCGCACCGCCAGCGCTACGGTGACGCCATGGCACGTCGTTTCAAGGTCGGGGTTCAACTTCATCCACAACACTGCTCGGTCGACGACCTGCGCGCGGCGTGGGTGCGCGCCGACGAGATGGGCGTCGACAGCATCTGGACGTGGGATCACTTCTACCCCCTGTACGGCCCGGCCGACGGCAACCACTACGAGGGCACCACACTGTTGGCGGCGATGGCCGTCACCACCCGCCAGGCGAAGATCGGGCTGATGGTGGGGTGCAACAGCTATCGCAACCCGGAGCTGATGGCCGACATCCACCGCACCATCGATCACCTCTCGGGCGGTCGCGCCTACCTCGGCATCGGGTCGGGATGGTTCGAGCGCGACTACACCGAGTACGGCTACGAGTTCGGCACAGCCGGGGGCCGGCTGCGCCGCCTGGCCGCCGACCTGCCCCGCGTTCGCGCCCGCCTCGACGCACTCACACCGCCGCCCAAGGGCACCCTGCCGATCCTCATCGGCGGTTCGGGCGAGAAGGTCACCCTCAAGCTGGTGGCGCAGTACGCCGACGCGTGGAACTCCTTCGGCCCGCCCGAGTCGTGGGCCGCCAAGAGTGCCGTGCTCGACCGCTGGTGTGCCGAACTGGGCCGCAACCCGAACGACATCGAGCGCACCGTGTGCGTGGGCCACGACGACATCGAGCGCGTCGATGCGTACCTCGAGGCAGGCGCCACCCACCTCATCCTGATGAACGGCCAACCGTTCGACTTCACCGACCTCGAAGCCCTGCTGGCCGCCGCCGACAGCTGACCGCGCCCGCGCCCTTCGCCGCCGCGCACAAGGTCGTGGTGGTGCCGTGCGGCCGAGTGGAACCTCGGTGGCGGCGCGGAAGAACGTAGCGACATATATCGGGTCTTGACATATCGAAGATCGATATAGCAAACTTCGAGTATGTCACGAACCCCGAAACCGCTTCCGGCAGCGTCGCTGCACATCGTGCTCGCCCTGCTCGACGGGGAGCTGCACGGCTACGCGCTCATGCGCCGCGTGGAAGAGATCAGCAGCGGGCGCACCCGGATGGGCGCCGGCACGCTGTACGGCACCCTGAACCGCCTCGTCGCCGACGGGTTGATCGAGGAGACCACCGATCGCACACCACGCGACGACAGTGCTCGCCGCCGCTACTACGCGCTCACCGCCGTCGGCCGGCGGGTGGCGCTCGACGAACTCGAAGGGCTACGCACCCTGCTCGACCGTGTCGCCCGCACCGGCCTCGGCGGGGCCCCGGCATGAACCGCGAACCCCTGGCCGTGCGCCTGAGCCGCCGCACCGTGCGCTGGTACCCGCGGGCGTTCCGCGACGAGTACGGCGCCGACATCGTCGAACTCGTTGCCCGCCAGTGTGCCGACGAGCCGTCCGGTCGTGTGCTCGGCCGCACCATCGCCGACCTCATCACCACAGTCCCACGACAACACCTGGAGAACGTCATGCACCGTCCGCCTGCCCACCTCGCCACCCTCGCACCCCTCACGCTGAGCGCCGCCGGCCTGGTGGTCGCCTTCCTCGGCGGCACCAACGGCCCCGTGGTGGCCAGCGGCCTCGCCGTGTTCGTCGTCGGTCTCGTGCTCGGCGCCATCACGATGCGCTCCACGCCGTGGCAGCATTCGCCCGCGGATCGGGGGCGCGGGTGGTGGCAGCTGTTGCTCGCCGGGCCGGTCATCGTCGCCGCGGTGCTGCTCGCCGCTCAGGCCGGCGTCGAGGCCTGGTTCGTCGGCATGGTGTGCGTGCTGCTCGCCATCGGGCTCACCGCCCTCGGCGTCGGGCTGGGCGTGGTGCGCCTGCTCACCCGCCGCCAGCTGGGCGGCTCAGGCGCCCTGTCCGCCTGAGCCGCCCCGGCGCCCGGTCAGCTGAGTTCGTCGGCCAGCGCCCGGCGGCGGTCCGCGGCCAGCTTCACCAGCACGAAGCCGACGGCCAGCAGCAGGCCGGCAGCGATTGCCATCGCATCGCTACCGAAGCCCGTCTCGGGCAGCCCGGCACCCGAGCCGGCGCCGCCGTCGGGGTCGTCCTCCGTCTCCTCTTCAGCGCACTCGTCGGCCGTCACCGTGATGTCGGCCGCCGAGGTGGTCTTGGGCGTGGAGTTGTGCATGTACTTCCCGTACACGTGGTAGGCGACGCCCGGCTCCAGCGGGCCGACGAACCGCTCGCGGATCTCGCCGGGCTTCACGTTCTGCACCGTCGCGTTCAGCGAGTCGGCACCGCCGTTGTACTCGGCCGTCAGCACGACGCCGGCCCACAGGTCGCCCGTGTTCTCGATGTCGCCACGGGCCCAGGCGATGCCGTCGAAGCAGGTCACCGAGAAGGTCGCCTCAGCCTCCGTCTCCGCCGTGCGGCCGCACACGCCGCCGTCGATCATGAACACCCCCGACTCCATCCAGCGGTCGTAGGTGTCGTAGATGTAGTAGCGGGTGGGGGTGTTCGCATCGGCAACGTAGACATCGGAGTCGAAGCCGTCGCCCGGGTCGACCGTGATGGTCGTGGTCTCCACCACCGAGGTCGCCGAGGTGTCCATGTCGATGATCTGCCATGACACCTTCACATCCAGCGGGCCCTCGGAGGTGAGCAGGTCGAGCTTGTAGTGGATCACGCCCTCGGAAGGACACGTGGCGCTGATGCCGGTGTCGAGGTCGGTGCGCAGCGGCGGCGGGTCGGCATGAACCGACGCAACCGGCGCCACGGTGAGGGCAGCGGCGCATGCCACCAACGGCAGCAGCACCCGGCGGGCAGTACGGAAGTTGTGACTGGTCATGCTCGCATCGTGCCCGCGGGCGGCGATTCGGGGATGAGTAATGCCTACTCATTTCGGACCGCGGGCCGCCCCACCGCGGCTCGTGGCGTCAGTGCGCGTCGGCGGTCACCGACAGCACGTTGCCCTGGCCGAGGTGCTCGCGCACGGTGCCCGGGGTGAAGCCGTGGTGTGCGCAGAGCGCAGCGAATGCCTCGGCCTGCTCGTGTCGCCAACCATGCCCGGCGGCGCCTTGGGCGCGCGGGTCGGCGATGCGGCGCTCGGTCACCACCAGCCGCCCACCCGGGGCGAGCACCCGCCGCGCCTCAGCCAGCGAGCGGTCGACGTCGTGCCAATGGTGCACCGTCGACAGCGACCACACCACCCGTGCCCAGCCGTCGTCCACGGGGAGGTCTTCGGCAGCACCGCGCCGCCACTCCAGCCCTTCACGAGTGCGCCAGCGAGTGCGTGCCACGCGCAGCATCACGGCCGCCGGGTCGACCCCGATCACCTGGGCGCCAGCCGCGTTCGCCAGCTGCGCGGCAACACCCGGCCCGCAGCCGACATCCACCAGGCGAACGCCTGCCGGAAGCTCGCTCAGCTCGGCGAGCTCGATCGCCAGCCGCGCAGCATGGGTGCGGCCAGAGAGGAACGACAGCGCGGCCACCAGCCCACCGAGACCGGAGAAGCCCGGATGTGATGCGTGGTGGTTGGGAGGCGGGGCGCCTTCGCGGGGTGTGGCGGTGAGGTCGGGGGACGGGGTGTCGGTCATGCCGACCACCCTCCTACTTGAACCTGGGTTCAAGTCAAGGAACAATCTGGCAATGACGGACGACCTGCTCACCATCGGCCAGGTGGCCGACCAGCTCGGCGTTCCCACCTCCACCCTGCGCTACTACGAGCGCCGCGGCCTGGTGGTGGCCGACAGCCGCCGATCGGGGCAACGCCGCTACGGGCCGGCCACGGTGCGGCGGTTGGTGTTCGTGCAGATGTTGCAGGACTCCGGCCTGTCGCTCGACGAGATCCACGGCGTGCTGGCCGCGGACGACAACGCCGAGTGGAAGGAGATCGCCGGTCGACGCCTGGTGCAACTCGATGCCGACATCGCCCGGCTCGCCCACGCCCGCGAGCTGCTCCACCTCGCGCTGCACTGTCGGTACGACCACCCCCTCGACGAGTGCCGCATCATGAACTCCGAGATCGAACGTCGCCTCGCCGACCGCTCCACCGAGCGCGCCCCCCACACCGACGCCACCGTCGCCTGAACGACCGAACGTGCCCGGGCGCGACCAGCGGGGGGCTCGTTGCTGTCATCATCTGTGGATGGGCTACGAAGTGGAACACACCGACGAGGAGTGGCGCAGCCGCCTGAACCCCGACGAGTTCGCAGTGTTGCGCCGTGCGGCAACCGAGCGCGCCTTCACCGGCGCACTGCTCGGCGAGAAGCGCGACGGTGTGTACACGTGCAAGGCGTGCGGCAACGAGCTGTTCAAGTCGGGCACCAAGTTCGAGTCGGGCTGCGGTTGGCCGAGCTTCTACGAGGCCGTGCGCCCGGAGGCAGTGGAACTGCTCGACGACCGCACACACGGCATGGTGCGCACCGAGGTGCGCTGCGCGCGGTGTGGCTCGCACCTGGGCCACGTGTTCCCCGACGGGTTCGGCACCCCCACCGGCGATCGCTACTGCATGAACTCGGTGTCGCTCGACTTCACCCCGAAGCCCACCACCTGACCCGGCGGCGCCGGGCGCGCTGCACCTCAGGCGGCGAGGTGCTCGGGCCAGAACTCGACGATCGTCTCGTGCAGGCCGTCGCGCTGGGGCGCCACCCACAGGTGGTAGTGCCACTGCTGCACCGGGCGGCCCTGGCCATCGCGCCAGCCGGCCGCGATGCACGCGGCAAGATCGGCCGCCATCTGCTCGAGCCCGTCGCCGGCCTCGGGGCCGCCGTACAGGCGGGCGCGACTGGCCGACTCGCGCATGTGGGCCAGCCAGTAGGCAGCGTTGGTGGCATCGATCACCACCTGGTGGTGGCGGGCGGGCACCGGGGCACGCCGGTACTCGCTGATGAGCGCCGGCCGGCGGGCCCGCGCGGGCTGGGGCGAGTGGCCGAGGGGACGGAGGCGGCGTGGCAGAAGGCGGCGTGAAGTGGTCATGCGGGGAGTATGACGAAGGGGTGCCACACGGTTTGCCGGAACCCTGTGAGAAGAGGAATCCGGAGGCCGGCGGCGGCCGGCTGCCCGGCTGCCCCCGGTCCTACAGGCGGCAGCGGGCGGGGCCGTACTCCTCGCCGGCGGGCTGCCCGTCGGGGCAGGTGACCTCGAAGAAGAACACACCCTCGAGGTTGGCGCCGGTGAACACCGCGCCCGTGAGGTCGGTGTAGGAGAACGACGAGCGCGAGAGGTTGGCCCCACTGAAATCCACCCCCGCGAGGCTTCCCTCGGTGAACTCGTAGCCGGTGAGGTCGCGCCCCGACAACACCACGCCGTCGGGCAGGCCGTCGTCGCTGATGATGATGCGTGGTGAGCTGAGCGTGGCGCCCACGAACTCCATCGAGAAGAAGCGGTCGTCGAACGTGACCGAGGTGAGCGTGGCGCCGTCGAACGTGGCCGCGGACAGATCACCCGTGAGCGTCACGGAGACGAGTTGCGCCGCGTCGAAGTTGTTGCCCCCGATGAGGGAGTCGGTGAGATCGGTGTAACGCAGCATCGCACCCGCGAACGACACGTTCGTGAGATCGCGCCCCTCCAGGGAGGCGAACGACAGGTTGATGCCCGAGAGGTCGGCGCCCGGGCCGAACGGGCCCACGTTCGTGGCGAACGAGCAGTTCGCATCCGCCTCGGCGACACAGGTGGTCCAATCCTGCGAACTGCCGGCAACGCTCTCGTACATCCCGTACTCCACGTCGTCCGCGCGGTCGAAGGCGCGCAACCCGATCCCCGCGTCGGTGAGGAAGAACTCGTAGGCCGCGACATAGCTGGTGGTCTCGATCGGGCGGCCGAGGGGTTGGCGTTGCCATGTCGCGCCGCCGTCCGCGCTCGCCCAGGCGATCACGGTGTAGGCGGCACTGCTGCCGGTGTAGGTGTCGTCGAAGTTGCGGTAGTTCTCCAGGTTCAGCGCCACCAGGCCGCCGTCCACGGAAAGGATCGCTGCCGCCTGCGAGCTCATCTCCGGCTCGGCGCCCCCCTCCACCGGCTGAGCCAGCGCCCCGTCGAGGGTGCTCGCCGACCACGTGGTGCCGTCGGTGGTGCTCACGATCGTTGCGCCGTCGCTGCTCCACACCATCGCCCGGTCGCCCTCGAACGTCACCAGCCGGGGATTGCTCGCATATGCATCGAGCACGTCCTGGATGCCCAGGCCGTTGCACGCCGCGGCGTCGGGCAGGGGCGGGCGACCGGCCGCGAGCCCGGTGTCCTCGGCCGACTGTGCCACCCAGGTGGCCCCGCCGTCGGTGGACGTCCAGAACCGCGACTGGTACGCCGGGCCGATGTTCTGGATCGCGCTCGAACCATCGAACGAACACGCCATGTCGCCGCCGTAGAGCAGCAGCGACGAACCCACCGGGTACATGGCGAAGGCATGCACGGCCACCGCCACCGGGGCGTCGCTGGCCACCCGTGAGAGCCGCTGCCACGTGGCGCCGTCCGTGGAGCGCAGGATGTCGATCACGGTGGGCGCGGTGCCCGTCGCGTCGGAGGTGGTAGCCGTCAGGATCATCGCCCCGTCGTGCTCGACGATGCTGTTGATCCGGCCGTTCACGTCGCCGAGCACGCCGGCCAGGTTCACCTGCGCCCAGGTGGCCCCCGCGTCGGCGCTGCGGAACAGGTACACCGGAGTGCGCAGCCCGCCGAACACCCCGCTGCTGTCGCCGCCCTGCCAGCACCCGCACGTGCCGGTGGCCAACTGGACATCGCCGATCACGAACAACTCGCTGATGTAGTCGGACTGGCGGAAGGGGTAGCCCGCCGGCGCGGCGGGAACGCCCGCGGTGGCCGTCACCTGATCGAACGAGGGAACGGCCGGCCCGGTGGCAGAGGGCGGCGTGAGCGTGGCGGCCTCCCAGTTCACGCCCGCGGGCACGTCGACGGCGACGAACTCGGGGGTGTCGGTGCCGCCGGTGCCGCTCGCGTCGGTGGTGTTGTCCGTGGCGTCACTGTTGGGGACACCGCCTCCGCCCCCGCCACCGCCGTCGCTGCACGCGCCGACGAGCACCAGACCGATCAGTGCGACGCGCGCCAGACGTGAGTTCATCAGCTCTCCAGAGTTCCCGAGTGGTTCGTCGGAGACTAGCCATACACGCGCTCCGCCATGGTTCGCCACCACCGCAGGGCGGGCGACGTCAGGTGTGGCCGGTGAAATCCTCCATCGTGCGGTACACGCCGATGATGTGGTCGGCGATGAAGTCGCGGGCCCCGATCGGGATCACACCCTTGAGGATCTCGCTGAGCATCACCGTCTTGGGCAACACCACGAACGGCCGGCCGGCGAGCATCGCCTTCCACGCCTCGTCGACGACGTCGCCCGGATCGAGGATCGGCAACAGGGGTGCGGCCTTGGCCCCCTCGAACATCCCGGTGCGCACATAGTACGGACACACCGTCGTCACCTTCACGTGGTCGACCCCGGCCTGCTTCAACTCGAGGCGCACCGAATCCGACCAGCCGATCACCGCCCACTTCGACGCTGCGTACACGGCCATGCGCGGGTTCGGAGTGAGCCCCGCGGCGGAGGCCAGGTTCACCAGGCGGCACTCGCCCTCGGCCGCCACCATCGCCGGGAGGAACTCGTGGGCCACATACATCGGCGCGAGCGTGTTCACCTCGATCGTCGCCCGCGTGTCGCGATCCGGGTCGCACTCCCAGAAGTAGCGGTTGCCGCGCACGATGCCGGCGTTGTTGACCACCACCTCGATCGTGCCCACCTCCTTGCGCGTGGCAGCGGCGGTGGCGGCCACCTCGTCGGCATCGCCGACATCCACCACCCACCCGACGACGTGGGTCGCCGACGTCCGAGCCGAGGCTGCGAGTTCCGTCAAGTCCTCCAGCGTCGCGTTCAGCGCCTTCTCGTCGCGGTCCCACAGCACCACCGCCGCGGCTCCGTCCGCGATGGCGCGCTCGGCGAACAGGCGGCCCATGCCCATCGCCGCGCCGGTCACCAACACCCGCTTGTCCTTCACCGACCTCATCGCGACCCCTTCCCCTTCTCCTGACGCGCGGCCAGCGCTGCGGTGCGCACGCGCGCGAAGTCCTCATCCGTGTACGGCCCGTTCACCCCGCTGATGGTGGCCAGCTTCATCCCGTGCTTCAGCCCCATCCGGTAGATCTCCTTCACCTTCGGCCAGCTGATGTTGCGCCCGACGGTGAAGTTCTCGTAGCGCCCTTCGAGCGCGAGCACGATCGTCTCCGCCAGGCACGCGTACGCCACCTGATCGGGCAGGCCGATGTTCTTCATCCGCACCTCACCCGGCAGTTCCACCTCGCCCGACTCGATCACCAGCACGTCGGGCCGCTTGGCGATGTCCTCGGCCGACAGGTCGAGGGGGCGGGCCACATCGGTGATCACACACCCGGGCTTCACACTCATGATGTCGAGCACCTTCTGCCCCGCGGCGGAGGTGGCGGTGACGATCACGTCCATGTCGGCCAGCGCGGCCGAGGGATTGGTGGCCACGTGCACGATCGCACGCGGGTGATCGCGCTCGATCTCCTGCTTGATCTGCAGCAGCTTGGCCGTCTCGGGCGACACGAGCCACAACTCGTCGGCAGCCAGCGCCAGCAGGCGGGCGCACGCCGAACCGATCGCCCCGGAGGCGCCCACCACCATCGCCTTGCCGTGGATCGCACCATCGGGGCCGGTCTCCGCGATCCCCAGCCGGCGCACCGCCTCGTGCGCCGCCCACAGCGCGCCCGACGCGCTGTAGCTGTTGCCGGTGGTGACGGGCAGCGGTGCGCGCTTGGCGACGGTGACCCCCGCATCGCCCACCACCTTGGTGAACGCGCCGAGGCCCATGATCTGCGCGCCCAGCCGGCGCGACAGATCCGCGGCCTGCAACAGGCGCGAGTAGGTGAACTCCGGAGGATGGGCGAGCATCTCCTTGGGGGTGCCGCCGACGGTGATCAACCAGCCCTCGGCCTCGTCGCCCGTGGCCGAGACGATGCCGGTGACATGGCTGTACACGAACGGTGGTGCGTAGGCGACGCCCTTCTCCACGACCCGGGTCATCCCGGGCACGCTGGTGAGGTGCCCGAGCGGCTCGGCGTTCTTGAAGTACTGGGTGGAGAGGGGGTGGATCACGAACGAGAAGCGGCTCTTGCGCCGCCGGCCGTGCGGCCACAGCAGACGCGGCTCGAGGCCCGCCGCCTGGATGAACTGGGCGAGGTGATCGGTGGTGAGTGCCTCGCCGGGCGCGAGCGTGGCGGCCACCATTGCCTCGTACATCGCCGGCACGATCACGAAGGCGAAGGGTTGCGGGGTGACGTCCACCACGAGGTCGGCGCCGAGGTCGGCGAGCGCGGCCAGCCGCTCGTCGGAGACGGTGCTCGTGAACACCGCCTTGCCCGCGAGATCGGGCAGGCCGAAGCGCATGAGCTCGGAGAACGAGCCGATCACGACGTCGGCATCGCGTGCTGCGAGGTGGGCCACCTTGTCGGTGAACCACCCCACCGGTCCGGACACCTGCTCCTTCACGAAGCCCGGTATGTGTCGCCATGCGAACTCGCCCAACTCGGCGGCAGCGGCCGTCACCGGGTTGGTGGCGAACCGGCTGGGGAGGGCCAGATCGTGGCCGGCCTCGTCGAACACGAGGTTGTCGGTGAACTCGTGCAGCACGGCCACGGTGCGCTCGCGGGTGGTGCCACCGACCACCACGACACGTGCGTTGGCGAAGTAGCCGGGCATCTCCGCCTCGACGCGGCGGATCGCCCACTCCTGGAAGATGTCGCCGATCATCGAGTCGTCACGCACCGGAACACGGGTGGTGAGATCCTTGATCCGCTGCAACTCCTTTAGGTCGCCGGCGAAACGGCCTGCGGCCCGCGCCTCGCGTACCCCGCTCAGTGCGATCGCAGCGGCCTTCGCCGACCACTTGCGCACCAACTGTTCGGCCGCATCGGCGTCGCCGTTGGCGCCCACGCGCACGAGCCGGAACGCGCGCCCGCCGAGAGTCACCCGCCGGTCGTAGTCCAGCTCGCTGTCCTGGAAGGTGACGTTGACGACGAGCGTGTGCTCACGTGCGGGCATGGTGCCTCCTCGCCTGTCCTCAAGGTGACAGTGGCAACGCGACCCCCGGGCGATGCGCGGTGGCCCGCCTCGATCATATTTCTGCCGCCTCACCCGAGAACCGGGCGTGAACTCCCTTCCTGTGCTGACCAAAGACCCTCACGGCGCGCCGCCGAGCCGCCCGCCCGGCGCATGGGCACAATGGCACAAAGGCGCTGGCCCGACAGTCCCTAGTGGCCGAGTGCCCGCGGGGTCGATGATGACCTCATGGGGTACGTACCCGCGGTCGAGAGCGTCCCGCTGACGCCGCCGCTCTGGAGGTCGTGACATGACCAACATCGTCAGCAAGCCCGAGCCCATGCTGTTGCCGCAGTACTGCAAGGGTTGCGGGCGCTGTATCGATTCGTGCACGAAGGGCTGCATCTCACTCGGCACCGAGATCAACCCGCTCACCGGTTTGGTGCCGGTGGTGCTCGACCTCGAACGCTGCAACCACTGCGGCCTGTGCATCGACGCCTGCCCCGAGCCGTTCGGGATGAACCCCGAGGGCGAGGAGGAAGCGTTCGAGCTGGTCGACCCGGCCCACCTCAACGGCCCCCGCCCGTTCGATGCCCCGGTGCCCGTGGCACAGCCCGACACCATCATCGCCCTGCCCGAGCGCACCACGCTCGTGGTGAAGGGCACCTACGCCTCGGCGATGGGCGCCGTGCTGGCGGGGTGCCGCCATGTGTACGGCTACCCGATCACGCCCTCCACCGAGGGCGCCGAGCTGATGGCCAAGGTGCAGCCCGCACTCGACGGGGTGTTCGTGCAGGCCGTCAGCGAGGTGGCCACGGTGAACATGATGTACGGCGCCGGCGGGGCGGGGAAGCGGTGCATGACGTTCACCAGTTCCCCCGGCTTCAGCCTCATGTTGGAAGGCGTGTCGTACATGATCGGCGCCGAGGTGCCGGGCGTGTTCGTCAACATCATGCGCGGCGGGCCTGGCCTGGGCAACATCGCCCCCGAACAGGCCGACATCAAGCTGGCCTGCCGCGGCCTCGGCCACGGCAACACCCAGGCGATCGTGCTCGCCCCCGCCACCCCACAGGAGATGCTCGATCTCACGATGCTCGCCTTCGAGCTGTCGTTCCGCTACCGCAACCCGGTGGTGATCCTGGGCGACGGCTACCTCGGCCAGATGACCGGCAAGGTGCATCTGCCCGACCACATGGTGGTGCCCGGCACACCCGAGTGGGCCGTGTGGGGCGACCGCTCGCACCGCGGCAACCTGATCTGCTCGATCGAGCTCTCCGAGGCGGGCCTCGAAGCGCACAACCAGGCCCTCGACGCGAAGTACGCGCGCATGGCCGCCGCCGAACAGCGCGCCGATCTCCACCGTTGCGACGACGCCGAAGTCGTGCTCGTGGCGTGCAACACGCCGGCACAGCTGGCCAAGGGTGCGGTGAAGGAGCTGCGCGAGCAGGGCGTGAAGGCCGGCCTGTTCCGCCCGATCACCCTGTGGCCGTTCCCCATCGACGCGCTGCGCACTCTCGTGCCCCAGGCCCGCCGGGTCGTGGTGGTGGAGGCCAGCAGCGGCCAGTTGGAGGACGAGATGCGCCTCGCGCTCAGCCACGCCGACCTTGCGCCGCCCCCGCTCAGTCATGTGCACCGCCAAGGCGGCGTGCTGCCCTCGCAACGCGAGATCGTGGAGCACGTGCTGGGCCTGCCCGAGCTGTCGCCGAAATCACTGGAATCGCCGGAATCGTCGGAAGGGGTGCGTTGAGATGCCGCTGTCCGTCTTCTACCGCCAGTTCGAGCGCCACGATCACGCCACCGGGCTGAAAGCCCACGCCACCACCTACTGCCCCGGCTGCGGCCACGGCCTGGCCCAGAAGTACCTCGCCGAGGCCATCGACGAGTTGGGCGTGCAGGACCGCACCGTGCTCGTGTCGCCGGTGGGCTGCTCGGTGTTCAGCTACTACTACTTCGACGTCGGCAACACCCAGGCCGCGCACGGTCGCGCACCCGCCGTTGCGTTGGGGCACAAGACCGCCAACCCCGACTCGATCGTCATCAGCTATCAGGGTGACGGCGACCTGGCCTCCATCGGCCTGGCCGAGATCATCAGCACCGCGCAGATGGGCATCCCCATCACGGTGATCTTCGCCAACAACGCGATCTACGGGATGACCGGCGGCCAGATGGCGCCCACCACCTTGTCGGGCCAGCGCACCACCACCACCCCCGACGGCCGCACTGCTTTTGCCGGGCAGCCGATGAAGGTGGCCGAGATGATCGCCGGCCTCGACGGCCCCGTGTTCGTCGAGCGGGTCGCGCTCTACGACAACAAGCACCGCACCCACGCCCGCCGCTCGATCAAGAAGGCGCTCGAGCTGCAGGTGAACGGTGTCGGGTTCGCGTTCATCGAAGTGCTCGCCGAGTGCCCCACCCACCTCAAGCTCGATCCGGAGGCCGCCGAGGCCTGGGTGCGCGACACGATGGAGCCGGTGTTCCCGCTCGGGGTGAAGAAGGACATCACCGACACCGCTCGCTTCCCGCGGATGCCGTCGCCCAGCTTCGATCCCGAGCTGATGCTCAACGTGCTCGGCACCACCACCAAAAAGGCCCACCGGCACGCTCACGGCTTCCCCACCCACCTCGACGCCGACGATGTCAGCCTCAAGCTGGCCGGCGCCGGCGGTGACGGCGCCCAGACCGCGGCGATGCTCATCGCCAAGGCCGCCATCGCCGAGGGCTTCGACGCCACCCACATCCCCAGCTACGGCCCCGAGTCGCGCGGTGGTACCTCGTACGCCGATGTGCACCTCGCCGCGAAGGAGGTGCTGTCGCCCGCCGCGCCCAGCCCCCACGTGCTGGTGGCCTTCAACGCGCCCAGCCTTGCCAAGTTCGGTCCCACCGTGCGCGCCGGCGGAGTGATCCTCTACGACAGCTCGGTGGTCACCGACGTGCCCGGCCCGCTCGCCGAGGGCGTGCGCGTGGTGGGTGTGCCGTTCACCGAGGTGGCCAAGGATCTCGGCTCGGTCGTGGTGAAGAACGTGGTGGCGCTCGGTGCGCTGCAGGCCGTCACCGAGATGTTCCCGAAGGCGACCTTCCTCGACGCCATCCGCGCCTCGCTCAGCGGCCACCGCGCCATGATCGCCCTCGACGTGCAGGCCTTCGACCGCGGCGTGGAACTCGCAGCCGAGTTCGTCGCCCTCTGAACCACCTCGCGGGCGGGAACCACGGCGGTTCGGGCAGCGTCAAACGAGGCGAGACCTGAGTTCGCATCGGCTCAGGTGACATCCGAGAAGGTGGTCATCATGAAGGTTCGTCGTTCGCTCTGGTTGGCGCCGCTCGCGGTCGTGCCGTTCGGGCTGTTGGCCGCGTGCGACGACGACAGCAAGCCCGCCGACACCACCCAGCCCTCCGAGATCGCCAACCCGGCCTCGGAGTTCTGCGTCGCCCAGGGCGGCACGGTGGAGATCGTCGACGAGGCCGGCGGCCAGGTGGGTTACTGCAACCTGCCCGACGGCACGAGGGTGGAGGAGTGGGAGTACTTCAACGCCAACTCCGCCCCCACCACCACGGCACCGTGACGCGGGTGCGGCCGATCACAGGAACGGGCGCAGTTCCACCCGGCGGTTGCAGCACCGTGAACCCTCGGCAGCGAGACGGCTCGCCGTCTCGTGGTCGGGGGCCTGGATGATCCAGCAGCCACTGAGGTAGTCCTGCCCTGCGCCGATGGTGTGCAGCGGCCCGGCGGTGACCACCGCCTCGCCGCCGCGACCGTCGATCAGCGTCGCCGTGCCCGGCGCGCTGAGGCCTCCCGCGAACACCCAGTGGCCGTCGGCCACGAGGCGCTCGTTGAACGCGTCGATGGCCGCCATCTCGCCCGGGGTGGCCGATCCGGTGGTGTCGTCGATCACCGAGATGAGGAACTGCATCGCCCACTCATAGCACGCGCTCACCCGCCCTCCGGTGCTGCGCCCGCGACCTGACGAGTCAGCTCTCGCCCAGCGACTCGATGAGCCGCTGACGCACCACCTGTTCGCTCGCCGTGAGCCCCCCGTCGACCGTGACGAACCGTGTGGGGCGCACGGAGATGACGATGCGCTGGTCGGCGTCGTACACCCGGTTCGTGCGACCGTAGCGAGCCTGCAACCGTCGGTAGAACGCCGCGTCCGGATCGGGCTCGATCGACTCCACCACGCCGCGCACCTCGAGCGTGCGGTACGGCGACTCCGGGTCGTGGATGCTCACCGCGACGCGGGGCTCGTGCTGCACGTTCTTCGTCTTCTGCCGCCCCGACGTGTGGGTGAACAACAGGCGCTCGCCGGTCCACTCGAACCACATCACGCTGCTCTGCGGCGACCCGTCGGGCCGCACCGTCGCCAAGTGGGCGAAGTGCGGCCCGTCGAGCAGGTGCTGGTGGCTGGGGGGCACCTCGGGCGTCACCGCCACACGATGCTTCGGCCGGCGCCAGGGTGTCCACCACCGTGTTCCGCTGGCCGGACCATCGCGTTCACGTCGCGGGCCCTCGGTGCAGTTCTGTTGGAGCGGCCGCGACGTGACCCCGAGGGCCGGAGGGGGTTGGAGGGGCGGTGGGGGTGGGGCGGGTCAGTCGTCGATGGCTTCCACGCCGTCGCGGCGGAGTTCCTCGAGCCGATCGCGCATCGTCTGCAGCACCCCTGGCTCATGACCCTGCCACCCGAGCAGTTCACCCGTGACGCGCACCGGCAGGCGTGACCGGAACGATTGGGTGGGATTGCCGGGGAACTTCTTGTCGGTGAGGTTCGGGTCGTCCTCGATCGGCCCGGTGGGCTCGACGGTGTAGATGCGCCCCGGCCCGTCGCCCACGGCCAACTCGGCGCCCCACACCGCGGCATCCAGCGTGCGCGTGAAGTACACATGGTTCGCCTCGCGCCGTGTGCCGAAGTTCGAGCGGTACCCGGGCTCGATGAGGTCGCCCTCGCGAAGATCGGCGCGGGTGCCGTGGAACCAACGCGGTGGCTGGGCATCGTCGGGAACGAACGGATCGCTGGGCGGCAACTGCTGGCTCATGACTCACAGCACAGCCGATGACGGCGGCACCGCGCAATGGCTACCCCCGGCTTCCGCCGGCCACACCATCGAGTTCACGTCGCGGGCCCTGCGTGCAGTTCTGTGGGACAGCCCGCGACGTGAACCGGGTGGGCGGGTGTCAGCTCGGCTGGAGGGTGAGTCCGTGGCGCACCGTCCAGGCGGCGATCTCCACACGGCTGGACAGGCCGAGCTTGGTGAGGATGTTCGACACGTGCACGGCGGCGGTCTTGGGCGAGATGAACAGACGTTCGGCGATCTGTCCGTTCGTCAACCCCTCGGCGATGAGGGCCGCCACCTCGCGCTCGCGGGTGGTGAGCTCGCCCTCGCTGCGGGCGCTGCCCTCAAGCCGGCGCAACAGGGCCTCGGCCCGCTCCCGCCGCCACCCCGGCCACGCGGCCAGCTCGGCGATCGCCGCACGGGCTGCATCGAGCGCGCCGGCACGGTCGCCGGTGGCGAGCAGTGCATGCGCGAACACGGTGCGCAACGAACCCAGGGTGGGCACGTAGAGCAACGGGTCGGGCGGGGAGAGCACGCTCGCCAACGCGGCAACCGCACCAGCGGCATCACCCTCGGCGAGGAGGGTGGGGCCTTCGAGGTGGCGACACAAGAACTCGCCGGCGGGGTGGGTGGCGAGCCGCGCGAGGTAGTCGGCGCGCACCCGTTCGGTGGGCACCCCCACCTGCACGATCACCAGGCCGGCCTCGATCAATGCGAACAGGCCCGTCGAGGAGTCGGGTGCCTGGGGCAGGGCCAGCAACGCATCGAGACCGGCGGTCACCTCTGCCAGGTTGCCGGCCACGCCTTGGGCGCGCAGGGCGAGCACACAGCTGCCGTCGACGTCGGTGCACGGCTCCATCGCGCCGATCGTGGCGAGCGCGGCGTCGACCAGGCCTTCCTCGATCTGCAGGTTGGCGATCTGGCCGATGAGGTGGTCGTACTCCGACGTGCCCGGCCCCCAATGCTCCATCGCCTCGGCGAGCGAACGGCGCACCACCCGCATGTCGGCGCGGGCGAAGGCGGCCTGGGCCTCCCACAGAGCCCTCGTCGCCGCGCCCAGACGATCGAGCCCGGAACGCGCGGCCGACTCGCGCAGCTCGCGTCGCGCCCACTCGCCACGCTCGCCGTGAGGGCTGACCACGGTGAGCAGGTTGTTGAGCGCGCGGGATTCCAGCACCCCGTCGCCCACGCGGGCGGCCAACTCATGGGCCTCGATGAGCGACGCCTCGGACTCCTCGCGGGTGACCTGGCCGCACATCGCCGAGGCCCGCTCCACCGTCGCCTGCGCCTCCAGCCACTGATCGCCGTTCCGGCGGGCGTCGTCGAGCGCGCGCCCCGCCCACTCCATCGTCTCGTCGCCGCGGTGGGCGAGCATGTGCAGCTGGGCGATCGCTCCCGCGCACCGGCCACGGGCCATCCCGTGCGGCAGCGTGGCGGCCAGGGCCTCCAGCTGCGCCAGCACGTCGTCGCGGGCGGCGGGCGAGCGCGACTCGTGGTGCACGCGGGCGATGAAGCGCAAGGCCTCGACGCGCTCGAGGTCGGTGACCGCGGTCTTCAGCCATCGCTGGGCGTACGACAATGCCTCGGCGCCGAACTCCAAGCGCCAGGCCGCGTCGGTGGCGACCGCGAGCAGTTCGTGGTCGTCGGGCGCCTCGGCGAGCGCTCCGCTGGCGAGGCGCAGCGCCTGGAACGACGCACCACGATCCAGGTAGCGGCGGGCGCCCTCGCGGGCGATCGCAGGGATCAGGTCGAACTGGCCGGCACCGAGCGCATGGCGGGCGAGCGCGGCATGGTCGGGAGACGGCCCCTCGCGCAGCGCGGCGAACGACCTCTCGTGCAAGCGCCGGCGCTCGCGACCCAACAGTTGTTGCTGCACGGCATCGGCAACGAGCGCATGCGCGAACCAGAACGTGTCGTCGGCCGGCTCCACCACCACACCTTGGGCCACCAACGCCCTCAGGGCAGCCAGCAGGCGATCGTCGTCGAGTTCCGACACGCTCTCCAACACCCTGAACGGGGCCGGGTCGCCGAACACGGCGAGCACATCGACCAGCTTGCGTTCGTCGTCGGCGAGACCGGCCAGCTGTTGACGCACCGCATCCTCCAGCGACCACGGCAACTGGGCCGACTTCAGGTCGTCGATGCACACCTCGGAGCCGCAGCAGCGCACGAGCTCCTCGATGACGAACGGGTTGCCGCCACTGCGCCGGTACACCGCCTCCACCGCGGCGGAGGAGGGGGCGATGCCGCCGATGGCGGTGAGCAGGCCACCGACCTCCGAGCGGTCGAGCCGGTCGAGGCGGATCTGCTCGACGGTGTGCTGGCGTTCGAGGCGCAGCACCAGCTCGCCGCCGGGCGCCTTGCGCGACAGGTCGTTGCCGCGGTAGGTGCCCACGACCACGAGTTGCGGCCACGGCTTCGCGCACAACTCCTCGAGCAGGTAGGCGCTGTCGGCGTCGGCCCAGTGCAGGTCTTCGACGAGCAACACCACCGGGCCGCGCTGCACGGCCTCCTCGACCGCCTGCTGCGCCGAGGCGCCAGGATGGTCGCCCGCCGCGGCGAGCTGGCCGAGCATGTCGAACGGGCGCCCCATCGAGCCAGGCTGCGCCTGGGCGGTCAGCAGGCTCACCCGCGCCGGCAGGTTCTCCGCGAACTCGCGCAGGAGGCGGGTCTTGCCCACGCCCGCCTCGCCGGACACCAGGGCCACGAGCGGGCCGTCGGTGGAGCCGAACTCGAGCGCCACCTCGGCCACATCCACCAGGCCCTGCAGGCGCGAGAGCGCCCCGTGGCGGCCGATCATGACCGGCGAGAGCCCGGAGCGACCTCTCAGCATGGAGACCACGCTACTGCGTGCGGTTTCCGGCTCGATCGGGGCGCCGGCAGGGCGCAGGAGTGGCCCGTCAGGCGACATGGGCCGCAGCCCCGTGACGGTCGGCCGCGCCCGTGGGGAGCGCGATCACCGTCGCCCCGGCGCCACGTGTGGCAGCGGTCACCGGGGTGCGGAACAGACGGTGGCGGCGCTCAGCGGTGGCCAGGCGTTCTGCCTGCTGGTACCGAGCGACCTCTTGGATGATGGGGTGGTACAGCATGGTGTGTCCTTCAGTGGGCCTTCTGGATCCCATGGTGCAGGAATGA